>Ga0101944_10007114_pt1 | contig 11407 bp, 9 predicted proteins | sample DewCreD2012metaG_FD_75245 | JGI IMG/M metagenome (GOLD analysis project Ga0101944, IMG submission 75245) | Hot spring sediment bacterial and archeal communities from British Columbia, Canada, to study Microbial Dark Matter (Phase II) - Dewar... ... | reverse complement strand
AACCACATAAAAAGTGGTGGGCGCAAGCATGGGAAGGGTGATGCGCCAGAATTTATCCCACGCGCCCGCGCCGTCCACTGTGGCGGCTTCGTACAATTCGCCGGGGATGTTTTGCAGCCCGGCGAGGAACAACACCGTATTGAAGCCCATCGTCTGCCACGCGGCGATGAGGATGACGGCGAACAAGGCGGTTTTTTCGTCCGACACCCATTGTATCTTTGGGTCCGCGAGCGAGGCGTTGAACAGATTGTTCCAAAACTGCACGCCGAGCGTGATGAAGTAGTTAATATAGCCGATGGTGGCGTTATACAACCACTGCCAGACGAGCGAAATGCCTACCACCGCGGCGATGCTCGGCATGAAGTACACCGCGCGGTAAAACTTCATGCCCGGCAGTTTGCTGTTGAGAATGTTGGAAAGAATCAGCGCGGGGATGACGCTCAACGGCACGGCGAACAGGGCGAAGGTCAGCGTGTTTCGCAGCGCCAGCCAAAAGAATTTGTCGGCGGCGGCGAAGAGCAGCCCGCCGGAGCCGAATTTCAACCGACCCACTTCGTCGTAGATGGTCACGTCCACCGCTTCTTTCGCCAGTTGATTTGGGGAGGAAAGCAGCGCAAATTTTACGTTGAGTAGTTTGGCGTAGTTTTCCAGCCCCACCCAGTTGGGCGTGTTGAAAGCGTCCGAGTCGGTAAAAGAAAAATAAAAAGAAAGCAGCAGCGGTCCGGCGAAGAAAATCAGAAAGCCGAGCAGGTTGGGGGAGAGGAACAGCCAGCCGTTCAAAATCTGCTCGTGACGAGTCTTGGCGCGAAGGGCGGCGGCGGTGGGCGGACGCCACATCGCCCAAAGCGCCGCTCCAAACGCCAGCGCGCCGAGAACGCTGAAAACGCCCGCGGGCTGCGCGAGTTTGCCGAAAAAGTATAAGAAACCGTCCAGCGCCTTCACTTGCCAGAGAAAGAACAGCAAGCCGCCTATCATCACCCAGCGCCCAATCTGACGCAGGCTTTGTTCAACCGGGCGTTTGCGCGGCGTGGAATCGTCCATTGAACTTAAGAAGAAACCGGCGAGGGCGATTCCCAAGTAGGGAACGCCGCGCCCGAAGGTTTCGCCGAGCGCGTCTATGCCGATGAAGACTTCGCCGACGTTCAACGCGACTACCGCGCAGGCGACGAAGGCGAGGTAATCCAGCGCAAGGGAGACGATTCGCCCGCGATGATTCCGCCGCGTAATTTCAATCGCGCCATAGGCGCTGAATCCAGCCGCGAGGGAGAGAATTGCGCTGAGCAGAATCTTTTGCCAGAGTGGCGTTTGCGGCAGGTTGCCCGACCATGCAGCCGCCGCTCCAACCGCTGCGACCAGCGCGAAGAATCCGCGCCATGCCGCGAGAATCCGCAAAAGGAGACGGGTTCGCTTATCCGTTTCGATATATTCGCTCATGTGTCTCTCCTGAATATGGCTTATAAAAATTCCCCTTCCGCCAATTCGCATTTGCGGAAGGGGAACTTCCACAAGCAAGAACGCAGGGGCAGGGAAACCCTGCCCCCGCGATTTTACTTCAAACTTACTTGTTGAACACTTTATTGGCTTCGTCGCAGATGGTCGCGCCGAAGTCTTCCACAGTGGTCGCGCCGGTCAGCACGCCCTGAATGGCGGGCCCCATAATCTTGTCATATTCGGGCCAGGAGCCAGCCCAGAGCGGTCCTTCGGTGGCGGGGTTATCCGCCAGACCGTTGAGGAAGGCTTGATTGTTGGCGGGCGGGGTGAAGGTCAGGAAAGCATCGAAGGCTTCCTGGCTGACGCGGCTGGGGATGTTTGCGCCGAGAGCAGCAACCTTGCCCTGGGTTTCAGCGGTGGTCAGGGCCTGAACAAGTTTCCAGGCTTCTTCGGGGTGCGGGGTCTTGGCGTTGATGACATAGGCGCCCCAGAACAGCCAGTTGCCTTGCGTGCCTTTCGGGCCTTTGGGCAGTTCCACCACGTCCCAGTTGAATGTTACAGTGCGGACGCCAGGCGTGGCCCAGCGGCCATTCTGGAACATGGCAACCTTGCCAGCGCGGAAGGGCGGCTCGGGGTCTTCGCCGTAAGGCGTGGCCACGTCATATTCCTGGTACAGCGCGCGCTGAAATTCCAGGCCCTGGAGCGATTCGGGGGTGTTGAGAGCGCAGGCGGTGCGGTCTGCATTGAAGAAACCACCACCAGCAGCATTCAACCACACGCCGTAGGGCCCCCACCAGGCGCTTGCGCCGTAGCCATAGATATCCGAGCCAAGGGCGCGGGTCTTCTGGGCGACATCGAGGAAGGCCTCCCAGTCCCATTTGCCTTCTTTGGCCAGTTCGCGCGGGTCGGGCGCGCCTGCTTCTTCAATCAGGTCCAGGTTCAAGTAGAGCGCGAAGGTGGAGACATCGCGCGGCAGGCCCCACAGCGCGCCGGAAGCGGCGCCGCTCTGGTTGTTGGCGGGGTTGTAGGTCAGATGATACATCGGGCCGGGATAGAAGGCATTGACATCGAAGCCCTCGGTCTTGCCCGCCAGGTCGGCGATGTTCAGGATGAGACCGCGCGTGGCAAAATCGGCGATGTCGGTGCCGGGAATCCAGAACACATCGGGCGCGGTGCCAGCCGCAACTTCGGTGCGCAACTGGTCCTGATAGTTGGCACCTTCAGTGCCGCCCGGTTCGTAAGTCAGGGTAATGCCTTCCAATTGGGCATCCAGTTCCTTGCTAATGGTGCTGTAGACGTTGATTTCTTCCTGGTTATCGGGGCGGGTTCGCCAGCGAATGGTGACATCGCTCGCGGCAGGCTGTTCCGGCTGAGCAGGCTGTTCCGGCTGGGAAGGTTGTTCCGGCTGGGCAGGTTGAGCTGGGGCCGGGGTGGCGGGAGTGCCACAAGCCGCCAGCACCAGGGCAGCCAAAACGAACAAATTAACGAGCATCCAAATCTTGCGGTTCATTCAACTTCTCCTGGGAATGTTTTGTTTTGATTGGTAAAAAATGGAACGCGTTGACATCGAAACAAGTTCTTGTTTGCTGGGAATCACCTCCTTCCTAATTAGTATTAGGGCGCAGGATTTGCGCGATGAGTGCAAATCAGAGCAGCCTTTGGCTGCGGCCCGCGAAGCGGCTGCGCTATGGTTTGCGCGTGGACTGCCTAACCACAAGTTCAGCAGGGAGTTTGATGTGCGCAAGGGCCGCATGTGGATTCTTGGCGCGTTCAAGCAACAAGCGGGCGGCTTCGCGCCCAATGCGCGGCATGTCCTGGCGCATGGTGGTGAGCGGTGGGTCGAAGTATGATGAAAGCGGCATATCATCCACGCCAATCACGGCCAATTGTTCGGGAATGCGCAGCCCCAACTCGCGAGCAGCATGAAGCACGCCCAGCGCCATGCGGTCGTTTTGCGCAAAAACCGCCTCGGGCAGGCGGCCATGCGCTGCAAAAGCCAGGAGTGCCTCGCGTCCGGAACTGGCAGACCAATCACCTTGATACACCAGCGATTCGTCGCAAGGAATCCCTGCCTGTTCGAGCGCTTGAACGAACCCGGCGCGGCGGTCCACCGAACAGTCTTCGACCATTGGGCCGGTGACCAGGGCAATCCGGCGATGCCCGCGCTCCAGCAGGTGGCAGGTGGCAATGCGAGCAGCGTCCTTGTCGTCGAGGCACACGCTGGGAATCGGGCCGCCGCGCGAGTGCGCGCCCACGAACACCACCGGGAAATTCGATGGAACGAGAGTGTGCCGCTCATCCGCAAATGGATTAATGATGAGCAACCCATCTACCCGACGATGCCCGACCAGTTCATCGACCAGTTCGGCGAAACTGCGCGCATCCGCTGCCGATGACGAAAGCAAGAGATAACCCTGGCTGCGGGCTTCCTGCTCGGCCCCTTCTATAATGCTGGCAAAGGTGTAATCGGTCAGATTGGGGGAGATGCAGGCCAGGGTACGCGTTTCGCCGCTCGCCATGGAACGGGCAATGGCGCTGGGACGGTAGCCCAACTCGATGATGGCCGCCTCGACCCGGTCACGCGTTTCAAGAGTGACCTCCGTGCTTCGATTGATGACTCGCGAAACAGTCTGATGAGAAACACCGGCCAGGCGGGCAACATCACGAATGGTTGGACGGGTAGAGGACATGGGAAGAATACTGGGTTCGGAGTTATAATGTTACCGGTCACGTGACCGGTAACATTAGTTTACAAGATTGTCAGGCAACTTGTCAAGAGGCAATTTCAGAAAAAGGACGAAAACTTCCCGCCAAACTATCGTTTTTCGCAAGGTTTTGCGTACAATTGGTCCAATCGTGCTGTGAGTTTCCCGTCGCCATCCTTCGATTACGGACAGCGCGAAAAGCGCCCAGCCCTGCGAGCAGGACAGCGGGCTGGTTTGCAACAGATTACTCGCTTGGTTTTTTAATCCACAAAAGGCAATGCTACCAAACTTTCGAGGCCCTTTATGTTCAACTCCCCCCATCGACGTCTCAATCCGCTGACTGGCGAATGGGTGCTGGTTTCACCACACCGCGCCAAACGCCCCTGGCAGGGACAGGTCGAAAAGACCGCCGCCGAGAACCTGCCGCAGTATGACCCAACCTGTTACCTGTGTCCGCGCAACGAGCGGGCTGGCGGCGTGGTCAACCCCGACTATTCGGGGACGTTTGTGTTCGACAACGATTTCGCCGCGCTTCTGCCAAGCGAATCGACCGACAATCATGTATCGGGCCACCCGCTGCTGGTTTCTGCGCCTGAACAGGGGATTTGCCGCGTTGTCTGCTTTTCGCCGCGCCATGACCTGACCCTGCCGGAACTCGACATCCCCGCCATTGAAAACGTGCTTGCCACCTGGACGCGCGAATCGGCGGACCTGGCTGGGCGCGATTTCATCCAGTATGTGCAGGTTTTTGAAAACAAAGGAGCAGTGATGGGCTGCTCGAACCCGCATCCGCACAGCCAGCTGTGGTCGCAGTCGCAGATTCCAAACGAGGTCGCAAAAGAACTGGCGACGCAAACAGCCTATTTCAACGAGCATGGCCGTCCGCTACTGGTCGATTACATCCGCGAAGAGCAAAAGCGCAAGGAGCGCATCCTGGCAGTGAACGACCATTTCACCGCGCTCGTCCCCTTTTGGGCGGTCTGGCCCTTCGAAGTCATGGTCGTCGGCCATCGCCCCGCTGCCGCGCTCTCCGACCTGACCCCGGTAGAAGTGACCGCCCTGGCAGATGTCTTCAAACAGGTAACAACCCGTTACGACAACTTGTTCGAGATTTCTTTCCCTTACTCGATGGGTTTCCACCAGGCTCCCGCCGATGGTCAACCACACCCCGAATGGGTGCTGCACGCGCATTTCTACCCGCCGCTCTTGCGTTCGGCCACCGTCCGCAAATTTATGGTCGGCTACGAGATGCTCGCTATGCCCCAGCGCGACATCACCCCCGAAACAGCGGTCGAGCGGTTGTTGGGTTTGTCATCGGTGCATTACAAACAACGCGGCTAAATGCGTTCAACGGCCAGCCCGGTGATGTATGTTTACATCTGAACAAGAGTTCCTGCTCTTCCTCGAACAGAACGGCTTTCGCTACGAGCGGCTCGAACACCCGGCGGTCTTTACCTGCGCCGAGGCCGACTTGCACCGGCCTCAGACGCCCGCCGTCGCCACGAAAAACTTGTTCCTGTGCGACAAAAAGGCGCGCCGGTTCTTCCTGGCAGTGACAGCCTGTGAAAAAACCGTCGATTTGGCTCTGTTAGCTGGGCAATTGGGCGTGCCACACCTGCGCTTCGGTTCGGAAGAGAACCTGTATCGTTTCTTAGGCGTAACGCGCGGCGCGGTGACGATGATGGGGCTGGCAAACGATATAGAACACCGGGTTGAATTGTGGATAGACGCTGAAATTTGGCCGGAGGAATATTTTCTCAGCCACCCGCTGGTCAACACCGCCACGCTGCTGTTCGAAAAAGCCGAGTTGATGCGCTTCTTTGCGCTGACTGGACATGATGTGCATTTGTTTGAGCAATAGTTTAATGGTAACGGATCAGGCATAGACCGAAAAAACATCTTTATCCGCGAACACGCCAATCCGCGCGAATTTTAAGCGACAAAACCGCAAATTAGCCAAAGATTAGCGCAAATTCGCGAAGATTAGCGGATAACAGCATGGGGCTGATCAGTGACAGTTAATGAACGTATGTGGTAGCGGCAGCGGTCGAGGAACCGATGTTTGCCGTACTGAGACGCTGCCATGCTATAATCAATCCATTATGGCGTTAACCTGGCCTTTATGATACAACCGAAACGCATGGCCGAATCCTCTCTTGTCCAGATTAAAGGTATCCGCGATGGGCTGCTTGTCTCGCTCGGCGAGGCGGGCTGGCCGGTGGCGCAGCGCGCCTTGCTGGAGCGCATCGAAGCCCAGCCCGATTTTTTCAAAGGGGCGCGGCTTTCACTGGATGTAGGCGCGCAAGCCCTGAAATCGCCGGAACTGACCGCGCTGCGCGACCAACTCTCGGAGCGCGGGATTACGCTGTGGGCAGTGGTCAGCACCTCGCCGATAACCGAAAATGCTGCCCAACTGTTAGGGCTAGCGACGCGCCTGTTCAAGCCAACCCCTCAGCATGAGCACACTCGCCCGACGGCAGGCTCCTTCCCGGTTGCCAAAGGCATTGACGATGAGACGGCTCTGTGGGTCAACAAAACGCTCCGCTCTGGCACGCGCATCGAATTTGCCGGGCATGTGGTTGTTTTGGGCGATGTCAACCCTGGCGCGGAAATCATCGCGGGCGGCAGCGTGATTGTGTGGGGTCGTCTGCGCGGATTTGTCCACGCCGGGGCGCAAGGGAAAAAAGATGTGGTGGTTTGCGCGCTCGACCTGTCGCCGACCCAATTGCGCGTGGCCGATGAAATCGCCGTCGCCCCCAGGCGTAGCGGCAAGCCCCAGCCTGAAGTGGTGCGTTTGAAAGACGGCCGTTTGCAGGCCGAACCCTGGACATCCGGTTGATGGAGTGAACATGACAGGAACTGTAATTACCGTAACCTCCGGCAAAGGCGGGGTAGGAAAAACCACCGCTGTTGCCAATATCGCCGTTGCGCTGGCCTCCGACGGCAAAAAAGTCGTCTGTATCGATGGCGATATCGGTCTGCGCAATCTGGATGTCATTATGGGATTAGAAAACCGCATTGTCTACGATATTGTGGACATTGTGGAGGGCCGCTGCCGCACCCGCCAGGCAATGATACGCGATAAGCGACTGCCGGAACTCTTCCTCATTCCGGCCGCGCAAACCCGTGATAAAAACGCCGTCTCGCCAAGCGACATGGTGCGCCTGTGCGACGAACTGCGGGCTGAAGTGGATTGGATTTTGATAGACTCCCCGGCGGGCATTGAGCGCGGATTCCGCAACTCGGTTGCGCCTGCCGACAAAGTGCTGATAGTCACCAACCCGGAAATGTCGGCCGTGCGCGACGCCGACCGGGTGATTGGGCTGCTCGAAGCCGAGGAAAAGCCCGCTCCCTCGCTGATTATCAACCGCCTGAACCCGAACATGGTGCGGCGCGGCGACATGCTCTCGGTAGACGATGTGTATGACCTGCTGCGCATCGACGTGATTGGGATTGTGCCGGAGGACGAGAACGTCATCGTCGCTTCCAATCGCGGCACGCCGCTTGCAATGGATGGAAAATCGAAGGCCGGTCAGGCATTTCGTAACATCGCCCGCCGCTTGAATGGGGAACAAGTTCCCTTTATCGACCTGGAATCGAGCAGTCTGTGGGACCGGCTGACCAAACTGGCGGGGAGGAAGTGAGATGAACTTCTTCGAGCGACTGACCGGAAAAAAGAGCGCCAGGAGCGCCAAGGAACGTCTGCAACTCGTCCTTATCCACGACCGTACCGACCTGACCCCGGCGGCCCTGGACGCGCTGAAGGATGACCTGATTGCTGCCATCTCGCGGCATGTCGAAATCGACCCGGCAACCGTGCAAATTGAGATTGCCCACGAGGGCCGCCAACAGCGCCTCATAGCCGATATCCCCCTGCGCATTACTGGCCGCCGAAGGGTCAACTGAGGGTGATACTCGATACTCGATATTCGATACTCGAATAACGAATAACGAACTATGCGTGGAGGATTCTGGCGGCATTTTGATTTCTGGCTGTTTGGGGCAGTGACTATCCTGGTTATTATTGGAATCACCATGATTCGCTCCGCGGTAGCCGGGAACATCGAACTGACCACCACCACGAACCTGGTCAACCGTCAGATGATTTTTGCAGTGGCCGGGTTCGTGGTCATGTTGCTAACCGCCTCCATCGATTATCGGATGTGGGCTTCTATCAGCCAGACGATGTACATCGGCACGGTGATTGTTTTAGGCGCGTTGAATATCGCCGGGCAGGCCCTCTACGGCTCGGCGCGTTGGTTCGATACCGGCGTAATTCTCATCCAACCCTCCGAAATCGCTAAAATCGTGATGATTCTGGTCATGGCGAACTATTTTGCCGTTCACCTGCACCAGATGCACGAGCCGCGCTGGACCTTTCGCAGTTTTTTCCTGATGATGGGCATTACCGGCTGGGTGCTGGCCCAGCCCAACTTAAGCACCTCGATTGTGTTGTTCGTCCTGTGGGGCGTCTTATTGTGGATTGCCGGGCTGCCAATTAAAATGGTCATCGGCTATGGCCTGGCCGGTTTGCTGGCAGTGATTATCTCCTTCCCGGTGCTGGTCGAGGTCGGCGTCATCCAGGAATATCAGTTGCGGCGCATCATTAACTTCATCGCGCCTGACCCCAATGCCACTTACGGCGACCTGTATAACATCCAGCAGGCGCTCATTTCCATCGGTTCGGGCGGCCTGTTTGGGCAAGGCTACGGGCACGGCTCGCAGGTTCAGTTACGCTTCCTGAAGGTGCGCTGGTCTGACTTTATTTTCTCGACCATCTCGCACGAACTGGGTTTCGTTGGCGCGCTGCTTGTTATCTCGCTAGTCGTTTTTGTCGTCTGGCGCTGCCTGTACGCGGCGCGGGTGGCGCGCGATCCTTACGGCTCATTGATTTCTTACGGCGTGGCCACGCTGATTGCTTTCCAAGCGTTGGTCAACATCGGCGTCAACCTGAACGTCATGCCCGCCACCGGTCTCACCCTGCCCTTTGTCAGTTACGGCGGCAGCTCCCTGCTGGCAAATATGGTTGCAATTGGCCTGGTGCAAAGCGTCATCATGCGTCACAAGTCGCTCGAAATCTGATTTTGGAGGAACTCTTGGATTCATCAACCCCCGTCCGGGTGCGTTTCGCGCCCTCTCCTACCGGGCGCATGCACCTGGGCAGCGCCCGCACTGCGCTATATGACTATCTGCTTGCCCGCCGCGCCGGCGGAAAATTCATCCTGCGCATTGAAGATACCGACCGCAAACGCTTCGTCGAAGGCGCGGAACAGGAACTCATCGAAGGCCTGCGCTGGCTGGGGCTGGAGTATGACGAAGGCCCCGACATTGGCGGCCCTTATGGCCCCTACCGCCAAACCGAGCGGCAAGACATCTACCTGCAATGGGCCAACGAACTGATTGAGCGCGGCCAGGCCTTCTACTGCTTCTGCTCGCCAGAGCGCCTGGAGAAAGTCCGCCAGCAGCAACTCAAGAACAAACAATCGCTGCGCTACGACGGAACTTGCCGCCACCTGGACCCCGACGAAGCCCGCCGCCGGGCGCGAGCCGGAGAAAAACACGTCATCCGCTTCAAAATGCCCTACGAAGGCGAAACTCGCGCTTATGACGTGATGCGCGGAGAAATCACCTGGCAAAACAAAGACCTGGATGATGTTATCTTGCTCAAATCAGACGGACTGCCCACCTATCACCTGGCGGCAATTGCCGATGACTACGAGATGAAAATCTCGCATGTCATTCGTGGTTCGGAATGGCTTTCCACCTTCCCGCTGCACGTCAACCTGATTCGCGCCCTGGGCTGGCCCGAACCGGTTTGGATGCATCTCTCGGTCTTCCTCAAACCAAGCGGCAAGGGCAAAATGTCTAAGCGCGAAGCCGCTGCCGCGCTCAATGACGGCTATTCGATTTTCGTTAAAGACTTGAAAGACCTGGGATACATTCCCGAAGGCGTGCTGAATTGGATTGTCTTGATGGGTTGGGGCGTCGCCGAAGATGACGTGATGACGCTCGAACAAATGGTGCAGCGCTTCGACATCAAGAACCTGAACCCCGCACCGGCTGCCATCAACTTCAGCAAACTCGACCATTTCAACGGCACGCACATCCGCCTGCTGCCCGCCGCAGACCTGGCCGGGCGCATCAAGCCCTATTTTGAGAAAGCCGGATATCCCGTGCAGGATGACTTCCTTCTCAAAATCGTCCCGCTCATTCGGGAGCGACTCGTCACGCTCGATGACTGTCTGCCGTTTGCCGAATGGTTCTTCAAAGAAAAAGTGGAGCCAGCCCCCGAATCGCTGATAGCCAAAGGGCTGACCCCGGCGGAATCGGCCTCGGTTGCCCGAAAAATCTACGACATCCTGGCTGCCCTGCCCGAAATGACGCACGCCGCCGCTGAACCGCCTTTGCGCGCTCTGGTAGAACAACTTGGCCTGAGCCCCAACCAGGTCTTTGGCATCTTGCGCGTCGCCGTCACCGGACAAACCGTCAGCCCGCCGCTCTTCGAGAGCATGGAACTTCTCCCGCGCGAGACCATCCTGGAGCGGGTACAAAATGCAATTGCCCTGCTCGAGGCGCAACGATACATAATCACTGCGCGAAATGATTTCATACGCAAAGACAGCGCATAATTTAGATAAGCGCAAATACGCATGCACAAAGCGGTAAACATCTCTTTGTCAGAGGTTTGTTTCCGCGCAATCGCGCCATCGCTTTGCGCTTGGGCAAAATATCCGCTTTCGGCAATCTGACAGAACAGTATGGCAGTTTGAGTTGTGGAGAAAATTTCAACTGCTATTTGGAATCCTGCCCTGAACATTTTCGTTCAGGGCAGGTGCGGTTATCCTCCAACTTCGCTTTGCCGGCCCAACCGGGTCAGGTCATCGCCGGGGCCAAATGGCCGCAGCAACAGGCGCATCTGGTACGTGCCGGGTTGAACCAGGTATTGCGGCAGGGTCATCGGGCCGCACGAGGCCCCGCCCAGCCCGCATTGGGCAACATCCAGGTTCCAGTATGTTTCGGGGCGTGGATCGAGGTCGCAGGTGTGCATGGCGTGGAACAGGTCGTCGGCGGTGAAGTGGCTGGCCGAAGTTTGGAAAGGCAACTGGCCTATGGCCATTAGCCCCACGCCCTCGGCGTTGTTGAGCGCTGCCCAACGCACGTCTGTTTTGTTGCCATGTTCTTGGGGCATGATATAGGGGACGTATTGTTCACTGACCGTAGAACGGTGCAGGCCAATGGGAACGCCGGCTTTGCGGTCAGGGTAACTTTCC
>Ga0101944_10007113_pt1 | contig 11407 bp, 9 predicted proteins | sample DewCreD2012metaG_FD_75245 | JGI IMG/M metagenome (GOLD analysis project Ga0101944, IMG submission 75245) | Hot spring sediment bacterial and archeal communities from British Columbia, Canada, to study Microbial Dark Matter (Phase II) - Dewar... ... | reverse complement strand
AGATAGGGGAGTGGCACGAACGTGTTGAACATTATCACCTGCGGCTGGCGTTCCATCAGCGACAGCGACGACGGTCCCGCGCCGCCCAGCGTCATCGCGGCATGGTTGTCGATCCGGTATTTGAGGACAGACTCGCGGACGGAGGGCCGCGCCGCGGCGATCGCGCTCTGGCGCACATAGTCGTTAAGCCTGTCGGGAGTCGCGGCGTAGTCGCGGCAGCGATGAAACGCCGACAGCATATCGAGCGCGGTCAGGACGATGGCGGCCCCATAGACAAAGCGCGGCGGCGCCCGCCGCCGCCATGGCGCAACGACGAATATCAGCGCCGCGCCGGACCAGATCAGCAGGAAGATTTCTTCGGTCAGCCACCGGCTGGCCCCTTCCGCGAAGTCGCCTCCAGCGGCCCCCGGCATTGGCGCCGCGCGCCGGAACACATGGATGAAGCAGGCGTGCATCAACATCAGCCCGGTCATCGCAGCCAGGCCTGCGAGCAGCAGGGTCCAGACTCGCCGCCGCCGAAACCATCGCCGCCAGGCGGGCGCCTCGCGGACGAGGACATCGAGGGTCAGCATCGCGACGGTCAGCGCATACAGCATCGCAAACCCGAGGAACAGTTTTGCAGGATTGGCGATGCGGTCCATCATTGGCAGCCAGTCATAGGCCAGGGCGCGCGCAAAACTGTCCGAGCCGAACGCCAGCAGCAGATTGGCCGCCGCCATCGTGAGCAGCAGGGCGATCCTCGGCCGTCGCCATAGCGCGATCAAACCCAGAGCGCACAATCCCAGCGGGAGGATGCCGATGTAACAATGGAAGTTGCCGCCGATGTGCGTCAGGCCTGGCAGCGCCGCCGTCAGCAGGGCGGATGCGGGAAGGCGCAGATACGCCGCCACCGTCGCATAGTCCAGCGGCCGGCCTCGCGAAAGCCATTGGCCGTGCAACAGCATCGGCAGCCACACCGGCGTCGCGATCAACGCGCCCAGCGCCAACGCCGCCATGACCATCCCGAGCGCATGAAAGGCCCTGCCAATGCCAAAAGTTCCCCGTCGCCATGCCAGATAGCCCAGTCCCAGTATAAGCAACGCCAGATTGTATAATCCCGTAAAGAACAGCGGCGGATAGCCCGACACCATCGCCAGACCCACGAGCAGCGCGCACCCGAAGACGCCGCGCCCCGAAGGCCGCCGCGCCAGCGCGATGAACCCTGCGAACAGCATCGGCAGCGCCGCCATCGTCGCCGTTGCGGAGATATGTTGCGCATGGCCCACGCACCATCCCCCGTAAATCCAGGCCGCCGTCCCCAGCCAGGCCGCCGGATGCGAAATCCCCATCGCTCGCAACCACGCCCATGCGCTCACGGCCATAAGGACCATCAACAAGACGAACTGGAATTGAAAAACGTAGATGGCCGCCGCGCGAACCGGCGCAAACAAGGCATACACGGGATGATACAGCATGGACAGCGGATCGAGATAGACGGGGTATCCGGCTTCCATGTAAGGGCACCACAGGGGAAAAACACCCGCGCGCAGGCAGTCGCGCACAAACATTGTCAGGGGCAGAATCTGCTGCCACGCGTCATAGGTCAGCGTGAAGCGCGGCGCGCGCGGCGGAAAAGGATAGATGAAATGATGGTAGCCCAGCAGGACCGCGAGCAGCAGCAGCGCGCCATCCCGCCATGAAAAAAAGGTCCGGACGGCGGAAAGCCGGCGGTCGATTTCCCCATTTGAGCGCCTGTTGATCTCAGTGGTGTGCCTCACAGCGTCTCCCTGGCTTGCGCGCCGCGCGCCAGCAAGCGGCGCAAACGCAAAACCGCCCGCAGGATACGCGAACGCCCTGGGGATAATTCAAGTCCGATCCCCGAACTGCAGGACGGCCGGAGATTGTCGGATGTCTGGTCCTTCGGCTCAAACCGCTTGCGTTCCCCGCGGACGAATCGCCAGACTGTCGGGGCTTTCCATGGCGTCAATGAAATGAAGACGCCGGCGTGTTTTTGGGGTTTCTTACGGCCCGACCACGCGACACGCCGCCGACCACGAGGTCCCTTCAGTGCTCACCGACAACATCCTCAATCTCATCGGCAACACGCCGCTCATTCGCCTCAGGGAAGAAAGTATCTATGCCAAGGCGGAGTTTCTCAATCCCGGCGGCAGCGTCAAGGATCGCGTCGCCCTGGCCATGCTCGAAGGCGCCGAACGCGATGGCAAGCTCCAGCCCGACTCGATCATTGTCGAGCCGACCAGCGGCAACACCGGCATCGGCGTCGCCCTCGTCGGGCGCCTCAAGGGCTACGCCGTCCGGATTGTCATGCCGGAAAACATGAGCGAAGAACGCAAGAAGCTCATTCGTGCCCTGGGCGCGGAATTGGTCCTCACCCCGGCCGAAAAAAGCATCGGCGGCGCTGTCGAAAAGGTCCGGGAAATCGCCGCTGCCGATCCGCGCGTCTATGTTCCGCAGCAGTTCGAGAATCCCGACAACCCGCGCGTCCATTACGAAGAAACCGCGCCGGAGTTGTGGCGCCAGATGAACGGCGACATTGCCTGCTTCGTTGCCGGCGTCGGCAGCGGCGGCACGCTGCAAGGCATCGGCCGGTTTCTCAAGGAACACAAGCCCGGCGTCCGCATTGTCGCCGTTGAACCCAAGAACGTCTCCGCCCTTCTCGGACACGAGCCGGGATTGCATCAGATTCAGGGCATTGGCGATGGCTTCATCCCCGCCATCCTCGATGTGTCCATGGTCGATGAGGTCATCGAGGTCACCGACGAAGACGCCATCGCCACGACGCGCCAGCTGGGCCGCGACCACGGTCTGCTCGTCGGCATCTCCTCGGGCGCCAACGTCTGGGCCGCCCGCCAACTCGCCCGGACCCACTCCGGCCCGATCGCCACCATCCTCCCCGACCGCGCAGAACGCTACTTCAGCACCGCGCTGTTGTGAGAGCGCCGGCCGGGCGCGCGATGGCGTTGCGGAAGGCGGGCCAGCGATTTCTCCCGTTGCAGGGTAATGGTCAGGCGGGAGCGTCTATTGTGTCTGGTTGGGGGGCAGCTGGATAAACTACATTCATCGCGTCTGTCAGGGATCGCAAAGACAGCCCCCGGCGTGGAGGCCACATAGTCATAATTCAATTATCGACTAAATCAGTCAATGTCGGTGGTCAAGTTCGGCAGAGTTAAGTCATGCCGGGCACAGCATTGACTCGCTTCCTCAAGACGCAGCCGCGTCGGGGCCTGACCTGGCAGAGCGCACGGACGCCTGCCAGAGCGCACGAAATGATCCCAACGCCCTGAAGAAAGCGTTTCGGACTGTCACACAGCGAATGATAGCCCTGGCCGTCGTCGTCGTAAGCGTTCGAAGCGCAGGCGGCATTGGGCGGCGGCATCCCATCCGGTGACTCTCAACGGATGAGCAGGCCGGCTTCGCGGATATTGAGGATGCTGGCGATGGCGCTTTCCCAGTGGGTCAGGTTGTTGGGCTTGTCCTGCTCGACGACCATCCATTTGCAGCCTTTGGCGGCGGCGGCCTCGATGGCGCCGAAGCAATTGACCTTTCCCAGCCCCACGGCGCTGAAGTGGCCGCGCACGTTGTCATCGGACAGGTCCTTGACATGGATGATCGGAACCCGGTGGCCGATGCGGCGCAGGACGCGAACCGGATCACTGCCGCCGAAATGGCACCAGGCGATATCGAGTTCAAAGCACAGTTTCTGGGTGTTGTTGAAGAGGATTTCGTGGGCGCACTCGTTGCCCTTTTTGCCGAAGCGGGGTTTGAACTCGTGTTCGTGGTTGTGGTAGCAATACTTCAATCCGGCGGCGTCACACTTTTCGGCCATTTTCTCCATTGTGGCGGCGTCGCGGAGGAGTTGCTCGTCGCTTTCGGCCGGCCCCCAGTAAGTGACAATCAGTCCGGCGCCCAACGCGTGGGCGTCCTCGATGACGCCGTCGAGCTTTTCCGGAGTCTGCTGGCTGCATGACAGCGCAATCACTTCCAGTCCCATGTCATTGAGCCGTTTGCGATTGTCTTTGAGTTCCTGCTGGTTTTCGCTGATAATCACTTTGCCTTCGATGCCCTGATAGCCGTAGTCCGCGAGCATCTTGAGCGTGCCCCACCGATCCTGCTTGAGCTGTTCCCCGATCATTCCGATCAAACCGACTTTGTAACTCATGGTCATGTCGTCCTTTCTATAGGCGCAAACGGCTTTGGCATACCAAGACCGCGCGACGGTCACAAGCCAATAATCCGGCGCCGGCCGAGCGCTGGCTGGCGCGGAGAGGTTCCAAGCCACTTTCGTCGATGCGAAGGACAGCGGAACGCGGGCTTGACGCGGCGCGGCGTCGTGTGCGATCAGTTCATCCGGGTCTGACGACGCGGCGCCGGCCGACTCACGACCGAGACCCGGGAACTGCCATGAACGATCTGGAAAACGCCGCAGACGCAACCGCGCCGTTGGGGGTGGCCACGCCCTTTGCCCTGACGGGGCGGAAGGTTCTCGCCCTCCTGCGCGAGTTGGGCGCGTTTGCGTTGTTTTTGCTCATGGCGCTGGCGCGGATATTCACGCTTCCCCTCAAGCCGCAACGCATCCTCGAACAGATACATTTTATCGGCATGAAGTCGCTGTTTGTCGTGGCATTGACCGGCTTGTTCACAGGCATGGTGCTGGGGCTTCAGGGCTACTACGTGTTGATCAAGTTCGGCTCGGAAACGGCGCTGGGCGTGATGGTCGCGCTGGCCTTGATCCGGGAGTTGGGGCCGGTCCTGACAGCCCTGATGGTGACGGGCCGGGCCGGTTCTTCAATGGCGGCCGAGATCGGGATCATGCGCATTTCCGAGCAGATCGACGCGCTGGACACAATGGACATTGATCCGGTCAAGTTCCTGGTCTCGCCGCGGCTGGCGGCGGCGATCGTAAGTTTTCCCTTGCTGACGGCGCTGTTTGACGTCATCGGCATCATGGGCGGCTATCTGACGGGCGTGATCATGCTGGGAGTCAATTCGGGGACGTTCATGGGCCGGCTTGAAAACGGCGTAGAATGGGTGGATGTTTCCGGCGGATTCCTTAAGTCGCTGGCCTTTGCAATCATCGTGTCGAGCGTGTGTTGCTATCTGGGCTACACCACGGACCGGCGTGGCGGCGGCTTTGGCGCGCGGGGCGTCGGCAACGCCACAACCGCCGCCGTCGTCACCTCCAGCGTCCTGGTTCTGGTGTTTGATTATGTTCTGACCTCGTTTCTGATGTAGGCGGCCATGGGCGAGCCACTGATCGAATTCGTGGACATTCACAAGGCGTTTGATCAAAACGTCGTGTTGCGCGGCGTCAACCTCGCCATCCCGCAGGGATTGGTGACCACCATCATCGGGCGCAGCGGGATCGGAAAGAGCGTGCTGCTGAAGCATGTCGTGGGATTGCTGACGCCCGACTCCGGCGAAATCCGGTTTCACGGCCGCGATCTGCGACGGATGAGCCGGTCCGAGCGGCGCGAGCTCAAGGGCAAGGTCAGTTATATGTTTCAGAACAACGCCCTGTTTGACTCGATGACCGTCTTTGAGAATATCGCCCTGCCCTTGGAGGAGCGCACGCGCATGAGCAAGCGCGACATCCGCGAACGCGTCATGAGGAAGATCGAACAACTGGAACTGCGCGACAACGAGAACCGATACCCCGCCCAGCTGTCCGGAGGCATGCGCAAGCGCGTCGCGTTCGCCCGCGCGCTGATCATGGAGCCGGAGATTGTGCTGTTTGACGAGCCGACGACGGGACTGGACCCCGTGCGCCGACAGGCGGTCAATGACATGATCGCGCACTACCAGGAGCGTTTCGGTTACACGGCCATGATCGTCAGCCACGACATCCCCGAGGTGTTTGAAATCTCGCAGCGGGTCGCCATGCTGGATGGGGGCCAGATACTGTTCGAGGGCACGCCGGCCCAGATTCTGGCATCGACCGATCCGGCGGTGCGCGAATTCGTTTACGCGGGCAAGAACGGGAGCAAACGCAGCCATGAAAAAGACAACCGTTGAAACCTCCGTCGGGGTCTTCGTCCTTGTGGGGCTGATCTGCGTCGGTTATCTGACGGTCAAACTGGGCAAGCTGGAATTGATGGGCGGCCACTATTACCGTGTCCATGCGCGCTTCGGCACGATCTCGGGATTGAAGGTCGGCGCCGTCGTGGACATTGCGGGCGTGCAGGTGGGCCAGGTTGAACGCATCTCGCTCAACAAGGACGACATGGCCGCCGACGTGCGCATGAAGATTCGCGACGACGTGCCGTTGACTGATGACGCGATCGCCTCGATCAAGACGGCCGGCCTCATCGGCGACAAATACATCAAAATCCAGCCCGGCGGATCGGATGTAATCCTTCAGGACGGCGATCGCATCCGGGAGACGCAGTCTGCCATCGACATCGAGGAACTGATCGGCAAATACGTGTTTGGCGGCGTGGACGAAAAAGTGACGCGGGATAAGAAACAACAACCGGCGCCCGATGCGCAAGAAGGAGAACGCAATGGATTTACTGTCCCGAAAATCTGATCGCAAGACCGATGGCTTCGTGGTGTTGGCCCTGTCGGCCGTCGTCTGCCTCTTGGCCGCAGGAGCGGCCGGCAAAGAGCCGGCCCAAGTGGTTGAGGACTCCACGGCGCAGGTCGTTGACATTCTCAAGCGTCCGGACTATCAGAAGGACAGGCGAAAGAATCGCGAGGACATTCGCCAGGTCCTGCTGGGGATCGCTGACATGCCGACCGTGTCCGCATTGGCGCTGGCTCAACACCGGAAGAAGTTCTCCGACGCGCAGTTCACGCAGTTCACCGACGCGTTCTCCCGCTTGTTATTCACCACCTACATCGCGCGCATGGAAGAATACACCAACCAGAAGATCGTCACTGTTTCCACCGAGGATGAGGGAAAGGGGCGCAAACTGGTGAAAACCAAGGTGATTTCCGACAAGGAGATTCCGATTCACTACCGGATGTTGCCGGCGGGCGATTCGTGGCGCGTGTATGACGTCGTGATTGAGGGCGTCAGCCTGGTTCAGAACTACCGCCAGCAGTTTCATGAAATCCTGGTCAACAATCCCCCGGAACATCTCATCGAGCGGATCGAGAAGAAAGCGCGCGAACATGAAACGACCCAGTGACCACCTCCAAGCCGCACCGCCGCTGATTGCGGCCTTGGCCGCCTGCCTGGCTTTGGGATGCGCTCCGGGAAAGCATAGCGGCGCTCGAACGGAGAAGCCCATCCCGCCGGCCCCGCCGAGCCCAATCTCAACGTTTGAGCCGGACCGGGCGCCGGCGGCTGTTTCGGAGGCGCCGACAGGGACGTTCGTAGTGGACGAGGACCTGATGGCGGAGTATGCCCTCGACGAGGCGCCCTCCACGGACACGCTGCGCCTGTGGAACAAGGCGATGTTTCACTTCAATGACCGTCTGTTCTTCTGGGTCGTCAAACCGGCGTCGAAGGGATATGGCTGGCTTCTGCCACGGCGCGCCCGACTCGGCGTCCGCAATGCCATCGACAATATCCAGTTTCCGCGCCGGTTCCTCAACTGCGGTCTGCAGGGGCGCTTCGACGGCGCGGGCGTGGAACTGGCCCGTTTCCTGACAAACAGCACCGTCGGTCTGGCCGGAACGTGGGACCCGGCGCGGGAATGGATGAATCTTCAGCCCGAGCGGCGCGATTTCGATCAGACGCTGGGCAAGTGGGGCGCCGGGACAGGGACCTTCATCACATGGCCATTCCTGGGGCCTTCTTCAGTCCGCGGCACGTTTGGCGCCGCTGGCGACTGGGCCACCAGCCCCTTCACGTTGCTGGACTGGGCCGGCGCGGACATCGCGTTCTGGGTGTCGCCGGCGGTCACGATGACCAACCAGGTCAACGACGCGTCGCTCGGCAAGACGCCGTATGAAACGATACTGGAGATCGCGGTCGATCCCTATACTGCCGTGCGCGACGCCTACCTGCAGAACCGCGCCAAGAAAATCGCCGAATAATCAGCAAGTTTCGATTGCGCAGTGCGTTGATCGCTCCGCGCTCCTGGCTCGGATCGCGTGTGATATCCTCAAGAGCCTCCGGAATACATTCACGGAGCTTTCTGCACTCGCCATTGCACAGACGGGCCGGGGTGCTTCAGGTCGAAAAACATCCGGCTGTCCCGGGTCAAGTTCGGCTGATAGCCCCACGTCGAAATCCGATGCTGGTCGCGATAGGGTTGTCCATCATATAACAAGGTGACATCCTTGAGCGCGGACTTCGAGGACGGCGCTTCGAGCCGGACCTCATTGAGCCGCTTCAGCGCCGGGGCCGGAATCTCCAGGCTGACCTTGCCCTGCGACGCCGGAACTTCGCCGATGGCCACACCATTGACCAGAACCCTCGCCGGCTGGCCCTGAATGTCCGCCGTCGCTTCCAGCCTTGCGGCCGCGGCCGCCGTGTGCTTTCCCTCGCGGCCCGTGAGAATCAGGTAGGGCTCCGTCACCAGGAAAGCGCCATCGGGCCAGGTGGCTTTCAGCGTGATCGTGGCGAAGCCGCTGTCCATTTCCGTCGTTGCGACCTGGGCCTCGAAATCGCTCCAGAATCGCCGCGGAGTGACTTTTGTTTCGACGCGCCGGCCATCCACGAGGACTTCCACGTCCTTGACCTGCCGCAAAGGATCAAAAATCTGTCCGCGCGCCATGAACGACTCCGGCGCCGTGATGGCCTGGAAGCGGCGCGGCTCATTGAGCAGTATGGCGTGGGGTTCCCCCAACGGCTTGTAGAAGGTGTCGATCCGATCGGCCTCCACCACGACGACACGGTAGCCGGTGGGCCGTCCGTCCTGCGCGTATTTGCGCGCGCCCGTGCGCGTGTCCCGGGGGGGCTGGGTCATGCCCGACGTCAGCGTTTTCTCGCCCAGATTCGGCTTCTCCTTGCCGGGAGAGAAGTAAAGTCCTTCGGTATGCGTGTGGCCAAAGAGTCCCAGCGACAAGCCCTTGCTCTCGACGATGTCGCCCCGACCCGGATCATGGGCCAGCAACACGCTGTGGGTACTCGGTCCCGCGGCGAGCCGTTCCTCGTCGATCCATCGGAGGATGGTCTCGGAGGGCGTGCGCCATCCACCATCGACATACTCGCCCCATCCGAACGCGATGAAGCGGACTCCCGCGCAGGAAAAGCTCCAGTGGCTGGGACAGACAAACCACTCCCACGCGCCGGCGCCGAACCACGGATGGCGCAGGTCCTCGGCGTTGATCTCAATCTTGCCGGCGCTGCCATATCCGACCGTCTCGTGATTGCCCGGGACCATGAACACCGGCGCAGGAAAGTTCTTAAAGTCCTCAGCGATGGCGCTGAAGGATCGCCGCAGATCGTCGGGCTTTCTCACAGTGAGGTTGCCCCCGCCCAGATCGCCCGTCACGACGTAGAACTTCGGCTGCGGCGACAGGTCGGTCAGTTCGGCGGGAATAGTCTGCCCTGCCCACGCCAGGTTGCCGTGGGTGTCGGTCATCTGAACGAAGACCAGCGGCAGGCTCTGCTCATCCTTGCGCAGGCCAAAATCAACGCCGCGGACGCTTGCGCCCTGGGGACGCTGAAACCATGATGTCGTTGGCCAGGTTCCGGACGGAAAACCCAACGAGACGACGAGGATTGGCTTGTCGGATGCCAGATCGTATCGCCCCTCGGCGTCCGTGGTCGCTGTGCGGAAGTTTGCGACGACGCGGACGCCGCCAATCCCCGCTTCTCCCTCGTCGCGCTGGCCGTTGGCGTTGTGGTCCCAATAAACGACGCCGTCGATGCGGCGGCAGGCGATCGAGGGAATCTGGGCGGTCTGCTCGTCCTGCGCCGGAGTGGGCGCCGGCGCCACCGCCAGCGCCACCGCCAGCGCGGCCAGCAATGGCGCGGCGTCGCCCGTCATGCGTTTGTCCCTTCTGTGACCGATCATTCCATTCTCCTGATGCGCGTCTCGATGGACGAGTCCTCTGCCAGCAGCTGGATCAGCGCGGCCGTGTCCGTCTTGCCGAAGTGATAGGGATACAGAATCCTTGGTTTGATGGCGCGGGCGGCCGCGGCGGCCATCTCCGGCGTCATCGTGTAGGGCAGGTTCATGGGGAGGAACGCCACGGTGATGTCCTTGAGTTCCGCCATCTCGGGGATGTTTTCGGTGTCGCCCGCGATGTAAACGCGCGTGTCCCCGAACGTCAGCACGTAGCCGTTGCCTTCGCCCTTGGGATGGAAGGGCTGGCCGGTCGGGCGCTTGTGGAGGATGTTGTAGGCGGGCACGGCTTCGATGGGGATTCCGGCGACCGTCCGCGCGTCGCCGTTTTTCATCGCCACAGCGCCGATAACGGACGCAGCGCATTTCTCGGGAGCGATGACCGCCGTCGTCTCCTTGCGAATCTTCGCAATGGCGTCCGGGTCCAGATGATCGCGGTGCTCGTGGGTAACCAGGATGAGATCGGCTTTGGGCATTGCGCCATAGTCCGCCTCCGCGGATACCGGATCGATGTGAATGACCTTGCCCCCGATCTGGAACATCAGTGTGCCATGTCCGACGAATGTAATCTTCAGATCGCCGATGGAAGTCTTGAACGTGTCCGTTTCGTAGGTGGGCTTGCTCATGGGCGCCTCCTGGGCGGTTTGGGATGATAACTCGCGACCGGCCAGCGTCAGGGCCAGCCCGGCCAACACACTTGCCATACAGATTTGGGTTCTCATGGTGGTCTCCTTTCAGGTTCGACGAAGATTCGCGTAATCAGTCGTCCAATTCCTTCTTAACCCGCTCGAAGGCGGAGGCTGCAAATATAAGATCGTCAATGGTGTGCGCCGCAGAGATTTGCGTGCGAATGCGGGCTTTGCCCTGCGGCACAACCGGATACGAAAACCCGATGACGTATACGCCGCGTTCGAGCATCGCGTCGGCCATGCGCGTGGCCAGCGCGGCGTCGCCAAGCATGATCGGGATAATCGGGTGATCGCCGGTGGGGATCGTGAATCCAGCGCCGGAAAGCCGCGCGCGGAACCAGCGGGCGTTGGCGGCGAGCCGGTCGCGTAGCGCCGACGAGGCCTGAATCATGTCGAGCGCCTTGAGCGAGGCGGCGACGATGGGCGGCGCCACCGAGTTCGAGAAGAGATACGGACGCGAACGCTGCCGCAGCATCGCGATGATCTCGCGCCGGCCGCTCGTGTAGCCCCCGGCGCCGCCGCCCAGCGCCTTGCCGAGCGTCCCGGTCAGAATGTCCACTCGCCCCATGACGCCGTGCTTCTCGTGCGAACCGCGTCCATGCGCTCCGACAAAGCCGGCGGCGTGCGAATCGTCCACCATCACGAGGGCGCCGTAGCGCTCCGCCAGGGCGCAGATGGCGTCGAGCGGCGCTACGTAGCCGTCCACCGAGAACACCCCGTCTGTGGCGATCAGCTTGAACCGGCAGGAGGAGGCTT
>Ga0101944_10007112_pt1 | contig 11408 bp, 10 predicted proteins | sample DewCreD2012metaG_FD_75245 | JGI IMG/M metagenome (GOLD analysis project Ga0101944, IMG submission 75245) | Hot spring sediment bacterial and archeal communities from British Columbia, Canada, to study Microbial Dark Matter (Phase II) - Dewar... ... | reverse complement strand
GCCCAGCCGCTCTTTGAGCCAGCGACGGTAGGCGATGATCTGCCCGATCCGGTCGCGCGAAGGGATCATCGCTAAGATCGGTTCGTAGAACGGGCCGCCGAGAATCTCGATCCGCCCCAAACGAACCAGTTCGGCCAATTGGTCCACATACTCCGGATGCCGCTGATCGAGCCACTCCATCAACGATCCGCTGGTATGCAACGCGATTTTCAGGTTCGGGTAGCGAACAAAGACGTCGAGGAACGGGCGGTAACTGTCAATATACGCCTGCTCGAACACATGATCGAAGTTGCCTACCGGCTGATGGTTATGAAGCGCGAGGATCAATCGGACGGGGTGACGCATGGCGGTGAGAAACGTTGGGGCTGGCTAGAGGACCAATAGACCACTACGGAACAACGGCCGCAACAATACCGTTATCGTCAATCGCACCGCAAACTATGCAGTTTATCTGGATGGATTATTTTACGGAACCATCAATGTCGCCTGCGCTTGGATGCCAGAAAAATCCCCGCCGCAGGAGATCGATCCTTCGTGAACCCGCAACGGATGCCTGCCCGATTGCCGACAAAGCGAACCGAACGCGGAATTCGTTACCGAACGCACGAAACGCCCGGCCTTTGCGTGCGATACACCGCGCACCGGCCGTTGGCGGTATTGATAGACAACTGTAGGCGGCGCGGGCCGATCACCACCGGCACTACGGACCGTGTCGGTCCAGCAGCGCCGAGCCATCGGTGCGAGCCGATCGCCGCGCTTGTCGCCGACGGGCCGTCCAACCGCCCGCAGCCGGAACATACCGCAGATAGTGTACCGCTCGTAACGATTCAGGCAAGTTGACCGTTCGTCAGATCGAGACCAACACGGGAACAAGACCCTCGCGGCGGTCGCGCTTTGCGACACCGGCATGGTCGCAAGGCGCGACTTTCGCCGGCGAGCGCGTGCCGCAAGCCGAATCGGACTCATTGCGGCAAGTTGGGCAGCGCTGAGCAGTTGCGTGAAATATTCCACGCCTTCTCATTCTCGGCACGGCATTTGTATTTCCCTTATTGGCCGCGTCGTACCACACACCGGCGCGGGGCAGGAGCAACAACGGGCATTCGGCAACGCTCGTACGAGCATTCTCGGCGGCGATGGAGGGCGGGAGAGCTTCCCTCGGTTCGTTGCCGGCCTGATTCAGGTCTTGTCCGTTGTCCAGCGGCGGATGTGGATGCGTAGCGGGGGCAGAGAATGGGAATCATTCCAATCGAACATTCTCAGAACGTCGAGGTTGCGGCCTTTTTGGCGGGCCGTAGCTTGCAAGGCCAATTGAAGCGTTGGCAGGCGGGCACGACTCGGGGGCGGGTGAAGTTTTCGCCGGCTGCCGGCGAGGCAGGCGTCGAACGGGCGTTGCGCCACGCACATTTGGTGGTGATCGACGCCACGGCGCAACCGAGCCTGGCGGCCGACGTTTTTGCGCGCGCCGTCGAACACCTGGGCGCCTATGCGGTGTCGGTTTACACCGAGGAAATACACGATGGGCTGGAGTTTCTGGTCCGTCGGCATGGTTCGTGGTTGTTGTTCGGCCCGTTGCACGACACCCAGTGGCACGAGTTCTTTGCGCGGCTGGGGGCGGTAGCGGGGCGAAAGCATCATACGCGGTTTTCTCAGCGGCCCTTGCCCAGGCCGTATGAGGGTTCGATCACATTGGGCGTGCAACCGATGCGGCGTTTTTCGGGCGGTGTGCGCCGTCCCAAGTCGTCCGCATGAGAGAGAAACGAAAGGGAGGCAGCTAGATGGAATCGATGTCCAAGCGATTGCGCCTGTTGAGCGACGACGAGCTACTGGCTCTGTCGGAAGCGATCGACATCGAATTGGAGCGTCGGCTGGACTTTGCCGACGAGATTCCCGATTCGGCCCGTCGCCGCGCTGTCCTGCGGCAGCAAAGCTATCGTCGCGCCATTGGTTCGCATGCGCCGCCGGTTGCGGCGACCGGTTTGGGCAAGCACCGCCGTCGTGCGGCGTGACGCCCGAAGGCTTGCTCCGGCGCGCCGTCGCGTGCGGCCGCCGGGCAGTGAACCGTGGGGAATGGGAAAGGTCGAGTTGCTCGGGGCAGCGTGCGGGATGTGCTTGGAGGTTTCGGGGACGCGAAGCGAGCGGGCCGGTGATCGGGGTAGGGTTCCGGCGAGCAAGGCTTCGTCTCCCTGGAGTTGATAAGCACCGAACGCACGGCAACAAACCGGGCGCTGGGCTTGCGATGGGAGCGTTGAGTACGTTTTGATCCTCGATCGGGATGCAGGGCTGAGTTCAACGGCGATCCGAGAACTTCGCCCCGGGCCTGTCGGCCTGGTCGCGTAAGCTGTGCGAGGATCAATAGTCAGGGGGTTGAGTGATGAAGACGACGCGACAGCCGACTCGTTCGAAGAAGCCGGTACGATTGCGGATTTATCGAGGCTCCGACGAGCCTGAACCGCGGAATGAAGACGTATTGCGCTTCGAGCAGCGAGACGAACCAGTCGTCTTCTTGATCGAAGATTACTGGGCCGGGCGCAATCGGGCAATGCGATTGTCCGCCCGAGCCGCCGCTTGAACGGGGCGGAACGCCGTTGCAGGCCATGGTGCCGCGCATCGGCGGGAGCTGCGGTCTTTGCAGGGGCGAGGTCGCGGCAGTGTGAAATTGGGGGGCGGCCGACAACCGCGTGCGGCAGGTTGCCGGCGGCCCGGGGCTGCGTTTATTCCTTTAGCAATCACCATAAGGCAGCGTTAGAAAACCCTACCATGAGCACTACTTCGCGTTGGGCCGCCATTGTGGGCTTCGCTGATTTCGTTTTGATAGCCTCTATCCTTGCGGCACCGGCTATGGGGGCCATAGATTCCTCTGTGTCGGGCGCTGGCGTTCCCAGTCATTGGATCAACCCGGCAACGGCGGACGATCCGGTCGAACAGTTCGTTGTCCGCAAGAGTCTTCCGATGGAGCCGCAACCGACGTTGCCGCCGGCGAACGATGTTCGCCCTTTCAGCGACGCTGGCGTGAATGCCGGCGCGGAAGCCGCCGGTAACGAGACTGTTGGAGGTGCGGCGGCCGCCGGCAGTCGCGCGGCGGCCGCAAGGCCGGTTTCGTGGAGCTCAGTCGTTCCCAGGAGCGTTCTTTGGGCGGGCGCCGGCGTTTGCGGCGTCTGTTTGTTTGCTTTGATCGGTTGGCAGTGGGTTCAGTACCGTCGTCGCCGCGACGTGCCCGAGGTGGCCGTGCTGAGCTTGGCCGCGTTTCGGCAGTCGAGCGAGTCGGTGCCGCAGTCGGCCTCGTCGGCCGTTCGTCGCAGAGCTGCGTGAAGCGAGCCGGCGGCCGATCTGGGAGGCCGTACACAGGCGGCTGTGCCGAAGGTCTTGCGTGCGGATCGGTCTGCCGGACGATTGCGAGGTTGATGCTGTTTGGGGCAGTTGCATTGCCCGCCGGTAAGGAAGGAGACGGGCGAGTACGGTGATTCAGTTGCAATCCTTGCACAGCGCGAAATGACTTCTTTCTCGCGGGAAGAATAGCTCGTTTCGGCGCGCGAGTAGCAAAAATCGAATCGCTGAACGATGGACCGACGGTGCGGGCGGATCGTTTTGAGCATTTCCAACCCCAACGACTTCAGGTGCGGATGTGAACACCCCAAACCAAGATGAAAAGAATGTCGAGTTGACATTGCACGACGAGCCGCAGCAGAAGCAGGCCTCCGTCGTTACCCTCGACGAGCTGCGCCGGCGACAGTTGCGCGAAGCGAAAAAAGAAGCGTTTTGGGCCGGGCGCACCCTAGCGGCACGCCAGTCCGCGCGTCGAGCCGCTTAGCAGGTCCCACCCACTGGCGCAAGCGGCCGGGCGCGAAGCGAAACGGCCGCTTTTGTGCGTTTCCCGCCTGAACCGCTTTCCATCGTTCGCGGTTTCAATCGCGCGAAACCGCGATGTTCGGAACACGATCTGATCGGGCGTGCCGCCGAAGCGCCCGCTTCGCTTTTTTGGCGGCCGCATTCCGGTTCGCCGAGATTTGTGTACACGTTTCGCGGTTGAGTGTCGGCGATTGCTTTCGCACGGGCGTTTACTTTCGGCCCGCAAAACAGTCCGAGTTCCCGCGGCTGATCAGCGCCGTCCCTTTTCAACACCTTTTTGCTGCCTGCTGTTGGAGCGTCGAGGGGCGGGCCATGCGATGGATTCTCGCGGCGGTTCTGTTCTACCCCTCGTTGCTCACGTGGGTCTATTTCGTTGCGCTGGCCGATGCCGTGCCCGTCGTGCAGCAGGGCGCCTATGGGGTGGGCAAGGCCATCCAATTCGCCCTGCCGCTGCTTGTGTTGGTTTCTGCCGGGTTGAAGCGGCGGCGATCGTTGGAAAACGGAAGCCCTCTGCCAAATGCCGTTGCTTTGCGCTGGGGAGCGGCCTTCGGAGTGGCGGCAGGCGGATTGATTTGGGTCGGCGCCGTCGGCTGGTTCATTCCCGCCGGGCTAATGGTCGAAGCGGTTGGACCGCTGCGGGCGAAACTGGCAGGCTTTCAACTCGACTCGCCGGGCCGCTTCTTCGCCTTGGCGGCTTTCTACTCGGTCGTTCATTCGGGTCTGGAGGAGTATTACTGGCGGTGGTTCGCCTTCGCTGCGCTCTGCGGCGCGATACGCGAATCGTTCCCGCGACCGACGATCGCCGCGGTCGGTGCGGCCGCCGGCTCGTCGATCGCCTTCGCACTGCATCATGTGATTGTGCTAGCCCAATACTTCGGATGGGCCTCGCCGCTGACATGGTGTTTTTCGGCGGCCACGGCCCTCGGCGGCGCCTTTTGGGCCTGGCTCTACCACCGCAACGGCCGACTCCTTCCGGTTTGGATCAGCCACTCGCTGGTCGATGCCGCACTGTTCGCCGTCGGTTATCGGCTCGTGTTCGGAAGTTGATCGGGCGCGGCCGTGTGTCTCGTCGACACACGCGGTCGGAGGATCACTCGGTCGGAGCCTCACGGCGCGGCGGTTGTCGCTTCGCTGAGCGGGAGGCCGTCGGCCGTCGGCAACGGCGGGGCGGGAGCTTCCGCGGTCAAGTCTGCTTCGACATGCGAAGCGAGAGCCGCTTGGGCTTCAATGCTCGATGAGAGAGACGCCGCTTCAGCCGGCAGCCCGCTCGAAGAGGGATTGGCCGGTTGATCTGATACTTGATCGGCGGGCTGGTCCGAGGGCTGTTCTGAAGACTGAGGCCAAGGCGGCTCTGAAGTCGGCTTCGAGGGTTGCTCTGAGAGTTGGGCTGTTTCATCGGCCGGGGCCGCTTCGCCGGGCGTTGCGCCTTCCGTCGGCTCGGCCGGTTGCGACGAAGCGACTTTGGCCGTCTCTTGGCGATGGCCGGCCATCTCGCCGCTGGCGGCCACCCAAATTTCGGCCAGGCCCGGCGGGCCGTAGCCGAGTGCAACGGCGGCCGCGAAGCCGAGAATCAGGTTCAAAATGATGACCACGAAGATCAGCAGCATTTGCGATTCGATTCCGCAGTCTTTGATGCCATCGATCGGCCGAAGCATTGATCGGCCGTGGGAACGCAAGTTACGGCGACGGCGCGCAACCGGATCGGGCAGAATACGGCAGAATACGTCGTCAAGAAAACATAGATTGCCGTTGGGCCGATGCGGGCGTTTATCCTTCGCGCGGCCGGAAACGGGGCGGTCTTGCGGGCGGGAACGGGCGGTTTTGGGACGCGAGCGAGAGATTTCGGCCTGATATGCCGGCTTGCGGCATCCGCTTGCGAACGCCAAAGCGACCGATCGCAGATGCGTCCGGTGCCGAATTACTCGGGCGGTTGGGCTTGGTTTCGGCTTGGCGGATTGCTGCAACCGCGATAATCGGCACGACCGGAAAACCGCGCACATCGAACGGCACTGCGGCCAGCGGGGCGAACGGTCGCTCAGCGAGGCGGCGCGTCGGGCGAGCGGGGCGTCTGTCGCGCTGGCAAATCAGACGCGGACGAGCGCGGAACGGCCGGCGACGGCCGATCGGACTGGGAGGAGTTGGACGCGCCCAGGGCGTGCCAGTTGTAGGCCTGATGCAATGCCCGATACACCTCCATCACCAGTTGCGACAGCGAGAGCGGTTTGGGCAGCACCGAGTCGGCCTGGGCCTGCCGGGCCTGTTCGATCAGCGTTTCGTCGAGTTGGGCGGACATTAAGATGCAGGGCAGCAGCGCGCGATACTGTTTCACCTGACGGATCGTCTCCAGCCCGGTGAGTTTCGGCATATGCATGTCGAGAAGGACGACGTGGACGGTTTCGTGTTGAACGATGCGGATCGCCTCTTCACCGTCGCCGGCCAGCAGGGCTTGAAAACCGCGCGGTTCGAGCACGTCGCGCACGGTTTCGCGCAGGTTCACGTCGTCATCGGTTACTAATAACCGCGGAGCCTCGACCCACATCGGCCGGACCTCCCTCGATGCGTCGAAATTGCCGTTGAGGCGGCTGCCCGACAATCCGACCCTTGCCGTCCCGCCCCAACGGCATTGGCCCTCGTTGTCCTATTCTATCTTTTCACTGGCTGCAACTCCGATACCAAAAAGCGAGAAACAAAGCGTGTTGCTTGGTTCTGACAGGGGCCAATTGCACTAAACCTTTGCTGGAAAACGCATTAAGTAGCGCCACGTTCGCCAGAGCGTGCCAAGCAGCGACTCGACGGCTCGTGGCGGGCCGGCCAGTTTGGGCAGACAATTTGGCCCAGACCGGCACCACAATGGCAGGAACGGTCGATAGGCGAAGCGCGGGGCGGCCGTCGCCTCGGTACTGTCGAGTTGGGCGGCAGGGCGGCCGCCGCTGGCTAGTCCGGCAGACGTTGGGGGGCAAAGGAGTTGGCGACGGCGCGCGCCGTTCGGCGGCCCGGCAGACGTTCGGCAGCAACAAGACTCGGAACGGCCGAAGACCGGCAACTGCGAAACGAAGAGGAACTTCGATGCCGTTGGATGGTTCAATTCCCTGGAAGGCCGCGTCGGATTGCGTGCGGAGGTCGGGGCCTCCGGTCGAGCGAGCGAGTGTGCCTTGCGCGGTCGGAGAGCGGGCAGTGTTTCGATCGGAACGTCTCGACTCATGTAGGAATCGGTTCGCACGATCAGAAACCGTTCGGCGGCGGAACGAAGCGGCGATTCGGCCGAGCGGTTGCGTGTCGGGCGGTTGTTGTTTGCGGTTCTTTGATAATGGAGTTGCGGCAGAGAGCGTGCCGACCGAGTAGGCGCGGCGGCTGAGAGTGTTGGTGCGCGCCGAGGGTGTTGGTCGATCAGCGGATGGGGCGGTCGCGGCGATCGAGTGGGCCGAGGCAGGAACAGCGGCGGAAACGAAGGGGAGTGGCTTTTCCCACGGGCCTGGCGTACACTGAACAAAGCTGAAGCGAGACCCGATCTCGGCAAATCCCTCCCCCCTGGCCGGCGGCAAGCCGGCGACCGCAAGGCTGTTGGTTGCCTGCCCCATCGGGCGGACCATCTCGGCGTCACGAGGTAACCGGTGGTTGTCAGCGAGTCATCCGCGCGGCGCTACGCGTTGGATCCCGACGTGCGACTGATGCTTGAAGTTCGCGAAGGCAGCGCGGCTGCTTTCGAAGAGCTGGTTGCGCGCTATCAAGACCGCCTGGTAACCGTGTTGGAACACGTGGTGGGCGACCGCGATCAGGCGGAAGACCTGGCTCAAGATGTGTTCCTGCGGATGTACCGTGCCCGAAAGAGCTACCAGCCGACGGCCAAATTCGCCACATGGTTGTTTACGATTGCCAACAACTTGGCGCTGAATGCCGTGCGGAGTCGGTCGCGGCGGCGCGAGCATCAGGTGCCGCTGCGCGACAGCGGGCCGATGGCCGCTGCTTCGCCCGGACACGGGATCGTCGCCGGCAGCGGTTTCATGCCGGCACGGCGGATCGATAAGGCGGAGATGCGGCAGGTTGTCCGCCGCGCTTTGGAGAACCTCAACGAGCGGCAACGGATGGCCGTGCTGCTGAACAAGTTCGAGGGGATGAGCTACATCGACATCGCTCAGACGCTCGGGCTGACCACGAAGGCCGTCAAGTCGTTGCTGGCCCGGGCGCGTAACAACCTCCGCGAAATGCTGGAACCGTATTTGATGCAGGGTCGAGTTCCGGCGTCGGCGGCCGGACTGCCCGACGAATCGGATGCAAACAGCGCCTTTGCCGATGATTCCCAAGCGGCTGCCGAGCCGATCGTGAACAATAGCGGCCCGGAAAACGACGAAAGCGGGGAAGACAACAACAGCAAGAAGGGTTGACTCGGAGCAGAGACTGTGGAAATCGGTTGATTCGCTCGATCCCCGGAATCGGGTGATCGTTTCGAGTTGATCGATTCATTGGGTTTCGGTAGACCTGGCGACGTGTGTGCCGCCGCGACTCGGCAGACTTGCGTCAACAGGATTTGCGAAGATTGATCGGCATGTACTGAAGAGATTTGCGATGGGCGGCCGACCTACCGCCGGTCGGCTTTGTTGAAGTGCTGCGAGGGGCCGTGGAGGCCTGAGGCTGGGCGGCAGGGTGAGGAAATGTCGGAACCGGCAATCGACCGCGAGCTTCTGCAAGAGGAGCTGACGGCTTACCTCGACGGCGAACTCGACACCGAGTCGAGTCGTCGGATCGAAGAGCTGATGGCTCGCGATCCGCGCGTTCGGGAGATGATGGCCGAGCTGGACGGCGCGTGGCGGCTTCTCGACACGCTCGATTCGGCCGTGGTGGACGACCGCTTCACGCGAACCACGCTGGAGATGGCCGCGCAGGCCGCAGCCGAGGAACTGAAAAGCGAGGAGACGGCCCAGCCACGGCGCCGCCGGTTGGCGCTTTTGGGGTGGGCGGGCGGTTTGCTGTTGGCAGCCGGAGTGGGTTTCGTGACGGCCGCGATGATCCGCTCCGATCCGGATCGCGAGCTTCTCGAACAACTGCCGATCGTCGAGAACCTCGACTACTATACCGTGATCGACGACGTCGAGTTCCTGCGGTTGCTTGCCGAGGCCGACTTGTTCACCAACGAGGAACACTCTTCGCCATGAACACCTTGGGCGACACTGCTGTGCGCAACGAGCGGACCGGCCTGAAGGCCGCGACGTCCGCCGGACGGCGCGCGCTGGTGTGGGCTGCGGCGGCGGTGCTGCTGCTGGTTTCGGCCGGGTCCGGCGACGGGCTGGAGCAGCGGCGGGCGCGGGTGGCGGCGATGACTCCCGAGGAGAAGGCGGCGTTGCAGACGCGCTGGGAACGCTACCAGCGGCTTTCGCCGGCCGAACGTCAACGGATTGCGCAGTTGCATGCGGCGATCGAGGCCGATCCGCAGGCGGAACGGCTGCGCGGCGTGATGCGGCGTTATGTGGAATGGCTGGGCAAGCAGCCGCCGTATGTTCGCGGGCAGTTGGTCGAAATGCCTGTGGCCGAGCGAGTTCGGGCCCTGCGCAAGCTGGCGGCCGACGTGTCGCCCGACGACCGTCGCAAGGCGGTCGAATGGCTCGACCAGCAAGTGGAGGCCTTCGAATCGAAGGCGGCGCAGGCCATCCCCGGCGATCGTCGCCAGTTCCTGGCGCGAATGCCCGCCGAGCAACGGCGCCGCTTCTGGGTGTTGATGTTGTTGGAACGCTCGCGGCACGGCGACTTGGCAAAGATCTTCCCGATCGATCCGGCGGCGCTGGCCGAGTTGCGCGGTCGGCTTTCGCCCGAAGGGCGCCGTCGTTTGGAGAACGAAACGCCGGAAGACCAGATCGAGATCGTCTTCCACTGGATTCGCACCGAATTCGGTTGGCAGTGGGGGCGGGGTCGGGGACTTCCGCAAGTGGACGAAGATCGCTTGATCGAGTTCTTCGAAAAAGAAGTGACGCCGGAACAGCGAGACTATCTGCTGAACCTTTCGGGCGAGGAGATGCAGCGCGAGTTGCGGAAGATGTATTTCGCGCGGATGCGGCCCAGCGGATCGATGTTCGATCCGGAGCAGCCGGGCCACGGCAAACGTCCGCCCGGCGGGTCGCGGGGAGACGGTCCGCCGCGACCAGGGGATGGCCCGGGACGAACGAGCGATGGTCCGCCGCGCGGCGATGGTCGCGGGAGCAACGGCGATTTCCGTTCAGAGGGTCGAATCGGTCCGCCCGGCCCGCCGCGCTCCGGGTTCAAGCCGGACGGCCCGGCGGCCGCGCCGGGGATTCCACCGTCGCCCTTCCCCCCGGTTGCGCCGTCCGAACGGCCCGAGAATCGTCGGCGCGAACCTTCCCGTTCGTCCTCGGAACTGTCACCGGCCCCTTCGGCCGACCGCGGATCGCTGCCGTGGCGCTAAACCGTTCTTTTCTCGTCTTTTCTCGCGGCAACAAACCCGAACGCGGTTCCTGTCCGTCGGCCCGATCTTCGCTTGGGCCGGTTGCCCGCCTTCCGGCCGCTCGGCTCGTTTCCATCTCATTTCCGGCGCAATTTTTGGCTCGTTCGCAGCGTCGGCTGACGCCCGTTGCCTGCCGGGCGTTCGCCTTGGGCTTCGCTTCCCCGCATTCTCGGCTCGAAGAAGCTGACAGGCGCGCAACCGGAACGTACAATTGAACATGGCAATGGGGAAAGAGGCCTCTCCGTCGGTCGGTCCACCGGAACAGCCCGCGGGGCGCTATCGATCTTCGCCGAGCATGGGGACGCAAGTCCGTCCAATCCTCGAGGCAAGCGTGTCGCGCGGGTTGGCGAAGCCCGGTAGATTGGTTCCTTTCAATGGGGACGGTGGTCGCGGGCAGCGCGAAGCGGCCCTTTTGCGTGTAGTCCGCGCCTCGACGAATTTCCGTTTTCCGCGGTTTGATTGAAGCACCGTGTCGCCCACTCTGTTTCACATCGCCTGTACGACGTGCAAGGCTCGGCTCGCGGTGCGCGACGCGGCGGCCATCGGCGCGATTCTCGAGTGCCCCAAGTGCGGAAGTTTTGTCGAGGTTGTTCCGCCGGCCGGTTGGTCGCCGCCGGCGGTTGCCGAATCGGTGTCGGCGGCTCAGGCGGCAAAGTCGTCAAAATCGTCGCAGCCGTCGCCTCGATCAGAAATGCCGTCGCCGTCTTCGTCGGTCGATGGGTTGAACGAGCGGCCGGCAATCGCGATGGCCGCTGCCGTGCCGGCCGCGACGTTGGCGCCGCCAGTTTCGTTGCCGGCCGCAGCGCCGCCGGTTCCGCCGTCGTCTGCGTTGCCGTCGTCTGCGGCGCCGCCGCGTGTGACGCTGCCGCCCGCAGCGTCGGCTTCGGCCCCGTCCGTCGTGCCACCGGCACCACCACCGGCACCATCGGCGACACTGTCACCGCCACCAGCACTGCCGCCTTCGGCAGCGCTACGGCCGGCCGCGCCGCCGTCCGCTGCGTCACCGCCATCCGCGCTGCCGAAGCCGGCCGCGCCGCCGCGGGCCGATTCGCTTCCTGCCTCTCCGTCTTGCCCGGCGAGTGCTCCCGCAGCCGTTGGCGTGGGCGAAGCG
>Ga0101944_10007110_pt1 | contig 11411 bp, 9 predicted proteins | sample DewCreD2012metaG_FD_75245 | JGI IMG/M metagenome (GOLD analysis project Ga0101944, IMG submission 75245) | Hot spring sediment bacterial and archeal communities from British Columbia, Canada, to study Microbial Dark Matter (Phase II) - Dewar... ... | reverse complement strand
ATGTGGCCTCCCTTTCCATTGAAGAAGCCCTATTTGGTCTGTCAGAAACCGGCATAAAATACGCCCGGAGCCTTCTGATAAAGAAATCTCCGGCAGGATATAACGTGCGACCTGTAAGAACATATTATTCAGTGCGTTACAAGGATGTCAGGGGAGGGAAAGTACTTGCCTCGGTACATACCGAACTCGATGTGAGGGCAAGAGCCAGGAGAGCCTTCTTTAACTCCCTGTACCGTACCACTTCCGATCTGGTGATTACAGGTATGGATACCACCGGAGTTAAACGTTTCAGGGGCAACGAAATCAGCAAAGTATCCGATATCCATATCAACCAGATCAAGGACTACGACCCTTCTTTCTGGGAAGGATTTAACACCATCGAACCGGAAATACGACTCGATGAGGCTGTTGCCAGATTGCAGCAAAAAATACGCAACCAGATTCCCCTGAACCCATGATAGTAAAGAAGTGAAACCTTAATAATCAACAATATGAAAATCAAAATCTTTGGAACCCTGATATGTTTACTCATGCTGCCTGGTCTGGTATCAGGACAATCGGATCAGGTTAGCCGGATCAGCAGTTCGCTTCATCAGTATTATACAAGGTATCCGCGGGAAAGTATATGGTTTGTTCCCGCAATGAATGTTACCACTCCGGGTTCAAAGGTGCCTTTTGCGGCTGTCATCAGCAGGGATCCGTTGAATTCTGCCTCACGCCTCAGCAGGAGCCTTTTTCTTCAACTTTATAATGAAGAAGGGCAGTCTGTTTATTTTGTTCAGGAAAAACTGGAGGAAGATGTCTATGCAGGAGAGGTGAGGGTTCCCGGAGATATTCCGCCCGGACAGTATGTGCTTTATGCCTATACGAGCTGGATGAAAAACGGAAATTCGGAATATCTGGGAGCTTTCCCGCTTTGTGTTACCAGAGAAATTGAACCTGAATACGAAATTCTGATCAATGCTGCATCACCGGTGGTTTCGCCTGAAATCCCCCTGCAGGCTATGTTCAGCCTGGTTGCGTGGAAAGGAGAACTTCCTGCCGGAACGCAGTTTTCCATAGAAATGAGGGTGGATAGGAAGAAAATTTACAGTGGCAAAGTACCAGCCGACATAAATAACAAGGCATTGGTTACTATTTCTGTACCATCGGGCATCCGGGGTGAGGGAAGGCTGGTTGTCAGTACTTCTGTAAAAGGCAAAAAACTGACAGCCGAACTGCCTGTTCAGATTACGGAAAATCAGGCCAGGGCCTCATTCTATCCTGAAAGCGGAAGCCTGATTCGGGGTGTTTCCAATAAGGTCAGAGTTACCCTTACCCTTGATTCCCTGCCTGTGGGGGATATCAGCGGTGAAATTACCGATAATACCGGGACATTCTTAAGCTCGGTGCAGCCGGTCGGCCCGGGAACCGCTGTGTTCAGTCTTACCCCGAGGGAAGGGAAAAACTATTTCTTTACTTTTAAGACGCCCGACGGACTAAGGAAAACCTTTGCCATTCCTGATTCGCACAAGGGAATCCTCCTGCAGTTGCTGGAGAACACGCCGCAAAAAGCACGTTTTGCCTTGTTGAAATCGCCGGGATTTGAATGCGGTAAACTTTTGTTTCTTCTTGAATCCAACGGCTTTATCTACAACTTTACCCAGGCAGAACCAGGCCAGGTGATCAGCGTGCCATTGGACGGCATTCCGTCGGGTTTGGCTCGTGTTTTGGTTTTTGATGAAAACGGACAGGTGGGAGCAGAACGCTGGTTTTATATCAGAGGAGACGGGCTTCGGATTGACGCCAGTGCAGAGCTTTCATCCGACAGAAAATCCATCGAAACAAATTTCAGGACGGTGGAACCTGATGGTAAAACAATTCCTGCTTCCTTGATTTTATCTGTTACCGACAGATCTGCCTGGGCAGGACAGCATGTTTTCAGTCAGTTCCATCAGTCCCCTGTTTCTTTGCCCGGACTTACCGGCATTCCGTTGGATGCTGATTCTTCTTCAATGAGTAATGCTGATCTTTGGCTCTGTGGATATTCACACCCTGTTCTGTCATGGAAATCCATCACAACCCTTCCTGAAGAAAAGCTTCCGTATGAAAGCCAGGATTTTCTGGCCGGATATTTACGGGACAAAAATGGAAATGGCCTGGCAGGAACCAGGGTGCAAATGAAAAGTTCCGGAGGCAAAATAACCGAAAAAGTTACCGATGACAAGGGATATTTTCGGTTTGAACCATTTGTTCCTGAACAGGGCGGGAAAATTTCGGTATATGCTCCCGACCTGGCCGGAAAAAAATCGTATCAGATTCAATGGGATGCACCGTTTGATAAAAAACTGAGCCAGGCGGCCAGGGAAACTTTCCGGATAAATACATTTTCCTCCAGCCGCTTTTATTATTCCGGAAAAAAGGAATCCCGGCAAAACAATCAGACTGTGGTTCCCGCCAATGTGTCTTCTGACTTTCCTAAATATCCTCCGGGAATTTCCATTCTGGAAATCATCAAGCAAAAGAAGAATTACCAGATTATCAACAATCAGATAGTTTTTATCGGGTCCAGCAATTCCTATTACTCCCAGCAGGGAGCATTGATTGTTATTGACGGAGTTCCTTTCGGAACCGATATTTCCATCCTTCAGCAAATTCCGACTGAAGATGTGGAAAATATAAATGTTTCGACCAACGTAAATGACATTCATAAATATACCGGACTGAACAGCATCGGAATTGTAGAAATTACAACAAGAAAGGGAGTCTCTACGGCACCTGCCGCGAAATCTGAACCCAAACCTTCGGTCTTCTATTACTGGGAACCCTTCATTCCGGTAAATGAGGAAACGGTGGTAAAGCAAATCGGCATTCCCGCAGACTGCAGAAATTGCATGCTGATTCTCAATGCGTTTGATACCCGGGGAAGAAAGGTTGTTTTGGTAAAAAGCCTTACCGGTAGATAAACACGGTTAAAATAGACCATGGAAAGGCAAAACTGTTCTGATAATAAGTTAATTAGAGAAAAATAGTACTTATATGTCCGAAATTTCGATGTGTGCCGCATCAGGGCTTATAAATTTTTTATATTTGCTGTCGAAAATCCCGGGATTTAATGGCAAAAGGACGTAAACTACGAAAAATTGCTGACGAAGTCTGGAAGGAAATTCCTTACGCTGATCGCAGGTATGAAATAAGTAACTACGGTCGGGTGAAAAGTTTTTGTTTCGATAAGGAAAAAGGAAGGATACTCAGGCCTGGTGTTATCCGCGGATTTAGAATAGTGAGCATCCGGACAGGAGGGAAGCCCCGTACTTTTCTGATCCATAAGCTGACAGCCGAAGCGTTTGTTCCGCGGGAATCGGAGGATCAGACGGTGGTGATTCACCTCGACGGCAACAAAGGAAACAATTACTATAAGAATCTGAAGTGGGTTACCAAGGAAGAAGCTTATAAAAGGTTGTTTGAACGATACCTTGAAGAATGCAGGAAATCAAACAAGGTCTTACGAAGGAATGCCAAGTTAAGGCCGGAAGATGTGAAGTTGCTCAAATCAATGCTGCGCAGGGGGATAAAACAGAAAGTTATCGCAAAACTTTTTGCAATTTCGGAAATGCAGGTTACCCGCATTAAACGAAATGAAAACTGGTCGGCCATTGAGCCGGAAGAAGAAGAAATCACTCAGGACTGAAAGGGTCTAACCCTGGTTTTATATCTCAGGCCCGCTCGATGTATTCGCCGGTGCGGGTATCGACCTTGATTTTGTCGCCCACATTGACAAACAGAGGTACTTTGACTTCTGCTCCGTTTTCAAGGGTTGCAGGTTTCAGGGTTCGGGTTGCAGTATCCCCGCGCAGGCCGGGTTCAGTGTATGTAACTTCCAGTTCAACCGTAACCGGAAGTTCGGCATAAATGGGCTCGTCGCCGTCAAAATATATGGAAACGTTCATCCCTTCCTTCAGAAACTTGAACCCTTCACCAATAGCTTCCTTGCCCAGTGTAATCTGTTCAAAAGTCTCATTGTCCATAAAAACAGCATTATCCCCGTCAAGATACAGAAACTGATGTTCCTTGAAATGAACCCTGACAATCTCGATTTCATCGTCGGGCCTGAACCGCTGCTCAATAAGCCTGCCGCTTTTAATATTGCGCATCTTTACCTGATAAAAAGCCCGAAGGTTTCCGGGTGTCCTGTGTTCATATTCAAGCACTACGGCAAGTTCACCGTTATAGCGTACAAAACTTCCTCTCGAAATGTCAGATACTTTATCCATAAATTAATTTTTGCGCAAAACTAAAAGTTTTTTTTTCAAATTGACACAAATTATTCGGGACTGATTTTGTTAGGCACATTTCCTTGTGATGCGAAACCTTTTTGGTTTTCCTGATAAAGAAATTAAAACCTCCTGTCTATCAGATAAAACAAAGATGCAATTGCCGCACTTCCCAATTGCAATTCTCTTATGTTGACATGATCGGGAGTATCGTAGGCGGAATGGTGGTAATCAAAATACCTCTGGCTGTCGGTAAGCAGTCCGGCCAGAATCCTTGCAGAAGAACGCAACGGAGCCACATCAGTTCCTGAACCGCCTTTTAGGAATGTGTCGGTCCGGTATGGCTCAAAATACGGTTTAAGTTTCTGCAGTGTTTCCATATCCTTTTCATTGCAGTCAAATGTGAAGCCAATGGTTAGCAGGCCGCCTCGGTCCGATTCAAGGGCTATCAGATGGTTTTCCTTTTCCATGGATGCTGCCTGGGCATATTTTCTTCCTCCGGTCTGGGAAATTTCTTCATCCATAAACAATACAGCCCGTATTGTATGCTCCGGCCTGATGCCAAGGGTATGGAATAAGCGGATAACCTCGATGGACTGTATGCATCCTGCACCGTCATCGTGCGCCCCCGGCGTATTGTACCAGGCGTCAAGATGCCCACCGGTAAGCAGGATACCCTTTGCGGGATTTTTTCCCCTGATTTCACCAATAACATTATATCCGGTTGTGTCGCCCGCTTGCCGGCAGGTAGTCCTGATAAAAACCTGCACATCCGGGTTTTGTTTCAGCCAGCAACTTATACTGTCGGCATCACGCGTTGCAACAGCTAGTGCAGGAATTTTGCCTATTCCTTCCTGATAGCGCATTTGTCCTGTATGGGGGAAAGTATCACTGGCCAGGGTAAGCGAGCGAACCAGGACGGCAACGGCTCCTAATGCCGCCGCTTTTGATGCGCCGGAAACGCGTTGATCAGCAGCTCGCCCGTAGGCAGTAAATGTGTTAATCAGAGTCGGATCCATCGGCCTGTTGTAAAAAACAATACGTCCCGATATCTTTTCCCTGCCAAGTGCATTCAGTTCATCAAAGGAATGCACTTCAACCACGGAAGCAGAAATACCTTCTGCCGGGGAAGGAACAGAATTTCCCAACGGGAGGGCGTGCAGGGCAACTTTCCGGTTGCCGTTTATAAAATATGCTTCCGTTTGTCCGGGTTTCCAGTTGGGTATCAGTACAGGCTGAAGATACACTGTGTCGGCCCCGGCGTCCAGCAGAAATTGCTTGGTTAACTGAATGGCCGTATTTAGCTGCGGAGAACCGCTCAGCCTGCCTGGTGCCTGTCGGCATAAAAGAAGCAGATTGTTATAGGCTATGCGGCTTGTCAATGCTTCTGAATAAATGCTGCGGACCACGACTGAATCCCTGTCTGCAGCGGTGGCCATGTTTGAAACGGCCACACTAATGCAAAAAATGCCCGAAACCAGCAACTGTAAAGAACTTTTCAGGTTAACCATGAGCAGCGGATTATATGATTTTGGTAAATGGTGCAAATATATTTTCTTCCTTACCAAAAACAAGTTTTTTGAGGGTATCTTAGAGTGCCGGAAGGGATTTCTCCATTTATCCCTGAGTTGAAAAACGAAGTCTGGAGCCATCCACGGGAATAATAGCCTTGTTAATTCAGCAACAGCGAACAGAGTAAGGTTAATGCTGCTTTACTGCATACCTTTTGAATTTTTCCAATGCAAAGAATGGGTTAAAATTTATCTTTGCACCAGACAAATTTCTTCGCATTATGGTTATTGATGTTGCCAGTCATCCTGACAGACTAAAAGAGTTGCTCATTTTTCTTTCTATTGTAGCCGGCGGCGCTATAATCGGCTGGCTTATCGAACAGATTGTGCTGACAAAGCTTCTGCACCTTACTTCCCGAACAAAATGGAAAGGAGATGACCTGATTATTCAGAGCCTGAAAGGCATTCTGCTTCCTCTGTTTGTTCTGCTGGCTATTCATATAGGATTTAATTACGTAACCCTTAAACCCGGCCTGCTGGATGTGTTGCATAAAACAGTGAAGGTGGGAGCAATTTTGCTGTTTACTATTTATCTCTCCCGCATTGTAACACGCTGGATAGCAGGTGAAACAAAAGACGACAAATCGGTTCCTTCCAGTATTGTTCTGAACAGCACCAGGATAATAATTATTGCGGTAGGATTTTTAATAGCTCTGCAATCCATCGGCATATCCATAACACCTTTGCTGACTGCTCTGGGTGTAGGAGGATTGGCAGTTGCCCTGGCCCTTCAGCCTACCCTGTCAAATTTTTTTTCTGGTCTGCATATTCTCGCAACCAAGAAAATACGGGTCGGCGATTTCATACGTCTCGACAATGGTATTGAAGGATATGTGATGGACATCTCCTGGAGAAGTACCCTGGTTCGCCAGCTGGTCAACAACCTGGTCATTATTCCCAACGCTAAGCTGGCAGAGGCTATTGTGATCAATACCCATCTTCCCGACAAAGAAGTGCCGGTTACGGTTGATATCGGTGTGTCTTACGATAGTGACCTTGATCTGGTGGAAAAAATAACGATTGAAACAGCACGGGAAATATTGAAAACCGTTGAAGGCGGCGTCAGTTCCTTTGAACCTGTGGTACGGTTCCATACTTTTGGCGAAAGCAGTATCAATTTCGCTGCCATTCTGAGGGTGCAGGAACATTCCCAGCAGTTTCTGGTTAAACATGCTTTTGTTAAACTCTTGCATAAGCGATTCAGAGAAGCTGGGATTGAAATTCCTTTCCCCATCAGAACCATTATTACCAAAAAACCATGAAAATAAGTATCTTTGCCTATAACCATTTTAAAAAAAGATATTTATGGGAAGACATGCTGTTGAAATTCTGGATCTGGACATCAAAAAACTTCTCGAGATGCTCAATGCGGCACTTTGCGAGGAGTGGCTTGCCTATTATCAGTACTGGATCGGGGCGAAGCTGATGGAAGGCCCCATGCGTAGTGAGATTGAACCGGAACTCCTTCTCCATGCCACACAGGAGCTCAATCATGCTGTGCTTGTCGTTGACCGTATCATCCAATTGGGCGGTACGCCGGTGCTGAATCCTGCCGACTGGCCTAAGTTTGCCCGTTGTGCCTACGACGCTCCCGTCGATCCTTACGTGGAGGTGATTCTTCAGCAAAACCTGAAAGGGGAACGTTGTGCCATCCAACGGTACAAGGAGATTGCTGATTTTACCAGCGGGAAAGACCATACCACCCACCAGATGGCCACAACCATTCTGAACGAAGAACTGGAACATGAGCAGGACATTGAAGATTGGCTCACCGATCTGGAGAGGATGAAAGAGGATATTAAAAAATTCAGATTGTAATCATACCCATACAGCAGTTTTTAAATTTTCTACCGCTGCCGCAGGGACAGGGATCATTGCGGCCGACAGACAATTGTTTTTTCTGGTTTGCCATTTTATCCCGTTCATTGTGTTTTATCCAGGCCATTACATTGGCCGGAGCCTGTTTCTTTGCCAGTTGGTCGGCCATGTATTGCATGTAGGGATGTACATGGCGAAAGAACATTTTGTATGCAGTACACAAATAATTTAAGCCTTCTTCTCCATCAGGCGTTTTCTTCCATCTGTGCTTAGGACACTCGCCATGGCAGGCGAAACGGTACTCACACTCCAGACAATAACGGGGAAGGGTTGTTAATTTTGCCTTTCCGAATTGCAGTTGTTTTTCAGATGTAACCAGTGTGGTGAGGGAATCGGAATGAATATTGCCCAGAAAATGCTCGGGATAAACAAAATGATCGCATGAATACACATCCCCGTTATGCTCCATAACCAGAGCATCACCGCATGTCTCGGAAAAAACGCATAATCCCGGCATCTGGCCTACCCAGTTGGCCAGGGTAACATCGAAGAGCTGCACAAAATACCGCCCCACATCGTTTCTCACCCATTCATCGAAAACAGCTGTCAGAAATTTTCCGTATTGTTCAGGCCTTACCGACCACTCCGTAACCTCCTTCTTTCCTTTATGAGCCGGAGTGATCAGATGCAAGCCACTTTTGGCATCGTTTTCAGGTACAATAATTTCAACCACGGGCAGAAACTGTATGAATCCGCTGCCTATTTCTTTGAGAAACCGATAAATGGCAAGGGGATGGTCTCCTGTTATCCGGTTTACTGTGGTAAGGGTGTTGAACTCAACTTTATGCTTATGCAGCAGGGAAATCCCTTTCATTACCTTTTTCCATGAACCTTCACCCGCAGTGTCTTTACGAAAGGCATTGTGCAGATTTTCAGGCCCGTCAATGGATATGCCTACAAGAAAGTTGTATTCTTTAAAAAAAGAACACCAGGTATCATCAATAAAAGTTCCATTAGTCTGGAAAGTATTCTCAATGCGTTTGCCGTTGGCATACTTCTGCTGCAGCCTCACAACGGTTTTGTAAAATTCGATGCCCGCCAGCGAAGGCTCTCCCCCCTGCCAGACAAACGTCACCATGGGTATTTTTTGTGCTTCAATATATTGTTTGATAAATTCTTCAAGGGTGTCAGACGACATTCGCTGGGCCTGCCCTTCATAGAGTGCTTTCTTTTCCAGATAGTAACAATAGGTGCACCGCAAATTACAGGCCGATCCTGCTGGTTTGGCCATTATATTAAAAGCGAGTCCACGTGTGGGAAATTGAAAATCCATGTTTGCGGGTATGATGTGTAGACTTTGGGTGATTTTACATTGGAATCAGGTGTACATCTATCCCCGCTTCCTGGCACAGGTCTTCAATGTCATTTTTAAGATCCGGGTCCTCTGCCGGATAAGCCCATTCTATCTGAACGTCCGAGCCTTTCTGCCTGTATAATGCTAGCATTTTCAACAACTGCAGCAATGTGCGTGAGGTGCTTGTGTTAAAATAGATCAAACGGACAGAAAGTTTAAACTTTCCTTTAGATTCCAGCACCTGGTAAATCCATTCTGTTACAGGATTGTAGAATTTACGGGCATCTTCCATGTAGGATTCTCCCATTATTCTGCATTCTGCCGAATCGTAATAACACCTGATTTCAGGGAAATAAGGTGTTTCCGGAGAAGTAAGCAATACAAGATCCTTCATATCCGGTTAATTTTCTTCGGTTGTTGTAACTTTTGCAGTTACCGTAAACATAGAAAATTCTTCGTTTTTTTCTTCGATCAGAAAATCCAGCGGTTGTTCCGAGATGATTCCGACATGGATCAGGCCAATATGGGCCGCTGAGGTTTTCATTTCCCTGTGATTACGTTTTGCCGCCTTAAAAGCCTTCAATTGTTCCGGTTCCATGCCCTTAATCTGATGGCAATAACCGGCAAGGATGGGTCCGTGCTCATGCAAAATAAGGTTGGAGGTCTGAATATAGACATATTCTTCATCGGTAAAAATATCAAATCGCCCTATACCGCAAGTGCCGTATATTTCAGTTCCCGTATCGGTCCTTTCTGCAGAATAGTGGGCAACATTCTGGGCAAGTTCAATAAAAATCTTATGCACTTTCAGTTTTACTCTTACATGAAAGAGCATACTGCTTCTGATCCAGTTGGACGTTGCAGCCAGGAGATCCATAAAGAAAGGCCCCTGGTAACTCATAATCGGGGTTGTTGATGAATTGTGTTTCATGTGCAGTTATCGCAGTTTGACTATCCAGACTGTTATGTCATCGCGTTGGGGTTCAGCGGTAAATTGTCTCAGTTCATCCCTGAGTTGCGCTATTTTTTCGTCAGGAGGCATGTTCATATGCCCGACAAGGAATTCCTGAAATCGTTGCAATCCAAATCGTTTTCGGTTTTGGTCAGGCTGGTCTGTAATGCCGTCGGTATATAGCACAAGTTCATCATTGGGCTGAAGAACAACGTGATGCGAGGTAAATATTTTTTTTTCGGATTTCCTGCCGAAACCTCCCAGCGAATTTTTATCACCTTCAATGATATGATAATGTCCATCACTGCAATAAATCATTGGCTGCTTTGCCCCGGCAAAACGTATATTCCAGGTTCGGTTATCAGATTTATTAGCCCTGAGAATTGCAATATCCATGCCATCAGTATTTTCAGAAGTTTCCTGGCGCAGGGCATAAAAAAGCCTTTGATCAAGTTCCTGAAGGATTTTCGCAGGATCCATGATATTCTGTTCATTCACTATTTCATTCAGCAACATGCTGCCTATCATTGACATGAAGGCTCCCGGAACACCATGGCCGGTACAATCTGCGACAGCAAACACTGCTTCATTGCCCCGGTGTGAGAACCAGTAAAAATCGCCGGATACAATGTCTTTAGGGAGGTATAAAACCGCAGAAGAAGATATTTCGTTTATTTCATCCTCAGAGGGTAAAATGGCCTTCTGAATGGTGTTTGCATAATGAATACTGTCTTTAATATTGCGGTTCTGCAGGTCAAGCAATTCATTCTGCTTTTGAATCTGAAGATTTTGTTCTTCAATCTTCTTTTTCTGTTCGCGAAGCCTTCTGTTGTCACGGACTTTCAGAACCAGCATCACGCTAACCAACAGGAGAAACAGGAGAATTCCTGCTGCACCAACAAACATGGTGCGGCGGATATATCGCTCATATTTCAGCTGTGCTTCTTTTTCGCGAAGCTGTGATGTCCGCAATTCGATTTCCATTTTCTGTATCTGGGCTAATCGTGCCACCACTGCAAGCGAATCAGAAGTTTCTTTGAGAAGTCCTGCTGTCCTGGAAAGTTCCTGTTCGGCTACTGCTACTTTGGTATCTGCCTCTTTACGTATGGATTGATATTCCTCTGCCTTAATCTGCCGGTCCAGTGCCGAAAATTGTTCGAAATACTGAAAAGCCTGATCTGATTTGCCAAGTTTTTCATAACAGGAGGCCAGCAGACCGCATCCTTTTCGCATTAATCTGAGGTCCTGCTCTTCCTGCGCAATCCGCATCGCCTCCTGGGCAATTTTTATCGCCTGTTCATAGTCTTTCAGTCCTTCATGGGCTGAGGCGATATTTATTAGTGCTTCTGCCTGTTCCCGGTTTGTGCGCAATTGCCGTATCAGTTCATATGCTTTCTGGAAAAAACGGAGGGCATTCTGATAGTCTTCCTTCCCGGTATAAAGAAGGGCCAGATTGTTATTGA
>Ga0101944_10007109_pt1 | contig 11412 bp, 11 predicted proteins | sample DewCreD2012metaG_FD_75245 | JGI IMG/M metagenome (GOLD analysis project Ga0101944, IMG submission 75245) | Hot spring sediment bacterial and archeal communities from British Columbia, Canada, to study Microbial Dark Matter (Phase II) - Dewar... ... | reverse complement strand
TGGGGTTTTTCTGGTGGCGGGCGTTCATCCGGAGATCCAGCAGGCGCTTTCCGCCGCTTTGTCCGGAAGGCTCCGGTGCGCGGTCGAAGCCGTCTCCCTTAAGGATGCCTTGGAGCTGCCCTTGGATGCCCCCCTCCGGGGATTGGTTCTGGTCGCACCGCCTGCGGCTCCATTGTCAGACGACCCGTTCAATGCTGCAGACGAAGCCTTTCTGATCGACAGCCTTGTCCTGTGTGCCCGACATGCGGCATCCCTGCAACAGGCGGCTTCAACGGGTCCAGTCGTTGTGGCCGGGGTGAGTTTTCTGGATGGCGGGTTTGGATTCCGAAACGGTACGATTTCAAGGCCGGTCACGGGTGGGATTGCGGGGCTGGTGAAAACAGCTGCAAGAGAGTGGGCGAACGTTCGATGTCTTTGCCTGGATGTCGATCCGGCAGGGACGGATGACAAGGCGCTTGCGGATGCAATGGCCGACGTGTTGACGGCTCGATGGGAGACTTCGGGCCTCGAAATCGGCTTGGCTGCCGGGGATGCATGGAAAAGGACGGTGTTGCAGCCGATGCTCGAGGATGCGACCTATCCGGAGCATGCCTTCGGCGTTCGACCGGAGGATGTCGTTGTGGTGAGCGGTGGGGCAAGAGGGGTTGCCGCATCGGTTTCCATCGCCCTGGCGAAGGCCGGATGCCGAAGGATCGTCCTACTGGGCCGCTCTCCGGAGCCCGTGGCCGAACCATTGTGGCTGGCCGAAGCCAATGATCTGAACGGGATGCGGCAGATCATCGTGCAGCAGCCCGAGCACACAGGCATGCATCCCAAGGAAATCGACCGCCTGGCCCGCAAATGGCTGGCCAACCGGGAGATGGGCAGCACCCTCGATGCAATCCGGGCGGCAGGTGCCGATGTGCTCTATCGCAGCGTCGATGTGACGGATCAGGAAGCGGTTTCGGCTGTGTTTCGGGAGATATCGGCCGTATGGGGGCCGGTGTCGGGAATGGTGCATGCGGCCGGTGTGCTGGCCGATCGGCTGATTGCCGAAACCACGGCTGCTGAAGCCCGAACGGTTCTTTCGCCCAAGCTCTACGGCTTGCGTTGGATGCTGGAGGCCGTATCCGAAAATCCTCCTCGCTGGATCGCCCTGTTTTCCTCTGTTGCCGGCCGTTTGGGAAACCGAGGCCAGGCCGCCTATGCCATGGCGAACGAAGCCATGAACAAGACGGCTCACTGGCTGAAACGGCGGCATCCGGACCTGCGGGTGGTTTCCCTGAACTGGGGGCCGTGGAACGGCGGAATGGTGAACGAGGGCCTGAAGAAGCTGTTTCAGCAAAGTGGCGTTCCGCTCATCGAGATCGAGGCCGGGGCCGCAGCCTTTCTTGCCGAGATCGGCGGGGCAGGGGATGCCGTCGAGGTCGTGATCGGGGGCGATCTTCCAAAGCCGCAGGCTGCGGCAACCGAACATGGCAGCGATTCGCTTCGGCTCAGCATCCGAAAGGAAATCGATGTCGAGCGTTATCCTGTTCTGAACAGTCACGTTCGGGAAGGGGTGCCGGTGGTTCCCTTCTCTCTGGTCACCGAATGGATGGGATACGGCGCCTTGCATGAACATCCGGGGCTCTTTCTGAGCGGACTCGAGGAGATTCGGCTGTTGAAAGGCATCCGTCTGCAGCACCAGCCCATGACGGTGCGGTTGATGACCGGAAAGCCCATCAAGCGGGATCGGGCCTTCGTGCTCGATGTGGAAATCCGGGACGGGATGCGGGAAGGAAGGGATGTCGTGCATACCCGAGGGAAAGCCGTTCTGACGGGTGGTTTTGAGACGGCGCCCGATTTCGATCCGGAGCCGCTGATGAACACCCTGGGGCCTTATGCCAAAACGCCGGATGAGCTTTACGGTACCGTACTCGTGCACGGCAAAGACCTTCGGGGCATCCGACGGATCATTGGCATGTCCCGGAAGGCCATGGCTGCGGAGCTTCTGGCGGCCCCTCATCCCGAATCCTGGATGAGCGAGCCGATCCGGAAGCGATGGTTGGCCGATCCGCTGGTTCTGGACGGCGCCTTCCAAATGGCGGCCATCTGGTGCTATGAACATATCGGCATGGTGTGCCAGCCGGTATTCGCCAAACGGTATCGCCAGTATCGGGGGCGGTTTCCGGAAGACGGGGTCACGGGCTTCCTCGAAATTCGGGAAAGCCGATCCACCGGCATGGTGGGGGATATCACCTTCCTGGATGGGGAGGGGCGTGTGGTGGCTCGGTTCGAGGGATTGACCACAACCGCAGATACGGACGCTTGCCCTTGAGCCGGGCTTCAGGAGATTCCGGCCATGGGGGCGTGAATATCGATCATCGGGAAATCGCCCGCTTCGAGTCCCAGGCCGATCAGTGGTGGAATCCCGAAGGCCCATGCCGTTCCCTGCACGATATCAATCCGTTGCGTGCCGGGTATATCGCTGCTCGGGCGGGTGTCGCCGGAAAATCCCTCCTCGATGTCGGATGCGGCGGGGGCATTTTGACGGAGGCCCTGGCCCGCATGGGAGCCAAGATGACCGGTATCGACATGGGAGAAAAACCCGTCGATGCAGCCGGCCGTCATGCAGCCGCCTCCGGGCTTACCATCCGCTATGAACGAACGAGTCCCGAGGAATTCGCCAGGCAGGCTCCGGCATCCTTCGATGGGGTGGTCTGCATGGAGCTTCTCGAACATGTGCCGGATCCTCAGGCAGTGGTTCACGCCTGTTCCGTCCTTGTCCGACCCGGCGGGGACGTCTTCTTCTCTACCCTGAACAAGACCCTCAAATCCTTCGTCTTTGCCATTCTGGGGGCGGAATATATCCTGCGCCTTCTACCGAAGCACAGCCACGACTGGAGACGCTTCATCCGTCCGGAAGACCTTTCTGCATGGGCACGGGCATCGGGGCTGGAACCCGTGCATGCCGTCGGCCTGCACTACAATCCCTTCCGCAGAACCTATGCCTTGGGCGGAGACCTGCACGTCAACTACATGATGCATTTCAAGCGGCCATCGGCCGGACCAACCGCATGAATGAGCTCAAGAGAAGAATCCTTTCCCTCAAGGGTTTCTGGATTGGACTGACTGCCGGCCTTCTCGCCGTTGCATTCCGGCTCTGTCTCGAAGGGGCGGAGGACATCCGGGGAGAGATCCTGCTGAAGGCGGCTGCTCAGGGCTGGGGGGCTGCGATAGGTATGATGGCCTTGTTCGGGGGCATCGTTGTCTGTGTGGTCTGGATTACGGTTCGGTTTGCCCCGGAGGCCGGTGGAAGCGGCATTCCTCACTTGAAAGGGTATTTGGTCGGGCTGCATGCCCTTCGGGCCTGGCGGATCCTGCTGGTGAAATTTCTGGGCGGTGTCGCCGGGATTGGGAGTGGGCTTGCCTTGGGGCGGGAAGGGCCGACCGTTCAATTGGGAGCGGCGATCGCCAAAATCTGGGGGGATCGGTTGGCGCCCAACCGGGTGGAGCGGAAACTGTTGATTTCTGCAGGTGCAGGCGCAGGGCTTGCCGCAGCATTCAATGCACCGCTTGCCGGCGTTTTTTTCATTCTGGAAGAACTGCAGCACAGCCTGAATCAGACGGTTCTGGTCACCGCATTTGTGGCCAGTGTGACCTCCGATATCGTTTGCCGACTCATCATGGGGCATCTTCCCGTGTTCCATGTCCAAATGAGCCGATTCCCAGGCATCGGGATGTTTCCCTTATTCATCCTGCAAGGGTTGTTTCTGGGATATCTCGGGCTGGGCTTCAACAAAAGCCTGCTGTGGTCATCGGATCGGGTCAGACGATGGTCGATGCAGGGAAGGATCCTGCTTGCCGGTGGTCTGGGTGTCGGATTGGCGGGGATCGGCTTTTGGAAACCGGAAGTGCTGGGGTTGGGTGGACGTCTGACGGAGCAAGTTCTCTCGAATGCCGTGGGGTATGTCGGTGTCGTGGTGTATTTCTTTGCGCGTTTCGGGCTGACCATGGTCAGCTACAGCACGGGAGCACCCGGCGGCATTTTCGCTCCCATGCTGCTGTTGGGAGCGCTGGCGGGCTCCTTCTTCGGATACACGGCCCAGCTCTTCTATCCCGGTGCATCCTTCGATTTTACCGTTTGGGGGGTGTTGGGGATGGTCGGATTCTTTTCGGCATCCGTGCGAGCACCTATCACCGGAACCATCCTGATTTTGGAAATGACCGGGGCTTATGACTTGCTGCTGCCGTTGATGATCGTATCCTTGTGTGCCTACAGCATTCCGGAATTCTACAAGGATCGACCAATTTACGACGCGTTGCTGCATCGGGACAATCAACAGATCGGGTTACCGACCTATTCCGATTGAATAGGCAACTGAAGAGAATGCTGACGATGGTTCGGCGCCGCTCTGCACCCAGTCGAAAAGCGGCCCGTTTCTCCATGTCCTGCCGTCTCAGGATTCCGGAAACATCCTGTCATTTCATGTTTCCTGGATTTCTGCGATGGAGAGAGGAGACGACTTCTTGGGATGCCGTCACTTCTTGTCACACAGGGGACCCGATGCCGCCTTGGTGCCTGCCAGGTAGGCCGCTGCAGGAGCCTGGAGGTTTGCCGGCAAATCGGCCCCTTTCTTGACCATCCGCTCGATCGTGGCCTTCCATTGGGCTTCGTCCTTCTTGCCGATCTGCTGACAGATTTTCGCAGCACCATGACACACGGTGCAGGACTTCAGGATGGCTGCCTCGGGTGAAGGGTCCGCCGCATCGGCCGTTGCATGGAACACGGCCGCTATTCCCATGACGATTGCCACTACCAAAAATGCCGATCTTTTCATGGTCTATCTCCTTTTTCCTTCTGACTCCTGACTTCTGACTTCTAACTCCTGACTTCTGCCCGTTGCTCCCCCATCAGGATAAAAATACCTCTCGAAACTGCCCGCTCTTTAAATCGAAAAGCCCTTCCTCGCAAATGCGCAAGTAGGGGATTGCGGCTGTCGTCAGGGTGGTCAAGGTCAGCATCGGATCCGACAGTTTCGATCCGAGAGCGTGAACGGCTGCAGTGACGGCCTCCATCTTCTCCCGGATGATCTCGGCCGGTTCCTGCGCCATCAGCCCCATCACCGGCAGGGCCAGCTCTGCCAGAACCTTGCCCTCGTTGCACACCACGAACCCACCCTGCAATTGTTGAATCCGCTGCACGCAAGCCGCCATATCGGCATCCGTTGCGCCGACGACCACGATGTCCGTCGTATCCCAGGCAGCACTGGTTGCAAAAGCCCCACTTCGTAGGCCGAAACCGCGAATGAATCCGACGGCGGTCTTTCCGGGGGAATAACGCCGATCGATGGCAGCCACCTTGAGGATGTCTTGGGTGGGATCGCTGCAAACCAGACCCTCAACGACGGGCATGGTCAGGTGGGCCTCTTTGGTCACCAGCTCCGTGATGAGGTCCATGATGCGCACATCTACTTGGGAAACGGCTGCGGAAGCTCCGATTCGGAACCGTCCGGCATCGATCGGTGCATCCCCCAGACGAATGGTGCTCCGACTCGACTCCGAAAAGCTGTGCCTTTGGACCTGCGGCAAATCCCTTCCTTCCTCCCACAGGAGCTTGCCGCGCGCAATGACGCATGTGGGGCGAATGCAGTCCGGTGCAGGAATGAGGACCATATCGGCCTGTCTGCCCGGGGCGATCCCCCCCACAACGGCATCGATCTGAAAATGTTCGGCAACATGGAGGGTAGCCATCCGGATGGCATCGACGGGGGAAAAGCCGAAGTCGATCGCCTTCTGTACGACGGCATCGAGGTAGCCGTCCTGAAGCAGATGCAGGGGGTTGACCCCGTCGGTCACCAGCAGCAGCCTGCGGCAGGAGACCGATTGTTCGGCAATGGCGCTGATGGCGGCAAGCTCCCGACGGATGCTGCCCTCCCGAATCATGACGGCCATACCGAGGCGAAGCCGCTCGAGGGCGTCTTTGGCGGAAATGGCTTCATGGCAGGAGGAAACGCCTGTCGCTGCATAGGCCATCAGCTTTGCTCCGCCTGCTCCGGCGCTGTGGCCCTCCAGCACCTGATCCCGAAGCAGGGTTTCCCGGAATCGATCCAGATAAAGCGAGGGCTCCTTCAACACCGCCTGCCAATAGGATTCACCCAGACCGATGACTGCCTCGTGATCCAGCACCGTACGCAGGTCATCCAGGGACATGCGAGAGCCTGCCGGACTGATGGATGCCAGCGCCGGAGCGGTGGCCAGCATCGTGATGGGCTGATGGCGGATGGATGCCAAAAAATCCATCACGCCTTCCAGTCCGGCCACCGGATAGGTTTCCATGGTTTCGGTGATGATGGTGGTCGTACCGTGGCGAACGGCGTGTGGGATAAAATAATCGGGCGTCATGAGGGTGGCCAGGTGGGTGTGCCCCTCGATGAAGCCGGGAATGAGGGTTTGGCCTGTGGCATCAATGATCCGGGTTTCCGGACCGATCGTTCCGGGCGCCAGATGGCCGGTTGCCGCAATCCAACCGTTCTTCACGGCAACAGCCGTATCCGAGAGGATTTCTCCGGAATAGACATTCACGAGTTGAGCGTTCACGATGGCAAGATCGGCCGGGATGTGTCCAAGGGCCGTTTCCATCAGGGAGGGAATGTCACGTTCTGCAAGCATTCGGTTGAGAAAGGACAAAGGCATGGGCAACTCCTGGATGGGAATTGGATCGGATTCATTCTCTCTTGTCATCTTATTACACCTTTTGGGGGCGTGTGAAAAGACCGAACCGTCGTTCTTGAGCAGCCGCCCCTCAACTCCCCGAGAGAGCCGCATCGGCGACGATCGTTCATCGGCTTAGAGAATCCACCGGCGCCGGATGCTTCGAAGACTCCATCCGTACAGAAACAGGCAAAAGGCGGCAAGGAGGGCAAAATCAAGACTGTAGGAAACATGATGCCCCTGGCGGAAGCTGCCATGCAGGATGTCCGCACCATAGGTGAGCGGTAAAAGATAGGACAGGGGTCGAATGACGGAAGGAAGTCGGTCGATGGGGAAAAATAGGCCGCACAGAAAGATCATGGGAAATGCGGATTTTACCGGGATGCCGGGTTTCGAAAACGAGATCCGGAAAAGCGGCCTGCATCTGCCGGAAGGCGTGCGGATCTTCGCCAGCGGTGGTAATTTCCACCACCTGTCGGGACTGAACCGGCTGCAGGAGGTTTTCGACGGTGTCGGTTCGCAGAATCTTGCCCGATACAATGAAGGCGATTCGGCGGCATAGGCGCTCCGCCTCTTCGATGTAATGCGTGGTCAGAAAAATCGTCGTTCCGGCCCGGTTCACCTCCTGCAACAGCAGTCGGATTTGCCGAGAGCTTGCCACATCGATGCCTGTCGTGGGTTCATCGAGAAAAAGAATCTCGGGCTTGTGAAGAATGCCTGCCGCTATCGTGAGTTTGCGTTTCATGCCTTTGGAATAGCCGCCGAATCTGCGATGCGCGGCCGCCTCCAATCCGAAGGAGTCCAAAAGCTCCAGGGCTCGAGTTTCCCTTTCCCGTTTTCGAATTCCATACAGGGCCGCACAGAAACATAGATTCTGAAAGCCTGTCAGCTCAGGATACAGGTTGCTTTCATCCGGTACGACACCGATCAGGTGCTGGGCGGCCTTCGGGTTTTTGGTGCATTCAATGTCTCCAATCCGCACGGTTCCCGAATCGGCCCGGGCAAGACCGGTGAGGATGTTGATGGTCGTGGTCTTGCCCGCGCCGTTGGGCCCGAGAAATCCGAACAACTCTCCCCGTTGTACGGTGAAGCTGACGTTTTCCAACGCCTGAACCGGGCCGAAGTGTTTGGCAAGGTTCTCCGTGACAATGGCGTTCATCAATCCGGTGATTCCTTTTTGGGGGGTTTCATGCATGGATGATCCTGGGTGTCTCCGTGACATGCCCGAATCTGCTCCGGGGTGCATTCAGCGGGTTCTGTTTTCAACTGTTCAGGCTTTTCACAACAGCATTGGCACATGTCATTCACCTCCTTTTTCCGGTTTTGTGTTTTCATGGCAATGATTCGTCGGCAATGGTCCGCCGGGCAAGAATTCTTGGCTGCCGTCCGAAGGGTGTCGGCAAGATGTTGAAGCGCTTGGCGATTGATTGTGTAGTGGATCCAATAGCCCGACTTGCACGCCTCCACGATGCCGGCATCCTTCAGAATCTGCATGTGCTGCGATATTGCGGCTTCTGATATCTTGAGGCGGCTTGCCAGCGCTTTTCCGCAAAGTTTGTTGTTTTCGAGCAGTTCCAAAATGCGCAGACGGGTGATGTCTGAAAGGGCTTTGAATGCAGCCAGATGTTCTTTCATCGATCGATTCCCGGATGAAATGATCTTGGATCAATTCGCGACAGGTAGATGGGTTTCAAACGAGCCTCATGGGATCGAGCGCCTTTTTTGGCGCTAACGCAACCGCTTGGGAAGGCGGCATGATATCCTGGTTGTTCCCCATCGGAACGGCTCCGAAATGGGGAGTCAAAGGGTTCGAGGCTTCTATTGATTAAGTGAATCATTAATTAAAACGTGACTTCCTGTCAAGGAGAAAAGGAAAGGGGCGGAACTTCAGGTCATGGGTCTCTATCCATCCTGCGGAAGCCGTCCAGGGCATGAACGGAAACCCCGCTATTTGCCGGAGCTGAGCCGGAGGAATGGCTGTTTAGCGATCGGCTGAACCAATCCCGCTTCTCAAATCGCTGAAAGAGCTGTGTTGGCGACGGTCACTCATCGAAATGTAGGACAGGATTTCAAACCCTGTATTCGCAATGGGAGTGCTGTGAAATTAGAGATTGACAAAACTTTCAGGCTTCCAGTAGAGAAAATGATGATTGTTCGATCGTTGGCTTGAGAAGGAAATCGGCTATCGAATCAGCTCTGGAAGTGCTGGCGGTTCGGAGCGGGTGGAAGAGACGGCAAGGGCGCAAAAGACTGTATCACCATGCTGCCTGCATCCCTCAAAGCCCCGCTGCGAGAACACCTGAAGCGAATGAAGATGGTCCATGAGAAAGACCTTTCCGACGGTTGGGGACAGGTATCGTTGCACCATGCACTGGACCGGAAGTATCCAAAAGCTTCCCGTGAATGGCGTTGGCAATGGATCTTTCCCCAGGAAAACCGCTGGCGCAACGCAAAAACCGGCGAGGAGGGAAGACATCATATCGATGAGTCGCTTGTGCAGAAGGCGGTACGTAGGGCAGTGATGGCGGCCGGTCTGACAAAACGGGCTACCTGCCATACCTTCAGGCATTCCTTCGCCACTCATTTACTTGAAAGCGGGTACGATATTCGCACCGTACAGGAACTCTTGGGGCATGCCGACGTTAAGACCACAATGATCTATACGCATGTTCTTAACCGGGGTCCATCCGGCGTACGAAGTCCAGTGGACGAACTTTGAGAGGTTTTGATGCTGATCCGCATAAAAGGCCAATATAGAGATGGCGATAGGTGGTATATCTATGTATCACAATGAGTTAGTCCATATTTTGGAAAAGATTTCGTAACATATGGGCAGAAATGAAGAAATTCGCATTTTATGCGAGTCCATCTAATTATTGTTAGCTTTCTACCCCAAGGTTTGGGCACACACTCACAGAAAGGAGAAGCGATGAAGAAATTGTTGTTAGCTATATGCCTTGCCGGGGCGGTCGGATCTGTGCATGCCGAAGAATATCTTGGTCTTGATCTTGGCGTGGCCACGAAAGAAAAAATCGCACAGCAACTTAAGGCAAGCGGTTCACCGTTCGAGGATGACTGGGGGTATAGGGGATATTCAAATGACCTACCGTCCTTCAAAGTGCTTGGATACGAAAAATTCAACAAGTTTGGAAACGTAAATGAGGCATGGCTTGAATTCTCGCCAAAGGGCATTCTTTATCGGATCATAGTCGAGTACAACGATTCGGGCAAAACATTCAAAGTTCTCAAAGACGCACTTGATACCAAGTATGGTCGTGCTAATCAGCAAGGCATGGGTTTCGAGGTTGAATATAAGTATCGTGACGGTAAGACTGATATTTATCTGATCCGTAACACTTTCGGATTTGGAAATAACCAAAAAACCACCTTGATATATATATGGACACCGTTTATCGGCGAAGTAAACAAAATGAAGGCAGCCATCGAGGACGACATCAAGAAGAAAAACGCAAAGAAAGCCGCTAGCGATCTTTAAGTTCAAAAAAATTGCAAAGGGGAAATCAAATGAACGGGAAAATTCTCGGAACTATTCTTGGTGTGGTGGGTGTCCTGCTATGGTTCATGCCGTTTGCTTACGTCAACTTCATGGGGATGGACGCCTATCAAGCCGGTAATCACATTGGCGGCATTGCTTACCTGCTGCTGCTCTCCTCGTTGGCATACGCGGTGCTGTCATGGATAGAACAACATATTCCCCGCATTATTGCAGCATCACTCGCTTTGGCAATCTGCTTATTGTTTCTGGCGCAGGCTGGGTCATCGGTCGCATGGGGGCTTATCGCTTTCATAATTGTCAGTTCATGCAGCATCGTTATGGCAATACGGGACAACAAATTGCTGAAGGTAAAAAAAGCTAACAAACGCTTCGAGAGGGGCGCTACACGTTAGAACTCTCAAGGAGAATCCCATGCACAAATTACTCGGAACAATTGCTTTATCCCTTTGTTGCGCCTCTGGCGCGCATGTCGAAGACTGCAAAGATGGTTTGGCTGCCTACGTTGTCGGCAACTACTCGAAGGCAGTTGCGATTCTTCAGCCCTTGGCCACGCAAGGAGATGACTGCGCACAGTATCAGCTTGGCGAAATGTTCAAGATAGGCCAAGGCGTAAAGCAAGATAGGACAATAGCCCTCGAACTATTCAAGAAGTCTGCGGCTCAGGGCAACGGCAAAGCCAAATTACAGGCAGCCTTCATGGAGAAGGAGTAAGCCAATGGATCTATCATTCATCGTTCCAGTTTTCATCGCAAGTGTGTTTGTCTTCATCATCTACTCGCATATTCGTGCACACAGCGACTGGAAATCTCATCCAACGATGGAACAATACTTGGCCAAACATCCAGAGTGCAAATCGCAACGAGGCCTTAAATGCGCGAGGTGTGGCTCTGGAAGCATCAAGAATTGGGGGTTGAACGGTAGCGCAGATTCGCGGCGACTGTTTATCTGCAATCACTGCGGCGAGGAACTTTACCGCAGTTCGTGAGCGAGACTTCTAACGGATAAGGTTAGTTGTTGGTTCCCACATTATTTGGACTTCTATTTCCTGATTATTTGGATACAGAACATGCATTTCCACATTGGATGAACCCAAAGGGCTTGTGTTAGGGTTATCAGGGCGTATTTTCGATGATATTGCGTGCACGCTGTATCGTCCGCTTGAGATAGTGGGCCTGTTTTGTGCCTTGGTGGTTTTTCCTGTATGTAAGTTGGAGAAGCCA
>Ga0101944_10007108_pt1 | contig 11412 bp, 8 predicted proteins | sample DewCreD2012metaG_FD_75245 | JGI IMG/M metagenome (GOLD analysis project Ga0101944, IMG submission 75245) | Hot spring sediment bacterial and archeal communities from British Columbia, Canada, to study Microbial Dark Matter (Phase II) - Dewar... ... | reverse complement strand
CGAGGTTTCGGAAGAGCATACGTGATCGCAAACGCCTCCCTACTGGGGTGGGTGGTTTTCAACTGCCGATAGGTGGGTGGTTTTGGGTGCTGCCTGACACCAGTACAAGCGGACGGTCAGATTCAAACATCTTGGCTAACGTTGCACCTTCAACAGGCGTAGAGATAAGTCGAGACAAACACACCGCACAGGCTTCTTTTAGCGTCGAATTCTCCGTCTTGTCCATCCAATCCGACACCAACTTCACCACTCGATCATTGTTCAGTTTCTTTGGACTTAGCCATAGGAGGTATACCTCCACAACTTTGGAGTCAACGTCAGCGTTCTTATCTTCCATGAGCGCCTGCAATTGCTCTATGGAAAGACCATCTCCATCGGGCTCCTTCCTCTTGGTGCCTTGAAGAACTGAAGCGAATTCTCGACCTAGCGCCCAGTCCTCCTCATTTAGTGCAGCAGCCCCAACTGCATCAAGCCACTCCTCCCCCTGCAAGGACGGCTCCAGGCGCTTTAGAGATCGAAGGGCAGACAACCTTACGTCTTCTGCGTGAAGAAACCCAATCAGGAAATAGGCCGCCACTCGGATGGGCCAATCTTGACTTCGTATAGACGCAACCCATTCCTCAAAAGCTTCTTGTTCGACTTTGAACTTCGAAACCACTGGTAATATCTGAACAAGCCGTGGATCCACATCGCTCGAGAGACTTCCATCTGGGTGGACTTGCTCCGAAAGAGAAGCTACCAGTTCTCCGATTATTTGACCTGCTCGTTTGGCTTTAGATGCCGAATCCTGATCCTGCTGCCATTGATGGACAGCTTCGACAAGGCTTTTGACGGAATCCGCAACTGGACCACGAGGCGAGACCTCGCCGCAGCAGCCTGTGCCGAACAGGCTGATAGGAAAGATTGCTGCGGCTATTCGCCACCACCCCAACATCTTCATGGATTCTCCAAGGGTGTAGCGTCAGCATTCGATGAGAATGGGAACCTTGGGGTCGTATCCCACCCGACAGCGCCTTCTGGAGCAGGGATTCCATTGCCACACTGAGTCAGTAGCCATGAAATGTAAGTGTTTGAATTCTGTTCTGGTTTGTAAGGTGGTCCACCAAGGCCAACATTCCGCTCTCCTCTGCCACCCGTACCAGGTTGACCTGGAATGGCTGAGTTATCTCCATCCTCACGTGCATGGCGCTCGTAGCAGGAGCACACAGGCGGAACCAGCGGTTGATCGAGGGTATTGCTTCCAACTTCAGCACTCATTCCCCTGACACTCCTGCCTTCTCGCACAACGATCTGGTATGATTTCCCTTCCTTAGTTAGCCCCATCCCCAGCGCCGCAGCAATCGGGCCAAATGCAGCAGTACCTGGGGCTTCACCAACACCCACGCGCCCTTGAATACCTCCCTCTTCAGCTCCAATCAATTCAGTGTGTTTCCAGTTTGTTGGATCGTAACATTCATCTTCGGAGTAGCTCCACTTGCACCATTCCACGCTACAGTGAACCGTCTTTCTCAGACGCTCTGGGGCAACGCCTAGCCTCTTGGCGATCTTGGCAAAACGCATCTTCCCAGTCGGCTCTTTTCCTTGACTCATCAAAGCATCATCAATCTCCCTTGTCGTTGGAAGACCAGGGTCCGAAACCATTCGCTTCATGGCCGCGCGGCCAAGCCCCAGACTGACCTCGCTTCCTGTTCGGCCTGCCGCAACCACTGCCCGGCGGATGCGTGCTTGATGAACTCTTCGCGCACACTTTTTTCGCGTTCAATGCCTGCGAGCACGTCCTGCATGGCTTGGGCCCGTAGCCCATCCATCTCCTGAATCCGCTCTTCATCCATGTGTACAGTCCGGCTCAGTCCAGCCAACGCTGCCAACCTGGCGTGCGGAGATTTTGCGCCGCGCGCCGTCTGCCAGAGCGCATCCGTTGACGGCGGCTGAGCGGGCTGGAGTCTGCGCGGCCGGCCGAGGAGGGGTTCATCGTTGCCAAATTCTCTTGGCGAGTCGCCGCCGCCCGCTGTTGGTTGAGCACGCAATATCACCCGATAGGGTAGCGGTTTTGGCCGTTCTTCCCGCAGAAACATGTACCATGCGCCTACCCCGGTGCTTCCCAGAAGCAACACTGCCAGAAAGCGGACGGCCAGGGACCGTCTGCCAGGCAGCGCAGCCGGCCGACTCGGAGCGGGCGTGCTTGCTGGTGCTGGCTTAACGGCAAGACGGGCGCCGCAGTGGCCACAGAAACGATCGGTCGGTGCGACATTCATTCCGCAGCGGGTGCAGAAGAGATCCTGGTTGTTCATTGTCCCGCCTCCTTGAGCCGCCCAAAGGCTGACAATAACTCCACCGGGAAACATTTCGTTCCGGGAGCGCCCAGTATCCTGAATTCGTAAACCCGCCGGTCGCGGCCAACATACGCGTGCCATGCCGGCCGGTCGTCCTGGCGTGTCTTCACGATCAGCACGGAGAAAGCCCCGCACGTCTTCGACTCCGTTTGAATCCCTGACCCGCGACGCTTCCATTGCGCCGAAAGCTTCCCGCAGAATGATTCGAAATCCTCCGGCGCTTCCGTCTTTGTCGCGGGGCAAGCCAGGATATAAAGGCGGTCTGGCGAAAAAAACATTTGCGAACAGGCCTCCGCGCCGCCCTTCGTCCAGTCGCTCGGCAAGCGGATTGAGTAGCCTCCTGGCGCAACGAAATCTACGGAGCGCGACCGTCCGGCCGTGTCCGCGGGAGGTTCGGGCGGCGGCGGTCGCGGCAACAGTTCGTTCTCGGCGATCGGCGCTTCCGTGAACGGTTTGGGTAACGGTTTCTCCGCCGGCCGCGCGACGGTCGTCTCGGCGGACTCGCCACCGAAGACCAGGGAGGCAATGACGCTCATCCGGTTTCGTTCTAGTTCCTCGCGCATCCGCTCGCGCTCCGAATCGCTCCCTGTGCTGACCTTCAGTTCACTCAAGACCGAAAGCCAGATCATACGCTTGGCATCGAGTTCGATGTAGTAGTGCCGGTTGCCTGCCGGGCCGTCCTTGGCTCCCCGGGGGTACGAGTGGTATGCGCGGCGCCCCGCGAGCGTCGTCTCCTCGTGCACGTAGTTGCTGGCCTTCTGTTCCTGAAAAACGGCCTCGTGGTCCGCAAGCGTGTACGGCTTGGTCCGTTTCACCCCGTACACTTCGACGACTAAGTAGTCATCCCCCATCATTCGCATGTCTTTCCTACGAAAATACAGCATCGCGCCCTGAGTGACTTCCCGCTCGCCGAAGGCCGGAAGCTTGAAGCGCGGACCGGCCCGCTCATCGTGCATGGATCCGCTGAACGCGGTCATCTCTGCCGGAAGCGGCCCCCAACGCATTGTCACGCCAAGCTTCTCCTTGCCGACCACAGGCGGGACGGTTTCCAGTTTCGGCGCGGCACCCGCGTCCGCGGCAGGCGGCGCGGCGTCCGGCGGCTTTTGCTTTGTCGAGCCGGCGGCGGTTCCAGAAGCCAGCGTCATGACGACTTGGGCCGAGGCTGCCTCGTAGACGGGATTCTGGCCACCCTCAGAAAACTCGATATCGACGTGATAGGTTGTTGACGCCATCAGTTGCGACACGTTTCGCCGCACGAACAACACGGAGACAGGCTGGATGTCGTCGCCATCGAGGTCAACTTGGATCAGGTGCGTGGCGCGACCGGAGGAACCGGCTTCCTGGCCGTTTGCCCGAGTGACGACCAGTCTGGCAAGCGGGTCGTTTTCCTGAAGTTTGATGGCAAGTCGGCCGCGCTTGACGCGGGGCGCACTGATTTGCATGTTGCCTTCTCGCAGCCGGGCGCTTGTACCTCTCTCCCGCACATCCACTCGGAATTCCTGCCGGTACACATCGTCTTTGATTTCGAAGCGCGCGGTTCCGGTCGCCGGCGGCAACTCGAGCCTGTTTCCTTTGGCGTCGGTCAACTGCAGATGTACCGGTTTGAGCAGGAGATCGCGATAGAAGACCCATGCCGGAGGCTTGATGGGCAGGTGCTCGCCATGCTCCAGGCGTTTCAAGCCACCGCTTCGGTAGAATTCCCCCACCTGCTCGGCCGAGGAGAAGAAGATGCCGGTTAGCGTCCGGTACTTTCCCAACTCGGCCGCTGGGATGTTGGCTACCAGGTCCATTGCCTTAAGGAATTCCACGAAACACAAATGCGCATCGCTCCACACCTGGCGCTGACGCGCGTAATCGACCGGTTGTCCCTCGGCCAGCAGTTGCGCTTCCGCCAAATCCGCCTTGCGAACGTACTCCTCGAAGGCCAACAGCTTCTGGTACGCCTCCGAGCCGCGCTCGCCGACACCTTCGATGAACGGGTGGTTCGGGTCTGCGCCCGCCGTGCCGCTCGCGCCTTCCTTCAGGGATTTCTTGTACGGCCTTTCGTCCAGACCCAGCCTGGTCTCCAGCAAGGCATGCTGGACCTCGTGCCAATAAGTCGACCTGTCGGAACTAAGCGGCCAATACTTGTCGTAGGTGTCGGCGGGGAAACAATAGTGCGAACCGTCGAGATGGCAGGGGCTGTTCTCCTTGCCCTTCAGACGGTCGTAGATGAGTACTTGGTTGCGATCCGAACCATCACTGTTACCGACGGCGCCTAGGAAGAGCGCTTCGTCGCCCAAGCTGAACAGATCGCGGCACGTCAGGGCGTCCAGACGATGCATATAAAGCAGCGCTCCGCGCCGGACAAAATCCTGAAGAAACTTCTGGTTGGTCGGCGCGCGCTGGTCGTCAAGCGGCATTGATCGGAGCACAAACAATCGTCGTTGCTCCGCAGGCATGTCCGCGCCGAAGGCTGATTCGAGACACGCCATTGCGACAACACACACGCCCAGGAGCCGGCGCACGGCGAATTCGGTTTGACGCATAAACAGCGCCCCTCACACAGACTTGATTGTCTCGACGATTACTTCGCCGCCGGCGATGCGCACTGATTGTTCGTTCTCGATCGCCGACTGATAGGAAATTTGATTTTTCCATGGGGTAGAGTAGCGGGATGGAGGTGGAATTCAAGGGGGTAGGAGAGCGTGAAGGGAGGCTTCGGCGGTGGTGGATGTAATAAGTGACACTGGATTTCTCCCATCCTTGATTTCTCCGATCTGTCACCGTCGCCATCGTGCGTCGCGCTGGACTAAAAAGGAGACTTGATTTCTCCGCGGCGCTGGCAGCGATGGTTGGCTGCGGTTGGGAAGACGGAGCGCCCGTCGAGGAGGGCTGGTCGCAGGGGCTGGCCGCAGGAATGTCGGCAGGAACAGCGCTGGCGGGAGCGCGGCGGGGGAGAGGAGGCTCCGCGCCGGTGCGTTTCGTACGTGAAAGAGCGAAGTTCCCCTTGTCCCTCGTCGATGCGTTCAGGCGTTCGCCTTGGCCGGCGTCTGCCTGGGGGCGTTGGGCTTCTGTTCCGGGGCGCTGCCAGGGAGGGGCTTGCCGTGGCGGTCGACTTTCAGGACGAAGCGTTTGATGTACCACGATTCGACGAACCCGAAGATCGAGCTGGCCGCGAAGTAGAGCACCAGGCCTGCCGGCATGCTGTAGAAGAGGAAGCCGAACATCACCGGCATGAACATCATCATCTTGCGGTTCATTTCCTGTTGCGGGTCGGCATTCTCGGGTTTGGGCGTGCGCAGGCTCTGGAAGATGCTGAAGCCGATGTAGATCACCGGCAGCAGGTTGAGCTGGTGGGGCCAGAAGCTGAAGGTGGCCAGGCGGTCGGAGAGGGAGAGGTCCTGGATCCAGAGGAAGCTGGCCTGGCGGATATCGAAGGCGCGGCTGAAGACGCCGTAGAGCGCGAAGAAGATGGGCATTTGGATGAACATGGGGAGGCAGCCCGAGGCGGGGTTGGCGCCCTCCTTTTTCATCAGGTCCCACTTTTCCATTTCCTTCTTCTGTTTCATTTCGGGTTTGGTCTGTCCGGCGTATTTCTCCTCGATGGCTTTCAGTTTGGGCTGGAGCATCTGCATTTTGTGCATCGAGATGTTCATTTTGCGCTGGAAGGGATGCAGGGCGAGCTTGATGACGAGGGTCAGCAGGATGACGGCGATGCCGTAGCCGGTGAAGGAGCCGATGAAGCGGAAGAGGCCCATCATCAGCCAGGAGAGCCGGTCGATGTTGGGCCAGCGCCAGCCGAAGACGTCGCAGAACTGCACGGCCTGATCCAGGTGGACGGGCTGCGGGAGGGCCAGATCCTTTTCGTACTGCGCCAGCAGGTCCTCCTTCATGGGTCCCATGAAGAGGCAGAAGCCGTCGGCCAGTTTCCCCGACGCGGCCAGCTCGCGGGTCGGTCCCGAGCGGAAGACGACGCTCTGGTTGGGCAGTTTGAAGCGCAGGTCGTGGCTGAAATCGGTGCGCGGGGTCAGCGGTTCGGCGGTGATCTTGACGATCCGTTCCGGGTGCCGGGCGAGCATTGCGGTCAGGAAGAAGCGGTTGCTGACGGTCGCCCAGAGGTTGCCGCCGGTGGCGCCCATCATGCGTTTTTCTTCGGCCATCCTGGACACGCTGTCGGCGGTCACGATGACGACATCCGGCAGGTCGGCGCCCTCGCGCCGTCCCGCGAGCATGCTTTTGACCAGGATGTAGGCGCTGGTGCTCTGCGTGGGATCTTCGGCCGGGCCGTCCATCAGGACGCCGGCGGCGCCGCGAAGCGAGTACTGGAACTGCCGGGCCTCGGCCGTGAGGTTGACGACCTCGACGGTGGTCTCGACATGCCGGGCCGTCTGGCCGATGCGGAAGCGTTTGACGATTTTGCATTGCGGCTGGTAGGGGGCCGCGGTCTGGTAGAGCGTCGTTGCGTAGGCCACCGTCCAGACCGCCTCGGCGCCCTGGAAGCCCTCCGAATTCTCTTCGAGGAACCAGACGCGTTTTTCGAGTTCCTCGGATTCGAGGGTGCCGAAGCGGGCGTAGGGCATGCCCAGGGTGATCTGGACGGGATGGAGGCGTCCCAGCAGTTCCAGGCCCGGGCGATTCGCGGCCCGCGCCTTCGCGGTGACGAACTGGTCGGCCAGCCAGCCGGAGGCGATGCCCGCGCCGCGCGCGCTGAAGGTCAGTTTGAGGAAGCTGTTTTCGACCTGGATGTCGGCCGGTTCCTTCGCGGGTTCCAGGGCGGGCGGGAGGGCCTTTTCGGGGTCGCCCGCGGGGGGCGACGGGGGGGCATCGGCGATCTTGACGGGAACCTGGGCGTGGCTGGGATCGGCCGGCGTTTCGCCGGTCTTTCCGGCCGGCTTTTCGGCCGGCGGGTCCTGGGTCGGGGAGCGTTCCGCCTCGCGCTTCTTCTGTTCGGCCTCCAACTGCGCGACGTACGCCCGCTGGCGTTCCAGGTTGGCGCGCTGGCTGTTTTCCCAGAGCGCCTTGAAGACGAAGAACGAAGCGACCGCGGCGGCGAGGCCGAGATATTTGACCCAATCGATTTCCTTCTTCTTGCCGTTCGACATGGTGTATCAGGTACCTTTGGATCGAGGCGTCATGGACGCGGCAGGACACGCCGGCGCGTCGTCGGCGGGCGGTACCGGGTCGTAGCCGCCAGGACAGAACGGATGACAGCGCGCCAGGCGGCGGAGCGCCAGCATCCAACCTTTGATCGCGCCGTGCAGCCGGATCGCCTCGAGGGCGTAAACCGAACACGACGGCGTGAAACGGCAATGGCCGCCCAGGAAATAGGCCAAGGTGAGCCGGTACCCTCGAACGGGCAGGGCGGCCAGCCAGCGCAGCACCTTGTCGAAGGCCATCCTCAGCTTCCTTCCGCGCGGAGCGTGTGCGCCTGCGCGAGCAGTTCCCGGGCCAGTCGTGCGAGTTGCCGGCGCACCGCCTCGGTGGACCAGGCGCGGGCGCCCTGCCGCGGGACGAGCACGTAGTCGAAACCCGCCGGCAGTTCGGCCTGGCTCAGCCGGAACGCCTCGCGCAGAACCCGTTTCACGCGGTTCCGGCATACGGCCGGGCCGTGTTTCCGGCTGACCGAGACGCCCATGCGCGAGAACGGCAGGTGATTAGGCCGGAAAAAAACCACGACCGTCGTGCCGTGCCAGACCTTTCGTGCATCGTAGACGAGGCGGAAATCGGACGGATCCCGCAGGCGCCGACAGGGCCGCAATCTCCTGCGCAGGGAAGGTCGCTTGGCCTCTTCTGACACGTCGGTTCCCTTTCCTGCACGGGGGCCATTCTAGGGGGGCGGGGCGTCGAATCAAGCGTACTGTGCCGATGTCCTATTGCCATCGGACCGGCACGCGGTTACGATTTTGCATACTCGCCCGCATTTTCCCCGGCGTCGGACGCGCCATGCGCGTGTGCCTCCGGATAGAGAGGAAGGCTCGATGTCAGGCGGCACGGCAACGCTTCTGCCCCGGCGCCCCTTGGGTCGCACGGGCCTCAATGTCTCCGAACTGGGATTCAATGCCTGGGTTGTCGGCGGCGGTTGCTGCGCGGATGCCTTCGATCCCGGCCCCGGCGAGGCGAGGGACGAGGAGAGTCTGGCCGCCATGGCCAAGGCCTTCGAACTGGGCGTCAATTTCGTCGTGACCGCCGATTCGTACGGCCAGGGCCGCAGCGAGATCCTGGTGGGCAAGGCCATCAAAAGCTCGCCGCGCCTGGTGCACGTCGCCACCCAGGTGGGATGGATCCGCCGCGATCCCGAACCCGCGCGGCCGGACTTTTCGCCCGGATACCTCCGCGCCGCATGCGACCGCAGCCTGAACCGCCTCGGCGTCACCCGCGTCGATCTTTACCTGCTGCAGCGCCCGCCCCGCGAGGCGCTGGCGGACGAGTCCGTCTGGAACGTCCTCCGCGAGTTGAAGGACAGCGGCAAGATCGCGCACTTCGGCGTCTCGCTGGACGACCCCGCCGACGGGTTGCCGGTCATGGAGAGAGGCGAGGTCGCGGCACTGGACGTGCGCTACAGCCTGGGTTGCACGCAGGCCGCGCAGATCCTTTTCGCCGAGGCCGAAAAGAGAGGCGTGGGCATCCTGGTGCGCGAGCCGCTGGCCGGAGGGCTGTTGACCGGCCGGTTCGCGGAGGCCCGGGAGCTGCCCGAGCACGATTCCCGGCGCCGGCGCTACTCCCGCGAACGGCTCGAGGCCGCGCTCGCCCTGGCCGCCAGGCTCAGGTCCCTGGCGCAAGGCGGGCGCACGGCGGCGCAGTGCGCCCTCCGCTTCGCCTTGGCACCCCTTGCGGTGAGTTGCGTCACGGTCGGCGCCCGCAACGCCGAACAGGCGGCGGAAGACTTCACGGCCTCCGCCGTCGCCGAGCTAACGCCCGAAGAACTGGCGCGCTGCGCCGGCTAGCCCGACGGGGCTACTCCAGGTACTTCTCCCGCTGGCCGGGGAGGTGGAAGAAGACGTCGCTGGGGATCAGGACCTTTTCGGTTTCGCCCGGCGTCACCCATTCCAGCCGCAGCCAGTCGTTTCGGTCGTCCTCTTCGTACTCCAGCTTGAAGGCGTGATCGCCTTCGCTCAGTTCCATGGACCGGTTGTTGGCGATGCTCTTCCCGTCGATCCAGACGCGGACGCGATCGTCGGCGGCCAGGAAGAACTTGTAGGTTCCTGCCTTGCGGATGCGCAGCAGCCCCCCGTAGCGCAGGCTGAACCAGTCGTCGGGGAAACGCTTGTTGCGCGGGCCGACGTTCTGGCCCCATCCGATGGAGACGACGACATCGGCGAAGAGCCTTTCGCGGAAGCGGTTTTCGCGGTCGGACTTCCAGCAGCCGCCCCAGAGGCCGATCTGCGTGGAGAGTTCGTGGATCCGTTTTTCCATCGCGGGAAAACGGTCGATGGCGCCGGCGAAGACGGCGGTATCCGCGAAATCCTTCCGGAAGCGATCGAAGGCCTCCTGGGCCGGCTGGTGGTCGTTTTTTTGGAGCGCGGCTTCGAGCGTGGAGAGGGCCGCGCGCGCCTCGCTCTCGCGCAACTTGAAGGCCAGCCAGGCGCGCAGGCGGTTCACCCGCTCTTCCGGCACGCCGGGCCGCGCGGCCGCGGTCAGGAGCTGGCCGAGCGTTTTCAGGTCCGCCGGCGAGGCTTGCCTGCCCAGCAGCGCCAGTCGGTAGGCGGCCAGCGCCAGGGGGCCTTCGGCGTCCGCGCTCAGCCCAACCTGGGCCAGTTCCAGCCGCGTGGCGGGACTCAGGGCGGTGAACGGGAGCTTGAAGAACATCGATCCGCCGCCCATGCTCTTCTTGATCTCCAGTTCCGAATCGGTAGCCTTGGCCACCTGCGTCTTCCGGTTTCGCCCCACCTCGTAGCTCTGGCCGTCGACAGCCATAAGCGTGAAATCGCGGCCGTCGGTCAACAGGGCCGCGCCTTTCGGAATGGCCTGCGGGACCCGTTCGGCCAGCGCGGCGCACTCGCCGTCGAGCTTCACCAGCGCGGCCTGTCCGGCGAGGGGCGCGGTTTGCGATGCCTGCTGGAGCGCGTTCCGGGCGCTGCCCCAGTCCTGTCGGGCGAGCGCGTCGAGCAGTCCCTCCAGGAAAACCGCATACGCGTTGGCCTGGACAGGGACCGTTGCGGTGGCGGCCGTTTCTACGGCGGGCGCGCTGGCCGCCGGCCGCAAGGCGCGGCCTTCGCCCGAGACCGCCAAGAGCCGCCATTCCCGTATTTCGAACGACGCGTTGTAGAGGCTCACGCCCAGTTGGTCCGTCCGCGGCATCCTGCGCGGGTCGGACACCGATATCCGATCGTTGGAGGCCGTCGTCTGCACGAACGGTTCGCCGTCCAGGTAACAGCGGATCGACCCGTTGCGGACCTGGATCGTGACGGTATGGGGACGCGTGTTGCGCAAGGTCTCGGCGCGCACGACGCGATCGGGGGTGTTGTCGATGTCCTTTCCGTCGATCGTTTCGAAGCCGCTGACCGCGTTCTCCTTTCCGCCCAGGATCAGCGAGACGGCCCGGTCGCCGCGCGGGAGATGGAAGGACAGGCCGCCGTTGCCCGACGTGCGCGTGACGATGGCGCGCAGGTCGTATTCCCGGGGCGGAAGATAGGGCAGCGGCAGGCGCGCGATCTTTTCGGACTGGCCGTGGAGGGCGCCGTCCCGCGCGGTCCAGGTGCCTTCGAGCGCGTCCTGGTCGAAAACCGAGAAGGACGCCAGGTCCAGCGCCTTGCTCCACCGGGTTGCGATCTTGGAAAACGCCGCGCGTGTGACGCCATGCTTCCTGGCCAACTCGGTCTGGGATTGGCCGTCGAGCGCCAGGACGCCCGTGGCAAAGCAAAGTGCGTCGAAGGCCAGGAGGGGATTCGGCTCGGACCGAATGCGCGAACAGAACGAAGCCAGCGTGTCAGAGCATAAGATCATGGCCAACTGCTTTTTCTTTTCGATCACCGCATCCTCGCCGGACGGTGCGACTGGCTCTGCGGCGATCTCGGGTTCCGCAGGTTCAACCACGCCCTGCCCATCGGCGGAATCCATGTACTTTGGTTTGAAGGATGCGACCGGGAGATCTGCGGCG
>Ga0101944_10007106_pt1 | contig 11414 bp, 6 predicted proteins | sample DewCreD2012metaG_FD_75245 | JGI IMG/M metagenome (GOLD analysis project Ga0101944, IMG submission 75245) | Hot spring sediment bacterial and archeal communities from British Columbia, Canada, to study Microbial Dark Matter (Phase II) - Dewar... ... | reverse complement strand
GCATCGGCGATGCGCTGCAACGTCAGCCACCCGCGCTGAAATGCGGCGGCTGCTTCCGAATTGCGACCAAGCTGCTGATAGGCATCGCCGAGCGATGATTCGATCTGCCACAGCGTGAACGCCGCGCCAAGCGCCGTGGCCCGCGCGCGTGCGTCCTCCAACCAGAGCAGCGCCTCACCCGGTTGATCCCGCTGCAAGCAAAGGTCGCCGATCAGCCAACGCGCGCGCAGCTGATACTCGCCAAATGCGTTCCACTCGGAGGATGCCACGATGTCCCGGAGGATGCACGCCGCCACATCCCACCGCTCCAGCGCCAGTGCTGCGCGGGCTTGCTCAAAGCGTGCCGGGAGGCGAATAGAGCAGTTCCCGGTCGCGGCAGCCAGGTGATCGGCCTCCACCAGCACCTCGAAGGCGCACTCGCGCGCGCCCTGGTGCAAGAGCACCATACCCTCGCACGTGCGCACCCGCGCCAGAAGCGGTTTTGATCCCACCTCAGCCAGTTGGTCGAGGGCGGCATCAAGGATCTGTCGCGCCGCGCAGACACGTCCCAACGCCAGGTAGTAGGTCACGAACCAGAGGCGTGTCTGGATGGCTGCCACCGCGTGATCAAGCCGGCCGGCGACTGCCAGAGCCGCCTCAAGGTGGTGCATGACCGACTGGACCTCGCCGACCGCCAGACGCGAGGCGGCGAAGCACGTGTGCAGCGACGCCACCACCGGCAGATCACCCAGCGCGGCCGCCAGGTCGAACGCCTCATTACACGCATCCGCCGCGCCCTGAAAATCACCTGCCCAGATGCCGATGACCGCGCGGGCCTGTAAGGCATTCAACAGGCCGACACGATCGGCCAGGCGGCGACGTAGATCAATCACCTGGTGAATCTTCGAAAGGCTCGCGTTCAGATGTCCGGTCATCAAGTCAACCTGGCTCAGCCCCTCCAGGCTGGCGGCTATCAACGCCCGGTCGCCGAGTCGGTGGGCGACCTCAAGCGCCTGGCGATGCCGCAGACGGCCCTCCTCCACCCGGCCAGTCCGCAGGCACGATTCACCCAGGCGGTTCAGGCTTTCGGCTGCTCCCACGCGGTCGCCGATCGCCACCGCGAGGTCAAGCGCCCGCTGAAAGTACGCATCCACTGGCGTGCCGCCGTTCATCTCAGCCTGCAAGGCACCAATCTGATTGAGAGCGCGCAGCTCGGCCTGTTGATCGCAGGCAAGCTGAGACCGACGGACGACCTCTTCATAATCACGCAGGGCTGCTGCCGCATCTCCCAGAGCAGCCAGCAGATCACCGCGCTTCTGGTGCAGGCTGAGGCATTGACACGCAACGTCGGCGCCGGGCAACTGGGCGGCAACCTGCAACGCACGCGTGTAATGGTCAATGGCCTCCCGGCTGGCAAAATCGGCCCGCGCCGCATCGCCGGCCCGCTCCAGGTAACGCAGCGCGCGCGCCCACGCCCCCGCCCGTTCATAGTGAGCGGCAATCAAGCTGGCCCCGGCGTAGTCGTCACCCCGCTCCCAGAAGGTACGTGCCAGGGCATCTGCCACGCGACGGTGATAGACCTTGCGCTGCTGAGACAGCAGACTGTGGTAGACCACCTCCTGGGCGAGCATGTGCTTGAACGAGTACTGCGGTTCCGAGTCACCATCGTGCACACGGATCAGCTCAGCACCTACCAGTTGGGCCAGGCTCGCGTCAAGGCTGTCGGGATCATCAACCACCCGCGACAGCACCGATCGTGGGAAGGTGCGACCGATGACTGCCGCGACTTGAAGGACGCGCTTCGTGCCATCGTCCAGGCGGTCAATGCGGGCAGTTAGCATGCCCTGGAGTGTGTCGGGCACGCCGGTAATGTCAACCGGCGATGCGGCTCGCCAGGTCCCGCGTTCCTCCACCAGGACACCCGCCTCGATCAAGTTGCGCAGCATCTCCTCTACGAACAGCGGGTTGCCTTCGGCCCGGCTCAGGATGGCGTACTCAATCTCGGCGGGCATGTAGTCGAGATCCAGCAAGGAGTTGATCAGCGTCAATGTCTCGTTGTCCGACAACGGTGACAGCTCCACCAACGTCACAAGACCGGGATAGCTGGCGGCAGCACGTTGGCGCACCTCCCAAAACGGGGATTCGCGGTCCAGGCGGCTGACACAGACGACCAGAATCGGGTGGCTGGCGGTCAGCGACATCAGATGCTCGATCAGGGCAATCGAGTTGGGATCAGCCCGGTGGAGATCATCGAAAGCGAGGACCAACGGTCGGCGCTGGGATACCTCGATCGCCCACTCACCGACAGCGGCGAACACGCGCTGCTCCAGCGTTCTCGCGCTCGCTTGCGGGATTTGCCTCACCATTTCATCCGGCAGACGCACACCCAGGACGGTTCCCAGGTAAGGCAGAAGGGAGTCGGCACGAGCACCGAACAGGTCGCCACAGGCGTCCGCCAGCCTGGCCAGGACAAGCGACTCGCTGTCTTCGTCGTGCACTCCCAGATAGTCGCGCAGCGCCCCGGCCAACAGGTGGTAGCGGCGGGAGAAACCGTATGAGAGGCCGCGTCCCTCCAGCCACCGAAAGTCCGTCGCAATTGTCTGGGTGCGGTTTCTGACTTCGGCGACCAACCGACTCTTGCCGATCCCGGCATCGCCTTCGACAATCACCACGCCGCCGCGTCCCCGGCGCAGGTGATCAACGGCCAACGACAGCCTGTAGACCTCGGCGTGGCGACCCACCAGTGCCTTGCGTGGGCCGCCTACACCCCGACTGCGGCCAGGCCGGCTGAGCATTGCCAGCACTTCGTGGATCTTCAACGGGGTGGTCATCCCTTTGACCACCACGGGGTCGAGATCGCGGTAAGCGAAGAGATGCCGGGTGAGGCGGAAGGTATCGTCACAGACGAATATCTGTCCCCGGTCAGCCAGATCCACCAATCGGGCTGCCAGATTGGCAGCGTTACCCATCACCGTGTAGGCCTGATGGCGGTCGGTTCCGATGTGACCGGCAATGACATTGCCTGTTGCAATGCCAATGTGAACATCCAGGGGGCCATTAAGCGGCAGGGGAGGATTCGCCTTGAAAGCAGTGAGAGCCTCCTGCATGTCCAGTGCCGCCCGCACGGCGCGTTCGGGATCGTCCTCGTGGGTGCATGGCGCGCCGAAGAGCGCCATCAAAGCATCGCCGATGTATTTGTCTATCGTGCCGTCGTAGCGATACACGCACTCGCTGAGATGGGCCAGGCAGCTGTTGACCAGCATCACGACCTCTTCGGCATCGCGATGCTCCGTCATAGCGGTGAATCCTGACAGATCCGCAAACATTACCGTCACACGTTTGCGCTCTCCCTGCAGAGTGCCCGGGGAGATGGGGAAGGCGTCGTTCACGGTCAGGTCGCTCCGGATGTCGTGGCCTTTCCAGCATTACCAGCGGGAGGCAGGCAAGCGATCACTCCCATCGCGCAGACGCCCGGATGATAACATAAAGTAGCGGCACGGTCAACAGCCGCGCAAAGTTTGCCCCCGGCCGGGAGAGGCGGCCGGGGGCAGGTGGGGATGCGTTGTGGCCTTTTGCCCGGCCACCAGGCGAAGGAGAGTAGGCAGAATGTTACGACAGCTCCAGGCCGACTACTGTCGGTGTCGGCGCAGGAATGCCGGGATATCCGTGTCCTCCCGTTCGGTCCCCGGCGGCGGTTGGGGAAATGGGATTGTGCGCGCTGGCCCGCCGGAACTGGCCGCCGCCGTCACCACGGGCCGGCGTTGCGCGCGTCCCTCAAATCCGGTCGCGATGAGGGTGATCCGCACCATATCGCCGTTGGTCTCATCAATGACCGAGCCGAAGATGATGTTGGCCTCTGGATGGGCCTTGCTGCGCACGATCTCGGCCGCTTCCTGCACCTCCAGCAGACTCAGATTGGCCGGCCCGGTAACGTTGAACAGAATACCGCGCGCGCCATCAATCGTGACGTCGAGCAACGCACTGGCAACAGCGCTCTTGGCGGCCTCGACGACCGCATTCTCGCCGCTGGCTGTGCCCACCGCCATCAGCGCCGATCCGCCCTCGCTCATGATGGTGCGCACATCGGCGAAGTCGAGGTTGATCTGGCCAGGCACCGTGATCAGCTCGGAAATGCCCTGAATGCCCTGCCGGAGGACATCGTCAGCCATACGGAAAGCCTGGGTCATCGAAACCTTCTTGTCCACGAGCTCCAGCAGCCGATCATTGGGGATCACAATGAGTGTGTCCACATTGGCCTTCAGGCTCTCGATCCCCTCCTCGGCGACCTTCTGGCGTCGGGCGCCCTCAAATGTGAAGGGACGCGTGACGACCCCGATGGTCAACGCGCCGTTGCCTTTGGCCAGACCGGCGATGACCGGTGCCGCGCCCGTTCCCGTGCCGCCACCCATACCGCAGGTGACAAACACCATGTCGGCACCCACGACGAGTTCACGCAGCTGCTCGGCCGACTCCTCGGCGGCCTTCATGCCAACCTCCGGCTTGCCCCCCGCGCCGAGGCCGCGCGTGAGCTTGTCGCCGATGCGCACGCGCTGTGGCGCCTCGCTCAGCAAGAGCGCCTGCGCGTCAGTGTTCACGGCGATGAAATCTACCCCGCGCAAACCCTCCGCAATCATGCGGTTGACGGCGTTCGATCCGGCGCCTCCCACCCCGATTACCTTGATTTGGGCAAAATTCTCTGGCTCCAGTGTGTCGTATCTCATTTCCAGCTCCCCCTTTCGGCCAGGTGCAACCCCGATTCCGGCACCCATACGCACCCCCTCATGCTCCCTGGTTACTGCATTTTTCGTTCACTGTTACGCCGATCGTTCCGGCAGGAACACCTTCAGCCAGCTCGCCAGCCTCGACCCATTGGTGCGCGGCGCACGGACAGGGCGGGATACATCCCGTCGCAAGCCCCACTGAAGCAGCCCGACACTGGTCGAGAAGGCCGGCCGACCAAGAACGTCCACCAGGCCCTGCAGGTCGTGTGGAACGCCAATCCGCACCGGCAAATTCAGCAGGTCGCGAGCCACATCCCGGATGCCGGCCAGATCAGCCGTGCCTCCACATAACACCACCCCGGCCGGCAACAGACCATCATAGCCAGACCGCTTGATCTCCTGACGCACCAACTCAAAAATCTCTTCGACCCGGGCTTCGACAATTTGTGCCAGGAACTGGCGTGACACGCGCTGATGTCCGCCTTCACCAAAGGCAGCCACGTCCAGCATCTCCTCGACTGGCACCGCCCGCGAACACGCGTTGCCGTACTTGATCTTCAGTTCTTCGGCTGTCGCAAACGGGGTGCGCAGGCCAACGGCAATGTCGTGCGTAATCTGCTCGCCGCCCATCGGCAGGACAACGGTGTGCCAGATGCTGCCTTCGATGAACACGGCTATGTCCGTCGTGCCGCCGCCGATGTCAACCAGCACCACCCCCATGTCACGCTCGATATCGGTCAGCACCGCCTCGCCGGATGCGAGTGGCTCCAACACCAGCGCATTGACACCCAGGCCGGTGCCCTGCACGCACTTGACCAGGTTCTGAATGGACGTTGTGGCGCCGGTGATGATGTGCGCCTCTACCTCCAGCCGGTACGCCTGCATGCCCAGAGGGTCCCGCACGCCGTCATCGCCATCCAGCGTGTAGCTGCGCGGGATGGCGTGCAGAACCTGGCGATTGTGCGGAATCGGGATGGCACGCGCTGCATCCAGCGCCCGCTCGATGTCGGCCGGCTGGACACCGCGCTCGCCCCGATTGATCGCCACCACACCCCGGCTGTTGATCGAGGACACGTGGGCACCGGCGAGTCCAACATAGACACTGTCAATCTCGTAGCCGGCCAGGCGCTCCGCCTTCTCCAGGGAAGCCAGTATGCTGTCAGTGGCTTCCTGAACATTGACGACCACTCCCTTGCGGATGCCATGGGAAGGGACCACGCCGACGCCGACCACACGCAGTTCGCCCGCCTGATCTACCTCTGCGATCAGTGTGCATATCTTCGATGTGCCGACATCTATGCAGGCGACGACCCGCTCCACCAGCTACCTCCTCCCGCTTCCACCGCTGCGGCGGCTTGCCTCTCGGCCGATGATCACACTCCAGTTTACCACAATATCTTGTATTTGACAAGGATTTCTGACACTACATGCGGTGTGTCACTCACCCCTGCTTTCACAACCGGTAATACGCCTGCTGCGGATACCGGACATCTATCAGAGACGGTGTGATGCGTTGCTCTAACAGATGCTTGCGCAGCGCCTTGAGCACCGTCAACTTGGCCTGCATATCCCGTCCATCACCGACGAAGACTGGCCATCCCTCAGCTGTGCGAAAGCCGATACCCAGCTCGCGCGAGTAGAGCATCTCTGTCAGACCGGGCAACAACGCGCGCAGGGCCGCCACGCTCTCCAGCACCGTCGTTGCGATGGTCGTGCCGGGTTGGAGGGGTTGTGCATCCACATCGGTAATCACAACCGCACCGTCCAGATTGCCCCGTGGGGACATCACCGTGCCCTCAGCATCAATCCACCAGGTGCTGGCGTCGCTCTTCCAGACAATCTGCGGTGTACGTTCCTCCACCGTGATGATGACTCGCGCAGGCAACGCGGTGCGCACGCGAGCGGACTTGATGTTCGGCAATGCCTCGATGCGGCTTTCCACTGCCTCGGCGTCAACATAGAAGATGCTCAACCGATCCAGCTCGCTGGCCGCATAGATCTCCTCAGCACTGATGAGGGCATTCCCCTCGATCTCCGCCGCCGAGATATAGAAGATGGGCGCCGTGAAGAGGGAGTAAAGGCCCCATCCCAGAGCGAGCAAGAGGAGGACAGCCAGCCCCTGCGACAGCCGTCCCGTGTCAATCACCGCCACGCGCCGCGCGCTGACCGCTTCGATGGTGCTACGATACTGGCTGCTGAAAGTCTGATACTCAGCGCCAAGTCTGCGTTGTGATCTGCGTCTGCTGCGTCCTCGGATCACGTCGTTGCCTCCGTGTTCTCGGTGCGGATTCTTGCGCCCTCGCCGCCAGCCAGACTCCCGTCCTACTGAGCCCGCGACACATCAAACGGCGTGGCGGAGCGCTGACGGTCGTGATGCCGCTCCAACGCCAGATGGATCAGCCGGTCAATCAGGTCGGCGTAGCTGATCCCACTCGCCTCCCACAGCTTCGGGTACATGCTGATCGGCGTGAAGCCAGGAATCGTATTGATTTCATTGAGCCAGATCTCCCCGGTGTGTTTGTCCATCAGAAAGTCAACCCGCGCCATGCCGGCGCAATCCACTGCCGCGCATGCCTCCAGCGCCAGGCGTTGTACGCTTTCTGTCTCGGCAGCGGTAAGGGGCGCCGGGATCAACAGTTTGGATGCGTTGTCGAGGTACTTGGCGGCGTAGCTGTAGAATTCGCGCGACGGAATGATTTCGCCGGGCACCGAAACGATGCGGGTGTCGTTGCCCAGAACGCTCACTTCGATCTCACGCGCCTCAATCCCCTGTTCGACGATGACCTTGCGGTCATAACGTGCCGCTTCGGCCAGCCCGGCCTCCAGCTCGGCACGGTTGCGTACCTTGCTGATCGCGACGCTGGAACCAAGGTTGGACGGCTTGGTGAACATCGGATAACGCAGCGCAGTCTCACATTCGCGGATCACCTGGGCCGGGTCGGCTTCCCAGGCACGGCTGAGAAACACCCGATAGGGCAACATAGGCAGGCCGCGGGCTGCAAAGATATGTCGCGCAATCGCCTTGTCCATGGCCACGGCGCTGGACATAACCCCGGCGCCGACATAGGGCAGCCCGAGCATCTCCAGAAATCCCTGTACCGTGCCATCCTCACCGTAGGGGCCGTGAAGCACCGGGAACACCACGTCCAGAGCCTGCAATCGAAAGCCCTCCCCGGCGGCCTGGCCTGCCGGGTGGGTGGCTGAGTCGAGCGTGACCGAAACGGTCTCCAGATCAGCGAGTCCCTCTCCCGTGGACAGCGCATGCCACACATTGTCGCCCGCCACCCACCGACCTTCCCTGGTGATGCCGATCGGCACCACCTCACAGCGATCCTTATCAATGGCACTGATGATGCCCCGTGCCGAAACGAGACTCACCTCGTGTTCGCCGGAACGGCCGCCAAAGAGGATGCCTACCCGCAGTTTGCGCGACGATGAGGTCGCGGCTGAAGTCGAAGTCTCCGTCAACGCCAGTCTCCAACCATCTGGATTTCCGGCTCCAGACCAATGCCGAATTGGCTCTGCACGCTCTCGCGAGCCAGGTTCATCAGCGCCACGAAGTCAGCAGCGGTGGCGCCACCTGTGTTGATGAAGAAGTTAGCGTGCAACTCAGAAATGCGCGCCGCACCGACCTGCCGCCCCTTCAGCCCGGCAGCCTCGATGAGCCGGCCGGCATAATCGCCGGGCGGGTTCTTGAACATGCTGCCTATGCTCGGGCCGCCGGGCTGCGTTGCCTTGCGCCGGGCTTGGTACTGCGCCATGCGCGCCTCGATTTCCTCCCTCGGCGCGTGGCGAAAACGCAGCTCGGCTTGCAGCACAACGTACCCGGTTGCGTCAGCCGACGGCTGGGTCTTGAGGCGGCTGGAGCGGTAATCGTACTCGAACCACTCAACCGGCTGCCAGATGCGTTCCCCTTCGGGCGTCAACACCTCGGCGCGCACCAACGAGTCGGCCATACACCCGCCGTGGGCGCCGGCGTTGTTGACAACGGCTCCCCCCACGGTGCCCGGCACGCTGATGGCCCACTCCAGGCCACTCAGTCCGTGACGTGCCGCCTGGCGCGCCAGCGACGCCAGATTGGCGCCCGATTGCACCACGACGCGAGGCTCGCCCTGCAAGTCAAACGTCATGGTCTGGCAACGATTCTGCAGCACCAACCCGCGCACCCCCCGGTCGCTCACCAGAAGGTTCGCTCCATTGCCAATCAGCAGCACCGGACAATCGCGTCGGCGTGCCATCCCGATCGCCTCGACCAGATCGGTAAGAGTAGCGACCTCCAACCACAGGTCAGCCGGCCCGCCGACACGCAGCAGCACGTGCTCAGCCATCGGCTCGTCGCGACGCAGGCGGTCTGCGAAGCGTGCCTCCAGATCCGCAGCCAGTGCATCCATATCCGGTTGCGAGAGCTCACGGCCGTCACCGACCGCAGCGAGGTCTTGACGGGAAAGGTGACTGAGCACCATCTCGCCGACTTGATAACCATCGCCGGCGCCCAGCGTGATGAGGACCGCCCCCGGCATCAGATGGCCGACCAGGTAGCTGGCCGCATCCTCAAGAGGGCCGATGTGGCGCACATCCGGATGGCGTATGCGTTCGACGAGGCGCTGGCTGCTTACCACCCCGTTGTCAACCTCCCGGGCCGCGAAGATGTCCAGCACCACAACGTGGTCGGCGTCCACGAACGCCTCGGCAAACTGGTCGAGCAGCGCCAGGGTCCGAGAGTAGGTGTGCGGCTGGAAGACAGCCCACAGCGACCGACCTGGAAAACGTGCCCGCGCCGCGGCCAGCGTCGCCCGAATCTCGGTGGGATGATGCGCATAATCATCCACGACCGTGACGCCACCGACCTCGCCCTTGATCTCAAATCGGCGACCGACGCCGACAAAGCCAGCCAGCGCCGCTGCCGCCGCGCCGGGTGCAACCCCCAGTCTGTCAGCGACAACCAGGGCTGCCAGCGCGTTGCGCACATTGTGCAGGCCGGGCACCTGCAAAGAGATTGTGCCCCAGGGATCGGATGCATCGGCGGCTTCGCCATACCGGCGCCGGCGAACGTCGAAATCGTAACTACCGCGTGAATTCAGGCGCACCTGGATCGCCTGCCAGTCATTGGTCACACCCAGACCGTATGTCACCACTTCGGAGCGCAACTGGCCCGTCTCGCGGACACGGTCCAGCAGATCGGTCACGCCGGCGTCATCACCGCAGGCGACAACAAGCCCCTCCGGTGAAACCTGCCCCAGGAACGCCTGGAACGCGGCGACCATCGCTTCGGGGGTCGGATAGCAGTCCGGGTGATCCCACTCCAGGACGGTGATCACGGCCACATCCGGTTGCAGTCCCAGAAACATGCGATCATACTCATCCGCTTCGATGATAAACACGTCGCCGTGGCCTGCCGCCGCATTGGTTCCAAGTTGAGGCAACGTGCCACCGACGATGAAGGTCGGATCGAGACCGGCCTCGCGGGCAATGAGCGCCACCATAGCGGTGGTGGTTGTCTTTCCGTGGGTGCCAGCCACCGCGACACAGCGCTGACAGCCTCCAGCCATCATACGACTCAGCCACTCCGCGCGCTTGTACACCGCGATCCCACGCTCCCGCGCCGCGACAACCTCCGGATTGTCAGCCGACACTGCCGACGACACAACGACCGCATCAGGTTGGACGCCCGTCACATCCAGATTCGCTGAGCGATGGCCCACGCACACGGTCGCTCCCAGCGCTGCCAATTGATCAAGCACTGCCGACGCGTGGCTGTCGCTGCCCGATACGCGGTAACCCTGCTCAAGAAGGACACGCGCAATAGCAGACAGCCCGCTACCGCCAATCCCGATCAGGTGCACCCTACTTCTTTGCGCCGTTGGAGGTGCCACCTTTGCTCTTTCCACTCGAGTAGCCCCATGGCTGCTGACGACCCAGCTTGACGGCGGTGATCAGCGCAACCAACAAAGCCAGACAGCCGACGGCAACCCAGTAGTAGACATACGGGGCATCCGCCATGCTGGACTGAGGCAGGTTGGTGACCTCAACCTGGACGCTCGTCGGGGCCACCGCCGCAGCCGCCATATCTGCGCCACCTGGCAGAAAGCGTCCAATTAAGAACTCGCGGACCAACGTCAGCACGACATAGCCGTTGTAAACCCCCAGCACACCACCGATGATGCGTGCCGCCGCACTCATGCTCTCGGTGAGGCCGATCTTGCTGAAGAAATACGAGGCAATGACGGCCGCGACCAGGATGATAATGTAGATGGATCGGTTTTTCGGGTCTATGACCGGCGGCTCCTCGACCGGCATGGCCGCGGCGATCATATCCGACGACTGGCGCAGCGTCTGAACGGCTTCCCAGCCCGACACCACCAGTCGGTCAATGAAGTCCACAATGCCAGTGGCAGCGTCGGGCTGTTTCAGGAGCAGGAGTAACAGCGCCAGCAGACCGGTGGTGAAAGCTTCTTTCCACCAACCGCGCATGAACCCCACCAGCCCGAACACGGCGATCACGATGTAGGTGACGAGTGTGTAATCCAACTGTACCAGCTGAGTCATGCCGCCAACGCTCTCAACTCGTGCGCGATGCGGGCGGCCGCGTCGGGTCGCGCCAGTCCGCGCATCGCACGCGCCATCGCCATACGTTGCTCTTGACCTGCCAGTAGATCGAGCACGATGGAGACCAGATCCGCTTCAACCGCCTCATCGGCCACTGTCACGGCGCCG
>Ga0101944_10007104_pt1 | contig 11418 bp, 8 predicted proteins | sample DewCreD2012metaG_FD_75245 | JGI IMG/M metagenome (GOLD analysis project Ga0101944, IMG submission 75245) | Hot spring sediment bacterial and archeal communities from British Columbia, Canada, to study Microbial Dark Matter (Phase II) - Dewar... ... | reverse complement strand
AGGGCCCAACCGGCCCAGGAACACAATTCACCTTTTCTGGCTACCAGAGAGTCACCGATGGGGTTCACCTGGAGGCGGATGCCCCCATCGACCCTGAAGGGCTGAAAAAGAGAGATATGGAGTTCCTGTCCCGGTTTGCCCCAAGGTTTTAACAAACCGGGCGGGTCCATTGCAGAGAACGGGGACAATCTGCAATAACACTCCCGCCAAATCCCTCCGACTGCGCCTTGGCGATCAGCCCCATCAGTTGCCCGAAACTCTCGTTCCAGGTCTCCACCGGGCGCCCGCTTTGCGCCGGCCCCTCCATGTACCGGAAAAACAGCGGCCGCGGCTCTTCGGGTTGCAAGGCGCGGTGCCGGTGATGGCTGGACTGACCGGATACGCCGCCTTCGCTCAGCAATAACAGTACTAAAATCAACAGGTTATACACGAAAACCTCGCCGCAAGTTACATTTCGGCCTGCCTCTCAGGCTACTCTATCGCGCCTCGGCTTCGTAAATCGCAGATTACTCACATTGGGAGACGACACTGCCCTTCGGGCACGCGCAGCCACGGGGTAGGGAAACGGCTTCCCTGCGCTTCCCTCAGGTCACTTGCCGCGGTGCGCCCCGGGGCGCACCGGTTGCTACGGCGCCAGGGACGGCCAGCGCGTGCTACAGAAGGACTGCCAGGCTTCTTTCCCCGATGGGTCAGCCCCGCGGATCACCGCCTCCCAGACCAGACGCGGCGGATGCGTGTGCGTGTATTCCCGAATGCGGGTCCAACGCCCGGCCCCACTTTCCCATTTGTCGCCGGGACGGTCCAGCAACGCTCCGTAAGACACCAGGATATTGCCCGTGCGGGGCATCTTCTCGGCGTTGCCCATGGCCACCGAAACCACCGAATCCGGCCCCGGCCCGCTTTCCGATTCCCAAATCTGTCTGGCGGTGCGCTTTTTCTCCTCCAGCCGGTATTCCACCGCGCGCGAGTAAGTCTTCGACGGCGGTAGCGGTGGTTCAAACGGCGACGCCTGGTAGTTGCCGTTGTCAAACACCAGCATCGTGCCACCCGGCGTGGGGAATGGCGCATGCTGATGGTGGAACCAGCGGGTGTTGCCGACCGCCCGGAAGAGTCTGTCTTGGAAGCGCCCGGCCCAGCCCTCCGGCTTGCCCAAAATCCAGACGACGCGGCCGGTCTTGTGATCCACCTTCACGATGGCGGACTGGTACCGGAAGGAGATCAGAATCGAATCATCGCGTTCGTCGTAAAGAAGGTTATTGGCGTGCGACCAGTCAACTACGCCCGGAAATCCTCGCCGCTCCCAGTACCCCGAGAACGTCTCGTAGCCGATGCGAAAGGGATCCAGATGATCGAAAGCATCCCACTTCCAAACCACTTTTCCGGCGCGCGTGAACTCCACCACCTGGTCGCCCATCACCCTCTGCGCCTTGCGCGGCGCGCCGGCGTCGGTTTCGCTGGTGTAGTAATCCGCGATTTCCCGCACACTGGTGCCAAGCGCCAGCAGGTTGCCGTTGGGAAGTTCGTCGATCTCGTGATGGAAGGTCATCGTGTCCACGGCGATGCCCTCGCCTGCGCCTTTGGGGCGGCCTCTGGCATACCACCGGGCGACCGTGTTGCCGAGCATGTCGATCTCAAGAATCTCAAAATCCAGCGTGCACAGCAGCACGTTGCCGTTCCGCCGCCGCTCGAAATCCGAAATCCGCGAGCCCGTGCGATACAGCCACACGATTTCGCCCTCGGCGTCGATCGCCACCAGCAAGCCCAGCGTGGGACTGAGCGTCCGCACGCTGATGATCGTGAAACCCGGCTCCATGCGCTCTTTGAGCGGAGCCGAAACCCGGATGGGAGGCATGCCCGGCGGCAACGGCGGCGGCGTGTATTCCAGCGCCGCGGGCGCTTTGGTGACGCGCCCCCGCGCGTCGCGAATGGCGACCTCGATCAAGTGCCGCCGCCCGGCCCGCATCCCTAGCACCGGCAATCCCTCCTGCGGCTTGCGATCCATCCCGTAGCGGAGCTGGTGCGGCGCCCCGCCGCCCGAAACCGTGATCACCGTTTCCACCGGTTCCGATGCCGCAAAGCGCAACACGGCGGCCAGCGGCGCTTGCGGATTCGGGTTGGGCGCGATGCGTGGCGGCTGGGTGAAGTCGGCGGCGCCGGCGATCGCCCCGGCCGCGAGCAGAAGACTCAATCGTGCAGGCATGGCGAAAGCTCCGCGGAAATTCGCTCTGGCTACTATTCTGGAAAAAAGCCCCCGCCCCGCCAAGGTGATAATGGGAACACCCATGGTCAAAAATAGACACAGCCCCCCGGAGCAGGCCTCACCCTTCGGCGGCCCCATCCGTGAAGTTCGATTCCGCAATCCCCGCCTGGAGACTCTCGGATTGGACACCTTGACCGTGGCCCAGTTGCGCCAAAAAGCCTCGCCGGAGTACTTCGCCCGGCCGGAACGGCTGGAGTTCCATCAACTGATCTATTTCACCGCGGGCACAGGCGCGCACCAGGTGGACTTCCGCCGCTACGCGGTCAAAAAAGGAACCCTGATCACCGTTCGGCCGAAACAGGTGCAACAGTTCTACCTCAACCCCTCTCTCCAGGGGCGTTTGCTGTTGATCGACCCGGTCTTTCTGGGAGTTCCCCGCCACAAGCCCGCCGAGGAGTCTTTGGCCATGCAGAACTGGCCGGCGTGCCTCGATTTGCCTCAGCAACTCCGCGCCGATGTGGCGCACACGTTCGAGATCGTCGCCCGCGAAACGGCCTGCTACCAAGGCGACGCGCTGACGGCGAGATTTCTCCGGCATCTGGTGCTGGCTCTCCTGCTGGAGATTCAGCGCTTCGCCGGTCGCTCCTTACGATCGGCGAATGCCCGGACGGCCGGACGGCGGTCCGATGTAGCGCGATTGTTGCAAGAAGAGGTTGAAGTGGCCTTCTGCCACCAACGGTCGGTCAAGTACTACGCACGGCGTCTGGGTTACTCGAAAAGACTCTTACTCGCGCCTGCCTGGCTGCCGAAGGACGCACCGCCAAAGCGATGATTGCCGAGCGCGTGGCTCTTGAGGCCAAGCGCCTGCTGGCGCACAGCGATGCCAGTTGCGCTGCGATAGCAGCCCAACTGGGATTTAGCGAAGCGACGAATTTCGTTAAGTTCTTCAAACGGGTGGCTCGCCTCAGCCCTTTGGCTTTCCGGTCCCGGTTCCTCCCCCCTGCCACCCTGCCGCCATCCCGCAGCATGGCGCGGTAGCCCGGGCATGGGCTGTTTCTCCCTCGCCGTCTGGGCGCCCCTGCTTCACCCCCATTGGCGCCCGCCCAATCGGACCTATAAAATGGGAGCGAAATCGTGGAAACCCTATGAATCCTTCCTGCCCGGCTACGTTCTCCCGCAGAGAGTTCCTCGCCGCCTCCGGCATGGCTGCCGCCACCTCCCTGGCGGCTCACGCCGCCGCTGCGCGGCCTCTGAACGTCGTGCTGATGATGGCCGACGACGCCGGCTACGAGTGCTTCGGCCCCTACGGCTCCACCCAGTACTCGACGCCCGTGCTCAACCGTCTGGCTCGCGAGGGCGTGCGGTTCGATCACTGCTACGCCACGCCCCTGTGCACCCCCACTCGCGTCACCCTCATGACCGGCCAGAACAACGTCCGCAATTACACCGATTTCGGCGCGCTTCCGCCGGAGGAGTACACCTTCACCCAACTTTTCCGCAAGGCCGGTTATGCCACCGCCATTGCGGGCAAATGGCAACTGGACGGGTCCCCCAACGCCAAAGGGGTGGCGCCGGAAGCGGCCGGGTTTGACACCTACTGCTTGTGGAATACCGCGCGAACCGGCCGCGAGCGCTACTGGAAGCCCTCCATCGAACGCGACGGACAACTCATCCAAGGCGGCGAAAACGACTACGGCCCCGACCTGTTCGCGCAATTCCTCATCGAGTTCATCGAGAAGAACCGCCGGCGTCCGTTTTTCGCCTATTACCCTATGGCCCTCACCCACTCCCCATTCGTCCCCACGCCCGATTCCAAAGACCGTAACTCCACCGACCCCCACCGCAATTTCGCCGACATGGTCGCCTATTGCGATAAACTCGTGGGCCGCATTCTCGCCGCGCTCGAGCGCTTGAACCTGCGCGAAAATACGCTCCTTCTGTTCACCGCCGACAACGGCACCCACCACACCATCACCTCGCGGCTCGGCGGGCGCCTGATCCGCGGCGACAAAGGAGCGCCCACCATGGCCGGTACCCGCGTCCCGCTGATTGTCGCTGGCGCCGGCCTCAAGGGCGGACGCGTGGTGAACGACCTGGTGGATTTCACCGATTTCCTTCCCACCCTGGCCGATGCCATCGGCGCACGCTTGCCGGCCGGAATTCCTTTCGATGGGCGGAGCTTCTGGCCCCAGCTCACCGGCGCCAAGGGCAACCCTCGCCAAATCATCTATAACTACTACTTCTCCCGGCCGTACGCCAAGGAGTTCAACACCCCCAACGCCCATCCGGAAATCCACTACGCCTTCGACCATCGCCATAAGCTCTATAGTGACGGCCGCCTTTTCGATCTCGCCGCGGATCCCGAAGAAAAGCGTCCCCTCTCGGGCCTCGACGCCGTCCGCCGCAAACTCCAGGCCGCCATCGACCGCATGCCCCCGCACGGACTGAAGATCCCACGCCAGCACTGGGAACGCTCCCGCGGCCTGCCCCCGCCCGTGTGGCGCTCAGAAATGCCGTAAGTCTGCCTGGGAACAGGCCGGTCGCTTGGCTCGGCCGACCCGGCCCTCTGCCTTGTAAGGCGAGCGAATTCACTTGACTGCCCAGAGCGCCTGATAAGCTTCTGAGACCTTTCTGTCCTGGCCACGTCCGGAAACGTAACCGAGTTTCAGAACTTTTTATATGGAATAGTGCGTATAATAGGGAAGTGCTTGTAGTCTTCGAGACGATCTCCCCAATCAAGGATGGTGCGCTGATCCATGCGTTTTCGCGTCTTGGTCTTTTTTACAATCGCTGCCCTCTGGGCTGCTTCTGCCGTCGCCCAAGTGCCGGTGGTTACCGGGGTTTTGAATTCCGGGGACTACACGGCTGAGATTGGCGAAGGCGCCCTGATTTCGATTTTTGGCAGCAACTTCGCCCCTCAACTCACCCAAGCCTCCCGGGTTCCGCTTCCGACAACCTTGGCCGGCGTCACCGTCGAACTGGTCGACGGTTCCCGAACCGTCGCTCTGCCGCTGCTTGCAGTTTCCGCGGGACAGATTAACGCTCAAATGCCCTACCAGGTCTCAGGAAGCGTCCAGATTAGGGTTCGAAACGCCGCCGGCACAAGCGCCCCGGCTTCGGTAACCGTGCTGCCTAGCGCGCCAAAACTGCTCACCTGGACTATGGACGGCAAGGGGCAAGCCATCGCCTTGCACTCCGATTACACCCCGGTGAATTCCAACTCACCGGCGAAGACCGGAGAAGTGCTAATACTCTATCTAACCGGCCTCGGCGCGGTGAGCCCGGCTGTGCCCGAAGGCAGCCCGGCAGGCAATGGGACCCCTGGCGCCCCGCTCAATCACGCCGTTTATGAGCCGCTGGTGTTGATCGGTGGACAGCCCGCTCGGGTTTGGTATTCCGGTTTGGCCCCGTCGTTTGCAGGCTTGTACCAAATCAACGTTCAGGTTCCCGGAGGAGTGCCATCCGGCGCTGGCGCCGTGGCCGTCAGTGCAGCCGGGCAGCGCTCGCAACCCAATGTCACCATGGCGGTTAGCTCACGCTGGGTGGCGGAGGCCACCGCCCAAGTGGGCGCCGGCGGCGGGACCATCCAGACCGGTGCGGCTAGCTTGGCGCTCTCCGCAGGAGCCGTCGGCGAAAGCCGGGAAATCACCATCTATCGCGACACGAATCCGCAACCGGGCCCCGGCGATAAGTTCCGAGCCAGCGATGTCGTCACCGTTACAGGGCTGCCGGAGACTTTGAATGCTCCGCTGACGGTCAGCTTGAATCTGACGGCGGAGATTCCCGACCGCTACCAGCCCTTTATCGCGATCCGCACTTCGGGCGGCGCCGGAGACGGGGTCATCTATCTGGATGCCAGAAAAGAGGGCGGAAAATTAATCGCCACCGTCCCGCCCGCACCGGCGGGAACCAAGACCGCTCCAGGCGCGAAATACGCCGCCGCAGCAGACGCGGGCGTGCAAAGCTCCTGGACGATGTGGGCGGTCACAGGTTATTACGCCCTCAGGAGCAGCCAGGGGCATTTCCGGATCATTTTTCCGGCGGAAGATTTGATCGAAGGGGGCGCCGACGAGATCGCCGATGCCCTCGAAACCGCTTACCGTAAAATCGCCGATTTGGGGCTGGACTGGGGCAAGAGGAACGGAACTTCCAGTTGGCCCATCGAAGTCTCCATCGAATACTTCGAAGACGACCGCCGGGACCGCTGGGGGGAAGAGGGTTCCACCTTTTGGGGCGTCCAGCGGCAAGGGATTAACCTCAACGCGCACTTTATCACCCGGCGGGAGAACATCGAGAACATGCGTATTACCGCCGGCCATGAGCTTTTCCACCTGATGCAGAACCTCTACGACCTGGAGTCGGCGCCAAGCACATGGCTGTGGATGGAAGAGGCCGTGTCCACGTGGTTTGAGCGGCGCATGGCGAAAGACCCGGCTTATGTGTCGGCCACGGTCGCTCCCCCAGGCTCGGACAACTTTCTCTTCCTCACCCGCCGAGGTCTCGAATACCCTCCCGGCGAACCCGCAAGGGTGCAAGAACACGGCTACGGAGCTTCCATGTTCATCGAATCGCTCACGCGCCGTCACGGCGACAAAATTCTAGGGCAAATTCTCAGTCTGATGTCGGTGCGCGCCATGGGCCTTCGAGCCCGCCCATTGTACTCGCCTGTGGCCGCCATCCACCGGGCTGCTACGGACGTGGGAATCGAATGGACCCAGTTTTGTGAAAGCTACATGGCAGGGCAGGTCTACGCCGGACGGCCGGCGTTCCCAGCCCCGGAACTGATCGCGGGCAATAGCCAGAGTTACCGCTGGCTCTCCGCCTCCGATACCGGACCCGTCTGGGAGGGGGACTATCCTGACCTTTCCGCCAAGCTGTATCAGGTCGACCTTCGCGCTTCCTTTGCCGCCAACACCAAATTGACGGTTTCCCTGCTCGGGGGCGGCCCCACGGGCATGGCCATCATCTACCGGTTCGGACCCGGCGAGTGGACCCGGCTTGGCATTGTCCGGGACGCCTCGTTTGAGATTTCTAACGCGGAACGGATGGCGCAGGCCGGGCAACGGTTGGTCATCATGGTGGTGAATTCTCGCGCGGTCGCCCCTTACGCCGGGCGCACCCGAATGACGCTACGGGTCCGGGCGGGCAGCAGCGCCTTGGACTGGCTGCAACTCACCAAGACCTTTTCTTTCCTTTTGCGGATGTCGGCTTGTTCTCTCAACACGGCCACCAATCGGGAGTCCTGCACCGGTAATGAGGTCTTGGTCGCCAATCACGCGGGGCAGCAAGACGTCCGGATCCCGATCACGTGGTCTGGCGCCCGCTTCAACATCAAAGGGCGCACCACGGTCATGAACAGCACCGGGGGGAACTTCGATTTGGACATATCCGGCGAGATGGACGCCAAGGGAGAGACTCTCACCAAGGCGCGCATTTTGGTGAAGAGCTATTACACTAGCGGCGGCGACGCCGGGAAACTCATGGAGGAGTGGGATATCGAACTCACGGATTATCCGCTGACGGGGAATTTAAGCGGAGTGCTGGCGATGTGCGCCAACTGTTGGGCAGGCTTCCAACCGCGGAACCTGGCTGACTGGTCAAAACATATCAAGATCAACAAAATGAGCCGTTATTCGTCAATCGACGGACGCGAAACGACTCGCTTTGTCCGAATTGAGTCCGTCACCCGTTCCAACGTGGACTTCTGGCGTCTGTAGAGCGCCAAACGCGTTGCCCAGGGCTTGATCACTGACAGCACTGACAGAGCACTGACAGGACAGCCTGAACTGGGCCCTTGGCGTATTTTCCAAGGGGACGGAGCCGTGTGTCCCCTTCACAGCCGCCGTAGGCCCCGCCACGGGTCCTCGACCAGTACCCCATCGTTCGCCGGCGCGCTGAGGAATGCTTCGCGGAGTATCGCACCAAAAGCAAGATTCTGGAAGGATACGAGGCCATGCCGGGGTCCATGCGGGCGGGAACGCTTCCAGCCGCCCGTTGACATGGTGGCCACAATAATCCACAATGTAGTCACATGAAAGCGAAACGAAGGAATGAAGCGTCCGAGGAAACCAGGGCCAGTATCCGCGAACTCAAAGCCCGCCTCAGTCACTATCTCAGGCTGGCTAAGGCGGGCAAGACGGTCGAGATCACCGAGTGGGGCACGCCTATCGGGCGGATCCTGCCGAGCAGCGGGAGGATCGACGAACGCGTCCAGTCGCTGGCCCATTCGGGCCTGCTCGCCTGGAACGGGCGCAAGCTGCGGTCCCGCTCGCCTGTGGCCAAGCTGAGAACCCGCAAGACCGTAGCGCAGCTTCTCATCGAGGGGCGGCATTGATCGCCTATCTGGATTCGAGCGCGCTGGTCAAGCGCTACGTGGAAGAGGCGGGTTCGTCTGAGGTGGCCGAGCTGCTGGAGCAAGCGGAGCTGGTCGGCACAGCCGTGATCACCCGCGTGGAAGTGGCGGCGGCGCTGTCTAAGGCGATTCGCGCCCGGTCGCTTTCGCGCGAGGAAGCGGACGCTGCGTTTCGGGCCATGCAGCTCGACTGGGAGAGCCTGGTCCGGCTCCAGCTCACCGAACTACTGATCTCCCGGGCGGCGTGGCTGGCTTGGCAACACGGGCTGCGCGGCTGCGACGCCACGCACTTGGCGGCCGCGTTGCTCTGGAGCGAGATGCTGGGTGAGCCGATAGCTGTGGCCACTTACGACCGTCAACTCTGGAAGGTCGCCCGCGGCAACGGGCTGCAAACCTTTCCTCGTAAGCAACCATGAGCCGAGCCGCCATGAGCCATGAGCGGCGCGATCAAAGCCGTCGCCAGCGCGTTCAGGCTCACACGAGAATTTGTCTGCAATCACTTCCGTCTCCATTCTCCAGCGCTTCCACAAACCGGGTGGGGCCCTTGCAGAGGCCTAAGACAATCTGCAATGGCGCTCGCGCCAAATCGCGCCGCTTGCCCCAGTTTCTTTGGCTCACTTAGCATTCTGGTGGTGGTGGTGACACATGGATAAGCTTGCTACCGGGCTACTTTACTTTGGCGCCATCCTGACAACATTTGCCATGCTCGTTGCGGCGCCTACAGCCCTGATCTGGGCCGGGATAGGATGCTTCCGGAGCAAGCCAATCACGAAGCCAACCCTCATTGCCCTATCCTTCCCTGCCGCTTACATCGTGGGTGGATTGATAGGCTGGGCGTTCCGGCCATTCAACTGGAGCATGTCGTTCATCGACACACTCCGGGCGCAAACCGCCGATCATTCCATTGAGTACTACGCAGAGAGGGTCCTGTTGTTCGTCCTGATGACTGGTTCGATGGGCGTGTGGATGGTTGGCCTCGGGATGGCTGTTTGGAGGAAGTGGCTCGGACGCCATTCGCCGCAAATCTCCTGATCTTCTCTGACTTCCAGTAAGTCACTGACAGAGTGGATCTGGAGGCGGATGCCGCCGTTGCTCCTGAATGGCTGAAAAACGGGGTATTGTGTTCCTGCCCTGGTCAGCCATTACCAATCACCTGCTCAGACCACGGCGGGCGCTCGCCGCGGCAGTTTGAGCCTTCGCAGTAGGGCCTTGACCCTCGGGTCGTCGCGGACGGAATCCAGGATGGGATCCACGTTGAAGATCGGAACCACTCCCTCGTGGGCATCAAACGCCAACGTCAGTTGTTCGATGGCTGCGTCCTGCTCTCCCAATCCCGAGTAAATCGAAAACCTGGGGATCGCCCCGACATATTGGTCCTTCGATATACACTCCAACGCACGCAGGGTCTCCAATGCCTTGTCCCGCCGGCCCATCTTCGCCCACGCGTTCCCGAGCGCCCCCATCGCTAACGGAAAGCCAGGCGCCGCTTTTTCCAATGGGGGGATGGCTTGATCGTGCTGTCCCAGCGCCAGGCAGGAGCGCCCCAGGTGGAAGTTGCCCAGCGCGAAGTCAGGGTCCATCTCCAAGGCTCGCAAGCAGCGCTCTATCGCCGCCTCGTGGCGGCGGGCCAAATGCAGAATCGCCGCCACGTTGCATTGCATCACCAGCGAGAGCGGGTCCAACTGCCACGCCTGCTCGATCTGTTGCAGGGCCTCATCAAATCGCGACACCGAAGCCAACAGAAAAGAATGCCAGAGCCGCGTCTGCGCGTAGCTGGGGCGCAACTCCTCGGCGCGCAGAAAACTCTCCTCCGCTTTCTCCCAATCCCAGTCGAAGGCCCACAATACCCACCCCAGGGCGCCGTGCGCTTCACCGAGTTGGGGGTCAAGACCCAACGCCAGTTTGGCCTCGGTTCTTGCCTTCGGGAAGGCCATCCCTGGCGGAAGGTATCCGAGAAATCCGCTGGTGCAATAACATTCGCTCAACGCAGCGTGCGTGCAGGCGCTTTTCGGATCAGCCTGCAATGCGTCTTCGAAACAGGCTTTAGCCCTGGCCACCGCCTGCGGCGTCCGCTGGCCCCATAGCCACCTGCCCTTCAGATAGTGTTCAAAGGCAACCACGCTTTCGGTGTGCCGCTTGACGAGCCTCGCCGTCTCACCTTCCAGCAAAGTCATCCGCAAGGCGCCGACGACAGCGTTTGCGGTTTCGTCCTGGATGAGGAAGACGTCGCTGCTGTCCCGGTCAAATCGGCCAGACCACAGATGGGAGGCATCGCCGGCGTCGATCAAGCTCACCGTAACACGTAGCCGGTTGGCTGACCGCTGAACCGCCCCTTCCACCACGACGCTCACGCCCAGGCGGCGCCCGATCTCCCGCACGTCGAACGCCTGTCCCTTGAGCGCCAACGCCGAAGAGCGGGCGATCACATGAAGTCCGGGCAGGTGCGTCAGCGCATAAGTCAGCTCGCCTGCCAATCCTTCGCAGAAATACTCCTCGCCGGGATCGCCGCTCAGGTTCTCAAAAGGCAGAACCACCAGCCGGATCGGTTGGGGCGGACCGAGTTGGGTCCGGGCCACCTCATGGATAAAGCGGTAGCCACGGCGCGCGACGGTCTCGATGTAGCGCGGCTCGGCGCCTTGGTCTCCGAGCGCTTCCCGAAGCCGGTTCACCGCGCTGTTCAGCCCGTTGTCAAAGTCGCCGTACAGCGCCCCCGGCCAGAGCCTGTCTCGCAGTTCCTCGCGCGTGACCAGTTCGCCGTGGCGTTCCGCCAGCGCAGCGAGCACCTCGATGGACTGGGGACGGAGCTTGACTCTGAGTCCGCGGTTTCGGAGTTCGCGGGTCTGTAAGTCAAACTGGAAAGGACCGA
>Ga0101944_10007103_pt1 | contig 11419 bp, 9 predicted proteins | sample DewCreD2012metaG_FD_75245 | JGI IMG/M metagenome (GOLD analysis project Ga0101944, IMG submission 75245) | Hot spring sediment bacterial and archeal communities from British Columbia, Canada, to study Microbial Dark Matter (Phase II) - Dewar... ... | reverse complement strand
GAGCGAGATTTTACCCGCACGTCCTAAACTCAAGGAATCGGCAGTGACCTGGCCGTTGGCAATTGTGATGTTGTCTCCCGCCAGTCGAATGTCCCCTGCGGCCCCTTCACCTATCGTTCTTGTCCTGACCGAGCCATTATTTTCAATATCGATCGTCGGCGCAGAAATGTCCACTAGCCCTCCCGAAGCCTGACTGACCCTCATCAGAATACGACTCCGTGTCCCCGATACGACGACCGACTCATTCGCATGAATGGTGATATTGCCTCCCGGTTGAGTGAGCGAAATACTGTCGACTAGGGCACGATCGGTCAGGAAGAAATTTTTGGCAATGATAGCGATATTGCCGGCGCCGCTGTTTTCGAAGGCGGACGGAGCCCCGTTGAAGATTTGGCTGGGCGTCAGTGTATCGAGTTGGCCGGATACTGTTACGTCACCGCCGGCTGTGATGGAGATATTGCCCGCCGTTCCCGTGGACGTGCTTGCGACGATTCTGCCGCCGGCGGTGAAGCTCACGTCGCCGGCCACTTCCAGGTCGCGGGTGGTGGCATCGGGGTCTTCCAGGATTTTCTGCACATAGGCAATCGCCTGGCGGGGGTCTTTTTCGCCGTCGGCCATCTTAGCCAGGTCGCGCGGCGAAAAACTGGCCCGGTCAGGGATGGACACGCGCAGATTGCCCACTTTTTCTTCCAATTCTTTCAGCGTCTTATCAATGTCCGCCAGCCGCGTGGTGACGTCGTGCTGGCGGGCGATGGTATCCTGCTGGCGGATAATCGTATCCTGTTCCAATTTGAGAATTTCCGCCGTTTTCTCATAAATCATCTGGTGGAGCTGATTCGTAGCCTCTTCAGCGTCCTTTCTGGCTCTTTCGATCAGGGTGGTGGCCCGAGAGGCCGCTTCGGTGGTTGCTTTTTTAATCTCATCCCCCAGGGTGACGTTCAACTGAAATTTTACTTCATCGTTAACGCTCTTTTTCATCTGGTCCTGGAAGTTGCGGTACTCGCGCAGTACCAGCCACAGGGTGATGATTAACATCACGAACAACATGAACTGTGGAAACAGTTCCAACAACTTAAGAATCACATCGGAAGACATAAGATAGATCTCCTTTGGGGATCATTGCTGTAATTTTTAGATCGCCGTTGTACAGATAAAGGACTCTTTGATTATGAGTGAATTGGGTGGGGTGTCAACAGATTTCACTGGGCCAAATCCTTCTATAATAGAACTATGACTGCATCGTTTGCCATTGGGGTAGATGTGGGCGCAACGTCCACCAAAATGGTGCGCGTCGGGGCGGATTTGCGCGTGGAGGGGCACGCGGTAGTTCCCTCAAACTTAAAAGGGAGCGACCCAGGCCCATTTTTTGAGGCCGCGGCCGCCGCCGCGGCGGACCTGGCGGCGGGGCAGACCCCGCTGGGGGTAGGGATCGCCCTGTGCAGTCTGATTAATGAGGAACACAGCGGGGCACTGCTGTCGGTCAATGCGCCAGGGCTGAACGGTTGGGATATCCGCGCGGCCTTTGCGCGGCGCTTTGGCTGTCGGGCGGCGGTGATGAACGATGTGAACGCTTACCTGCTGGCCGAGGCGCGCCTGGGGGCCGGGCGGGGCGCGCGGCGTCTGCTCTGCCTGGCTTTGGGGACGGGCCTTTCCATCGCGGCGATGGTCAATGGGCGCATGGTGGAAATTTGGGGCGGCATCGCCGCCGACGCCGGGCGGGTGATCTTAGAACCCGAGTCGGAAGAAACCTGCAACGCCGGGGTGCGCGGCTCGGCGGAGGCACTGTGCGGGCTGGCCGCTCTGCTCCGGCAGGCGCGCCGCCGTTTTGGCAGAGACATCGGCGCACGCGAACTGATCGCCGCCGCCCGCGCCGGCGACCCCAACGCCGCCGCGGTGATGGGCGCCGCTGGCGGCCGGCTGGGGCATCTGCTGGCAATCCTCAGCCCCATCTTCTTCCCAGAGCGTATTTTGGTCACGGGCGGCACGGCAGAGGCTGGCGAGGCGCTGCTTGGCCCGCTCCGCGCCCGCTACCAGGCGCTGATCGGTCCTTACATGGCGAGCCTGGCCGCGCTGGAGGGCGGCGCGCCCCGCCCGGTGGAGATCGTCCCCGGCGCGCTGGGGCCGGAGGCCGCCGCGCTGGGCAGTGTGATGGAGTTTTTTTAGGAGGTCGGTGATGTCCGCTTCTCTCACTACCGGCCCGCGCGCCGGGCCGGGCATGCGCGTGGAACTGGAAATGAAATACTCTGACGGCGAAGTCGAACAGCTTTCTTTAACCATCGTCCCCAACGCCGCCGCCGACTTTGAACACGGCCTGTTGGGCGCAGATACCCCCCTGGGCCGCGCCATTGCCGGACTGCGGCCCGGTGAGACCGTCAGCTATATGGCTGGGGGCGGGCCGGTGCGGGCGCGGGTGTTAACCGTGGCGCCAGCCCACCCGGTGGAGGGCAGTCCCGCCGCCGAGCGGGCCGAGCGCGCCCGCAAAGCCATCCGCGACCGCGACCAGATGAACGCCATCCTGTTTGCGGCTTCCACCGATACCAAGTGGGGCGAGTACGACCCCGACGCGCTCCGGGAGGACGAGGAAGAGCCGTAGTTTACGTCCCTGCTGTGTAAATGGCCCGTTTGCGCGGCAGTACCTTGCGGTCTTTAAACAACAGCAGTACCGCCGGACCATCGAAAGGCGCGCGCAGGGCCGCGCGCTGATACATCTCATGCACCGACCCGCTTTTGGCGGGGAGCGTCCCCCCTGGAGTGGAGATGCCCGTAGCCGGGTTGAGCCATTCAATCTGGAACGTGCCATCCAGGCCGGTCAGGTCTAAGCCCTCATAGCCGCCGGCCGGGAAGAAGCACACGTACTGCCGGTTGGGGTTTGCCAGGCAGTAGGTAGAAGTGCAGAAGTTCAGGTCGGGCGCGCAGTGGTTCAGATCCAAAGACAGCGCCACGGCGCGGGTGTAGCCCAGGTTGCGGCGCATATCATCCCAGGCGTAGTAATAGCGTTGGTTGCGGGTGACATTGCCATCCTGCCACCAATCCAGGTCGCCGGGAATCGGCTCCCAGGGGTCCATCAACAGCACGTTCATCCCGCGCGTAAAACTCTTCCAGATCCAGCCGATCTCACAGCCGTGGCCCCACAGGTGATCGGTGTCGTTCAAAATTACCTTTTCGCCGGTGGCCGGGGGCGGGTTGTAGCGGTATTCAAAGCCCCGTCCGTTCGAGGGTGAAACCCAGTCGGCGGGGGTTTGCATCAATTCTTCGTTGATCTGGTCGCCGCCTTCGGGGGTAATGCCGATCATGTGCTGTTTGGGCTTCGTCCGCTCGTACTCGCGCACGTATTCGCACATGTACGACTGCCAGGCCAGGGCTTCGGGCGTGTTGGGAACCTCGTTGCAGACCTCGTAGAGGACGTTATCGAGGTCATTGACGGCATCCACCACACAGCGCACGAACCGCTTCTGCACTTCTAAAACATCCGGCCAGTTGAGCGAAAAAACGTCTACATAATTGCCAATATACTTGCCAGAAGCCGCTTTGGGGGGCGTGCGGATGGGGTTAATGTGGTTTTCTGGGTTAAAGATGTGGTATTCCCAGGGTTGTTGGTCGGGGGTGGCCCACTTAAGCGCCCAGGCTTCGAACAACATAATGCTGACGTAAATGCCGTGCGCGGCGGCCATCTCGACGCGCGCGCGCAGCCGGTCAAAGTAGGCTTTGGAGGGTTGGGTCAGATCGAAGCGGGGCAGGCCGTCTTTCGCCAGGCCGGGGCCGGTGCGCTCGAAGGGCAGTGGGTCGAACAGGGTGGGGATACTGCTCCAGGGGGCATTGCGCGAGTGCAGGGCAAACTGCCAGAAGCGCAAAAAGTTGTGATGGTGGTCCGCCATCATTTGCAGAAAAGCGGGATAATCCATGTTGTGGCGGGGTTCGTTTTCGGGCCACATATCCTGCATCACGGCCCAGGTGTGCGATCCGGTGAGGTAAATGGCCTCGCCGGAATCATCCGTGAAATAACGCGGGTTGATAGGGTTTTTTCTCAGTGGTCCGTGGAATGCCATAATTGGTTCCTGCACAGTGAACTTGATTTATAATTCTACTACCCTACCCAAAAACTCACTGCCTCACGCGGGCGCGCTTTTCACAAGGAGAATCTATGACCGAACTGCCATCCCTTCTTCCTCGACTGAAACAGGTTGTGCGTTTTGCCCAAAAACAGCTCCGGGCGCTGGTATCGGCCCGTCCGGGGGCCTTTCCGATGTACACCGAGCAGGGCCGCTGGGCTGTAGAAGGCGAGCGTTGGACCAACTGGTGCGAGGGCTTCCTGGGGGGACAGCTCTGGCTTCTTTCGCAGTATGCCGAAGACCCGGTCGAGCGCGCCTGGTTCCGCGTGCAGGCCGAGCGCTACACCCGCCTGGTGGAAGAGCGTAAGACGGACCGTTCTGTCCACGACCTGGGCTTTGTGTTCCTGCCCACCTGGAAGCGCTGGTACGACCTGACGGGCGACCCCGCCAAACGCGCGGTGGTGATCGAAGCCGGGCGCACCCTGGCCCTGCGCTTCATGCCCAAGGGCAAATATTTGCGTTCCTTCCTCGCGCCCGACAGTCTGTTTATTGATATTATGATGAACGTGCCGATCATCTTCTACGCCGCCCGCGAGACCGGCGACGAAGAACTGGCCTGGATCGCCCGCCAGCACTGCGAGACCACCCGCCGTACCATCGTCCGCCCGGATGGTTCTACCGCCCATGAGGGCATCTTCGACCTGGAAACGGGCCAGTTCTTGCGCCAGTCTACCCAGCAGGGCTGGAAGGCCGAGTCGTGCTGGGCGCGCGGGCTGGCCTGGTCTTTGTACGGCTTTGGGACGGTTTACACCTACACCCACGACCCCGATGACCTGGCGACGGCTGAGGCCAACGCCGCCTACTATATGCGGCATGCTCCCGCCAACGGCGTGCCGCCCAACGACTTCGACGAACCCAATCCGCTCTTGCCTTATGAATCTTCAGCGGCGGCGATTGCCGCAGGCGGGTTGTGGCAGTTGGGCAAACTGGCCCAAGACCCCCAGCGCCGGCAGGCTTACCGCGACTATGCCCTGCGCATCCTCGCCACGCTGACCACGCCCGAATTTCTTGCCGACCAAACCCCCGGCTGGGAAGGGCTGGTGAAGCACGGCATTTACCACCAGCGCAAGGGCCTGGGGGTGGATGAAAGCGTGATGTGGGGTGATTACTTCTTCCTCGAAACGGTCTGCGCCGTGCTGGAAGAAGCGCGCGCCGCCGAACCCTGGGAGGATAACAATGACCTTGCAATCCGATCGTAAGGATCTGGTGGCCCTGGTGACGGGCGGCGGGCGCGGCATTGGGCGGGCGGTGGCGCTGGCTTTGGCGCGGCGCGGCTGGAACGTGGCGATTAATTACCGCTCGAACGCCGAGGCCGCCGCCCAAACCCTGGCGGAGGTCGAAGCGGCGGGCGCGCGCGGCCTGCTGATCGGCGCGGATATCGCCGCCGCCGCGGACCGCGAGCGCCTGCTGGCGGCGGTGCGGCAGGCGTTTGGCCGGCTGGACCTGCTGGTGAACAATGCCGGCATGGCCCCGCGCAAGCGCGCCGACCTGCTGGAGATGACCCTCGAATCGTTCCACGAGGTACTGGCAACCAACCTGGAAGGGCCTTTCTTCTTAACCCAGGCCGCCGCCCGCTGGATGATCGAGCAGGTGCAGGCCGGGCTGGAGCCGCGCCCCAAGATCATCAATATCGGGTCTATCAGCGCCTACACGGCTTCGATCATGCGCGGCGAGTACTGCATGGCAAAGGCCGGCATGGGCATGATGACGGCCCTGTTCGCTGACCGGCTGGCCGAGTGGGGCATTCACGTCTACGAGGTGCGCCCCGGCATCATCGCCACCGATATGACCGCCCCCGTGCAAGACCGCTACCGCAAGCTCATCGCCGATGGGCTTCTGCCTATCCGCCGCATGGGCGAGCCGGAAGATGTGGCCCGCGCCGTCGCTGCGCTGGCCGAGGGCGCTCTGCCCTACTCTACCGGCGAAGTGATTAACGTGGACGGCGGCTTCCATCTGCGGCGGCTATGAGAGAAATTTTTTCGAATGACGCGCGAACGGGCCGGCAGGGGCGGGGTCTCCCCGCCCGCAGGGGTTGAGAAACCCAACCCTTTACCCTCTGTCATTTTTGATCAGGAGCAGAACGATGGCGTATCGAACCATTGCGCAGTTGCGCACCGCCGAGCAATTCCGCGATTATCTGGCGCAGGTAGGGGCGGACCTGCCCTTTGACGAACACCTGGAGAGCGGGCCAAACGCACCCCTGGCCTGGTCTTACCATCTGCCTGCCCAAGAGGGCGGGGCCGCCGCCTTTACCATCGGCAACCGGTTGTGCATTCAGCCCATGGAAGGCTGGGATGGCACGCCCGATGGCCGCCCCTCAGAGCTGACGCGCCGGCGCTGGCAGAACTTTGGCCGCAGTGGAGCCAAGCTCATCTGGGGCGGCGAGGCCGTGGCGGTGATGCACGAGGGCCGCGCCAACCCCAACCAACTGATGATTACCGCCGATACCCTGCCCGATCTGCGCGCTCTGCGCGAGGCGCTGGTGGAAGCTCACGTGCAGGCGCACGGCTCTGCCGACAACCTGCTGGTGGGCATTCAGCTTACCCATTCGGGACGCTACGCCCGCCCTAACCACAAAACCCGCCCCGAACCCATTATCCTCTACCATCACCCGGTCTTAGACCGCCGCCTGAACCTGCCCCCCGACTATCCGGTGATGAGCGACGAGCGCATCGAGGCGCTCATCCGCTGTATGGTGGATGCCGCCGAGATGGCCGCGGCTATTGGCTTTCAGTTTGTGGATATTAAGCACTGCCACGGCTATTTGGGGCATGAATTTCTCAGCGCTGTAACCCGCCCGGGGCCGTTCGGCGGCTCGTTTGAGAACCGCACCCGCTTTTTGCGCGAGGTGGTGACGGGCATCCGCAAGCGCGTGCCGCACCTGCGCATCGGCGTGCGCCTGTCGGTCTTTGACCTGAGCGCCTTCCAGACCGACCCCGAAAGCGGGGTAGGCCGCCCGGTACAGCAGGAACCCTACCCCTTCCGCTTTGGCGGCGCGCCCGATGATCCCCTCGGCATTGACCTGACGGAGCCGATCCGCTTCTTAGACCTTCTGCGCGAACTGGGCGTTACCCTGGTCAACCTGACCGCCGGCAGTCCTTACTATAACCCGCACATCCAGCGCCCGGCCTACTTCCCCCCGTCGGATGGCTATCAGCCTCCTGAAGATCCGCTGGTGGGGGTGGCGCGCCAGGTGGGAGTCGTGGCGGAACTCAAACGGCGCTTTGCCGACCTGCCGATGGTCGGCTCGGCTTATTCGTACCTGCAAGAGTGGCTTCCGAACGTTGCCCAATACAACGTCCGCGCCGGGCGGGTGGATTTTGTGGGCCTGGGGCGCATGGTGCTTTCGTACCCCGATTTTCCATCCGATCTGCTCGCGGGCCGCGGCATTAACCGCAAGCGCCTGTGCCGCACCTTCTCCGACTGCACCACCGCTCCGCGCCAGGGCATGGTTTCGGGCTGTTACCCGCTGGACCCGTTTTATAAGGAACGCCCCGAGGCCGAAGTCCTGACGAAGATTAAGAAAGGGGCTTAACTGCGCCGACAGAGCGGCGCGCCGCTCTGTGTTTCTGCGGTTTAACTTTTTTTGATTCGATGCAAGCATTGGAGGAACTTAAGCATGAAGCTCGGTATTGTTGGATGTGGAGGGATTGCGCGCGAGGTCGCCAGAGCCGCCAACGCCAACCCCCAGGTACAGCCGCTGGCCGTCTGTGATGTAACCCTGGCCGGGGCCGAGAAGTTCGCCGCCGATTTTAACATCCCCAGCGCCTACGGCGATTACTCCGCCATGCTCGCCCAGGCCGACCTGGACGCGATCTACCTGGCGACGCCCCACTACCTGCACCACCCTATGATGTTAGCCGCCATCCGCGCGGGCCGGCATATCTGGTGCGAAAAGCCCATCACCATCACGGTGCAGGAAGCCTGGGACGTGATTAACCATGCCGCCGCCGCCGGGGTGAAGGTGGGCGTGAACTACCAGACCCGCTACGACCCTGAATGCGTGCGGATGTACGAAGCCGTCCGTTCTGGCGCGTTAGGCGAGATCTACTACGCCCGCACCAATACCCCCTACCTGCGTGATGCCTCGTACTACGCTGGCTGGCACGCCGTTAAAGCCCAGGCCGGCGGCGGTACGATGCTGACGGTGGGCAGTCACATGATTGATGCCGTCTTGTGGGTGACGGGCCGCCGCCCCATTGCCGCAGAGGGGCGCATCGCGCGCAAGAAATTCACCCAGATCGAGGTCGAAGACCTTGCCATGGGCATTGTGGAACTGGAGGACGGCATATTGGTCGAGGTGTGTTCTTCCATGATCGCCAACCCTCAGCGCACCCCCGGCATCGAGCTGTACGGCTCGCGCGACACTTTCTTCTTCTCGCTCAACCGCGTGGACGCGTCCGCGCCGGACCGCTACGAGAACAACATCACCCGCAGTTTAGAGGGCTTCCGCGCCTGGGTTGAAGAGGGCGTGCCGTACCGCACTCCCGCGCCAGAGGCCGTGCCGGCCCTGGCCGTGGTGGAGGCCATCTACCGCTCGGCGGAAAGCGGGCGGCGCGAAGAGGTGTGCATTAGGGGGTAGCGGGGCGCGGCGGGTACGTCTCCACGCGGTTGCGCCCGGCGTTCTTAGCCGCGTAGAGGGCGCGGTCGGCGTAGATGAGCAGGTTGTCAAACGAACAGTTGGACGGGCAGGATTGAATATCCGCGATCCCCAGGCTGACGGTAAGCTGTACCGAGTCGAATCCAAGCCGCAGGGGAGTCGCCTCAATCTGACTGCGGATGCGCTCGGCGGCGTTGAGCGTGTGAGGCAGGTTCGTCTCGGGCAGTAAGATGATGAATTCCTCGCCGCCGTAGCGCGCCAGAATATCCACCTGGCGCAGATTCTCTTTCATAATGTTCGCCATATGGATTAACGCCTGGTCGCCCACGCTGTGGCCGTAGCGGTCGTTGACGTTTTTAAAGTGATCGGCGTCCAGCAGGATGACCGAGAGGGGGCGGGTGTAGCGCCGTGACTTTTTAAATTCGGCGACTGCCACTTCAAAAAAGTAGCGGCGGTTGTACAGGCCGGTGAGCGGGTCCAGCGAAACCAGGCGGCGCAGTTCTTCTTGAACGCGCTTGCGGTCTTCGATCTCTTGCTGAAGGATACGGTTTTTCTCTTCCAGTCTCTTTTGCAGTGAGCGCAGCATCAGATGAGTGCGCACGCGCATCAGCACTTCTTGAATGTGGAACGGCTTGATCACATAATCCACTGCGCCGGCTGAAAATGCCCGAATCTTTTCTACCACGTCTGAAAGGGCGCTGAGGAAGATGACGGGAACGTCGCGCGTGGCGGGGTTGGCTTTGAGCGCCTCGTACACCTCGAAGCCGTCCATTCCCGGCATCATAATATCCAGCAGTACCAGGTCGGGCGGGTTAGCGAAAGCGGCGCTGAGCGCTTCGGGCCCGCTTCCGCAGGCCGCCGTCTGGTAGCCGTTGCGTGTTAATAGGTCCGAGAGGATTTTCTGAATGCCGGGGGTATCATCCACGATCAAAATGCGTTCGCCGCCGGCGGTGCTGGCGCTCGCCGGGCGGGCGCCGTCGTCATTCTGCATAGGCAAGGGCGAGTGATCCATTGTACCATCTCCATAATTTCCTGGAGAATTATAGTTTATATCTCAAATAAATCGGAGAATCTAATACAATCTGTAGATCCAATAAATTTACAATTGGATTAAAGTATAGAACCACAGATGAACACGGACGAAAGGCTGGAAAATCTGCGTTGGTGGTCTGCGTTCATCTGCGGGGTTGGGATGCAGGCTTTTTCTATACTATAATTCACTCATCTTATTATCCCATTAAAAACTGGACCCGACCCCATGACCAAGCCCGTTCAACCGATCCGCCCCCGCTGGAAGGGAACCCTGACCGACCGCGAGCGGTTTAACCGTCAGATGCACTACCAGCCGGTTGACCGCTGTTTTAATATGGAATTTGGCTATTGGGAAGAGAACTTTTCGCAGTGGTATATCTTCCGCGATAACGGCATCCGCACCAATGAAGAGGCCGATATTTTCTTTAACTTTGACGTGATCCGCACCATCGGCGGCAGTGTGTGGATGGAACCGCCCTTCGAGGAAAGGGTGGTTGAGGTGCGTGAGACGACGAAAGTGATGATGAACGGCGATGGACTGCTGGCCGAGGTTCCCCTGGACGGGCATGATACCATCCCGCATTACATTAAGGCGTCCATTGTGACCCCTGACGACTGGGCGAAGGTCAAGGCCGAGCGCTTCCGGCTGGACGATCCGCGCCGGGTGATAGACGTAGAACGGTTGAAGCGCGAACACCCCGCCGACCGTGATTACCCCCTGGGCGTGTGGACCGGCTCGATGATCGGCAAAATTCGCGATATGCTCACCTTTGAGGGGCTGGCCTACGCCATGTACGACTACCCCGCCATGGTCGAAGACATGGTAGAAACCGCCTGTCAGTTGGTTGAATATGCTCTCGACCAGCTTCTGCCGCACTTTCAGTTCGATTACGCCGCCGGGTGGGAAGATATCTGCTATAAATCTGGGCCGATTGTCAGCCCCAAGTGGTTCAAGCGTGTCATCACGCCGCGCTACCGGCGCATCCACGAGAAGCTCAAGGCGCACGGCATTGATATCTGGTGGATTGACTGCGACGGCGACGTGCGCCCGATCCTGCCGCACATGATGGACGGCGGCGTGACCTGCCTGTTCCCCTACGAGGTCAATTCCTGCACCCACCCGGGCGATTTGTTGAAAGAATACGGGCGAGATTTGCGCATTATGGGCGGGTTTGACAAGATCGAAATGGGCAAAGGACGCGATGCCATCCGCGCTTATATGGATACGCTCGTCCCTCTGGTAGAACGGGGCGGCTACATCCCCTTCTGCGATCACCGCTGTCCGCCCAACGTAGACCCCGATGATTATTTGTGGTACCTGGACCTGAAAGAAGAATACTTCGGGATGCGATAACCCAATGTCTGGCGCGGAAATCAGCGTTCTCTTCACCCTGCTGGCGGTCTTTACCCTGCCGGGGATGGCCTTTCTGGCGGTCACCGGGTTAGACCGCCGCTACCGGCTGCTGCAAAACGGCTGTCTGGCGGTGGGGATCAGCGCGGCGTTTTACCCGGTGCTGTTTTACTGGCTGCGCGAACTACTGCCGGGACTGCAAATGGGGCGGCGTAAGCTCATCGCCCTGCTGATGGTCTTTTTGATCCTGGCGGTGGTGGGATGGGCGCGGCGGCGGCGCTGGCGGTTAGAATGGCGGCCTTCAGACTGGCTTGGGCTGGCGGTGTT
>Ga0101944_10007102_pt1 | contig 11419 bp, 6 predicted proteins | sample DewCreD2012metaG_FD_75245 | JGI IMG/M metagenome (GOLD analysis project Ga0101944, IMG submission 75245) | Hot spring sediment bacterial and archeal communities from British Columbia, Canada, to study Microbial Dark Matter (Phase II) - Dewar... ... | reverse complement strand
CGAGAGATTCGCCGGCGCCCGGCTTCATCAACTCGTCGCAGGGCAAGACCACCACCGCCGCGCGGGGCGCCGTCCCTCCCCGCCCGACCGCCGAAGCGAGTGAGCCCGGGCGCAGCCGCCGGATCAATCTTCCGAATTCTCCGGGATTCGACAGAAGCTTGCCGCCGGCTTCCACCATCAAGGTCCCCCGGCTGAACCAGAAGTTGGCTGCCCGCGTGGGCGCCACCGCAGTGTCCTGATAGACGTGCCCGGCGAGCAACTCCGTCTCCAAGCCCGAGTTCACGATCGAAGTCGTCTTGGCCGAACCCTCCGGGCCCAGGAACAGGATGGCCGGCAGGCTCGAAAGCGAGGCTCCCTTGCCCAACGAGGACGCAGCCAGCCGCGCGGCTGCTTCGCGGGCGAGCAGGTCCACCTCGCCCTCGGGCGCCACGCCTGCCGCTGCACCCGCCTGGCCGCCGGAACCTGAGGAAACGAGGGCCCTGGCGGTATCGGACTCCGACTTCAGCCGGTACCAGATGTACAATCCCGAGGCCACCATCGCCATCAGGGTCAGACTGATGCGGAGGATCCAGAGGTCCCGCTCCTGCAAGCCCAGCGTCGAGGCAAGCAGCCAGACCAGGGACACGAACACCACAAAGAGGCCGCCGACAATCCCGAATACTTTTTTCATTGCGCCTCCTATCTCCTTGCCGCCGCGGTCATCGATTCCAGTTCGCTCACGGCTGAGCCCAGCGCCAGCTTATAACCGGCAAAGAGCGCCACCGCGAGAAACACAGCCGCGCAGGCGGCTATGAGAAGCGGGCGCAGCCACGGATCTCCGGCGGTAGTGCGGGGGACCGCCGGCGGGGGCGCCCAATAGGGCGAGAGTTCCCGCGGGGATTGCCGCACCCGCTCTATCTTTTCCGCTACCCGGTCCATGACCGCTTTCAACTCCGCCTGTCCGCCCACGCCGTATTTGCCGCGGTAGCCCAGCGCCACGCACAAGGCGAAGACTTCCAGGGTATCCGCCGTGTCGTGCGAATCCGGGCGCTCCATCAAGCGCTGAATGCCCTGGAAGAAGGTTTCGCCGGCGACATGTCCGCCGAACAACTCCTCCTGGAGCGGCTTCCGGGACCAATCCGCGAAAACGGGCAAATGCAGGTTCAGGATCGATTCGTCGAGAAAGGCGACGACGGCGAAAGTGGCCAGCCGGATATCCTCGTTCGAGTATCCGCGGGCGCGCGCCTCTTGCTCCGCCGCACCCAAAAGCTGGCGGATCTGAGCGCGGAAAGCGTCCGCGCCAGGCGGCGAGAGCTTGCCTGCCCTGAGGCGTTCAATCGCCGTAATCGTCTCCTGAAAAGCCAGCGCCAGGTTCTCCAGGCGCCGGACCGAAGCTGTTCCCCCTACTGCTTGCGGCGGCAATCCCATATTCACCTATCCCCTACGATTCCAATATGACGTGCAACCCGATCTCCGGATCGGGGAACTCGCCAGGCACATAGATCCCCACCTGACGAGTCTTAATGATGTGCTCCCAGCATGGTCCGGCGCGGCTGACGGCGAAGTACTGAAACTCCACCCTCGGCGACACCGCCGAGGGCGGCACGGAAAGGTGGGTCAATTGCATTCCTGGCAGCGCCCGCTCCACCAGCCGGGGCGTAAATTCCTTCGAGCAAATTTTTACCAGCAAAGGCGCCAGCCGGATCAGGTCGGCTTCCCCCATTTGCGCCCGGAGCGCAAGAATCCACTGCGCCCGTCCCAGGCAACGCTGGTCTCGAACGTCGCCAAAGTGCAGATAGTTTCCGGCAGCCTCGAGCGGAATCGTGATGCATTGCGTCGGGATGATGGTTTCGAGCAGCTTCCGAATGTGTGCGTCCAGGGCGTCGAAACACGCTTCCAACCGGTCATGTTCATACAGCGGCAGGTTGGCGGGGTGCGTATCCAGCCCGAAGGTGCACAGCGCGCCCGCCAGCCTGAGGAGTTCGACGTAAGCCTCCTCCGGGTGGCATCGCTTGGCCAGGCACAGGTTGCGCAGCGACGCCAGGCTTGCGTTCACCGAGTGCAAAAACCAAAACTGGAAGACCTCCCGCTGCGAAAAACCCGCCGCCAGCCCCGAGGACGGCGCCCGCTGAAAGGCGGCGCTTTTTTCGCCCAGAATCTCGATCATGCGGTTCAACAAGAACACCAGCCGCGGGCTTGCCGAGATGCGCAGGCAAGGCGGGATGAAGTTGGCGTCGTAGATGAACTGCCCCCCTCCGCTGCGCATCACTCGCGCCAAAGGCAGAGTGACCAGCTCCGGAGTCAGCTCGGACTCAAGGTAAAAACGTATGTTCTTGCGACCCACCCGGACGGGCTTTTCGTCGCGCCCGGTGTTCTCATCGCCCACTTTCTCGACCTCGGCGACATAGCGCGCGGCGGCGTTCGGTCCATCCTCCAACGCGCAATTCACTCCGTCCGGACGGTAAGCCGGCACGCCGAGATACACCAGCATACGGTCCTGAAGGGGCGGGAAAAGATCGCCGATGGCGCGCGCTTCGGGCAACGGGTCGCATTCCGGCATATGGAAAGGGAGCCCGTCGGGAAATATGCCGCGCGCGTGGACGAGCGCGACCGTGCCGTTGCGCAGTGCCTCCGCGTCCAGTTCACAACCGGCCAGCCCGTAAGCCGCGTAACTCAAGGCCGTGGCCGTGAAGTGTATGGAGTCCTCGAAATATCGGGCTTGCGCCTGGAAATGATGCGGCCCCAGGTGCATTCCCTCCGACCAGACAACTCTTTCCAAACGTTTCACATTGCTTCCAGTATGACCGTCATTATAGTAAACCCGGGGGGAGGATACCCGCACTTTCTCGTTTCTATGCCACTATGGGTGGAGGAGGCGGGGAAACCGTGGGTAATGTGATTATCGCGGGTAGGTTTGAAGTGGCGGCGTTGGTAGTGGACGACCCGGAAGCCAGCACCATGAAGGGACGGGAGTTGGCCACCGGGCGGGAAGTCTTCATCCATTATTTGAAACCTGCGCCGCCGACGGGCGTGCTGGAGCCGCTCTTGCAGATGGTCTTGCGTCTATCGGAGAGCGAGCCAGCGGTGCGCGCGCAGTCGGGGGTAATTGACATTGTCTCCGACCAAGGGGCGCGCTACGTAATCACCACCATTCCCCCGCAGTTCGTGAGCCTGCGGAGGATGCTGGAATCACCAAAGGAGCAGGTATTCACCCGCGCGGGGATGTGGTCTGTGCCGCAGCCGCCTCAGCCGCCGCCCGCTGCGCACACGCCACGGGATTTAGACCAAACCAAGACGATGCACATTCCCGCCTTCGCAGCCCCGCCCGCGGCTGCGCCGCCTCCGCCACCTCCTCCGCCTGGTCCGGCGCCCGCCGCACAGCCCGGCGAATTCACGCGCATGTTCCAGGCGCAGCAAGCCATGCCGCCGCAACCCCCTGCGCCCGCTGTGACAGCGCCGCCGCCCTCTCCGCCGCACCAGGCGCCGTCCGCGCCGCCGCCCTCTCCGCCGCACCAGGCGCCGTCCGCGCCGCCGCCTCCGCCGCCTCCGCCCGCGCGGACTTCCGAGCCGGGCGAGTTCACGCGAATGTTCCAGGCGCAGAGCGGAGCCCCTCAGACATTTCCGGCGCCGCAGGCTTCCGAGCCGCCGCTCCCGTCTCCGCCATCTGCCGCGGCGCCGGGCGAATTCACGCGTATGTTCCAGGCGCAGCAGGCGCAGGCGCCGCCGCCGGCGTCGCCCCCAATGCCTCCGCCTCCCCCGGCTGCGCCTCCTCCGGCGTCATCTCAACCGGGAGAATTCACGCGATTCTTCTCGGCTCCCCTGCCATCTCAACCGTTCGAGCCGCCGCCGCAATCCGCCCCCCCGCCTCCGCCATCCCCGGCTGCGCCCGCGGCGCCGCCTCCGGGCGAGTACACGCGGTTATTTCAAACCCCCACGCCCGCGCCCACAGCAAGCTTGAGCGGCGCCACCGGAGCTTTCGCCACGCCCCCTGCGCAAGCCGCTGCGCCTCCGCAGCCCGCCGCCCCCCAAGGTCCGAGCGAATTCACAATGATCATTCAGGGTGGCGCGAGCCCGGCGTTCCCTGCCGCCGCCACTCCATCCGCCCCGCCGGCTTCGACGCCGCCGGTGGCAGGATTTCCGCAAGCACCTCCGCCGCCAAGCTTCCCGCAAGCGCCGCCACCAGCAGGTTTTCCGCAGGCGTTTCCGGCAGCGGGCTTCCCTCAGGCAACGCCGGCGCCGGCGTTTCCACAAGCCGCTCCAGCGCCGCCGGCGCCGAAGTCTCCAGGCATGCCCGGATGGCTCATTGCCGTTCTGGCGGCTCTGTTTTTCGCCGCCATCATTTTGGTCCTGGTATTGGTGATGAAACGGTAAGATTATGGCCATCCCTCTGCGGTTCCCGCCGGAGGACGCTTTTGCGCTGGTGCGCGCATTTCTGAGGGAATGCGGGTACACGGAAGGCGCCATTTGCCGCCGCCAGGGCGTCACCAGCCAGGCGCAACTGCTTCTCCGCCACCCCCGAAACCCGCCCGCGCCGGCGGGCGATGCTCTCGGTGTGCTGATATCGGTATTCCTTCTGGGCGAATTCGGCGGACGCGAAGCCGTTGAGGCCTTCATCCCGCCTTCCGTCCTGGCTGCCTTTCAGAGCCTCGGTCTGTTGGAAAAGGACGGCGAGGTCTACCACGCTGCCGCGGCGCTGTACCCGGTCCGGAACGTTTTCATCGCTTCGGACAGGTGGAACAACCCGGACGGCAAGCCGCTCGAAGCGCAGCCGGACATCGTGTATCCCGCCAACACCCCGAACACTTTGCGCCTGCTGCGCTACCTCCCGGAAGATGCCGCTGGAACAGTGCTGGAGGCGTGCTCGGGCACAGGGGTGGCGGCGCTGCTCGCAGCCACCCGCTACGCGCGGCGGGCGTGGGCGGTCGATATCACGCACCGCTCAACAGAGTTCGCCCGTTTCAACTGCCGGTTGAATGGCGTGAACAACGTCGAAGTCCTGGAGGGCGACCTTTACGAACCCGTACGCGGGCTGCAATTCGACCGCATCGTCGCTCATCCCCCCTATGTGCCGGCGGTCAAACCCAAGTATGTATTTCAGGACGCCGGCGAGGGGGGAGAATCCATCACCCGGCGCCTGGTGGAAGGACTTCCGCAGTTCCTCGCTCCCGGCGGGCGCTTTTACTGTCTTACCTTAGGGTTCGACCGTGCGGGGGAGAGTTACGAGACCAGGATCCGGCGGTGGCTCGGACCGCGAGAATCGGAGTTCGACCTCCTGGTCGCTGTGGTCGAACGCCGTTTGCCCACCGAACTGGCGGCTGACTTCCTGCTCAAAGGACTCATCCATCATGCCGAGTTCCTGGAGCGCCAGAAAGCGTTCGAGGAAGTCGCCGATGAGTTCCTGTACTCTTTCCTGGTGATCCAGCGCGCCGCTTCCGCGCGTCCCGTCTTCACCGTGCGCCGCATGATGAGTCCGAGGACGGGAGCAGCCCAACTCGAGTGGCTGCGCCGCCTGCAAACCGCCATGATGAGCCCGGAGACAGCCCCCAACCCGGCGCTGATGCGTCCGCGCGCGCCGCAGCCGGTCGAATTGAGCGGTTCTTACTTGCTGCGGGATGGACGTATTGAAACCACATCCTTCACGATGCAGGTAGATTACCCCCTTTACGGGATGCTGGGCGTCGAACCCTGGGTGGGAAACTTGCTGGCGCTGTGCGACGGGCGGAGTTCCGGACGGGACCTGTATTTTCGGTGCCGCCGTGAGAAATGGCTGGCGCCGGAGGTGGGCGAGGAGGACTTCTACAGGCTGCTCGCCGGCTTGCTTACCGGCGGCTTCATTGAAGTGGAAGGCTTCAGCCTGCCTGGGGCAGAAGAATGATGAGTTCGAGTTTGGGGTTCGGGAAGTCTCCCGGAACGTAAGCCGCCAGATTCCGCGCCCTCCCCACGGCTTCCCAAGCCACTCCGGACTGGTTAAGGGCGAAATACTGGTAATTCAGCTTGACCGGAATGGAGCTCGGCGGATTCGGGGCGTGGAGCAATTGCACCCCCGGCAGCGCGTGCTTCACCAGATGATCGATGTGGCTGGCGGAGCAGACTTTGATGAGCTGCGGCGCCCGGGTGATGAGTTCAGCCTCGTTCATCTGGGCGCTTACCGCCAGGTACATTTTGGTCTGGATGAGATACTTGTCCTCATCCAGGCTGGTGGCGTAAATAGAGGGCTGCACGAGGCTGAGCGGCAAGGAGACAAAGTTCGTGGGGACCACGGTTTCGAGCAGCAGCCGGAGTTTCTCGTCCAGGACGCGGAAGCAGCCTCCGAGGTTCTCGTGGTCGTAGACCGGAAGGTCGCGGGGATGGACTTGCATGGAAAAAGTGGTCAATGCGCCCGCCAGGGAAAGCATCACTGAAAACAGACCCTCGGGATGTCCATGCCGGGACTCGAACAAGTGGCGCAGCACCGGAAGAGCGGAATTGATGGTGTACAGGAGCCAGAAATTGGCGATGTCGGCGGAAGTGAAATCGGCCAGGTTCTGATTCTTCTGGCGCCGCATGCCCGCCAGCATGGTGCTCCGCGCGGAAAGGATCTCGACCAGGCGGCGCGCGATGGCCACCAAGTACTCGCTCGCGGCGATGTCGAGCAGTGGGGGCACGAAAGCGGGATCCTGCGAAAACTCGCCGGTGGCGTTACGGTTGATCACCGCCAGCTTCAGCGCCGGAGTCCCTTCGCGAACCTCCCCCGCCACCAGGAGCCGGAAGTTCTTGCGGGCTACCTGGATGGGGCGTTCGGACTGTAGCGACGTCTCGTCGCGCACAGTGACGGCTTCGGCGACAAACCGGGTGTCGGCATTTTGCCGGGATACGGAGACATTCAAACCGCGCTCGCGGTAGGGCGGTATCGCCAGGTAGATTTCCACTGCCTCCTGGCGGTCTTCGAAAAAGTGCGCCAAGGGCTTGGGCGGCGGCGCCGGATCGCTGAGCGGGATGTCAAACGGCAATCCGTCCGGCATGATTCCGGAGGCTTGAGCAATCGCCAGTTGTCCTGCCGCTAGCGCCTCCTGATCGATCCGCAACTCCCGGAAGCCCCAAGGCTTAAAGTTCATGGCGTCAAGCCGGAACTGGAGGGTGCTTTCGATAAAACGGTCCTGAGCCTGAAGGTGCTGGGGCGTGAGCAGAGTCCCCTTCGTCCAGATGACAGGCTGAAGACGGCGCATTTTAAGTCAACAGTAGCACACCTTTACGCGGCGGGCGAACCGCCCGGCCGCCTTGCACGGCGCGCGGCCCTATCGCTCAGCGGGAGGCGGCCGCGGCGGCGGCGCGCCCGAGCGTTCCTATCTTTATTAGAGTTCAAAACCGGAGCCGGGCGCCAAGTTGAATGAACCTTGGGAAGCTGGCGGAGCGGACCCTTCCGAAACTGGCGTTGCTGAAATTGCCGTCCACTTCGCCGAACCGGTGGCGGTTGAACACATTGATGAACTGCGCGAGCACTTCCATGGAAACCTTCTCGGTGATGGCCGTGGATTTGATCAGCGACAGGTCCTCGGCTTTCACCGTGAAATTCCGCAAATCCTGGATGTAGGGTGCGGAATTGCCGAAGCGGAACGGGCCGGGCGCGGCAAACGCCGCAGGGTTGATCACCCTGTCCGTGTTGGGGTTGAATGCCTCCGGGCTGATGCCGGTGCTTACATTCTGTCCCGCTACACGGTCAGGCCGCAAGACGCGATTAAAGATGGGAAGGGTGTTCTGCATCAGGATCGGCAGCGGGTTCCCGCTCTGATAACGGTGGATTCCTGAGATGGTCCACCCTTCCACGACACGCTTGAGACGCCCTTTGGTGCGGAAAGGCAGATCGTAAGCGAAATGCCCAATAAACGCGTGCGGGACATCGAACGGCAGGATGGCGCGCTCGAGACCGCGATTCCAGTTGTCCTGTAGGACCGTATCCGCCCCACCCCGGCCGGCGAATGAGGGGTTGTTGTAACCGATGTTCTTCGACAAGGTGTAGGAGGCATCGAAGGACAGCCCGCGGGAGAAGCGCTTTTCCAGGCGCGTCTGGAACGCATGGTAGATCGACTTGCCCGCTTTGGCGTTGCTGGCGGTCAAAGTCCTGAATTGGGGATATGCCCGCAAGGCTTGTGCGACTGACCCGGAGAAACCGGGGTAAGGCGCCCGGATGCCGGCGTCGCGCGCAGCTTGTGACGTGATGCTGTTGCTGAGCAGGCTGCCCAGGGCAAGATACTGCGGGTGGAGTTGATTGATGTTTATGCTCTGCGGCAGTACTTGCCTGGTATTGTGGTTGGCGAGGTAGGTGGCCTCCAGCCGGAGGTTCTGGGAGATTTCATGCTGAAAGCCGAGGCTCCAGTTTTGCGTGCGCGGCATCGCTGCGGCGTCCGCCTCGGCGTAGCTGGCGTTCTGGTTATTGAGAAACGCCGGATCGATCTTAGGTTCGCGCGAAAAGTTCTGCGGGAAGCCGTCCCGCAAGCGGAATGCGGGAGTCACGCCGTTGTCCAGCGAAGAGAAGCTTCCAGAGATGTTGAAGCCCGACGTCGAAAGGCTCAAGTAGTTATTGGAGTAATAGATCCCGTATCCACCCCGCATGACTGTCTTGGAGCCAAGACGCCAGGCAAATCCGATGCGCGGCCCGTAGCCCGAGTAATCGTTCCGGTAGAGTCTCCGGCTTCCCACCCGGCCCGGACCTTGACCGGCAAAAACCAAAGCCCCAGGCAGGTTGCCGGCTCCTGGATTCGGGACCGTCAGATCGACGATGCTCTGCCGGTCCGCCGCCTCGTACGGGGCGGGCTCGGTTTCGAACCGGAATCCCAGATTCAAAGTCAACCGCGAGGTCAGCTTCATGTCGTCCTGGACAAAAACCGCGTAGTACTGCTTCCGCGTGCCGGAGGAAGACGGGTAGCTCAAGCTTCCGGAATGGACTTGGCCGAGCAGAAAACTGGCGAACCCGTCTCCCGAGGCGGCCGTGCCCGGCAGACCGGTGCCGAGCGAGTTGAAATTGTAAGTGCCCGTCGTATTCGACTGGGACCTGTCGTTCCACTGGTTGAACCGGATCTCAGCGCCGAATTTTGTGACATGGCGGCCGCGCGTCCATGTGACTGCGTCACGAATGAAGTACGTCTGGTCGATACTGTCTCCGAAACTCGTGTTTCCTAACGTCACATACCCGTTCGTGAACGTGAAACCCGGAAACATCTGGCCTGGAACCCCGGTGAGTCCCAGTTTGGTGGCCCAGCCGCCGTTCACGGTGGGCGTTCCATTCGGGTTCCTGAACCGGTTGTAGCCGAGCGACAGCGTCTGTAACAGCCCTGGTCTCACAAAAAAGTCGTGGTTCAAGCGGAATACCCTGCTGGTAATGTCCTGAACGAACCCGTCGCTGATCGGCAGCGGCAGGGGCACGCGGTTCCTGACTCGCGGGATCTGGTTCCAATTGAAGGTAGCGAAGAACTTCTGCCTTGGAGAAATGGCGTGGTCCACTTTCGCGGTCACCACATCCGGATCGAGCTTTTGCTCGCCGATCCAGTCTTGGTAATTGAGGGTGCCGGCGCCCGAGGTATTGGGCGGGGGGATCAAGGCCGCAACTTTGGACGCCACCGGGTCCATCCGGCTGGCGGGAATGCGGTTGTCCGTGAAAGGATCGCGCACGAATCCTCCGCGGCCGTCCGGGCGCGTGGTGAGCGGATCATAAATCCTGATTACATTGCCCCGCGCATCCAGCAGGTTGCTGAAGTCACCTTGTGCAAATGCAGGAGTTGGGATCCGGACGCGCTCAATGTTGTCCATGCCGCGCTTGCGGGAACTGGACCAGGCCACAAAGAAAAAGGACCGGTCCTTGCCGTGGTACAGCTTCGGCAAATAGATCGGGCCGCCCATGGTGGCGCCGAACTCGTTCTGGCGGGTCAAGGCGCGGGAGGGGGCGAACCAGTTTCGGGCGTCGAGTTTGTCATTGCGGAAGTATTCAAACGCGCTCCCGTGCAGCTCGTTGGTTCCACTCTTGATGGTGAAGTTCACCACGGCGGCGCCCGAGTGGCCATACTCAGCCGAAACTTGGCTGCTTTGGACCTTGAACTCGCGCACGGCATCCACCGGCGGAGACATTTCATTCATGCTGCCGATCGTGCGCGATTGCCCGCCGCTCAAACCGTCCACCAGAACCTCAGTATTCTGCTTCAGGCTGCCGTGCACCTGGATCTGGTTGGTAGCCGAGTTGTTTTCATTCCCGTTCAGATCCAGCAGTCCGTGCACGCCGGGCGTCAGAAACAAGAAGTTCGCGGGCTGCCGCATGCGCCCCACCTGTATCAACGGAAGTCGGTTGTAATCCTGAGTAGTGATGGACTTACTTAACTCAGCGGACTCCACTTCCAGCAAGGGAACCTCGCCGGCAACCGTGACGGACTCGCTTAAGGACCCGAGTTCCAGCACAAAATCCAGCCGGGCTCTGTCCTCCGAGAGCAATTCCAGACCAGTCCGTACTATGGTTTTGAATCCCTCTTTCTGCACCTGGACACGATATGTCCCGGGAGCGAGAGATGGCACGGTGAAGTAGCCCTGTTCATTGGAAACCGTCTCCCGCGTGACGCCGGTCTGCGTGTTGGTGATCTGGATCCGCGCCTCCGGGACAATGCCGCCGGCGGGATCCGTGATCCGTCCAGCCATTTGCGCCAACTGCCCGTGCGCCATTTGAACGCAACCCAAAGCAATGGCAAGAAACAAAATTCGCATGGAACTGCTGTAGCTTGTCATACCGCCCCCCTTTTCTTTGCAACCGGCCCGCGAACCAAAGCGTGTCTTCCGGTATTGGATTAACTATATGTTGCTTTCGTATCCCGGTCAAGGGGCTGGCGGACAGACGCAACGCATTGAGACAGCTCGCGCCCTCCATGGGTCAGGGAGTGAAACTCGGTGACCGCCGGAGTCTTTCAGCATCGTCCTAACGGCGGCGCGGGTTGGGGTTGGGGTTGTAGATGTTCGGATTGCGCGGGTTGCGCCCGAACGGGTCGTTTTGTTTCGGATTGGTCTGCTTGCGGGCTTGGGTTTCCCGTTCCTGGTCCAATTTGCGGTCCCGGATTTCGTTGATGCTGCGCACCACGGCGCGTTGATCGTCTTCCTTGAAATTCTTAGCTACCGAGCTAATGTCGTCTACGGCGCTGCGGATGGCGCCAGGATCCATACGCTTGCCCCGGGAGCGCGCGTCAATTTCCTTCTGGAGCTTGTCGATCGCCTTTTCGAGTTTCTTCTTGTCCTTGTCCTTCAGTAGGGCGTTCGCCATCGCCGTCCGGACGTCGCTCTGAAGTTGCGCGAGCAATTTGGTGGGGTTGGTCCCGCCCGTAGACTTCTTGGGCTGAGCCGCGCCAAAACATAACGCGCCACCCAGCAGAGCCACTAGGATGGTTCTCATATCATAATCCCCTACCCTCTTATAACCCGATTTCCGGATCCG
>Ga0101944_10007098_pt1 | contig 11423 bp, 10 predicted proteins | sample DewCreD2012metaG_FD_75245 | JGI IMG/M metagenome (GOLD analysis project Ga0101944, IMG submission 75245) | Hot spring sediment bacterial and archeal communities from British Columbia, Canada, to study Microbial Dark Matter (Phase II) - Dewar... ... | reverse complement strand
AAGAGCTTGATGGTCTCCACGAACAACTCCAGCCGTCGCAGCTTTTTCATGTTGCTCAAAATGTGCGTGGAGTCTTTCCGCTGTGTGCCAGTGCGGATTCCCGGCGCCGCGATGATTTTGTCGGCAAGGTCGGCGAACAGCGCCGTGTGCGCCGCGTCGGCGAGCATGTTCGCGCGGAAATACTGAAGCGTCCGTTCCGCCACATTGGCCTCGCCCGGCGCCATGTCCAACGCGTACTGCCAGTCCAGTCCGTACGCAAACCGCCGCACGGTCTCCTCGTCGGTGAGGTCTTCCTTATCCTTGAGGATCAGTATGCCGATCATGTCGGCCGTCGCCTTGGATGGACGCCCGTCGTCCGCGCAGTACAGGCTGCTGAAAAGACGCTCATCGATCATCGGCAATACTTCCCGTTGCCATACGCCGCACCAGTCCGCATCGAGCCGCCGAAGCGTCTCTTCAGCCAGATGTTCCCACTTGAAAAGTTGTTGCTGTTTGTCTTTGAAGGTTTGCGTGATTCATTCTATTCGGCGGTCATTGTCGCTTCAAGTGGCTTTGTATATTCTTTTGTGCGCAAACGACGAGGCTTTTTGCGCCGGAATCAATTTTAATTTTGAAATTCTTCATAATTCCTCCCAATCTACTCTGCGATCCTCTGCGTCAATCTTTTCCCTGCGGTTGCGGGCGCGGCGGCTATGAGCCTTGTTTCCGGTGCTGATTGGCATTGTACCACGCGAGGGGCGGGGGCGTCAAGACGAGCGCGGGGGCATTGCTTTTGAATGAACCCGGTTTGTGGTATTGTTTGCGTAGCGCGGGGGAGGCGTTCCGGAGATGACCATAGCGGGGATTCTGTTGAGTCTGCTGTCGGGAGCGCTGCTGGGCGTGAGTTTCACGCCGTGGAATGTGTGGCAACTGGGGTGGGTGGCGCTTGTGCCGCTGTTTGCGGCGCTGTTGCGCGAGGCGCGCACGCGCGCGGGCTTCGGGCTATATTGCGCGGCGGCCGCGGTGGCGCCGCTGTACGCCATGTGCGCGGGCCTGCCGCCGGGTTACGAGGCGGTGTACGCCCTGCCCGCGGCGGCCGCGCTCGGGGTGTTCGCGTTCACCTTCTGGCAGCGGGACATGGCTCTGCGCCGCAACGGGCGCCTGTTCCCGCTCCTGGCCGCGTGCGGCATCGCGGGCCTGGAGTTCGCGCGCTCTCACTGGATTTTGGGTTCGTTCGCCAGCCTGGGCGTGACCCAGCACACGCAGCCCGCAGCCATCCAGATTGCGTGGCTGACCGGTGTTCCGGGCGTGAGCGCGATGCTGGTGTGCGCGAATGCGGCGCTGGCGCTTCTGCTGGTGAATGCGCGGAACCCGCGCGCGGCCCTGCCCCAGATTGCGGGCAGCGCGGCGGCCGCGGCCCTGCTCATGGGCGCGAACCTGTGGTTGCAGGCGCAGCCCCTGCCCGAGACGGGCCGCGTGACCGTGGCCGCGGCGCAGCTCGGGTTCGTGCCCGAGGCTGAAACCCAGCCCGCGCCGCTTCGCGATTTAGCCGCGCGGCTCAAGGCCAAGGATTCCGAGGGCGCGGCTCTGGCGGCCATTGCCGTGCTGGAACCGCTGACCCGTGAGGCCGCGAAAAAGGGCGCGCGCCTGGTGGTGTGGCCCGAAACCGTGCTTGACGCCGGGCCTGACGAGTTTCCCGCAATCCTTGCCAGACTGCAGGAAATAACCAGGTCAAACAACATATTTTTGGTTTTCGGTTATGCGGAATATCTACCCGGAGCGGACAAAAACGACCCTGTTCCGCCATACCGAAATATGGCTGCGGTCATGGATCCGCAGGGCCGCATGGCGCACCGGTATCACAAGCAGACTTATGTGCGCATGGCGGGCATCGAGAAGGGGCCGGAGGGCCGGGAATCGAGCGTGGCGCGCACGGCTCTTGGGCGGCTCGGGGTGCTGATTTGTTACGATGCCGACTATCCGGAGATTTCCGCGCTCATGGCGCGGCGCGGCGCGGAGATTCTTGTGGCGCCGTCGCACGATCTGGCGGGTTTTCTGACCAGGCACCATCCGTCCCTGCTGCTGTTCCGCACGGTGGAGAACCGGCGAGCGCTGGTGAAATCGGATTTCGTGCACGGCTCGTTGATCGCGGATGCGCGGGGCCGGATCGTGGCGGACCCTCCGGACGGGCCGGGCATGGCGCTGGCCGAGGTGGGGCTGACCGGCGGGCGCACGGTTCAGCCGTGGGCCGGGCGCGTGTTCGGGTGGGCGTGCGTGGCGCTGTTCGCGGCGGCCGTGGCTGCGGGCCTGCGGCGCGGGGCCTGACGGCGGCGTTCGCCATGCTGTCCGGCGCGCAGTTTGATCACAATTTGTAAATATGAAAAATCCCTTTAATAAAGGGATTTTCGTGATTTTTCGCCTGTATCCACAGGTTATCAACAAATGCAGAAATCCGATCATTGCGGATTGGAAACATGGATTATGGAAAGCGGATCAAATTTTCCGGCTGTTCATGGGGATCAATCCCGGATCGCGGTTGATCGGATTTCCTCAAAAAAGCGGGGATCGGGGCTGTGGGTAAAAATGTCGTAATGATCTGTAATGTTGCGGCTTGCGAGCGGGTTTTCGTGCGGCGGCTTGCTTTTCACATGCTTTTCAGATAGTATCCACACGAGGCGATTGCGTAAGATTGCGCACAATGAGCGTATTTTTGGCGTAATCCACTTTCCAACAGGCTATAAAAGTATATAATTGCATTTTAATACAACGATTAGAAACATTGTAACGGAGGAACAGAGATGAAATTTTCTTGCAGCCGCGAGGAGCTTGCGAAGAACCTGACCATAGCGCAGAGGGCCACGGATGCGCGCAGCAATGTGCAGGTGCTGCGCAATGTGCTTTTCGATCTGGAGGACAACCGGCTGAACCTGGTGGGCTACGATCACCGCATCGGAATCCGCACGAGCATGGCGTGCACCGTGGAAGAAGCGGGGTCTGTGACCGTGCCGTGCGCCCTGTTGCTCGAGGTTCTGGGCGTGATGGGCGACGAGACGGTGTTCTTCAATCTGGACGGGAACACTCTGGCGCTGGAGTGCGGCAAGTCGGAGTACAAATTCGAGTGCATCGAGTCCGACGACTTCCCGCCGTTTCCGCAGATGTCCAGCGGCAAGGAGTTCAGCATGGACGCGGCCGTGCTCGAGAGGGGCATCAAGAGGACGCTGTTTGCGACAAACCCGGACGACCCGAGGGCGTTCATGGGCGGCGTGTATTTCGGCGTGGAGAACGGCGGACTGGCCATGGTGAGCACGGACGGGCACAGGCTGACATGGTTCCATGTGCCGGGACAGGCCGCGCCCCTTGGCGACAAGGGCGTGATTGTGCCCGCGCGCACGCTCACCGAGCTGTTGCGCATTCTGCCCGCTCCAGCCAAGCCGGAAAAGGGCGACAAGGCCGAAGAGGGCGCCGCCGAAGCCAAAGCCGCATCCGGCGCCGTGATCATCACTGTGCAGGACGACGCCATTTCCTTTGACGCGGACGGCATTTACATGATCTCGCGCCTGGTCAAGGCCGATTACCCGAATTATGAAAAGGTGATTCCGACGGAGAAACTGGGCGAGTGCCGCGTGGCGCGCGGGCGCCTGGCCAACGCCGTGCGAGGCGCAGCCATCATGGCCCGCGCCAAGGAAAACCAGTACATCATCGAGTTCAGCGTGGCCGACAATGTGCTCAAGCTTTCGTCCAGCACCCAGGATGTGGGCAGCGCGCGCGAGGAAGTGGACATCGAGCAGAAGGGCAGCAAAATTTCGGTGTCCTTCAACTCGCGCTATGTGCTCGATTTTCTGAACGCTGTGCCAGAGGACGAAGTGGTGTTTCAGTACTCGGAGCCTCTCAAGGCCACGCTGTTCCACACGGACAACCCGGACTACAAGTATGTGCTTATGCCCATCAAGATGTGAGCGCATCGCGCCCCGGGAGCGGGGCAATGACAAATAGAGACAACAGGACCGCCGGGCGCAACCCCGGCGGTTTTTTTCTTGTCTGCGCATACGCCTGTTTTTCGAAATATCAGGCACTACAATATGATATGTTGAAGCAAAAAGGGGAGCACGGACCGGGCGCGTGATACTGGAACTTGCGGGCATTTTCGGGATGAGCCTGGCGGTGGCGTTCAGCGGGGCGCTGATGCCGGGACCGCTGTTTACGCTCACCGTGGCGGACTCTGCGCGGCGCGGGTTCATCTCCGGGCCGCTGCTGATGACCGGGCACGCGCTGCTGGAGCTTGCGCTGGTGGCGTGCATTCTGCTGGGGCTTGGCCCCGCGCTCGAGGCGCCGGTTGTGCTGGGAGCGATCGCCGCGGCCGGCGGGGGCATCATGCTGTGGATGGGCCAGTCCATGGTGCGCTCGGCCGCGGGCATGAGCCTGTCCCTGGACACATCGGGCGCGGGCGGCGGCGCGGGTTCGCACCCCGTGCTTACCGGGGTGCTCGCCAGCCTGTCCAATCCTTACTGGATTCTGTGGTGGGCCACAATCGGGCTGGGCTATCTGGTGTCCGCGCAGAAGCTGGGCTGGGCCGGCGTGGCCGTGTTTTTCGTGGGGCACATTTCCGCGGATTTCATCTGGTACAGCGTGGTGTCCCTGGCTGTGAGCAGCGGCCGCCGCATCATGTCCGACCCGGCGTACCGCGTCATCATCCGCTTCTGCGGGTTTCTTCTGGTGTTCTTCGCCTCGGTGTTTCTGTACGCAGCGGGCCGGCAGTTCCTGGGCTGGCCCCCGTTCACCCGGTTGTTCGCGTGAATGTCAATCCGGGTGAATCAGTCATTCGGGGTTCCGGGGATTTGGATAATCAAAGACAACGCCAATGCGACAATCATTTTCAAAGGACACCGCGGAGGCGCGGAGTGCGCGGAGTGTGTTTCAAAAGCGCGGCCACTGGCCGCGCCCTCTGTGCTCCTCTGGCCTCTGTGGTGATCATTGGTTTTGTCTTTTTTTGCGCACTTGTTGCGCCCTGCGGCGGCGGCATTCGGCGATGCCGCCCTACATTTATTGCTTTTAAGGTACAGTGCGATTTCGTTTGCGGCCTGCGTGGATGAATTTCAAAGGACACTGCGGAGACGCGGAGTGTGTTTGAAAAGCGCGGCCACTGGCCGCGCCCTCTGTGCTCCTCTGTGGCCTCCGTGGTGATCATTGTCTTTGCCTTTCGCCGCGTTAATCTTTTCTCCCCATGCCTTGACACAGCCCCGCAATTTGATAGAGTAGTAGCAGTACGAATATTAAGTATAGTTACCTATACCCCGGCAGTTTTGGACAGAACACACACATGAATGAACCGGCAGCGCGCGGCGCCAGGCATGGCGTTGGCCGCGTTGCCTGCGTTTGGCAGGCGCGTTGTTCGCGCGGAAAGGGTCGTGATTTCCGCATGGCAAAAGCTGTGGGCATAGACTTCGGAACCACCAACTCGGTCATCGCCGTGTTCGACGGCGGTGAGCCGTGCATCATTCCCAACGCGCGCGGTGACCGCGTGACTCCGTCGGCCGTGTCCTTCACGCGCGACGGTGAAATCCTGGTGGGCGCGCCCGCCCGCAACCAGTGCATCATCAACCACGAGCGCACCTCGACCTCCATCAAGCGCAAATTCGGTTCCGATTATCTGCTGCACATTGACGGCAGGGAGTACACGCCCGAGGACATCGCCGCCATCATCATCCGGCAACTCAAGCACGACGCGCAGGCGTTTCTGGATCAGCCCGTGACCAGCGCGGTGATCACCGTGCCCGCGTATTTCAACGACATGCAGCGCAAGTGCGTGAAAGCCGCGGGCGAGGCTGCGGGCCTCGAGGTGCTGCGCATCATCAACGAGCCGACCGCCGCAGCCCTGGCCTATGGGCTGCCCCGCAGCGCGGACGGCCGCATTCTCATCTTCGACCTGGGCGGCGGCACCTTCGATGTGTCCCTGCTCGATGTCACCGGCACGGTGTACGAAGTGGTGGCCACGCGCGGCAACAACCGCCTGGGCGGCGATGATTTCGACGCGCGCCTCGCGGACCACATCATGGACGAATTCCGGCACGCGCACGGCATTGACCTGCGCCAGGACCGCATGGCTTTGCAGAAGGTGCGCGAGGTGGCCGAGGCCGTGAAAAAGGAGCTGTCCGCCGCCTCCGTCACCAACATCAATGTGCCCTTCATCTCCGCGGACAAAGACGGCCCGCGCCACCTGGAAATGGATGTGACCCGCGAGCAGTTCGAGGACCTTATCTATGACTTCGTCGAGGATATTGCGGACATTGTGCGCACATGCCTGGCCGACGCATCCGCGGAGCCGGAGCACATAGATGCCGTGGTGCTCGTGGGCGGCTCCACGCGCATCCCCCTGGTGCAGCGCGCGCTGGCGCAGATCTTCGGCGCGGACAAAATTCTCAAGTGCGTGAACCCGGACGAATCCGTGGCCGCGGGCGCGGCCATTCAGGCCGGCATCATGACGGGCGGCGCGCACGGCCTCGTGCTTGTGGATGTGGCCCCGCTCTCCCTGGGCATCGAAACCGAAAACGATGTGTTCGTGCCCATCATCGAGCGCAACTCTTGCATCCCCACCCGCATGAGCCGCATCTTCACCACCGTGGCCGACAACCAGTCCAGCGTCGAGGTGCACATATTGCAGGGTGAGCGCGCGCGGGCCAGCGCCAATTTCTCACTGGGCCGGTTCCAGCTCGACGGCATCAAGCCCGGCCCGCGCGGCGCGCCACGCATCGAGGTGCTCTTCGACATTGACGCCGACGGCATCGTGCATGTGAGCGCGCGCGACAACGACACCGGCGCATGCCGCGAAGTCCAGGCCGCCTGCACGAAAAAAATAAGCGGAAAAGCCGTGGAAGCCATGCTCGAACAGGCGGCCGCGCACCGCGCAGAAGACGAGCTGTTTATCGGCCGCAACACCCTGCTGCGCCACGCGCGCCGCCTTCGCGACCGCGTGCACGGCGCCATCGCGCAGGGCCGCGCAGAACATGTCAACGACCCGGATTTCGTGGAACTCGTGAACTTCATTGACCAGACCCTGCGCCACGGAGACGCCGCGCAGATTCGCCACGCCATAGAAATCATGAACGAATATCTGGGCGAAGCCGTGGGCGTGTGACGGCGGACTTCGAAAGGTTGCGCCAGGGCATGGTTTTTTCCGGCAGAATGGGCATGATGACCAGGATGAAAGCAAATGCTTCAAAACAGGATGCCATAAAGCGGTGGCGCTTGAATTTGCTATATCCTGTGCATCCTGCAAAAGATACTCCCGCCCGCCGCAGTGAAGGGCCGCGCCGCGCATGAAAAAAACCGATCGCCTGGCAGAAAGCTACCGCATCTTGGGCGTCAGCCCCGGCGCCAGCCTGCAGCAAATCAAAAAAGTCTTTCATCACAAAGCCCTGCTGTATCACCCCGACGCCAACCCCGGCGCAACCGCGGCGGCCGCGGAATTCAAAAACATCACCCGCGCCTACGGAATCATTCGCGCACATCTCCAGAAGCAGGCCGCGGAGAACCGGCTTCAGGAATCAACTCCCGCGCCAGTCGGCGGTTCGTGCGCCGCGGATTGCGATCCGTTTACTCTCTCCAAAGAATTGAGCGCGCGGCACAGGCAATCGCAAGCCACAGACCCCGCGCCGGACCTGCGCGCCGCTTTGGAGCAGCTTCGCAACCGCAAGCTGCGTGAGCGCGACGCCCAGGTGGGCGAACTGGCCCTGCGCTTGTCCCGCGAAGAACTGGGCTTCCGTCTCGAACATTCGGACAACCCCTTCGTGCGGCTGCATGCCGTGCGCGCCTTGGCCGTGCAGGGCGGCAAGCCCGCGGCATGGCTCATCATCCGCGCCCTGGCCGATCCCGACGAAAATGTAGTCCGCGCCGCGGCCGAAGCCCTGGGCGCGCTCCGCGCGCGCCCCGCGTCCATGCCCCTCATCCGTCTGCACCAGAAATCAAATCCAGAAACCCGGCAGGTCGTACACGCCGCCCTCGAGCGCATTAGCTCCCCCCTGGCCCGCCGCTACCTCGATTCGCTGCAAAGCAACCAAAGAAATCCTGCAGAAGAAAAACACTCCACGGATATCGCTTAAATAACAATTGTATTTGCGGAATAATGTCTGTGTATTTCAGAGCAGGTCAACAAACTCCTGCACCGTCAGCCCAGCGTCTTTGATGATGTTTGAAAGCGTGCCTTTTGGGATTGTTTTGTTGTGGATTGGAATGATAAGAAAATGATTGACGCCCTTTTTGATCAGCTTCGCATGGCTTCCCCTTTGTGATTTGATATTCCAGCCGTATTTTTCAAATGCTTTGATGGCGGTCTTGCCTGTGATGTCGGGAACTTTTGTCATACCGCGATGTCCAGAACCTCGACCCGCATTCGAAGTTTGTCTATCTGATCTTGCGGCACACCTTCAAGATACAGCTCAATGGCTTCACGAATGTTCTCTTGCGCTTCCTGCAAAGTCTCGCCGAACGAGTGGCAGCCCTTGAGTTCAGGACAGGATGCGTTGTATCGCCCATCCTCGTCCTGCTGAATCACAATTTTAAAATTCATGCGTTTCACCTCATCTGCATTATAAACCACTTCTGGCTGGCGAGAAGCGGAATCCTTGAGATTCATACATGCGCCGCGAACAGCAGCCTTTCCAAAAAGCGCGCAAGGGTGAAGAATATGCAATTATGGAGTGTCATTTAATCAGAAAGGGGTTTTTGATATGACATACAATTGCCATCACACCAGCGTCAGTATTGAGCGGCCCGCCGAGGCTGTCTATGAATATGTGCGAAACCCCGAAAATCTGCCAGAATGGGCCGGGGAGTTCGTGTTCGAGGTTTGGACCGTGAACGGGCAGTGGGTAGCGGATTCCTCCTTGGGAACCATCGGGTTTTGCTTTGCGGACAAAAACGATTTCGGTGTGCTCGACCATGTGATTACACTGCCCGATGGTTATGAGGTGCGCAATCCCATGCGGGTTTTCCCCAATGGGGAAGGCTGCGAGGTTGTGATCACGGTGTTCCAGCTTCCAGACGCTTCGAGCAAGGATTTTGCTAACGACTTGGTGGCTGTATACACGGACCTGTGCAGGCTCAAGGAAATCATGGAAATGGACTCGGAATAATCCCTCTTTGCGGCGCAGTTCAGTCTGTTTTTCACAGAATATCGCATGTGCTTGGCTTGATAGCTTTGTGTGATAGCGTGCGCATGCGTCTGGCTGCGCTAAATTTGTATGTAACGCGCACAGGTGTTACAACCAGCTTCCAGATTTATTCAGTGAGGGAGTTTTCGTGGTTGCAGTGAATCCGCAGAACATTCGCAGGCGTTCACATGCGAATCAGTCTGGCGGATCTGAATATGGAAATTGCGCGCTTATATGATTTGGAGCGTGTTTTTCATCATGTCGAGAGATTTGATAGTCCCCTCAATGGTCTTCTCTCGACCTAAAATATCAATTATTCTGATTTGACGCCCTTCAACTTCCACTTTCTCGACTTCTGTCATTATTTCTTCGCTTTTCCCGTCCTTGACTTGCAGCACTTTCAATTCACACATGGCCGCCCCTCCCTTTATCGGAAACTGCCATAATTTAACCCCTGCCAGCAGCAGTGTGTTTCATGCTTGTGTAAAAATTTACTTTATCGTGCCGCCGTCCTATCACTGGTTTTCGAATTTTGTCCATGGATTGCTCCACGGCAATCAATCCAATAACACGCCTTATAAAGGCTATTTTTTGTAGAGACTTGCTTTTCCCGGATAGCCGAAAAAGATACGAGCCATCTTCATTCGTTACAGAAAATGTGCGCTCTGTGAGTTTACGGCTTGACGAGACAATTCACTTTTTCGGGATCAAGACCTCTTTTCCACCCATGTAAGCGCGCAGAACCTCTGGGATAATTACGCTTCCGTCCGGCTGCTGATAGGTCTCCAGAAGACAGACCATAAGCCGGGATGTCGCAAGCCCGGATCCATTCAATGTATGCAAAAATCTTGGTTTCTTGTCATTTTCCGGCCTGAAGCGGATATTTCCCCGCCTTGCCTGGAAATCCTCGCAATTGCTGCAAGATGATACTTCATAATAGCGATCCTGGCCCGGAAGCCAGACCTCAATGTCGTATGTTTTTGCGGACTGTTGTGCGATGTCGGTGGTCACGAGCAGGGTTGTGCGGTAATGCAGCCCGAGGCCCTGCACAAGCTCCTGTGCGTTCTGAACAAGGGCTTCGTGCTCATCGTATGATGTGTCTGGATGCACGAACTTGAACATTTCGACCTTATTGAACTGATGCATCCGGATCAGCCCGCGTTCGCCCTTGCCGTGCGCTCCTGCTTCGCGGCGAAAACACGCGGTGTAAGAACAGTAGTTCAGCGGGAGCATGGATTCGGGCAGAATTTCGTCCCGGTGCATACTGGTGAGCGGGACTTCGGAAGTGGGTATGAGATACAAGGCGTCATTTGCGCATTTGTATATCTGGTCTCCGAACTTGGGCAGGTTGCCCGAGGTGTACATGGTCTCTTCATTGACCAGGTAGGGCGGGATCACCAGGGTGAACCCCTTCTTTCCTGTCAGCGTGTCAATCATATAGCGGATGAGCGCCCATTCGAGCATGGCGCCATCGCCTTTGTACAGGGCGAATTGGGACTGGCTGACCTTGGCCGCGCGCTCGAAGTCGAACAACCCCAATCCATCGCTGATTTCCAGATGATTTTTGAATTCAAAATCAAATTCCGGTCGCGTGCCCCATTCGTGTACTGTAATTTTATCATTCTCATCATCGCTCACGGGCACGCTGCTGTGAGGCAGATTGGGAAGGCACAGCAGCTCGTGACGCAGATTTTCATCCACATGACGCAGCTCATCATCAAGGTCTTTGATTCTTTCTGATATCTGCCTTACCTTTTCTTTGCTTTCTGATACATCTTTCCCGGACTTGATATTTTCACCGATTTCCTTGGACGCCACATTCCTGCTATGTTTGAGTTCTTCGACTTCCAGCAGGATTTCCCGTCTTCTGGCATCCAGTTTGAGCACGGGATCAAGCGTTACCGTGCGATCTTTTGTTCGCAATCTGCTTTCCACATCCTGCGGATTTTCACGAATGAGCTTGATGTCCAGCATGTTCCACGCCTCGTTTCAGTAATATTCCTTCATAATATATTGCGGAAGCTCGGAAAACGCCACCTGCTTTTGGTCTTTGGTCTCGAAGTCTCGCACAAGTGCCCTGCCCTTCGCCAGTTCGTCTTCTCCCATGATGACAACGCAACGGATGCCGCCTTTGTTTGCGGCTTTCATTTGCGCTTTCATGCTTCGGCCGAAATAATCCATATCGCACTGGATGCCCTGTGCGCGGCACTCGTACAACAGCGGCAGTCCTGCATTTCTGGCTGCTTCGTCAAGGAAAACAAAAAACACGCCCCTGGCAGGCTCTTCCGGCGGTTGCAC
>Ga0101944_10007099_pt1 | contig 11424 bp, 10 predicted proteins | sample DewCreD2012metaG_FD_75245 | JGI IMG/M metagenome (GOLD analysis project Ga0101944, IMG submission 75245) | Hot spring sediment bacterial and archeal communities from British Columbia, Canada, to study Microbial Dark Matter (Phase II) - Dewar... ... | reverse complement strand
TCGAGTTCCTCATGAAGAAGAACAAGGTCGAGGTGATCCGCGGCTACGGCCGCCTCCTCGGCCGCGGGCGTGTCGAAGTCCTCTCCGGCAACGAGTCGCGCACGCTCGAGGCGAAGAACATCATCCTCGCCACCGGCAGCGAAGCCCGCATGCTGCCCGGTCTCGAGCCCGACCAGAAGACCATCGTCACCAACGTCGAGATCCTCGCCCGCACGGAAATCCCCAGAAGCCTGCTCGTCATCGGCGCCGGCGCCGTGGGCGTCGAGTTCGCCTCCATCTTCAAACGGTTCGGCGCGGACGTCACCATCTTTGAAATGCTTCCGCGCCTCGTGCCCGTCGAAGACGAGGAAGTCAGCAAGGAGCTCGAGCGCCAGTTCAAAAAGCAGGGCATCGCCTGCGAGACCGGCGCCCGCGTTCAGAATGTCGAGCGCACTGGAAACGGCGCCCGCATCGAGGTGCAGCTCGCAAACGGCAAGGTGCAGCAATACGAAGCGGAGATGCTGCTCGTCGCCGTCGGCCGCAAGCCCAACACGGAAAACGTCGGCCTCGAAAACACCCGCGCCGAACTCGACCGCGGCTTCGTCCGGGTGGATGACTATCAGCGCACCGCCGAGCCCGGCCTGTACGCCATCGGCGACATCGTCGCCGGAACCCCGCAACTGGCCCACGTCGCCACCATGGAAGGCCTGGTCGCCGTCGGCCACATCGCGGGCAAAAATCCGCGGCCCATTCACAAGAACCGCATCCCCGGCGCCACCTACACCGAGCCCGGCATCGGCAGCGTCGGCCTGACGGAAAAGCAGGCCCTCGAGCAGGGCTACGACGTCAAGGTCGGCAAGTTCCCCTTCGCCGGCAACTCCAAGGCTTCCATCCTCGGCAGCCACGGCGGCTTCGTCAAGGTCGTCGCCGACGCCCGCTACGGCGAGATCCTCGGCGTCCACATCATCGGCCCCCACGGCTACGAACTCATCGCCGAAGCCGTCGCCGCCATGGAAGCCGAAGCCACCGTCGAAACGATGATGTCCACCATCCACGCCCACCCCACTCTCTACGAAGCGGTGGGCGAGGCCTTCAACAGCGTCTACGGCCTGGCCATCAATGCGTAACTTCGTCGTCCGCGAGCTGGGCCTCGTCCCCTATGGCGAGGCATGGCAGTTGCAGAAGGAGCTCGAGCGCCTCCGCAAGGCCGGCGAGATCCCCGATCACCTTCTGCTGCTCGAGCATCCTCATGTGCTCACCATCGGCCGCAACGGGCGGCAGGAGCATCTGCTCGTGAGCCGCGAGCGCCTCGCCCAGCTCGGCATCGAATACTTCGAGATCGACCGCGGCGGCGACATCACCTACCACGGTCCGGGCCAGATCGTCGGCTATCCGATCATTGACCTCAGAGACTGGAAACGCGACGTCGTCGCCTATGTACGCGGCATCGAAGAAACTGTGATCCGCGCCCTCCGCCGCTTCGGCATCGACTCCTGGCGCGAGCCTGGCGCCACCGGCGTCTGGACCTCTGCCGGCAAGATCTGCGCCATCGGCGTGCACATCTCCCGCTGGGTCACCACCCACGGCTTCGCCCTGAACTGGACCACGGATCTGAAATACTACCAGTACATCGTCCCCTGCGGCCTGCCCAGGCCCGTCGCGTCGATGGAATTGCTCGGCGTCCGCCCGGAGCGCGAGCAGGTCCACAGGGCGCTCATTGAAGAGTTCGCTCAGGTTTTTCAATACGACCCGGCGCCTGCCCTCGCCGGCGTCCGCAACTAGGAAGAAGAAGATCGAATCGAGGAGAACCAAACCATGGCTGATGTCGTGATGCCGCAGATGGGCGAAAGCATCGTCGAAGGCACTCTTACCAAGTGGCTCAAGAAGGTCGGCGACCGAGTCGAACGCGACGAGCCGCTGTTTGAAATTTCCACCGACAAAGTCGATACCGAAATCCCCTCCCCCGCCGCCGGCGTGCTCGCTGAAATCCTCGTGCAGGAAGGCGCCACCGTGGCCATCAACACGGTCGTGGCCCGCATCAGCGCCGAAGGCGAAGCTCCGGCGCCCGCCCCCGCTCCTGCCGCCGCCGCCGAGCCTCCGGCGCCGGCTCCTGCGCCCGCTCCGGCTGCCGCAGCCCCGCCTCCGCCTCCCGCTCCGGCGCCCGCGCCTGCCCCGGCGGAACCCGAAGAGGCCCTCGGCCCCATCTCGCCCCTCGTGCGCAAATTGGCCCGCGAGCACAACATCGACCTGCGCGAGGTGAAAGGCACCGGCGCCGGCGGCCGCATCACCAAACAGGATGTCGAAAACTATCTCGCCGCCCGCCAGGCGCCCGCCGCCCCGGCAGCCGCTCCCGCCCCTGCCCCCGCTCCAGCGCCCGCGCCCGCTCCTGCGGCGGCAGCCCCGGCCGCTCAGCCCGCCCCTCTGCCCCGCGTCGAGCCCGCCAGGGTCCGTATCGAGCCCATGTCGATCATGCGGCAGAAGATCGCCGAGCATATGATCCACTCCAAGCACACCTCGGCGCACGTCACCACCGTCCACCGCGTCGACATGACCCGCATCGCCCGGCTGCGCGAACGAATCAAGGGCGACTTCCAGCAGCGCTACGGCTTCTCGCTCACCTTCCTCCCCTTCATCGTCCGCGCCACCGCGGAAGCCTTGCGCGCCTTCCCTATCTTCAACGCCTCCATCGAAGGCACGAACATCCTCTACTACAACGAAATCAACATCGGCATCGCCGTCGCCCTCGACAACGGCCTCATCGTCCCCGTCATCCAGAACGCGGACGAGAAGAACATCGTCGGCCTCCAGCGCGCCATCGTCGATCTCGCCGCCCGCGCCCGCTCCAAACAGCTCAAGCCCCAGGAGGTCCAGGGCGGCACCTTCTCCATCACCAACTTCGGCAGCTTCGGCTCGCTGTTCGCTACGCCCGTGATCAATCAGCCGCAGGTGGCCATCCTCGGCGTCGGCGCGGTCGAAAAGATGCCCGTGGTCATCGAGGGCGACGCCATCGCCATCCGCCACATGGCCCATCTCGCCCTCACCTTCGACCACCGCCTCATCGACGGCGCGCTCGCCGATCAGTTCTGCCAGAAGGTCAAGTCCATCCTCGAAAACTGGAGCGAAGACGTCCTCTGACGCCTTCCCCGCCGCGGCGTCCTCCTCCTGGGCGCCGCGGCGTTACCATGGGGGCGAGTGCCCCATGGTCTCCGCCGAACAGGTTTTCCTCGAATTCTCCGTCGCCAAGCTCCGCCAGTATCTCGCCCGCATCCACTCCTGCCTCGCCCTTCTCGACGATCAGCAGATCTGGCATCGCCCCACGCCCGCGTCCAACTCCATCGGCAACCTCTGCCTGCATCTCGCCGGAAACGTCCGCCAGTGGATCCTCCACGGCATCGCCGGCGAGCCGGACACGCGCCGCCGCGATGAAGAGTTCGCCGCCCGCGGCGGACTCTCCAAAGCCGATCTGCTCGCCCGCCTCGACGGCGCCGTTCACCAGGCTTGCCAACACCTCGAATCCCTGCCCCACGCCCGCCTGCTCGAAACCACCCGGCCCCAGAACTACGACGTCACTGTCCTCGAAGCCATCTATCATGTCGTCGAACACTTCTCCGGCCACACCGGCCAGATCATCGCCGCCACCAAGGCCATGACCGGCTTGGACCTCGGCTTCTACCGCCATCTCTCCGGCGCCGTCGAACCCCCGCCTCCGCCCGCCGGCCACGAGATCCCATGAAAACACAACGGCCGCCTCGAACGGGGCGGCCGTTGTGTGAACTGACCGGCAGATGAGCGGACACCCGCACGAGCCGACCGTCCGCTCGTCTCCCGCTCAGGGTACGAAACGCGCACCGATTCGGATGCCATCGCCTTTCCGGACCCGGTTGCGCTGAGCCGTCTCTAGCGGCGTCCCGGTTTCGCGCGCGCAATCACAACCACAATGGTCGCGAGCGAGGCCAGGCAGATCACGAGCGCCGCTCCGGCCCACTGCTTCAGGTCGAGCGCCAGCACCAACAGAAAGGCGGCGGTCGAGACTCCTCCACAAGCCGCCACGATCCGTCTGGCCGGTCCTCCTTGCGTCTTCGAGAACCCGATGATGTTCATCCTCGCTCCCAATAGACCTCCGGGCGAATCACTTGGCTTCTGAACGAGCTGTCAGATCCGCGGTGAGGGCGGCGGCAAGGGCCACGGCAGTGACAGCCAAGGCCAGGTTGACGGCCCACGTGATGCGAACTGGGACTTGCTGAAATACGCAGGCAGTCCCAATACTGGCGCACGCCAGGATGATGCGCTCCGCCTCGCGCTGGCTGGGTCGCTGTAATCTGGGCAGGCTCATATCCCAGCTGTTCCGCCCCCGATTTCTTGGACAGTTTTTTTGAATGATCGTCATGCGGCAGCCTCCAGGTCAAGCAGAGCCCGATTTCCCTGCCGGGGGCATCGGAACTGGATCCGTTCCGCCAGCCACTGCTCGTTGCAGCGCCGGCGGTGGAGCTGGAGGAGCCGGATCAGGCGTTCGGTGTCCGCGCCGCCACGCCCGCGCCGCCAGTTCCGCCCCCTGCAGCGCCCGCTTGACCCAGCTGTAGCTCAAATCCATGCCGTGCTCCTCCTGCAACTTCTCGTGAAAGTCCCGCGCGTTCAGGTCGTAATAGCGCTCCTGAAACAGCCGCAGCACCTCTTCGCACGTCTTCAGCGGCACCCGCCGAGGGCTCGCTTTGCCCTTGCGCCGGTCGCGCAGCCCATCGTAGCCGTGCTCCTCCAGCCGCTCCCGCCAGCGCCGCATCGTCCGCGGCGTCACACCAATGATCTCCGCCGCCGCCAGCCACGTGATCTTCTTCGCCAAGGCTTTCAGCAACACATCCTGCAATTTCATCATTCGCTCCACTTCCCGGGCGGGGATCGGCTGGTCCAGTTCCACCTTGCCAGCCTCTCCCATCCCGTATCTCGAGCGGACAGATCACGTGTTAACTACATTCGGACCAAACGAGCTTGCCTTTTCACCCTTGCTGTGCTACTGTCCATCGCGTGGCTTTGCCACTCTTCAAAGCTGTCTTCTCAAGCAGAGTGCAGCCACTTTGGATCATGAAGGAGAGAGGCTCGCATGCCCCGCCACGATGAGCAAACCCGAGAGGACCAGTTAAAACTTGAGCTATCGCCCAACGGTATCAAGAAAAGCGATCTCCTCGCCAGGCTCCAGCAAAGAGGCAACGAATACTGGACCGAGAATCAGTTGGACCGTCGTCTGCGAGAACTGCTGGAACGAAAGACCATCATCGAAAGTAACGGGGTCGTTTCTCTCGCAGCCCAGCCGTCGGTTTATGAATACGCGGTTTGGCTAACAAGGGTCGCGTTAGCAGAGCTAATCGACGGTGAAGAGAGTGTTTTCTACGGAAGTGAAATTTTAAAGCGGATCCGAGAGATGTACCCTGAGGAAAAATACGGGCATTGGAGTTTAAACGAAAGAACATACGTCGTCTATTTAACGAGAATGGCGAACGATGGGCCCTCACGTGTAGTGAGAGTGCCCAGTGGCTACGGATACACCCTAACGCCACTAGGGGAAGGTGCAGGCGGTGCCGAAGGTGCGGAGGCCCGCCCAGCAGAAGCGGCTGGACGGCAAGTGCAGGAGCGATCTCTTTACAGGTTGCTCGCGAACTGGTTGGCCTCGCTCAATTACAGAACAAGGGTAAGCGCCGACCTGAGGGCGGGTGGGCTGTGGGGCAATCCTGATGTGGTTGGCGTGCGACTTCTCGAGACAGTCTGGCAGACATTTGAGGTGGAAGTCGTGACGATCGAGGTCAAAAATAGTTCTGCCGACTGGAAGCGATGGATATTTGAGGCGATTGCACACAAGCGCTTTTCTGACCGGTCTTACTTTGCCTTTCCCGTGATTAATGCGACAGCGGCTGTTGAACAAGTTCCCGAATATCAAGAGATGAGAAAGTACGGTGAGCAGTATGGTATTGGTATAGTGGTCGTATTTATTGACCCTTCAGGGGTTCCCGACGGGGCGAACCAAGATGGTCATGAGCTTGATGATACGAGAGTAAGATTCGTCGAAGTTTTGCCAGCGCCCTATGCTCCTGCATCTACTGATAGGAAGGATTGGTTTTTGCGCAACGTTGTTGGGGTTAATTGTATTTCGGAGTTAATGGATTTGGGGCGGGAATAGAACATTCCCATCAGCAGGTCGCTCAAAAAGGCACTGCCCCGTGAAACAGAATACGCAGAATCCAAGGGTTACAGGCGCACTTTTGTGACCGGATGGCGTATTTCAGCGACCTGTTAAGGGGCCAATGAAAGACTCCAGAACAAGACACGTCGGACTTGTTTCGTGGGTCTTTAGTCTTGTAGGGGAGGCATGAGGGAAGAAGGCCGTCAGTAGCAATAGATGTTCCCGTATGGGAAGTATGAGGATCCGCTGCCTTCCGATCACCCGCTACGGCCGGGCCGGGGGATGGCAGACGGGGAGCAGCAGAGGGTGGACGACACTGGACTGTACATTGCGGGAGATCACCGGACACATGGCGGTGTTCCGGTGGTCTGATTTTCCATCACGCAGCCTCCTGGTTAGGCCGCAAAGCCAAACCGGCTGAGAGGGCCCGCTGGCGGGGCCTCTCCTTCGTGCGGTAGCCCTGGGGGCTGCGCTCGCAGTTGTAGCACTCCAGGTAGCGGTCCAGATCGGCCTGGAGCAGTTCGAGACTTTTGCAGAAAATCTTGAGCAACGGCAAGGCGAAGAACTCTTCCTTTACGGTTCGGAACAAACGTTCGCAGAAGATGTCGGTTTCCGGCGAGCGGACTTCGGTCCGGCGGTGCCCGGTCTGATTCAGGGCCAGGAAGAGTTCGTAGAAGTGCTGGAGCGACCGGACGCAGTACTCACGCCGCGGTCAGTGAGGACACGCTCGACCTCGGCGCCATTCTCTGCTTAGAAAGGCAGCACGCGGCTGTAGAGGTTGTCCACAGCCGTCATGGGCGCCCCTGACAGAGCCAGATTGGCGAAGGCCAGCGAGCAGTGGGCATCGACGACGCTCTGCACAGATCTTGCCGACGCCCTGGATGGTGCCGGCGAAGCAGGCGTCCTGGCAAAGCCAAAAGGCCGGGTAAGGCGCTTCGACATGCGGTTCGGGATCGACCGTGCGCCGACGACTGAGCTGGAGGAACCGGATCTGGCGTTCGGTGAGCACGCCGCCTCGCCCGGCGCTCTTCTGCTCCAGCCCGAGCAGGCGGTGGATGCGCAGGGTGAGTCCATGGCGCTTCCGGACCGCGCGCACGGCCGACACCGATCCGGCGGAGCTGGCCGCTGATGTGAACACGGCTATGGGCGCGGAATTGCGCGGTCATCTCGAAGATGCGCCGTTCGAGTTCCGGGGACGTCTGGTTGGGCATCCGGGGACGTGGCGCCGCGGCTGCGGCGCCATACCCTTGGCCCCGTACTTCTCACAGGTCTCCTTCCCGCCGGGAGGCCAGGCGGACGTTGTCGAGTTCCTGCGCCACAGCCGACCCTTGAACAGCTCTGCTCTGGTGCTAATGAGGCGGTCAGTTCCTTCCGTGGTGATCTGAGTCTCAAGAAACCCAAAGTCAAGCACCGGAACGCCGCCTCGCCCACGGCGCCAGCACTACTCGCGTGTCCGTTCATCTCCCGCTCAGTAAAGGGAACGGCCGCCCCGTTCAGGGCGGCCGTCTGTCTGTGAAGCCAGGGGGTTCTTAGAAAAGGCTCCACAAATACTGGTTGTAGACCTCGTGGTGGTACTGCACCTCGGGCGTCTTCACAAACGTTCCCAGCAGCCTCGGGCACCGGTCCGCGCTCGCCTGCTTCAGCTCCGCGTACCGCCCCTTCACGTCGTCGCCCAGCAGCGTGCTGGTCCAGGCGGCTTTCCGGAAGTTCTCGATCGCATCGTAAATGTTGTCCGGCAGATACCGCTCCGCCTGCCGCAGGTTCTCGATGTCCGCCTTCTCGCCTTCCAGACCCGTGCGGAACAGCGAGTACAGCACCATGTAAGGGTTCGCGTCCGGCCCCACGGACCGTACTTCCACGCGCATGCTGCGCGCGTTGCCGATCGGAATGCGGATCATCGAGCCGCGGTCCACCGCCGATGCCTTGATCTGGTTCGGCGCCTCGTAGTGCGGATCCAGACGCCGGTACGCGTTCACGCTCGCGTTCAGGATCAGGCAGATGTCGTTGGCATGCGACAGAATCCGGTCCACGAACTCCCAGCCGAACGCGCTCAGCTGTTCCTCGCCCTTCTCGTCCCAGAACAGGTTCGTCCCGTTCTGGCTGATCGACACGTTCGTGTGCATGCCGCTGCCGTTCACGCCCACCACCGGCTTCGGCAGGAACGACGCCGTGAGCCCCATCTTCGTCGCGATCTGCCGGCAGATCAGCTTGTACAGCTGGATCTGGTCCGCCGCCGACACCACGTCCGAGTACGAGTAGTTGATCTCGAACTGCGACGGCGCCACTTCCGGATGGTCCTTCTCGTTCTCGAAACCCATCGCCCGCTGCGCTTCGGCCGTCGCGTCAATGAACGCGCGCAGCGGATCCCCGGGCAGCGAGTGATAGTAGCCGCCCGTGTTCACGTACTCGAATTTCTTCGTCTCGTGATAATTCCGCTCCGCATCCACGCCCTGGAAAAGGAAGCCCTCGATCTCGTTCGCCGCGTTCAGCGTGTATTTCTTTTCCTGATACAGCTTCTCCGCGTAGTTCTTCAGCACGCCGCGGATGTCGGCCGTGTACTGCGAGCCGTCCTTGTCGCACACCAGCCCGAACACCAGCACCTTGCCCGGCCCGAAAATGTCGGCCGGCGCCCAGTAGAACGACGGCCAGTCCACCGCCAGGCGCAGGTCGCTCTCCCGCTGCGCCGTGAAACCCCGGATCGACGATCCGTCGAACGTCAGGTTGTCCCAGTTCTTCACCAGGAACTTCTTGTCGTAGTCGAGCATGTGAAGGCGGCCTTCCAGGTCGCTGAACAGCACCGTCACCGCCTTGATCCGCCGCTCGTCGGTCAGGTACTTCAGCCTCTCCTCCTGGATGACGTGCAGGGGCACCCGGTTCTTCCGCTGCTCCTTCGCCTTCAGGTTCAGCTCTTCCAGCTCCGCGTACGTGAGCATCAGAAATTCGCGCAATGAAGAAGTGGACATCCTTACTCCTCTTGAACTTCTCAGTCTGTTCAGGGGCCTCTCGTCGTGGAGAGCGTGAACGGCCGGCGGATTCGCGCGATCTCTGCCAGTACGGCAGCCCAGGCGCTCAACTCCGGCTTATTGTCATTATGCGGACAGCCCCGGTGCGCTTGGCAACGCCGGAGCCCCGAAAACCTCATTGCAATTTTTTATGAGGGCGGTTCGAGGAATTGATCGGGCGCCGCATCTTCTTCTTGCATCGCCACTTGCCCGTCTTCCCTCGCCTGCTCCCGCTGCAGCCGCTCCTCGCCCCTCAGCTCCGCCTTTGTTACACTTCCCCCGTAAGCGTCAGGCCATCGCCCCTCCAAGGAGACGTTGATGACACCCAGCGAAGTTCTGGATCTTGCCCGCCAGAAAGGCGTCCGCCAGGTCGATATCCGCTTCACCGACCTCCCCGGCCTGGCCCATCACATCTCTTACCCCATCAGCCAGCTCACCGAAGCCAGCTTCGATGAAGGCTTCGGCATCGACGGCTCCAGCATCCGCGGCTGGGCCGCCATCAACGAGAGCGACATGCTTCTCATCCCCGACCCGGCCACGGCCTACGTCGATCCCTTCTTCAACGTCCCCACCCTCTGCATGGTCGGCGACATCCAGGACCCCATCACCCGCCAGCGCTATGACCGCGACCCCCGCTGGATCGCCCGAAAGGCCGAACTCTACCTCCTCAACACCGGCATCGCCGACGTTGCCTACTTCGGCGCCGAGGCCGAGTTCTTCATCTTCGACAACATCCGCTTCGACCAGAACGCCCACAGCGGCTTCTACTTCATCGACGCCGAAGAAGGCCGCTGGAACTCCGCCCGCGAACAGAACAATCTCGGCTACCGGCCGCGCTACAAGGAAGGCTACTTCCCCCTGCCTCCCACCGATCACTACCAGAACCTCCGCGCCGAAATGGTCGAGTGTCTCCAGTCCGTCGGCCTCGAGGTCGAGTGCCACCACCACGAAGTCGCCACCGGCGGCCAGGCCGAAATCGACATCCGCTACGACACCATCGTCCGCGCCGCCGACAGCATGATGCTGTTCAAGTACGTCGTCCGCAACGTCGCCTACCGCCGCGGCAAGACGGTCACCTTCATGCCCAAGCCCATCTTCGGCGACAACGGCAGCGGCATGCACTGCCACACCTCGGTGTGGAAGGGCGGCAAGAACATCTACGCCGGCAACAGCTACGCCAAGCTGTCGCAGGAGGCGATCTGGGCCATCGGCGGCATCATCAAGCACGGCAAGTCGATCCAGGCCTTCACCAACCCGTCGCTGAACAGCTACCGCCGCCTGGTGCCGCACTATGAGGCGCCGGTGAACCTGGCCTACAGCGCCAGCAACCGCTCGGCCTCGATCCGCATCCCGCACGTCAACGGCGACAAGGCGCGGCGCTTCGAGTTCCGCTGCCCCGACAGCTCGGGCAGCCCGTACCTGGTGATGGCCGCGATCCTCATGGCCTCGATCGACGGCATCAAGAACAAGATCGATCCGGGCGCGCCGATGGACAAGAACATCTACGACCTGCCCGCCGAGGAGCTGGCCAAGATCCCCGGCACCTGCGGCAGCCTCGACGAGGCGTTCCAGGAGCTGGAGAAGGACAAGGCCTGGCTGATGGCCGGCGACGTCTTCACCCCCGACTTCATGGAGGCCTACGTCGGCTACAAGAAGGCCAACGAGGTCGAGGTGAACCGCTTCCGTCCGAACCCGCTCGAGTACCAGCTGTACTACGACTGCTGAGACGGCGAAAGCCGCGTAAAGCACGGAACCCCAGGCGCATGCCTGGGGTTCCTGCATTGGATAAATGGTCTCCGTGACAACTATATGACAACTGTGCCACTGTTGCCCGGCCGGGTTCCCCTGTGGTAGAACGCACTTCCGACCCGTCCTGGTCGGTTAGGTCATGTCCGGGCGCCGCGGACCCTTGCGGCAACGCTGCTTCAACGCCATATCGACCACGGTACCATGAGCACTGTGCCCACCGACGCCCACAACGCGCCAGCGTTCAGCGCCTCCGAGGTCGCTCGGTGGATGGGCATCTCATCTCGCCGCGTGCAGCGCTGGGCCTCCGGGTACGTCAACGGCAGCGGCGCCGTGAAGGCCGCGCTTGTACACCGGCAGCACGAGCAAGGGCTCTCCTTCCTGGAGTTGGTCGAGTTGCGCTATGCGCGCCAATTCTTCGAGAAGGGCTTCAAGCACGACCAAATCGCGCAGGCCCTGAGCCAAGCTAAGGCCTACACCGGGCATGCCCATCCGTTTGCTTGTAAGAAGGTTTACTGCACTGGCAGC
>Ga0101944_10007097_pt1 | contig 11424 bp, 13 predicted proteins | sample DewCreD2012metaG_FD_75245 | JGI IMG/M metagenome (GOLD analysis project Ga0101944, IMG submission 75245) | Hot spring sediment bacterial and archeal communities from British Columbia, Canada, to study Microbial Dark Matter (Phase II) - Dewar... ... | reverse complement strand
CAGCAGCTTTTTTAAGCATGGCGTTAATGCGCGCAAGCGTCACAGTCCCGTACACCGAGGGTTCGCGCTGGCCCAGGAGATTGAGGTTGGGGCCGTGTATGACGAGTATTTTTTTGGGCTTATTCCGCTTCATCGATGAGCATGACGGGGATACCGTCTTTGACCGGGTATTTCTTGCCGCATTTAGTGCAGATTATTTTTTCTCCTTTAAGCTCTACGTCGCCTTTGCAAGCAGGGCAGGCAAGTATATCAAGCAGCTCTTTGTCTATCATAGGGCCTCCTTTTTAGGATTGCTGGCCGGAATTTTTAGTTATGTGGATATAGGCGGTCCTCAGCTCAAAAAGCAGTTTTTCAAGAAGGGCTGCTTCCTGTTCAGTGAGGTTGCCTTTGGTTTTCTGCTCAAGCATACCCAGGGTGTCGATGATGAATTTTGCCTGGGCAGGGTCCGGCTCTTTTTTTGAGCTTGCCGGGTTTTCCATGATGCCGAGAAAGATGGAGGCCTGTATGGCAAGCGTGGTAATGAAAAAATTAAAGTCCGGTTCAGGCGGCACGAACTTTTCGTCTTTTGGCGCTTCGGCCTTTTGCTTATCCGCCTTTTCTTTCCACTCTGTGTCCACTTTTTTCTGGGGGTGAGGTATGTTTTCCATAGTTACCCTACGGTTATGCCGGCATAGCCGACGACGCTGTCTGAATCTCCGGTAACGTCAGCGCTTGTCTGGTAGGCCGTCAGTGTTGCTTTTGTTGCGCCAAGGGCCTTTGCTGCGGAGAGCATGATGATCGCAGCCGCCCAGCCACACATAGTGATACCGAGGCTTGCCACGCGTTCGGCGAGCTTGTCTTCGTTGAGCTGGCAGATCGCATCGATTGCCTGCTTGTCTTTTGTCTTAGCCGTGGCTTCGGGCTCATAATGGGTCATGTCAGAGCTGGCGACGATGAGCGTGTCTTTTTGCATGCCGCTTTCGCTGATGATTGTGCCGATCTGCCTGCCGGTGTCTTTGAGCACCGTAACCTCCGAGGACATGACCGCTATGGGCACGATCTTCACCGCCGGATTGAAATATTGCAGGAGAGGCAGCACCACTTCCAGAGAGTGTTCGCGCGCATGCGCGGATTCGTCTTCTTTAAGCGCCGGGCACCCTGCCAGCAGTTTTGCGGCCAGATCGCTGTCAATATCGCTTTTGCCGAGCGGCGTTTCCCAGGCTCCTTTTGTAACGATGCTTAAGTCCTTACCTGCCCCGGTATGATTGGGGCCGATCAATAGGACACGCTTCTTAACGATTACGCGCGCCAGGGTTTTTACCGCAACGCTGCCGGAATAGACATACCCTGCGTGAGGAAGCAGGCAGGCGATTATTTCTTGTCTTTGCTGGGCCCTATCGGGAAGGAAGCCGGCGATCTGGCTTTTTAAGGAAGCGGCTGAGAGCGGGTAAAAGAACCCTGCTACCGCAGCTGGCCGAAGGTTAGCTTTTGCCATTTAAGAGGGCCTCCAGATAAGCTTTACTGTCTCGTATCTCCTGGGTGGTTGCCGGATAATGCGCTTCGACTACCTTGATAGTCTGTTCTTTCAGATGCGGCGCGATCCAGCTAAAATCTATCTTGCCTTTTGAGGGCGGATAATGGTCCTGGCCGGCAATGATGTCATGCAGATGAATGCCGAGGAGTCGTCCTTTGAAACGCTCGATGAGTTCCTTATGATTCAGGAACCCCAGGTCCTCCATGAACTGGGCATGGCCGGTATCATGCCAGTAAAAGATGTTTGAACCCTTGAATTCCTCAAAGATAATGCCGATTTCTTCGTACGACGGTATCTCCCGGTAATAAAAGCGGGTCTCCACCCCTAAACCCACCTTGTTTTTCTGCGCGTGGCGCTCAAGCTCGCTTAAGCTTTTGAGGCAGTTTTTAAGGTGAGCTCCTGCCTGGGACCGCCTCCTCTCTATCATGGACGAGCGCAGGTTTTTGAATTCATCCGAATCTGCTGCCTGGCTGATAAAGAGGCGGATAAGTTCCCTGGTTGCATCAGGCATTTCTACTCTTCCGCAGTGCAGGACTACTGCCTTTGCTCCCAGGCGGGATGCGGTCTCGATGGTTCTCTGGGAAAAGAATACCGCGCGCCGGCGCTCATCTTCGTCGCAGGACGCCATAGAATAACAGTCGGGAAGCGCTTTATCCCTGGGAAAATCTTCCGGAAAGGGGCAATAGTTGTGCAGGCTTACCACCCGGATCTCATTTTTCCCCGAGAGCGTTTCGACCCCATCGACGATCTGGGAGGTGAGGTTAAAGCTGAGCTCAACCTCTTGGAAGCCTGCTTCCTTGATTTCACGGATCAGCGGCTCTGCCGTGGTATGCTTGAAAGCATTCCACGATGTTGAAAGCGCTAAGCCCATGCCGCCTTACCTTCTACCCCGTGTCTTTTTGCGTTTTTTTTCGCTGGGTTTTTCGTAGTGTTTGCGGTCCCTCAGCTCCCGCAGGATCCCCTCCTGTTCGATCTGCCTTTTGAACCTACGTAAGGCAGCCTCAAAGGGCTCGTCCTTCCTGACATCCACTTGCGGCATAAATAATCAACTCCCTTCTGGTTTATATTTAAGAGTAAATACTATAACACCGAAAGGAAAGAATGTCAAGGCATGAGAAAGCTGCAACAGCCAAACTTAGGGGCCGTTTCCCCCATTGTAACTTCCTTTCATTTATAGAAGTTACAACAGGTCATTTTCCCAAAGTCATTATATTTTCAAGCGATTTACTCAACCTGGAACGATATTATCACATTGAAGGTTAACTGCGGATAGTCCAACTCCTTGGGGAATGCCGGGAACGGCGAGGCATCGCGGATGCTTTGAAGCGCAATGTCTTTAAGGTAGGGGTCAGAGGAAGATTTTTCATCGATGAGGCGCATGTCTTTAAGAAACCCGTCTTTGGTGATAATGAAGGTCAGGTATACTTCTCCTGTGTCCGTGCGGGCATAGTGATAATAGGCAGCGCGCCTGATCTTTTCGCGCACGGTCGAGTAGTAATTGACATAGGTGGGGTTGTCGATCTTCTCCATATTGACCGGAGGAAGGGTGATTATTTTCTTGACCGGGATAACGGCTGATTCAGAGATCCTCGGTTTTATCGCCTCGGGCGCTTTAGATAAGGGTTCCTCCTCTTTCTTGAATATCCCCTCTTTGTCAATGAACGGCGGAGGAGTGATCCTCTTGGCTATCTGGCGCGGAGAGGTGACGGGCTGGGGAAGTGGCTTGGACTGGAGGGCTGCCTGGCGTATCTCTTCCTGCGGCTTCATATAAGTGACCTGGGTTTGTTCCTCGTCTTTTCTCCAGTCAGGAAGGAAAAAGTTAGGCGCCTGCGTCAGAATAAGGCCGTGCAGGACAAGAGAAACCAGTAAGGTATATTGGAAAATCCTATTTGAATGCATAGAAGTATATTATCACATTAGATAAAGCACGCAAGATTAAAATCTAAAATCAGGGACGCTTCTCTTTACCCTAACCTTTTCCCCTCCAATCAGTTCCAGCACCGCACGTTACAAACTCCGCCATAGGGATCGAACTCCGCCATAGGAACCGTTTCCCTTCAACAAATCCCCAATTACAACAAAAGGTTACAAACACTCGTTTTCCCATCAAGGCTTAATTGGTGAAACGAGTGTTTGTAATTGCTTACCGCTAAATGAGTTCTGTTAAAGGGAAACGGTCCCTATTGCTATAATTCTATCTTGATCCCGCCTGTTATCCCAAACCCGGGCGCGGGGTAGTCGCTGTTTACCTGATATTGCCTGTTCAGGAGGTTGTTGATGGAGACAAAGCAGCTGTAGTCTTCCCTGATTTTTTTACGGGCGGTAAAGCCGACATCCACAAAACGCTCCACCTTAATGGTATTGGCTGCGTTATGGAAACGGTTGTCAGTGAAATTTGCCTTCAATTCCAGCAGCAGCCCGTTAAAACCTTTATAACTGAGAGTGCAGTTTGCGCGGTGTTTGGGCTGATAAACAAGGTAAAGACGGGTGTCGCGGTCCTTTGCCCTCAAAAAGGCATAGCTTATATCTATTCCCCAGTCATTCTTCACCTTTATCCCGGTTGTGAACTCAACGCCGTGAATGATGGCGGAATTCACATTGGTCGGGGACCAGATCCAGCCTGTTACATCTGGAGCCCAGTTTATGAGGTCGCTGTATTTGCTGCGGTAATAGGCAAGGTCGCAGGTGATCCAGGGAGCGATCTCGCTGGTAAAGCCGGTTTCCCAGGTGGTGCCTTTTTCCGGCTTCAAAAGAGGGTTTCCCACTGCCCAGCCCTGATCCGGCCAGAAGAGGTCATTAAATGTCGGAGCGCGGAAGGAGCGGCTAAAAAGGGCCCTCAGCCTATTCTGAGGTGTTATCTTAAGGAGAAATCCTGCCGAAGGAGAGGTTTCGCTGCCGAAATTGGAGTAATCATCAACCCGCGCGCCCAGGTTGAGCATAAGAAAATCAGTTACATCCCAGTTGTTATTAAGGTACCAGGCCCTTACCAGATATTCGTGTTTTGCGGTACTGGTGCTGTCGTTTCTATTCGATACGTAATTAACGCCTAATACGCTGGTGAGCGAATCGCCGAATACTTTACTGATCTGAAAGTCCAGGCCTTCTACGATCGAAGTATGGATGAATTTATCCAAAGCAGTATCCCAGGCCGTCGGTATAGCGTTTTCCGAGAATTCAAGCCGGTCATGAGCGCGGTAAACGCGCGCCAGAATATCAAAACCTCCGGCAAGCGCCCCTTTCCAGAGAAGATCGGTAAAGTAATTCGAACGGACCTGTTTGTCGTCTGGGTCGAAACTGCCCAGAGGGCCGGGTGTGCCTGCTTTGCTTATATAAAATGCGTTGTTGAGCGTAAGTGAATTATCCGGGTTAAGCTGGTAGGTGAATTTGGCGCTTGCGTCTTTTGCGTCGAATTCAGAGTTATCCCTGAATCCTTCTGAAGTCTGATAGCCTGCAGAGACCAGATAGCCGAAGTCAGATACCCTGGCGCCGTGGGTAACAGCACCCGTATAGGTTCGCCATGAGCCAAAGCTTGTGGTAATATCCGTCTTGTGGCCTGAAAGAGGCGCGTCCTTAGTGATAATGTTGACGACCCCTCCCATGGCGCTTGACCCGTAAAGGCTTGATGCCGGGCCGCGCATGATCTCTATGCGCTCTATGTTATCGAGAGGTATGGCAGAGAAATCGACCTCTCCGTCGCGCGGGCTGTTATAAGGCCTGCCGTCCATAAGGACGATGACCTGTGCTGCGCTTGAGCCGCGCATCCTTAAGGTTTTGGTTGCTCCGGGCCCCCCGTAGTCAGCCATATTTATTGCGGCAAATCCTTTAAGCACCCCGCTGAGGTCTGTTGCCTGGGATGAGGCGATATCTTCGCTTGTTATGATGTCAACCTGCCGCAGGCTTTCGCTGTAGTCCTGCTCCACGCGCGATGGGGTAACCACTATGCGCTGCAGTTCGACTTCATTAGCATGTAAAATCGGACAGGTAAAAAATATGGTTGCCAGTAAGCACAACAGGATACGTCTCATTGCGATTCATCCTTTCTCTTCATGCGAGAGAATCGAGCACGGCATCAGTCGACCGGACTCATCTGCCCCGAAAGGCAGAGTTTACCGTTGCGCGACAGTGCCCGGGATCATACCGGGACTTCCTCTGAATGCCTGCTTTTTTGCCACGCATTTATATTGTTTTACATCCATGAACCAGTGTTTCCAAAAACCTTCCTTTAAGAGCGTCTCTTTTTCTGTAATCTCAATGCGGCTGGAAAAGATCGGCCCGTCCACAACGAACGTATGGAATTCGCCGTTCTCTCCGCAGGGGCATACCCCTCTTGCGATGAGCTCATCCGCAAGGCCTTCATCCACCTCCCTTCCGATAAATTCACTTCCCATTTTTGACTCCTGACAACTGACAATGAGCGCCCTAAAGCCGGCGCTCAGGAATTCCTGGACAAGTTCTTTCGGGTCTTCACCCCAGAGCGGCTCAATCGCCTTTATGCCAATTTCGTTACAGACACGCTCTACCCACTCTTTATGTTCATCAAGATAAATATCTCCAAAGACCATTCCTTCGATGCCACCAATGCCTGACACCGTCTGTTTAAACTCTTTTTCATACTCAGCCATATCGGCAGTTACCTCTTTTTGCACAAGAGGGATGCCGATTGAATCAACCTGCATCCTGATGAGCTCTGCGGGGATGCCGTGGAAACAGCAGCGCTTGTATTCTTTTGAGATAAAGTTAACAAGGTTTTTTACCTGATACCCCTTCTGCATTGCCCGATATAGCGCCAGACAACTGTCTTTTCCCGAACTCCACGAGCTTACTATAGGACCGTTTCCTTTCATCCTCTTCTCCCCCAATAACTTCCGATGGAAGTGCCCCTTGCCTTAATTAAGCCTAAGCAGAAAAGCTATGCGCCAATACATTCAGATAAATCAGGACCGCTACCTCGCTTATCTCGATACCGGCTCCGATAGTATCTCCGGTTATGCCACCCAACAGCTTCTGGCAGAACCACCCTTGCAAGAAGGATACCAGGCAAATAAAACTCAAAAGCACAATACCAGGGAGCTTCAGGATCGCAAAGAGTATTGCCGCAGCAAAGATCGTTGCAATAATAAGGATGTGAGGCTTTCTTTCCTTCATAAAAGCTGTGGCCTTGCCTTTTTCTCTTGCGTAGTCAAAGGTATGCATCTGAAAAACCGCGCTCCAGCGCGCGGCAACACAGAGCCCGATAAGCCCGGGCACCTTCAGTGTGGCCACAAGGGAGAAAAGCAGCGCTATCTTTAGCAGGAGCGCACCGGTAATACTTAACGCCCCCAGGGCTCCGACTGAAGGATCGCGCATGATTGCAAGCATCCCCGTCTTATCTTTTCTGCTGAAGAACGCATCAGCAGTATCCGAAAGCCCGTCTAAATGCATGCCTCCGGTTATTCCCGCAAGCAGAAGAACGGCAATGGTGTCACAGGCCAGGCCAGGAAAATGCGCCAGCATAAGCGCCTTATAAAGCCCTGCAACTATCACTCCGATCACAAGGCCTGCCAGGGGAAAATACGCGGCAGAAGCAGCCATGCGTTCCTCTGAATATTTTTTAATATTAAGAGGGATGACGGTCAGGAATTGGAGGGCAATAAGAAAGCAGCTCATTCTACTGACCTTTCCGATACGCCGGCTTTCTTAAACGTAGCCATTTCATTGAAAATTCTGAGCGCGGCTTCAACAATCGTAATGCCTAAGGCTGCGCCTGTGCCTTCACCCAGGCGCATCTTAAGGTCCAGAAGCGGTGTCAGCCCCAAATGGCGCAGGATAAATCTCTGCCCCTTTTCAACCGAGGCATGCGCCGCAAGCATATAGTGGCGGCTTTTTGGCTCTAAGCTATAAGCGATTAACGCAGCAGCGCTAGAAATAAAACCGTCGATCATGACAGGAGTTTTTGAAGCGGCTGCGGCAAGAATGACCCCTGTCAGGCCTGCGATCTCAAACCCCCCCACCTTTGCCAGGACATCCAGGGGGTCTCTGGGATCGGGCGTATGCAGGCTAAGGGCCTTTTTTATGGCTGTGATTTTTCTTTCAAGGCCGGCTTCGTCAACACCGGTGCCCCTGCCAGTAACTTCTTTGGGGTGCTTCCGTAGGATGCAGGCAGTAATGGCGCTTGACGCAGTGGTATTGGCAATGCCCATCTCTCCTGTCCCGGCAATATCCAGGCCATTTTTCTTCTCTTGGTTAAACAGGGTAATCCCCGCCTCGATTGCTTCGGTCGCCTGAGCCCTGCTCATTGCCGGCTGTTGCGTGAAATTACGCGTCCCGGCGGCAATGCGCACCTCTTTGAAATTTTTCTTTTTTCCCGCATTGCCACCGACAGTTTTTAAGATACCCATATCAACCACGATTACGCGCGCTCCTGCGTGCTTTGCCAGGACATTGATCCCTGCGCCTCCGCGCAGAAAATTAAGCACCATTTGCTGCGTGACCTCTTGTGGAAAAGCGCTCACCCCTTCCAGGGCAACCCCGTGGTCAGCGGCAAGCGTAAAGATTGCCTTATGCTTTATGCGGGGATTTTTCTTTCCCGTTATGAGCACGATATTTTTTGCTAGCTCTTCAAGGATTCCCAAGCTTCCCTGCGGTTTGGTGAGGCTGTCCAGGCGTTCCTGAGCATATGCGCCAAGTGCGGCGTGTGGAAGCGTTATGCGAGCAATAGTTTTGCGCAATAACTTCATAGCTTGCCTTTCTTGAGTTCTAAGGGGATGCCTGAAAGCATGAAGATAACCCTTGCGCTTGATGCGGCAGCAAGCTGGTTAACCCTTCCTGCGATATCGCGGAACTCCCGCCCCATTTTGCTGGCAGGCACGATACCAAGCCCTACTTCGTTGGAGATCAAGACCGAATCAGCCCGGATAGCCCCAAGCGTCTTGAGCAAACGATTGATCTTCTCTTCTATTTTTTGCTGGCGCATCTTCTTTAGAAAATACCCCGAAACCAGCAATGTCAGGCAATCTATAACGACAACGTCAAAAGACGAGCCGATCTTTTGCAGGAGTTTAACTATGTCCTCGCCCGGCTCAAAGGTCTTCCAGGATGGAGGCCGCGTTTCTTTGTGCAGCTTTACACGCAGCCTCATTTCTTTGTCGAGCGGCTTGCAGGTTGCGATAAAGGCGACCCGTTTATATTTTTTTGCCAGATTCAAGCCGCAGGTGCTTTTTCCGCTGCGCGCCCCTCCAAGAATAAGCGTGATCTTACCCATATAAGTGCTCCGTATCGTTAAAAGACTTTATGCTGATTTTTCCGTTTTTGTGCTCAAAGATGTTAACACTGGCTGAACTGACCAGGTGTTTCCAGAAGCCGCCTGAATTAAGGACATGGCCGGTAAAGATGCTTATTACTCCACCATGAGTGACTACGGCAATGGTTTTATTGCGGCTTGAGCGTATAATCTTTTTAAATGCCCTCAAGACGCGCGTTTTGAAGGCTTTGATCTTTTCTCCCTTTGGAATCGGCTCTTTCGTAGGATCAGTAAGCCAGCGCTTATAGGCCGCAGTATTTCTTTTGAGGTTTTGCGCATGCGAGAGGCCTTCAAACACCCCGAAGCATATCTCTCTGAGCTCTGCGACAGGCGTGATCTTTGCTTCATTTCCAAAGGCGAGCCGTGCGGTCTGTATGGCCCTTTTCCTATCGCTGCAGTAAATGGCGTGGAAGCGGATATTTTTAAGTTTTTTTTTAAGCTTTTCTGCCTGGCGCATGCCCTGTGCGCTTAAGGCAATATCCCTTATCCCGCAGTACCTCTTTTGCTTGTTCCAGGATGTTTCTGCGTGGCGTATCAGGTAGAGTGTGGTCGGCATTTTTTGGCCTCTCTGGATACCAGGATAACGTACGGCTTGGAGTTGATGGGGTTATTGGAAACTACTACGACTGTATGATAAACCGATTCGATATTTTGATAGGTCAATACCTGCTCAGCACTGCCCTGGGCATAGACTGTACCCTTGTCCAGCAGAATAAGCTTGTTGCAGTATTCGCTTGCCAGGTTTAAGTCATGCAGGATCATGGCGATGGTCAGGCCTTTATCTTTGTTAAGGGTCCTGAGCATATCCATGATCTGTATCTGGTGGCCGATGTCAAGGTGGGAAGTGGGTTCGTCCAGCAGTAACAGCAGCGGTTCCTGAGCCAGCGCCCTGGCTATGACAACGCGCTGGCGTTCCCCGGAGCTAAGCTCGTTCACCATTTTATCTTTAAGGCAGGCGGTGTCGGTCATTGCCATGGCATGTGAACAGGCGGCAACATCGCGCTGCGTTTGGCGCTGCAGGCGCTTGAGGTGCGGAATTCTCCCCATCGACACAATCTCCTCTACGCTAAAAGGAAAATTTATTACGGTGTCCTGCGGCACAAACGCCACCTCCCGGCAAAATGCCTTTAAGGGGATGGCTGCCACCGGCGTTCCCCGCAGGCTTATCGAGCCGCGGTAAGGCATGAGCACGCGCGTGGCAAGCTTAAGAAGCGTGGTTTTTCCGGAGCCGTTGGGGCCGATGATCCCGGCAAAATCACCCTTTTCTATGCGCAGGGAGACATTATTGATAACGGTCTCTCCGGAATAGCCGCCGCAGATATTTTTTATTTCGAGAAGTGTCTCCATTTATACTTTTTGCCTTTTCTTAAGCAGGAAGATAAAAAGCGGCGCTCCCACCAGCGCTGTGATCACGCCAATGGGTATCTCCAGAGGAGGCATGATCAGGCGCGATAGAGCATCGCAGAGGATCATAAAAGCCGCTGCCGCAAAGAGGCTGGCAGGGATGAGGGCTTTATGGTTTGAGCCGACAAAGATCCTCATCATATGCGGTATGATAAGCCCGGCAAAGCCGATTATCCCGCATATACAAACCAGGCTTGCGGTGATCAAAGAAACAAGGAGTATGAGTATTTTTTTTACGCTTTCAGTATCAATGCCCAGGTGCGTTGCCTCCTCTTCCCCTAAGGAAATGGCATTGAGGTCCTGGCTGAAGGCAAAGATTACGGCTATCGAGCAGGCGACAATCAAGGTTACAACCGCAAGCAGCCTGACGTCGTACACCTGAAAGCTTCCCCAGAGCCACCAGGTCATGCTGTGCAGGGTTTCATCCCCGGAGATTGATATCAGAAAGACGATGATCGCAGAGAGCGCAACCGAAATAATTACCCCAGAGAGTATCAGTGACTGCGCTGCGATCCTGTTGCGTTCGCGGGCAAGAAAATACACAAGGAGGATGCTTAAGATCGCGCCGGTAAAAGCAGCCGGCGGCAGAAAAATTGCCGGCACTCCGGCGATCACCGCGATCACCGCGGCCAGCCCGGCTCCGCTTGAAGTCCCCAGAAGGTACGGTTCGGCAAGCGCATTTCTCAAGACCGCCTGCAGCACAACTCCTGATACCGCAAGGCCGCTCCCTGCGGTTGCTGCTATGATGATCCTTAATAACCTGAGGTAAAGGATGGGCTGGTTTTCCGCAGCAAACAGTTTCTGTAGCGGTATGGCTGAAGCGCCCTGCGATATGCCTAATGCGCAACTAAATAGCAAGAGCACGATCAAAAAGGCAATCTTGTATTTCAGGCTTGAAGCCTTCATTGGTTATAGATCCTTTTGCGTATTTCTTTAAGCCCTTCGGCAATGCGCGGCCCGGGCCTGAGGATAATATCTGGGTTAATATCGTCAAACAGGCATTTATTTTTAACTGCCGGCACATCCTGCCACCCTGCCCTTTGAGCCACCATGCTTGCCGGTTTATGGGTGCTCATGTAAGCAAGTATGATGCAATCCGGTTTATGCATAATTACCTGTTCTACACTGTAGGTGCTGTAAGGCCTTTTTGTGTCAGATGCAATATTAATGCCGCCTGCCAGGCCAAGCAGCTCGTCGACAAACGAGCCCGGGCCTGCGGTGGTAAGCG
>Ga0101944_10007096_pt1 | contig 11425 bp, 10 predicted proteins | sample DewCreD2012metaG_FD_75245 | JGI IMG/M metagenome (GOLD analysis project Ga0101944, IMG submission 75245) | Hot spring sediment bacterial and archeal communities from British Columbia, Canada, to study Microbial Dark Matter (Phase II) - Dewar... ... | reverse complement strand
CGTGAAAAGGCCGTTGCCGGTCTGGACGAAGACACGCTGACGATTGCGCTGGAGGCAGCGCGCAACGCCCTGGCACGCGCCGAGGTCAGTCCATCGGACATCGGCGCCGTGTGGGTGGGGAGCGAGAGCCATCCCTATGCGGTGAAGCCGACGGGCACGATTCTGGCCGAGGCCATCGGCGCGACACCGCACACCCTGGCAGCCGACCTGCAATTTGCGTGCAAGGCCGGCACTGAGGCCATTCAGGCGAGCGTTGGCCTCGTAGCCGCGGGTATGGTGTGCTATGCGCTGGCGGTGGGCGCCGACACGGCCCAGGGACGGCCCGGCGACGCGCTGGAGTATACCGCCGCCGCCGGCGGCGCCGCCTACATCATCGGGGCAGCCGAGGACAGCCTGGCCGTCTTCGAGGCCAGCCTTTCGTATGTGACCGACACCCCCGACTTCTGGCGACGACCCTATATGCACTACCCCAGCCACGGCCAGCGCTTCACCGGTGAGCCGGCTTACTTTCACCACGTCACCGCGGCGGCACGCCAGATGTTGGACGAAACCGGTCGCCGACCGGAGGATTTCCGTTACGTGGTTCTGCACCAGCCGAACGCCAAGTTTCCGGAGCGTGCCGCGCGCAGCCTGGGCTTCAAGCCGGAGCAGTGGACGACCGGCCTGCTCAGTCCAGTTGTTGGCAATACCTATGCCGGCGCCTCGATTCTGGGACTGACAGCCATCCTGGACGAGGCCCGCCCCGATGACGCCATCCTGTTGGTGTCGTTTGGTTCAGGCGCCGGCAGCGATGCCTTCGTCCTGCGCGTCACCGACAGGATCACGGGGCGCCAGCGGCGGGCACCGACCACTCAGGACTACATCGCGCGCCGCACCGAGATTGACTATGCTACCTACGTGCGCTTCCGCCGGAAGCTGCACGTGGACTGATCGAGGCATCTGAATGCGTGAGGTCAGCATCATCGGCGTCGGACAGACGCCGGTCGGCGAACACTGGGAGCGCAGCCTGCGCCACCTGGCCTACGATGCCGTGGCGGCGGCGATGCGAGACGCGGACATCGAGAGCGCCCGGGCGCTCTATGTGGGCAATATGCTGTCGGGCGAGATCAGCGGTCAGTCGCACCTGGGTGCTCTGATTGCTGACTTCTGTGGATTGCGCGGCATTGAGGCGGTCAAGATCGAGGCTGCGTGCGGCTCGGGCGCCGCGGCGGTGCGCGCAGGCGTGATGGCAGTGGCGAGCGGCATGCACGATATGGTCATCTGTGTGGGCGTGGAAAAAATGACCGACGATGTCGGCAATCGGCTGACCGCCGCGCTGGCCCAGGCCGCCGACGCTGACTATGAGGCAGCGCACGGCATCTCGTTTGTCGGCCTGAATGCACTCCTGATGCGGCGGTACATGTATGAATACGGCGTCCAACACTCCGACTTCGCCGGTTTTGCGATCACGGCCCACGCCAACGCCGTCGGCAATCCGAATGCGATGTTTCGGCGGCCGATCACAGCCGAGGCCTTCGCGCGAGCGGAGATGATCGCTGACCCGATCAACCTGCTCGACTCATCACCGATGGCCGACGGCGCGGCCGCGGTGGTGCTGTGTCCGTCGGATCACGCGCTCGCCCGCAAGGGGCGGGCGGTGCGCGTCGCCGGCAGCGCTCTGGCAACCGACAGCCTGAGCATCCACGATCGCTTCGATCCTCTGTGGCTGCAAGCGGCTGAAGACTCGGCGCGGCGCGCCTATGCCCAGGCCGGTGTCGGACCGGACGACATTGATCTGTTTGAGCTGCACGACGCGTTCACGATCATGAGTGCGCTCAGCCTGGAGGCCAGCGGCTTCGCCGAACGCGGTCAGGGCTGGCGGCTGGCGGCGAATGGCGACATCCAACGCACCGGTCGCATCCCCATCTGCTCGATGGGCGGCCTCAAAGCGCGCGGCCATCCGGTGGGCGCCACCGGCGTCTATCAGATCGTCGAAGCGGTCCTGCAGCTGCGCGGTGAGGCCGGCGACTGCCAGCTGCCGCGTGTGCGCCGGGCGATGACCCAGAACATCGGCGGCAGCGGCGCGACGATTGTGACGCACATTCTGGAAATGGCAGATAGCAAATGACAAATGGCAAATGACAAAGCTCAAGTTGCAAATCTCCAATGGTACCTGGCAGCGGCACGAGGTTCGGAGTCGGCAATGGCATTCGCCCTTTGTTATTTGTTACTTGACACTTGACCTTTGGGATTTGACCTTTGGCATTTGACCTTTGGCATTTGTCATTTGTCACTTGGTATTTGACCTTTGGCATTTGACCTTTGGCATTTGATACTTGACCTTTGATATTTCGCCTTTGGTATTTGATCAAGGAGGTTGCTGATCATGGGTATTCCAAGTACGTGGCGGTTGCGCAGCCAGCGGTTGGCGTTGGTGGGTGAGGTGTGCCATACGTGCGGCAAGACGATCTTCCCGCCGCGCGATGTATGCCCCCACTGCGCCCGCGAGGCGCAGCAGGCATTCCAGTTCAGCGGTCGCGGGGAGGTCTACTCCTTTACCACCGTCTACAACGTACCCAGCGGGTTCGAGGAGTACGCGCCCTACACGGTGGCCCTGGTGAAGCTGGAAGAAGGGCCGCTCGTCACCGCCCAGCTGGCTGATGTCGAGCCTGAGGAGGTGAGCATCGGCCAGCCGGTGGAGATGGTCACCCGCAAGCTGCGCGATGACGGCCGCCAGGGCGTCATCAATTACGGTTACAAGTTCCGGCCACGGTTGGCCGTCCGCGCCGAATCATAGGCTGGCTGATCCGCATCGGCGGGGGGCTGTGGTTGTGGCTCCCCGCCGGCGGACAACCGCTTCGCTCCTGACGTCCCCACGCCTATGGCGCAGCCGCCGGCCGATGCACTGGCTCTGTACGATCGCACAGCCGAGCGTCTGCGCGCCGCGTTGGTCGGCCGCCTGCCGCCGGGCGTTGGCCTTCCCAACGTCGTCACGGCCTACGCCTACTGGGTGTGTCTCAACGCGGACAGGCCCGACGTGGCCTGGGATCAGCTGCTGCAGCAATACACCGACGACGCGCTGTCCTATGCGGGTGCCGAGTGGGAATCCGAGAAAAATGAGATGACAGCGCTCCGTCGAATCCTCGGCCGCGCGGCGGGACCGCTGGTGGATATTGGTGCGGGGTGGGGCCGACTGGCACCCCTGTACCAGGCCGCCGGGCTTCGGGCGGTCTTTGTCGAGCCGGTCACGCTGGGAATCCGGTTGATGCGGCGCAGCGGCGTGGGGCCGGCCATCTGCGCGCGCGGCGAACACCTGCCGTGTACCCCCAACACCTTCGGCACCGCACTGATCGGGTGGGTGCTCCACCACGGCGCCGACGGTACCGATTCAGCCGGAGTTCTCAACGAAGCGGCACGGGTCTGCGCGCCGAATGCGACGCTGATCAGCGTCGAGCCGCTGAGCGAACGGTTCACCGAACCCCGCTGGCTGGATCTGTTGGCCGGTGCCGGTTTCGCCGTCAGGGATGTGCAGCAGCTGGCTGAGATCACGCACCACCGTCGTGGCACCGAGGTGCACAAACTGGCGGTCTGCAGCCGTCGCTCAGACTGACGCGCGGCAGATCATCGCCGGCGTCCCTCAGTCAGTGTAGCGTTCTCGTACGCTGCCTCCGCATCACACGTCTGGGCGGTCGCGTTCGGGCAGGTCGTGAGACTCAGGTTCGTCGTCGGCACGTGGAGACTCCACGTGGCACGCCTGAGCCATTCAGGTTGAGACGCCCAGACGCGGCAGCACGAACCGCATCACCACAAACCACACCACCAGCACGGCCAATGGCAAGCCAAGTTCATTCAATAGTTCCGACACGATCCCATTCCTGTGAAAACAGCCGATTGCAGGCAGCCGGTGGGCGGTAGCAGGCTGGGAGCGCCGACGTAGTCCCGGTGCTGTCCCGGGAGCCCCAGCTCGGCCATCCCCTGCCATTTTCATGCACTGTTGGTGTGCAAGCGCTCATAGGGAACTCTCTGCATGATGCGGCCGGACTCGCGGGTGCCAGCCCGATTCGTGGCACGCAGTCATCGAAATGCGTTCACACCCAGGTGGGTACACCCCAAGCTGGGAGGACATCGCGATAGCAAGCCGATCGCAGGTGAATATCCGAATCCTGGATTGATGCAGAATTGGCTGCATGCCGCAGTCACCGTATCTTGGTCAATAGCCAGTCTGTCAGTCCAGACTCGACGACCATTCTCGCGAGGCGTCCCGGCAAGACGAGCTCAATATCTGTGTTTGTTTCGGCTTGGTGTGTAGCCAGGCCATCTCTTGGTGTATGCACCACAAAGTACAGCTTTCTGAAAACGCCGTGTGCAAAGTTCCGAGCACATTCCTCAAAATCCTTCCGTGTCGCGCTGCCCTTGACCTGCACCTGGTACATATCGCCGGTGACCGGTTCCACCAGTTCCAAATCCACATACTTCATGGTCCCGCCCAGCAAGCTAACCCGCTTCCATCCCGCACCACGAAAAAGCAAATCAACCAAGATCTCGAAGTCCTTCCAATGCAATCGCGTCAGACCCTTTTCAACTTCAGATATCAACTCTTCCTTGATGCGAGAGATGGCTTGGAAGGCGTCACTCGGTACATCGTTTATTAGTCGCCGCAAGTCATCAACCTCGGCGATGCGACAAATCGTAGCCCGAAATCCCTGGACTTTCGCTATGCTTCCGGGGATCTGATTGGCCAGCAGAATGTGACCGTGGATGTCGCGATCGTGCCACTTTCCCGACACCAGGCGATACCTCGATGTTTCGTCCTCGAGAACTTGGCCTTCACCGAGTCGACACCACCAGAGCCGACCTGCGTGAAACGTCACCCAGATGTCGTCTGACGTGGAACTCACAAAAGTCACCAGGGCATTCAAGTCCTTAGTGGCCGTACCCTTATTCTTGTACTCGCTTCGGTGTTTCTTCTTGAGTGCGTCCGCAGCCTCTGGATTAGGCGCTTGATTGATCTCTTCGAGTGTCCAACCAACCCACTCAATTCGCGCCTTGCTTTCCTGAATGCTCGACTCTGCCCATTTACCACCCTCGCCGAGTTTGATGTAGTAGGCTCTCCTAAACTCTACGGCTTCCATTTCGGTCACCTCCTTTCGAGTAAGGCCTTGCTCACGCTGTCCGTCAATATGCAGCGCCAGGATGGACCATCAGCACATTGCAGTTGATTTGCCAGATTGTTGATTCGGGCGGCCAGGTCATCTCGTTCTTGTGTGATGCGAACCAACTCACCGGAAACATTCTCGAAGGGAGACATGCTGACATGGATAATCGTCCTCTGCTCACACACTTGCTTGGCAATGGCTGAAAACTCACGTCCCTGCATCACGTCCACGGGCGCACCACACTCGGGGCATTTAACGCTTTCAACCATTGGGGGTTTAAGCACTACAGGCTCTCGCTGGACTGGAGGACCTGTGGTCGCTGGCGGCTGTAGCCCCATCCATTCCAGGGCAGCCTGCCTATTGCCCGGGTTGATGACCAGCACGCGCTCCAGACAGTAGCGCTTCTAGTCGTTGTCATCCAGCAGGGATGCCAACATCAACCACGCCGTCTCGTTGTCTGGCTGCGACCTCACCACGCTGGCCAGAGTACCGATCGCTAGACCGCGGTTGCCCTGCTGTAGCGCATTGGCTGCATCTTCGAGCAATGGTGTCATTGCGAGTGCCACCCCCATCCTGAATCAACAACGGCCCGCCTCACCCTGTGAGACAGGCCGTCAGTTGCCACATCATCGGCCTCTGCAATGATGGCTTCTGCCAGATCCGTCTGCGCCGCCACCTCACCCATCAGGCGGCGGTACTGGTCACGACGCTGCAACCACAGCTCGTACGTTCCGGCCCAGTCGCTCCAGTCGAGAACCCAGTTGTCGTCGGCCGGTTCTTCGCCAGCCGTGTACGATGCATAGAATGTCTCGGACAGGACACCATATTTGCGCTCGTAAGTCCTCAAGTCCTCCTGAAGCGCGTGAATGTCCCGCACAATCTCGTCAAGTGTCATAGTACACCTCCGGCCCGCGGCTACATCATAATCCGCCGCGATCCTGTCGGCCAGGTACTGCCCAGGTCCGCTCACCCATCCATCCCGTACAACCGCCGCGCGGTGTCGGCCAGGATCATTCCAGCGGCCTCGAGCGCCCCGGCGGGGGAGAGCATGTCGGCAGCCACCAGCTCGTCCAGCACTGCTCCCAGCGCCTGCTTGCCCAGCCGCGCTGAGACGTAATTGATCTCGGGCAGCGTGAACCCGTCCGAGCCGTAGACCACCTTCGACAGTGGCGCCATCTCCAGCGTCTCGGCGTAGATGCGGCGCGCCCCGCCGCCGGCGAACGGGATCCCCTCCGATACGTCGCAATAAACGCGCGTCAGGACATTGGCCAGGTAGCCGGCCTCGGCGCAGTAGGGGTAGCCGCCGTGCACCAGAATGACGGTGCAAGCGCGAAAGGCAGGAAAGCGCAGGAGGTCGAGCAGAAGCGCCGGCCGACAGCTGACCAGGTTGACCTCGTAGTCGCCGGCGCCGGTGTGTATCTGCATCGGCACGTTGTGCTCGATGCACAGCTCCAGCGCCCGGCACAGCAGGTGATCCCGCAGCTGCTTCATCGCACCGCCACCGGTGCCGCGCCGGATGGCGTCCAGCGCGCGCAGTCCCTGGTCGGGCGTGCGACTGAGCGGGGAGATGTCCAGCCCGGTGCGATAGGCGATGATGGATTTGAGGCCGCGATAGCCCTGTTGCGTCAAAGCGGCGGCGATCGTCTCGTCGTAGCGGCGGCGAAACTCGTCCCAGCCAGCCTCCGACTCGAGCAGCTCGACGATGAGCGGCTCGATGCGGTAAATCGGCACCACCGGCACCGGCATGTCAGCCTGGAAATCTGCCACCGCCAGCGGGGGACGTGGGTAGCCGAAATCCACGACCAGCCCGGCCAGCCCGGCCGCCGCGAACAGACGGGACACATAGCCGGTGTAGTCCGCGGTCACCGCACGGTTGCGCGCGGCGACCACCGCCTCCATCTCCGGCTCGCAGTCGAAGAGGTGTGCCATCTGGCGCACCAGGTAACGCACGTACACCGTATCGCGCCGGATGCCCTGAATCTCGCGCGCCAGGGCCGCGTCGGCGGGCAACCCGCCCTCGGCCATGTAGGCCACGCCACCGCCGGGGAAGGCGACCATGTCCACAAATTGCTCCGGCGTCACCGGCCCGGCGTTCGCGAAGGGGTGACAGTGGACGTCCACGACCGGCAGGTGGCTCAGGTCGAGCATCAGATCACCTCGAGATAGACGCGGCGCTCCCAGGGGTGGACGTGCAGATTGTAGTCAGCCAGCTCGGAGCGCTTGACGCGCAGGAACTCACCGGTGATGAGCGAGCCCAGGCCGGCGGTGATGACCGGGTCGGCCTCCAGCGCGTCGAGCGCCTCAGCCAGCGACCGCGGCAACAGCGGCAGCCCACGGGCACGCGCCTGATCGTCCGACAGGGCGCCCACGTCGTCGCAGACGGCCGGCGGCGGCTCCAGCTGCCTGTCAATGCCGTCCAGCCCGGCCGCGAGAATGGCCGTCAGCAGCAGATAGGGATTGCAGGCGTTGTCGCCGGAACGGAATTCCAGGTGCCGCCGTCGCCCCATCGCGGGAATGCGCACCAGCGCCGCCCGGCTGCCGACACCCCAACATGCGTGTGCCGGTGACCAGGAACCGGGCAGCAATCGTTTGTACGAGTTGACGATGGGCGCGCCAACGCCGGTGATCGCCGCCGCGTGCGCCAGCATTCCGGCCAGGCACTGGCGCCCCAGCGGCGACAGCGGCTCGTCATCGCGCTCACCCGGCGTCAGGTCGCGCGTTCCATCGCGATCCCACAGACTGATGTGCACGTGCAACCCACTCCCGGGCATGTGCGCATACGGTTTGGGCATGAAGCTGGCGATCCAGCCGGCATCGCGCGCCAGGGCGCGCACGACCTCCTTGAACGTCAGGTAGTCATCAACGGCCTTGAACGGCTCGGCATACAGCGTCGTGGCCTCGTATTGACCGGGCCCGTACTCCTTGCCCAGCTGTTCCAGCTGCACGCCCATTGCCGCCAGCGTCTCCATCACCCTCAGCCACAACGGGTAGTGACGATCCATGCCCGCCACTGTGAACATGCCATCCTGGTCCGAGGTGACATACTCGCCGTCGCCGCTGCGCGTGAAGAGCATGAACTCCGGCTCGAAGCCTACCCTTACGCTCAGCCCGCGCTCGGCGTAGGCGCGCACCATCTGCTGCAGTCGAGTGCGCGGGCAGCCGGCCCATTCGCTGCCGTCGGAGTCGCGCAAGAAGACGTGCACCCGCGCCGTTGCCGGCCGGTAGGGGACGGGGGCGTAGCTGGCCGGGTCGCCCACCGCCAGCATGTCGCCGGTGTCGGCGGTGAACAGACTGCCGGGCGCCATGTGGTCCATCAGGTTGAAATCGAGATTGGCGCGCGCAAACACCACGCCGCGTTCCAACACCGCTTTGAAACGATGGGCTGGCACGGTCTTGGCGCACGGCCGGCCACCGTAGTCGTGATAGATGACCCACAGGTTCTGGATGGCGTCTTCATTGAGACGCCGAAGGACGTCTTCGGTGGTCATGGATTTACTCCCAATATGATTCACCTCATCCCCCTTCTCCTCTTCGCGCAGAGCGGGACAAGGGGGTGGGGTTGACTACCAGCCCCGGTAGCGAGCGATGGCCTCATCGCTCACCCGGCCAGCCTCCACATCGGCCAGAGCCCGATCGAGCAGGGCAACGCCGGCGTCGGCTTCGGCCTCGGTCAGCACCAGCGGCGGCGTGATCTCCAGCACATTGGAGGCCATGCCAACGTAGAAAAGGAGCAGGCCCAGCTCGTAGGCCCGGTAGACGACTTTGGCTGCCTCAGTGGTTGCAGGAGTCTTGCTGGCACGGTCGCGCACCAGTTCGACGCCCTGCATCAGGCCGAGGCCGCGCACGTCGCCGATGAGCGGATGTCGGTCCATCAGGTGGCGCAGCTGGCGATGCAGGTGTGCCCCGACGCGAGCGGCATTCTCGATCAGACCGTCACGCTCGATAGCCTCGATGGTCGCCAGTCCGGCCGCGCAGCTGAGCGGGTTGCCGGCGGTGGTGAAGATCGCCAGGCCGACACCGGCGTCAAGGATTTCTCGCCGGCCAACGATAGCGCTGAGCGGCACGCCACTGCCCAGCGACTTGCCCAGCACGATCGCGTCGGGCGCGACAGCATAGTGCTGGGCTGAGAACAGGCGTCCGGTGCGCCCCATACCTGCCTTGACGTCATCCACGACCAGATAGATGCCGTGGCGACGACACAGATCGGCCAGTTGCGGCAGGAAGGTGGCTGGCGGCACCACATCGCCGCCATCGCTCTGCACCGTCTCGACGATGATGCCGGCCACATCCTCGGGCGGGCAGATCGTCTTGAAGAGGTAGTCCTCCAGGAAGCGCAGTGTCGCCCCGGCGCAGTCGGCCACCCCCTCGCCGAAGGGACAGCGGTACGGATGGGGGTAGGGCGCCTTGACGACGTGACCCCCGCCGATGAAGCCGCTCTGGGAGCTATGGGCCGACATCGCCATCGAACCGGCCGTCGCGCCGTGGTAGGCGCCGATGAAGGAGACGAGGCGGCGTCGGCCGGTGGCCGCCGTCAGCAGGCGTCCGACCGTCTCATTGGCGTCGGAGCCGGAGAAACCGAACCAGACCTTCTTCTCGAAATCACCCGGCGCGCGAGCGATCAGCTGTTGCGCCAGCTTGAGCGCCGGTTCGTGGATGCCCGAGATAAGGCTGGCGAACGAGGCGCGATCGAACTGCTCGATCAGCGCCTGCCGTACCAGCGGGTGGCCGTAACCGGTGTTGGCGACCGCCCAACCGGCGCTGAAATCGAGGTACTCGCGCCCCTCAACATCCCATACGCGACAGCCGCTGGCGCGTTCGACCGCCAGCGGGTGGAAGCGCAGCCGCAGCGCATCCGAAATCAGGCGTTGGTCGGCCTCCACATACCGATCAAGCGTGGTCACAGCCGCAATTCCCGCGATCCAAGGATGCCGGAGGGACGCAGAATGAGGATCAGGATCATCGCCACCGACAGGCAGACCTCGGTAAGACCGGATACGGTGAACGGCAACAGCCCGCCGATGTTAATGGCGTTCTCCACGCCGCGCACGCCCTCGAAGATGCCGGTCACCGCCAGGGCACCCACAACCGCTCCGCTGACGCTGCCGGCGCCGCCGATGATGGACATGGCGATGATCAGAAACGTCTGCGGCAGGTAGAAAGCGAGTGGCGAGAACGAGGTGATGAAATGCGCCCAGAGCGCACCGGCGACTCCCGTCACGAACGCGCTCAGCACGAACGCCACCCAGCGCACGCCGACGATGTCAATCCCGATGCTGGCGGCCGCCCGCTCATCCTCGCGCGAGGCGCGCAGCTTCAGGCCGAGCGCCGTATCCTTGAACCAGATCGCCAGAATGAGACACAGAATCCCGGCCAGCACGCTCACCCATAACGTGGTGTGGGCCTCCACACCGAACAGCGTGCGCGGGCCGTTGGTGACCTCCGACCAGTTGATCAGCACGGTGTGGATGATGATGAGGAGGGCGAAGGTAGCGATCACTGCCGCCGCGCCCGAGAGGCGCATCAGCGGGAAACCCACCAGGGCCGCCACGAAGGCGGCCAGGCCGCCGCCGATCAGCACCGCGACCACAAACGGCACCTGGACCTGCTCCAGGAGCGGATACAGGTTGCGCAGCGTCATCGCCTTGGCCTGCGGCGACATCGAAAACAGCGCTGAGGCATAGGCACCGATGCCCATAAAGCCGATCTGCGCAAAGGTCACCACGCCTGAGTTGCCCATGAAGATCTGCAGGCCCAGCACCATGATCAGATTGATGAAGAGCACCGTCACGATCCGCCCGAGCACCTCGCCACCCCATACATAAACGCCGCCGGCCACGATGAGCAAGGGGACAATCAATATCAACGGGGTGGAGAGGGTCTCCAGAATCCCCGGCCGCCGGTTGCTGCCAGCCACCGAACCCGCCTGTCGGGAAGAATCCACCACGACGTTGCTCCTGAGGGTGCTAAATACGTTCTACCGCTGTGCCGCCGCGCACCAGTCCCTGCGGGCGCACCAACAGCACCAGCAGAACGATGGCAAAGACGAACGCCTGCCGGTAGTCAAGCATAGACTGAGGCAGCACCAGTTGCAGTCCCACCGTCAAGACACCAAGCAAATAGCCGCCCACCACCGCGCCGGTGAGACTCTCCATCCCACCGACCACCGCCGCGACAAAGGCGATGAGCACCGGCGTCGAGCCCACAAACGGCCCGACCGAGCCCAGCCGGCCGATCCAGAACAGGGCCACCACGCCGGCCAGGCAACCGCTGATGGCGAAGGCGGTGGCGAT
>Ga0101944_10007095_pt1 | contig 11426 bp, 11 predicted proteins | sample DewCreD2012metaG_FD_75245 | JGI IMG/M metagenome (GOLD analysis project Ga0101944, IMG submission 75245) | Hot spring sediment bacterial and archeal communities from British Columbia, Canada, to study Microbial Dark Matter (Phase II) - Dewar... ... | reverse complement strand
TCTCCATCGACACCCCGGCGGACCTCGAATTCTTTGCGGCGCTCGCCACCCGCGCCGATCTCGATACCGTAGGGCTCAAAGACGTGGCGGCGCTGCTCAGGCGCGAGCCGTGGCTGCTCGCGATCAACGCGCATGTGCGGCAAAAGGCGGCCGGCGAGCGCGAGGCGACGGTGCTGCTGCGCGCGGACGGCGGCGGCGCGCCCGGGATGGCTGCAATCGCTGGCGCGGCGGCTTTTCCTCTCGCGATTCGAGGCGATGCGGACGGGGCGGCTGGAGATCATCGAGCCAGGCGGCCGGCGCGTCTTCGGCGATGAGGACACCCCTGCGGGACTGCGCGCCGCGATCACGGTGCTCGATCCGCGCTTTTATCCGGCGGTGGCGTTCGGGGGCGTCAATGGCGCCGCTGAGGTCTATATCCAAGGCGCATGGTCCTGCGACGACCTGACAGCTCTCGTGCGCCTGATGGTCCTCAACCGCGCCGTCCTCGAACGCGCGCGGCGCGGGCCGGCCTGGCTGCGGACGCCTGCCGACGCGCTCTTCCATTTCCTGCGCCGCAACACGCCTCGCGCCAGCCGCGAGAACATTGCCGCGCACTATGACCTTGGCAACGAATTCTACGCGCTGTTCCTCGATGAGACGATGGCTTACTCGTGCGCCGTCTTCGAAGACGAGGCCGCCTCCCTCGACGACGCCCAAGCCGCCAAATACGACCGCATCTGCCGCAAACTCGCCCTCTCGCCCTCGGACCATCTGCTTGAAATCGGAACGGGGTGGGGGGGACTGGCCATTCACGCCGCGCGCCGCTTTGGCTGCCGCGTGACGACGACGACGATCTCACGCCGCCAGTTCGAGTTTGCCGCCCGACGCATCGAACGAGAGGGCCTTTCCGATCGTATTACCCTTCTGGAAAAAGACTACCGCGACCTCGAAGGCGCCTACGACAAACTCGTCTCCGTCGAAATGATCGAGGCCGTCGGCTTTGAATACTTCGACGCCTACTTTGCGAAGTGCGCCGCCCTGCTCAAACCCGAAGGGTTGATGCTCCTGCAGGCCATCACCATCAATGATCAGGACTATGAGGCCGCCAAGCGGCGCGTGGACTTCATCAAGCGCTTCGTCTTCCCCGGCGGATGCCTCCCGTCGGTCGCCGCCATCTGCGACAGCGTGCGCCGGCGGACCGACCTGCGCCTGTTCCATCTCGAAGAAATCGGACCGCACTACGCCCGGACGCTGCGGCTGTGGCGCGAACGCTTCTTCGCGCGCCTCGACGAAGTCCGCGCCCAAGGCTTTGGCGACGGCTTCATCCGCCTGTGGGAGTTCTACCTGTGCTATTGCGAGGGCGGCTTTTGGGAGCGCCACATCGGCGCCGTCCAGATGCTCCTGACCAAGCCGTTGTGCCGCCGTCCGCCCATCCTCGGAAAACTTCAACCCCCCGCCCAGTCACCGAATTGAATACCTCGTCCCTGAAATACCGAAATACTCATCGGCTTGGTTGGGATTACCAGTGTTTTGCTCCAGCCAGAAAACATTCCATTCCCCTTTTTTTTGATTCTCCTGATGTTTAGAATGGCAGATGCGCCATTGGTGCATGATAGTTCCGCCAGAACGTTACATTCTTCAAATTCGGAACAACGCCAGCAACCCTCAATTCCTTTACGCCTGCAACAGGTTATTGTTCGCCCATCAATGATCAACCGTCAGAACTCAATCGTTTGATGATTCGTTTGGCCAGGACCTCGTTGATCTCGCGATGCTGTGGGACCGGTTCGGAGTTCCCCGTCGCGGGGTTGTGATAGATGTCGTGCCGATTGCCGTGCCGAAGCAAGACGCACCCCATCTGTTCCAATCGTCTGACAAGATCGAGTCGCTTCACGCGTACTCCAACTCCTCGACCTTCCGAATACCGGGAATCTCCTCGGCGCCGAAGGTCTCAAGTAGGTCGCGCAAGTGCTCCTTCAGATCGGCGAGGTCGTCGCCCTGTGTCCAGTGTTCAGGGTAATCGTTCAGGAAGCCGAGGTAGCGACCGTCGGATTCCTTCCAGTATGTGAACAGCGCTTTCATGATCTAAAGTATCCCATTTCCAAATAATCGCTGGCGAGTCATCGTTTCCGAGACGAATGTGACGCCTCACCTGCTCGGAAGCCGCGAAGGTAGCCGTTCACGGCTCATCTGAGTCAGGAACGTAGTCCCGCGATCCTAAGCCCGCAAGCGAAAAAAAGCGCCCTGCATTTTTCGCTGACTTCATCTCCGGTCGTTGGTTATGGTTTTGGCCATGAACACGATCATGGCGACCATCAATGGGCGCAGAACACGTGTGGACGTCGAAGGGATTCGCCGCTTGCTGGCCGATCATCCCTCTTGGAATCGCACGCGGCTGTCCAGGGAGTTGTGCAAGCGTTGGGATTAGCGCGCGGAGATGGCTGTATCTGAACTGGGCGTGGCGGCTGCGCGGGATGCTGGACCGGATGGCGGGCGGGGTGGGGTTGCGGCTCGGGCGGCCGGATGGTGGTTTGGATTACGTCCGGCAGACGGGACCTGCGGGGGGTGGGGGTGGCGTATTACTTGGTTCACAGCCTTGGGGGCGGCGCTGGAGGTTCCCGAGAGCGCCGGGCGGACATCGGTTGAGTCCCTTCATCCGTGGTGTTCTTTCTTCCGTGGCCTCCCGTCGTCGAAACCGCCTTGCTCACCGGGCGCATGGATCGGGCCACGGATGAAAGAACACCACGGATGACCAATGAGAACCGGCGATTGCAGCGCAATCGGCGTACTTCACTTGCGAATCCGCAAGACGCTCTCTTTTTTTAGAGCCCCAAGGACCAAAGAGGATTGATCGGCGAAACGTTTCATGGCAATGACTCATACATATCATTCGCTGCAATTCGGGGCGCCTGCGCCCGAAGGAGACAATAGGATAATGAATCGACCAGTCGAAGCATTGACGCTTGCAGAACTCCAGGCCGAGTTGCGCCGGAGGAAACAAATGCAACGGCAGGCGCTTGCGCTGCGGAGGGAGCAAAAGCGGTTGCTCGAGCGCCTGGCCGAGATCGAAAGACGATTGGCCGGCATGAACGCCGGACTCGATGGCGCGCGCAGCCCGGGCCGCGCGGCGACAGTTGACGCCGGCCCGGCGGAGGCGGCGTCGATGAGGGCGCGCGCCGTCATTTCCCAACGCCGCGCCCTGGAACTGCTTCAGAAGTTCGGACACATGGGCGCGACGGCGGTCCAGTTTGCCCAAGTTGCCGCGCACAGCGTGGATGAGGTATTGCCGGTCCTGAACGCGTTGCTCGCCGCAGGGAAGATTCAATCGGAGCAGGGCGTGTATTGGGTGGAAACAAAATCCTGAGTCTGAGGGGGGATTGCCGGCATCACGTTTGGACGGGGGGGCGCGATGGGCGCGCCGCGTTAAAGGCGGCCTGGATGCGATCGCGATAAGCGCGCGCCGCGCTGGCCGCCGCCCCGGCAAAGTCCGAAGCGGACGTTCCCGCATACAACACGGCGCGGGACACATTGAACAACAGCCCTTCACCTTCATCATCGTGACCGTCGCGGACCACGGCTTCGATCTCTCCGCCCTGGGCGCCGACGCCGGGGATCAAAAACGGGAGGGTGGGAGCGACCGACCGAATCTCGGCGACAAACTCGGGGCGCGTGGCGCCCACCACCAGCCCGACGTTTCCATGCCGTTGATTCCATTGGGCGGCCTTGCGCGCGATGGTCAGATACAGTTGATGCGGCACGAGGAAATCCTCGGCTCCGGGATTGGACGTCAGACACAGGAGAAAAGAAACGCGGTCCGCATGATCAAGGAATGGCGACACGCAGTCGGCGCCCATGAGGGGATTGACGGTGGCCGCCCCGAACTTCATCGTGTCGAAGAGGGCGCGCGCGTATTGGGCCGACGTGTTCCCGATGTCGCCCCGTTTGCCGTCGGCGATGGTCAGGACTCCCGGAGGGATGCGGCGGAGCAATTCCGTCACCACGTCATGCCCGTCCCTTCCCATGGCTTCAAAGAACGCCAGATTGGGCTTGTAGGCCGCGGCCAGCTCGCTGGTCGCGTCGATGACGCGCGCCAGATAGTCATGGATGCCCTCGGCGTCGGTTGGCATGCCGGGGGGCATTCGTTTCGGGTCCGGATCAAGTCCGATGCACAGACGCGAGCCGGTGAGGGCGATGGCGCGGTTGACAGGGCGTGGATTCACAGCACGTCCTTGAACATCTCGTCGAGTTTGGAGGTGATGAAATGGACGGAGCCCAGTTTGACCTGGACGGTCTGCGTCTGGCCCAGGACCTTGGAGATGGACTTGGCGGTGGCGCGGGCCTTGGTCCGGACGGTGGCGACGTCGCACGATTGGCCAAACAGCGACAGCAGGAGCATCTGAGTGTTGAGGCGCACGAAGTGGATGTTGTCCACGCCCTTGGTATGGAAATCCATGGTCAGTTCGCGGGCGCGGATGATCATCTCGAACGAGGCGAAAACGCCGGCGGCGATCGAGGCCAGTTCTTCGGGCCGGACGTGTTCGATCTGGCCGCGGCGGGCGACAATATAGCCGCTGTGGTCAATGACCAGGGCGCTGTTCAGCGCCGCCCCCTCCACAAGCGCCTTCAGCGCGCCATCGATCTTGTCCACGGCCGCCTGGCTGACTCCGCACTGTGCGAGTGTGGCGCTCACGCTACGACTCCTGCTGGACCGGCGGCGGATGCGAACGGCGGTCCGTGGCGCCGGTCGCATCCGGCGCATCTGCGGGTTCCTTGTTCAGGGCCGCGACCACCCGGGCGCAGATCGTCTTGAATGTTTCGATCACGCCCCGGCCTTCGGTGGCGACCGCCTCGAAGTGCGGCAGGCCACGGGGATTGAGCAGCCGCTGCAATTCGGCGACGTCGCGGGCGCCGGCCAGGTCGCGTTTGTTGTATTGGATCACCATCGGGATGACGCGATGGCTGTATCCATGTTCGGACAGCAACTGGCGCATGTCGTCGAGGCTTTCGAGATTGTCTCCGAGGCGCTCGCGCGCCGAATCGGCGACGAAGACAATGCCGTCCACGCCGGCCAGCACCATCTTGCGGGTGACGCGATAATAAGACTGGCCGGGCACGCCGAAGACCTGGAACTTGGTCCGCATTCCGCCGATCTGTCCCAAATCCAGCGCGAAATGGTCGAAGAACAGCGTGCGATCGCCGTCGGTGTCCACGCTCTGGAGTTTGCTCCGGGCGTCTTCCGGGGCGCGTTGGTGAATATGGCAGATGTTCGTGGTCTTGCCACTGAGTGACGGACCGTAATACACGATCTTGCAACTGACTTCGCGGTTCTTGAAGTTAAAGGTGGACATGGTTATTGGATTTATCGGCGGATGGGCGGCAGGGGATTAGCGCAATCCTGCGCGCTGGCCTGTCGCCGGAGCCGAATTGCCGTCGTCACGCCGGCGTCTTGTCGATCAGGGCGAACGCCCTGCCAATGTGCGAAACGATGTCCCGCGCGGTCATGGCGCGCGGGTGGCCGGCCTCGGCGGCCAGATCGCCAGCCAGACCATGGATATAGACGCCGGCGCGCGCCGCATCCAGCGGCGGGGCGCCCTGCGCCAGCAACCCGGCGATCAATCCGGTCAATACGTCCCCGCTGCCTCCCTTGGCCATGCCGTTGTTGCCCGTGGAGTTAATGCAGGCGAGGGCCTGGGGCGAGGCGACGACCGTTCCGGCGCCCTTGAGCACGGCGACGCACCTGAAGAACTGCGCGGCCTGCCGGGCTCGCGACAGCCGGTCGGCTTGGACGGCCGCCGTGGTCAGTCCGAGCAGGCGGGCCATTTCGCCGGGGTGGGGCGTCACGACGGTGGGCGCCGTGCGTTGAATCAGCGCTTCGGGCGTTTGGACCAGGCAGTTCAGGCCGTCGGCGTCGATCACCAGCGGCTTGGCGATGCGCCGCGTCAGTTCGCCGACCAGCGACCGGGTCGCCTCGTGCGTGCCCAGTCCCGGTCCCAAGGCGACGGCGTCCACCTTGTCCGCGAACGCCAGCAACGCTTGTTGGGACTGCAGGTCAAACCGCCAGCCATCGTCCGAGGCCACCGGAACCTGCAGCGGTTCGACGAGATGGCGCTCCAGTGTCGGTTCCAGGTTTCGCGGACAGGCCGTATAGACCAGCCCCGCGCCCGAGCGTTGCGCCCCCTCGGCCGTCAGCACGGCGGCGCCGGACATGCCACGCGAGCCGGCGATGACCAAAACGCTGCCGAACGTGCCCTTGTGTCCATGGGCCGGCCGGGACGGGAGCATGTGGGCCACCTCGTCCGCAATCGTCAACTCGATGTCGATGGCGGGATCGCCGGTCAGGTCGGCGGGCAGCCCGATATCGGCGATGACAAGGTCTTCAATCCACGCGCTCGACGGCCCCGTCACCAAACCAATCTTCGGCAGTCCCAACGTCACCGTGACATTGGCGCGGACCGCCGGGCCTTCCAGAGGGCCGCCATCGGCCGGCAGACCCGAAGGCACGTCCACGGCGACGACCGGAACGCCCGCCGCGCGGGCGCGGTTGATCGCCTCGATGCACTCGCCGAAGAGTCCTGTGACCTTTCCCTTGACGCCCGTTCCCAGGATGGCGTCCACCACGCAATCAAAGGATCGGTCCAGGATCGCGCCGAGGCTGGCTGCCGACTCGATGTCCACGCGCTCGACCGCCCGTGGCATGCGTCGGAAGTTTTCCAGCGCATCGCCTCTGAGTTCGCTGCCGGGCGACAACAGGCAGACGACCACTTCAACGCCCCGTTCCTGGAGCAACCGGGCGACAACGAAACCATCGCCGGCGTTGTTTCCCTTGCCGGCGACGATCGCCGCTCGCTTGGGCGAGAACCGGTCCATGATCTCGTCAAAGACCGCCTCGCCCGCCCGTTCCATCAGCGCCAGCCCTGATACGCCGCGCTGTTCGATGGACACGCGGTCGATCTCCCTCATCTGAGCCGCCGTCACAACTTTCATCGTCTGCGTCTCCGTGGTTTGGGCGCATAGCCCAGGTCGCGCAGGGCCGCAGGGTCCTTGCGCCAGTTCTTGCGCACTTTAACGCTCAACTCCAGAAACACGGGTCCGCCCACCAGAGCCTCGATTTCCGGGCGCGCTTCGCGGCCAATCTGCTGGATCATGGCCGCGCCCTTGCCGATCACAATCCCCTTTTGTGACTCCCGCTCCACAAAAATCGTCACAGCAATGAACGTCTTGCGGTCGTCCTGCGCCTCGCGGAACTCCTCGGTTCGCGCCGCCACTCCATACGGGATTTCCTGGCGCGTCAACTCCAGGACCTTCTCGCGGACGCGCTCGGAGACCAGATAGCGCAGGTCGCGATCGCTGAGTTGATCGGGGTCGTAAAACGGCTCCCCTTCGGGCAGGCGTTCGGCAATGGCCGTCACCAACTCCGCTATGCCCGTGCGCTGGGTGGCGCTGACCGCGAATTGCCGCTCGAATCGCAGTTCTTCGAGCCCCCGGGCCGGCCAGGCGCCGGCCGGGGCCGGCGCCAGATCGATCTTGTTGACCACAAGAAACAGCGGCGTGGAAACCGGGCGCAACAGGCGCGTCAGTTCGGGGGGGGCCGGTTCGCGATCATTGGCTTCGATCATGACCAGGACCACGTCAACGCCGTCAAGCGCCTCGCGCGCCTCGCTCATCAGGTATTCATTGAAGACGTCCTTGGGATCGATGATGCCGGGCGTGTCCACGAAGACGATCTGGCAGCGGTCATCGGTGTAAACGCCATGGAGGCGGTCGCGCGTTGTTTGGGGCTTGGAGGAGACAATCGATATTTTCTCGCCCAGGATGGCATTGAGCAGCGTGGATTTGCCCACGTTGGGCCTGCCGATGATCGCCGCGTATCCCGCCCGAAAACCTTCCATGAGGCCGTGCTCCCTTGTCGCGCCGACATCCTGCCCTCCGGCAGACGCGCTGTCAAGCGCCGCGCGTCACACGCCCGATTGCGGGATTTGCGGCGCCAGGGGCAGACAGACCTCGACCCTGCTGCCGCGTCCGTCTCCGCGTGTCGCGGCCGTAATGCGGCCCCCCTGGCTCTCGATCAGGCGCCGCGCGACGGCCAGCCCCAGACGGTCCCCTCCATGGGTCCGCGTGAAGAGGGGCTCGAATGCGCGCTCGATCTCCCCGGGCGCCATGGGGGGACCGTTGTCGTTCACGATGATGCGGGCCATGGGGGCCCTCGCGTCTTCCTGCAGCCTTTCAATGCGAGTTTCAATGAGGCCGTCGGTCCCACGGGCTGCCGAACGGGCGCTGAGGAAGACGTTCATCAGCGCCTGCCGCAAGGCGCCCGGATCGGCAAGCGCCGGCGGCAGATCGCGCTGTTCGTCGATGTGGATTCGGGGGGGGGCGCCGTCGGCGGGAAACGCCAGTCCTATCACCTCCCGGCAGGCATCCCCCAGATTGACTGGTTGCGCGGGCAGATTCGACGGCGGCTGCGCATAGGACAGCAGCGCCGAAACGATGCGTTTGCAGCGTTGCGAGGCGTCACGGATGGCCCGGAGTTCTTCGCCGGCGCACGCGTCTGGCCCGGCCTGACGCAGCGCCAGCTCCGCATTGGCCGAGATGATGCCGATGGGCGTGTTCACCTCATGGGCCATGACCGCCGCCATTTCGCCCAGATCGGCCAGGCGGCGGGTCTCCATCAGCCGTTCCGACGTCGCCAGCAGCTGATCCTTCTGGGCGTTGATCAGGTCCACAATATACCACGACATCATGATGACCAGCCACAGCAGCGCCAGCCGGAACTGGAAAGCCCCTCCCAGGAGGAACTCGAAGGAGTCCTCGGCGAGGGAAAATGAGGCTACAAAACAAAGAACGATCAGCAGATTGATTGCCAGGTTCAGTCTCCGGCTGGTTGACAGCGAGTATCCGCGCATCACGAGCAGAAAGTAGAAATAATAGAAGTCGCTCATCTCGCGCAGACCGAGCGCATGGATGCGGCGAATATCGCAGTAGATCAGGGCTGTAATGAAAGCGATGTCGAGAAAGAACGAACCCAGGCAGAAGGCTTGCGCCTCGCGCACAGTGACGCGGCGCATCAACAGCAGGTAAGACACGCCCGCCAGTGTCAGGAAATAGGCGTTGAAGACGGCAAAACAGGGGATGGACGGGAGCATCCACCGCGACTTCCAGCTGTAGAAGATCATGGTAACGAACAGCAAGGCCCACTTGAATGGCAAAATAGCCTTCCGTTCGTTATCCAAAAGCCATTGGCTCAGGTCGCGCGAATCGGGCATGGCGGCTGTTCGCTCGTTCAGGATGCCTCCCCGCTGCGATCCCGCAGGATAGCCTCGAATAATCCATTGGCAGTATATGTCATGGCCTCGATATCGACACGCAGGCCGGCGTCTCTGAGCGCCGCGCTGGTGGCCGGCCCGATGCTGGCCGTGCGGCATCGCGTGAACAACGCGGCCTGCCCGGCTTCGGGAATCGCGGCGAGCAGCATTTGGACTGTCGAAGCCGATGTGAAGGTCGCAAGGTCCAGTTCGCCCGCCGCCAGCAGTTCTTTTAGTCGCTCGATCCCGACGGTGTCCGGGCGCGTGTCATACAGCGGCAGGATTTCAAGGCGCGCGCCGCGGGCGCGAAGCGTGTCCGGCAGGACGTCCCGCGCGACCGACGCGCGCGCAAGCAAAATGCGGTCGCCCTGGACGTCTCCGATCGCCTTCAGGACGCCTTCCTGCGTGAACTCGCTCGGAACCCGGTCGGCCTGGATGCCGTGGGCCTTCAGCGCCTCGGCCGTCTTGGCGCCGATAGCCGCCACGCGCAGCCCGCCAAGGGCCCGCGCGTCCCGGCCCTGTGACGCCAGCAGGTCGAAGAAGCAGCGCACTCCATTGACGCTGGTCAGGACCAGCCACTGAAAAGACGACAGGCTCGCGACGATCTCGGTGGCCTGAGTCGTCACCGGTCTGGGCTCAATCCGTATGGTGGGGCAGTGAACGACGCCGGCGCCCGCCGCCCGCAACAGGGCATTGAGTTCCTCGGCCTCGCCTTCCGGGCGTGTCACGGCGACGCGCAGGCCAAACAGCGGCCGCTTTTCAACCCACGACAGCGTCTCGCGCAGGGCGACGCAGTTGCTGACGATGAAGGCCGCCGGCGACCGGAATCCGGCGCGCTGCGCCTCTTCCGCGATCCGGTCCAGGGTCGAGACCAGCGTCTGCTGGTCAGGGCGGGTTCCGTGGCGCACCAGGGCGGCGGGCGTCTGGGGAGCGCGTCCGCCGTCGATCAGGCGGCGGCACAGCGTTTCCAGCCGTCCGACGCCCATCAGGATCACCAGCGTTCCCCCCGCCCGCGCAAAGGCTTCCCAGTCCACGTCCGGCTCGCTGCCTTCGGCGCCCTGCCCGGTGATGACGGTGAAGGTGGAGGAGTAGCCGCGATGCGTGACGGGAATGCCCGCATAGGCCGCCGCCGCAATGGCGGATGTGACGCCCGGCACGACTTCAAAGGGCACTCCGGCCTCGGCGCAGGCCAGCGCCTCCTCGCCGCCACGGCCGAAGACGAAGGGGTCTCCGCCCTTGAGGCGAACAACGACGTGGCCCTCGCGGGCTGACTGGACAATCCGCTCATTGATGCGCTGTTGCGACTGTCCCCCGGCGGTCGATTCCTTGCCGACATCCACCAGCGGAATCCCCCGCGGCGCCAGGCAGAGAATCTCCTTCTCCAGGAGGCGGTCGAAATACACGATCGTGGCCTGACGCAGCAGCTCGGCGGCCCGCAGCGTCATCAGCCCCGGATCGCCCGGGCCGGCGCCGACGATATAGACGCAGCCGCGAGCGGCGGTCGGGATGGCAGAGGAAGTGTTCATGGGCCGTTTCACGGAGGACACTGGGTAAGAATGGTCGCTTCTGTCTGTGGATATGCGTGATTGATCCGGCTGATCTTAATACTGATCAGATAAGGGCAGTAGGTCATGGCCGCCGGACAGAACTCCATGAAAACGGCCTGTGGTTTTGAGTCCCGTCCGGCGGCCGGGACCTGCTGACACGCCAAAGTAAAAACTAGTGCGGCTAATCCTGCTTCTTGACGGCCTCGCCTTCGAGCCATTGGGCTTCGGGCGGACGCAGGGTTTCAATGACGCGGGCGATTTCATCCGCCAGCGGCAGCGCGTCCGGTCCGGACGTTTCGATCCGCTGCTTGAGGGCTTCGAGGCCGTCGCGCGTGCGGCGCATGGCGGCGACTTCGCGCTGGCGCTTGGCGCGCAATCGGTCCAGTTCAATCTGCAGCAATCGCGTGCGATCGGCGCTCTTGAGAATGATATACTCCAACGCCAGCGCCACCAGCAGGACCACTGCCAGCGGCTGGAACAGCGCGCCGGCGATCGTTTCCCCGATCCTCAGAACCTTGGGGCCGTATCCGGCGGCGACGGCTGCCGACGCCATCAGGGCGACGCCCAGCAAAATGACGGCCAGATTGCGCGCCGCCGTTCC
>Ga0101944_10007093_pt1 | contig 11429 bp, 13 predicted proteins | sample DewCreD2012metaG_FD_75245 | JGI IMG/M metagenome (GOLD analysis project Ga0101944, IMG submission 75245) | Hot spring sediment bacterial and archeal communities from British Columbia, Canada, to study Microbial Dark Matter (Phase II) - Dewar... ... | reverse complement strand
GGCGGTGCAGGAGTTCGCCCGGCGGGATGCGGCCCGCTTCCGCGTCCGGGATGCCATGCGGGCCCAGGCCCTGGCTGCCCTGGCGGGCAAATTTGAGACGGTGTATGTGGAAACCGGGCACATGCACCTGTCCCTGCCCGGCGAACTGCGGCGGGCCCTAAACGGCCGGGGAAAAGTGCGGTCCCGCTTGCTCCTGGGCGCCGTAGCCCGGCAGCGCACCCGCCGCCCCCGCATCTTCGGCCCCGGCGATTGGGGAAACACGGGGCGCGTGTTATGGGATGCAGCCAAGATCAGTTATCATGACGATAACTGTGCCATAGATACATTTTACGGCAAACGAATAATACATGATCCGCACCGATTTAATGATCATTATGACCGACAGGCGTATGGTTTGTATGGCACTATTTTTATGCCGCAGAAGAACGTTTTTGACGTCTTTTATGTCCTGGAACTTGACAATGAAAAAGACACCCAAGGAGAGTCAGGAAGTTATGGCGATCTGCGAGTGCATACCGCGGGGTTTAGAATGGCCGGGACATACCGGCGGTTTGATTATGACACGACCTATGCCCGTCAGTTTGGCGGCTGGGGACAAGACACAATGAGGGCTTGGGCATTACATGCCGGCGGTGGCTATACATTTTCTACCCTCTGGTCTCCACGCATCGGGATAGATTATGCGTATGGTTCCGGTGATGATGACCCAACAGACGGAAAACACAAAACATTCAACCCGGCATTTGGCTCTATGGACAAATACTACGGGTGGATGAATCTTTTTTCATGGCGAAACATTATTAACTGGCAATTCAGTGCATCGGTGAGACCTCACCGGAAACTGGATCTTGTTCTTGACTATCACATGTTCCGTTTAGCCCAGGACAAGGACGCCTGGTATAGCACCGGCCCTGCATACCGGCGGGATGAAACGGGAAAGAGCGGCGGCGATGTGGGCGAGGAAATTGATTTTACCCTTCACTTTTCTGTAACAGAGCATCTAAAACTCAGGGCAGGTTATGCACACTTCTTCCCGGGAGATTTTGTTAAGAACACCGGCGCGCATGGAAGTGCAGATTGGGTCCATTGCCAGTGGCTTTGGTTTTTTTAAGCTGTTATAAATATAGGGAAGGAGTAATTGTATGAAAATTACCATCATCGGCGTCGTCCCTCCCTGTCCCCGGTGCCAGCGGATTTACGATCTAACTATAGAAGCGGTTAACGAATTGGGGGCAAAAGCAGAGATAAAAAAAATTGCCTATGATTCTGATGAAGCAAAACAGTTCGGCAGGGTGGGGACTGCCCATGATATTGCCGAATGGGCGCAGATTGACATCGACTGGAGAAAAATCTGGGACATTGCCACTGAAGGCTGGTCGCCGGAACTTGATGAACTGATGATGCCGTGCAAACAGCGGGCCGGCATTGAAGGATGGCTGATGACTCCGGTATTGTTGCTTGACGACACGGTTGCCGCCATGGGCTATGTTCCAGACAAAGAATACATCAAAACAGCAATAAAAAAACACTTGCAGAAAGGAGCGCACAACGCATGAAAATCGAAATTCTGGGAACCGGTTGCCCGAAATGTAAGAAGCTTTTTGAGAATGCTCAGGAAGCGGCAAAAGCGCTCGGTATAGCAGCCGAGATAGTAAAAGTGGAAGATATCCAGCAGATCATGAATGCCGGCGTCATGATTACGCCGGCACTGGCAGTTGACGGCGAGGTCAAGGCTGCGGGAAAAGTATTAAGTGTGGATGAAATAAAGAAAATTATCGGGTAAGAGGGAAGCCGTTCAAAAGACACAAGACAAAGTAAAAGAGCAGCTTGCACAACCCATTACGAGAGAGGTGGCATGATGAAAAAAATACATCTGGTAATAATAATAGCTGCATGTTGCTGCGGTCTCGTGGCAAACAGCCTGTTCAATAGCGCCCGGGCAGAAACGCGGGAAGAGCAGAAACCGGATAAAGGAACCGTCGTCGCCTATTACTTTCACGGAAATTTCCGCTGTTATAGCTGTTTCACGATTGAACAGTATGCAAAAGAAGCAATTGAAAAATATTTTCCTGAACAGCTTAAAAACGGCAGGCTTTCATTTCAGCCCATAAATATTGAAGAGAAGGGAAATGAACATTTTATACAGGATTATCAGCTTTATACCCGCTCCCTGATCCTTGCTGTATTTAAGAATGGCAAACAGGTTAAGTGGATAAACCTTGAGAAAGTGTGGAATTATATTAGAGACCGGGATGCCTTTTATAACTATGTAAAAACCGAAGTTGAAAAATATTTAAAGGACCTATAAGCAAATGGAACTGTCTTTTCTTCCGCTTGTTTCCGCTTTATGGCTGGGTATTCTGACATCGGTCAATCCTTGCCCGCTTGCTTCAAATATTGCGGCAGTGTCTTTTATCATGAAGCGCATAGACAGATCTTCGGTTGTCTTGTCCTCGGGTTTTTCCTATACGCTGGGCAGAATGACCTGTTATACGGTTCTGGGCGTGCTGCTCACCTCATCGCTGCTGGCCATTCCCCAGACTGCCCAGTTTCTGCAGAAACATATAAACCAGGTCCTGGGACCGGTCTTACTGTTCACCGGGTTATTTTTGCTCGGTCTGATTAAAGTCCCCGTCACCAGCTTTTCATTATCGGACCGTGTCAACAGCCGTATGGCCGACACAGGTGTCATGAGCTCATTTCCGCTGGGTGTTCTATTTGCCCTCTCCTTTTGTCCGGCATCAGCCGCCATATTCTTCGGCAGTCTGCTGCCCCTGTCGCTCAAACATAGTTCACCCGTTTTATTTCCCGCGGTCTATGGTATTGGCACGGGACTGCCGGTGATTGCGTTTGCGTTTTTTATTTCTTTCGGGGCAAAAAATATCGGCCTCCTGTTCAAGAAGGTGACTGCCGTTGAATACTGGATCAGAAAGGCAACCGGCATAATATTTATCCTGATCGGAATATATTATATCATGGTCCACATTTTCTATCTGCAGATACTATAAATTGTTTCTGTATGGTTCGTTTGATCAATAAACAATGAAATTCAAACCTGAATTGCACGCAACTGTAGATGAGCACAATCGTTTAATCCTGCCACCAGAAATTGTTGCTCAATTAGGATTACGTCCCGGCAATAGCATTCCTATCAGTCCGGGACGGCACTGCATATCTGTGCGCCAGCCAATAACGCATCTGAAAAAGATCTATATTGAGCCGACCAATCAATGCAATTTGTCCTGCCGTATGTGCATTCGCTCGGTATGGAAAGAGCCTCTGGGGCAGATGACGCTTGAAACGTTTAATCATATTATTCAAAGTTTGCGCGAGCTTTCGGGACCGTTAACCGTTGTATTCGGCGGCTTCGGCGAGCCGTTGTTTCACCCGGACATCATCACCATGATAGCAGCCCTGAAAGAACTTGGCGCATCGGTTGAATTAATTACCAATGGCACGTTGCTGACCGAAGAGTTTTCGCGCGCGTTCCTTGAAACCGGCATTGATGTGCTGTGGCTCTCCCTGGATGGCGCATCACCGGAAAGCTATGCCGATGTCCGGCTTGGAGCGATGTTGCCGGAAGTGCTGGCAAATATGTCCCGCCTACGTTACAGTTCATGGGCATACCAGCATCCCCAGCCGCATTTGGGCATCGTTTTCGTCGCTATGAAGCGCAATATTGCGGACCTGCCGGCAGTCATGACCATCGGGTCGCAACTGAAGGCTGATCGTTTTATTATAACTAATGTGCTTCCATATACTCCGGAACTGCTGCCCGAAGTGCTTTATACCCGAACCATAGGCGATATTGCTGTGGCGCCGTCTCCCTGGGCGCCGTATATCAATTTTTCAAAAATGGACATGAATGATGACACCCGGGAGACTCTCTATCGTGTGATCCGCTCCTGGCGAATAACCAGTTATCATAAAGACGACGTGGGCGAATCGGCAAATTATTGCCCGTTTATTGAAGGCGGCTCAACTGCGATAAGCTGGGACAGCTCGGTCAGTCCCTGCCTGCCGCTCATGCATTCCCACGAAAGTTATTTGCACGACCGGAGACGGTCTTCCCGGCGCCATGTCATCGGTAACATCGCAAATCAGTCTTTAATTGATATGTGGAACAACCCTGACTATGTCGCCCTCCGACAACGGGTGCAGGACTTTGACTTCTCGCCGTGCACGTTTTGCGGTGGCTGTGACCTTTCGGAAGCCAATGAAGAAGATTGCTTCGGCAACGATTTTCCGACCTGTGGGGGCTGTCTCTGGGCACAGGGTGTGATCCAATGTCCGTAACAAGCACTGGGTTCGAAGGTTCAAGGACTCAAGGGTCCCCAGGTATCTTATCACTTGACCACACGAACTCTTGATCCCTGAAATCCTAATTCTCTATGAAACTCAAACCCGATTCATACGCGCATGTTGATAACGACGGCCGGCTTGTTATTCCGCAGGAAATTGCATTCCGCTATGGATACAAACCCGGAGCCGTTGTGCCTCTGAATCAGGCTGAACAAAACATAACGTTGCGCTTGCCGCCCACCCACCTGAAAAAAGTCTATATAGAGCCTACCAATCGCTGCAATCTTGCGTGCCGCATGTGCATCCGCAGAACCTGGGATGAACCGCTGGGCAGAATGGCGCAAAATATTTTAAAGCGTATCCTTGAAGGCCTGCCTGATTTCTCTCCGACCCCTTCCATTGTGTTCGGCGGGTTTGGTGAACCGCTCTCGCATCCTGATATTGTGGAAATGGTTAAGGAAGCAAAACACCTCAAGGCGCAGGTGGAGTTGATTACCAATGCAACCCTGCTTTCTGAGGATCTTGCCCGCAGTCTCGTAGCCGCGCGGCTTGATGCGCTGTGGGTTTCAATTGAGGGGGCCAAAACGGCAAGTTATGCAGACGTGCGGTTAGGGGGTGAATTAACCACGGTGCTGGATAATATACGCCGGTTCCGCGACAGCAGACAGGCATACCGGACGGACATTGGCGTCGTGTTTGTTGCCATGAAACGCAACGTCCACGAACTGCCGGCTGTCATGCAGCTCGCCAAAGACCTCGGCGCAAACCGTTTTCTGGTAACCAATGTTCTGCCCTATACAGAAGAGCTATGCGCCGAAACGCTCTATACCTGCGAACCGATTCACGAGACCAATCCATTTTTAAACCTGAATAATTCGTTTGAACTTTGTAAAATGGATTTCAACGAGGCAACCAGCACGCCGCTGCAAACCATAATCCGTCACGCGAGTATCCTGAACGACACTGCGACCAATGCCAGCATGATGCAGAATTACTGCCCTTTCATAGAGGGCGGCTCAGTTGCGATCTGCTGGGATGGACGTGTCAGCCCGTGTCTGCCGCTCATGCATACCCACACGAGTTTCTTAAGAGACCGAAAACGGCTCACCAAATGTTTTCATGTCGGCTCGATCGCGGATCAGGGTCTGAAGGAAATCTGGAATTCCGCTGTTAACATCGCTTTTCGGCGGCGCATCCAGGCCTTTATATTTGCTTCCTGCACGTCGTGCAAAGGCTGCGAGCTGGCGGAGAAGAATGAAACAGACTGTCTGGGCAATGGCTTTCCAGCCTGCGGCGGCTGTTTATGGGCGCAGGGATACATCCGGTGTCCGTAAAACACGGGAGAAAGGATTCACGGAATCACGGTTGGCCTGGTGCTTGGGGGCATGAACCATTACGTGCAGCCCCTGGTGATTAAATTTTGACCTTGTTGAGAATTTTTCATTATCGCAGGCCGTTGAAAATTGTTATAAAAATGTCTATGAAAATAATATCTCAAATCTCGTGGGATAGGATTTCGGATAGAGAAAGGGGGTTGATATGCTCACCATTAGAATACTGGGCACTGGCTGTGCAAGCTGCGATAATCTGCACCGGGAAGTTATAAACACTCTGGCCGAGCTGAACATTGCCGCTGATGTCCGCCACGAACGCAATGTCGCGGAATTCTATAAATACGGCGTGGCAGCAACGCCCGCGCTGGTTATTAATGGAGAGGTAAAGGCGGCTGGCAGAGTCCCGTCAAAAAGAGAGATTGTCGAGTGGGTAAAAGCCGCCGGATGAAATTCTTGAGACCCAGCCCGGTAAACATGCCGCTAAACAAACGGCAGCGGCTTGCCGGTGCGGAATGCAAGCGCCTGGCAGGTAGCAATAAGCCGACCATCCTGATCATGCACTCGAATATCATAGGTTGCGGTCTGCTTGGTGCTGCTGATTTCCCGCGCCTCGGCGCGAAGTCGTCCCCTGCCTTTTGGACTTGACACATAGGTGACACTGACATTAAGCGCCACCGTAACCACCCCGCAGGTCTGGCATACTGTTTCAAATGCCTCGTCAATTAAAGAAAAGATGGCGCCGCCGTGTGCCCGGCTGAAAATGTTGTCCATGGTCTCCGGCTCGTAGGTCATCTCCACTGCTGAAAAGCCTTCCTCAAGCCCCACCAGTTCCAGCTTCATCAACTGCGCAAACGGCTCCCTTTTTACGCTCTGCTGAATAGCTTGTTTGACTTGTGGGTCCATGCTGTCTCCTCGCCGCTCAATGTTTAGCGCATATCATTTAAAACCGCCCCTTTTATGTTTCCGTCATCAGGCTATTGAATAATACTGCCCAATGTATCCTGATGTTTCTTAAGCGCAGCCAAAATCTGGGGGGTTTCATTGAGTCCTTCCACAATCAGTTTACAGGACTGGGTTGCGCCGGTGAGAGCATCCACATCTTTCTTAAGGTGCAGCGGCAGTTTCTGGCCTGCTTTCACCATAACGCGCTGCAAATAATCGTCCGCCGAGATCGGCACGCCGTATAAATCTATGGATTCTATCAACACGATATTTTTTATTTTGCCGCTCTGGTCAAAAGAATACACAAAATGCACATTGGTGCACACGTCGCACAGGACATCTTTGAAAACCTCCCGCACAAAAATTTTTCCGTTGTTTTCTGCAACGCCGACATACACCGTCTGCTCATTTTCGAGGATTATTTTCTGAAAGTTCTTAACGCCCGGGGCAACTCTGCGTATATAGTCCATAAGCAAATCTTCGGGAAGCTCTTCTCTAAAATAACTGCTGGCTTTTGCCAGCACGCCGTTCAGATTCTCCAGTGAAATTTCGTCCTGCATATAGCGTATTAAGCCCTTTTTATTGATGATAAAAACTTTATTGCTGATAACCGCACGATTGGGGGAAATTTCAACGCCATAGAGCTTTGCCACCTCTCCGTTTTCATCAACGTAAATGGGATAATTGACATAGTATCTTTCCCTGAATCTTTTTACCTCCTCCGCGGAATCGCCAACGGCAATGCGGATAATGTCCAAGTCTTCCCGCTTATACCGGCTGTAAACGGTTTTAAGAATTTCTATAGCCTTTTTTACTCCTTCATTGCGGATTGATAAAAACGTGAGGGTAATGGTTTTTTTGCCAATACTGTCATAAAGATGGAAGGTTTCCCCTTCGGTATTTTTGAGTGAAAAATCCGGCGGCCGGTTCCAGAGTGCGACCCCCACCGGCGCCTCCTTTTCAGCAATTGCTCGCTCTATGACTGGGGCAAGTTCGGATTCTGCCGGCAATTTGCCGCGGAACCGGATAGTACCGTTTCTGTCTATGATGTCTATGAGCGGCACTGTGCGCACAAAATATTTTTCGTATATTTGTTTCTGAGGATCTGGAACAAGGTCGTAGTCCGGTTTAAATTTCTTTTTAAACTCAAGCACTTCTTCACGATCGTTGCCGATAGCAATCCCGATTACTCGCAGGTTCTTATACTTCTGCACAATGTCGTTGATTCTGGCGACTTCTTCGCGACAGGAGTGGCAATAGGTGTTGAAATGCACGAGCATCAAAACAGTGCCCGAGAATCGGGATAGAGAAATTATATTGCCGTCAATATCCTGCAGAGAAAATTCAGGGGCTTCAGCTCCAGTCATATCGGCCGGTGCGGGGGAGGGATATAGGACTAAAATATATATAATTATAATAATGAACACTTTGTTCATACTTTAAGCGTATTCCTTATGGTTAAAAATGATTTCTGCTGTTACTGGAAGGGAAGAGTGTCTGTGTTACCTATTGTATTCCTGCATATGTAACACTTTTTTTTGCTGATATTTAAATGCCGCCTCGGCAGACAACGCTCACGCAGGCTGCCGCAACGCTGTTTCTCTAACGGCGGCGTAATCCGCCATACCGCCTACAGCGCCGCGCAGAATCTGGCGCCCGATCTGGCTGTCAACAATTCGCGCAGTCTGTTTGGACAGCTTTTCCACCATGCCTTGCCGGCGTTTGGTGCCCCATAGTAAATCGCCAATCATACCCCGGCTTTCAGACGGCGCTGCCGTCTCGTCTCGGTTTGCTTCCGACCCAGCCACTTGCTTTTCCTCGGTCCGTTGTTTCAAAATTTCATAGGCCGATTTCAAGCGTCGCGGTTTGGGTGTCGTTATTCAGGCTTAAGTATCCGACTGAGCAAACTCGGGCCCATTTCGCTGCTCGAAGTGCGCACGGGGTGACCAGCGGTGCCAAACACGTCCCAGAATAATATCGGGTTCGCTTCATGAGCGTATCCCTCAATGTCGATGCTGACAACGCGCTGCTGAATTTTCTCGTTAGGTGTTCCGGCTATCGCCAGACCCGAGACGTCGCCCTTTACATCAGCCATGAAGACCGGCACGCCCAACCGCGATAAGCCCTCAGCCAATACAAGCAAAGAAATGGTCTTGCCAGTCCCGGTGGTGCAAGCAATTAGCCCATGGCAGTTGCCATACTGGGCGAGTAAATAAACAGGCCGATCGCCTTTGCCAATAAGAATCTGGTTCATGGTTTTTTTGCGACAACCATGACTCGCGCTGGTCATAATCGCGGTGCAGATCTACATATTGCTTTTTATTCTATTTCTATCCTTGCTCACTTAATATAAGCAACCTCATAGCAAGTCAAGGTTTTTGATTAACTAATTTTCTTGAAAAAACCTCGGTGGTTTTTTATATTATTGTCAATAAAATACTGCAGGTATGCCAGAAAGCCCCCATTTTTACTGCCAAGGGTGAATTGTTTCACATGAAATCAGATGACCTTAAACAGATCGTAAAGGAAAAATACGGCGCGATTGCAAAGCAGGGAAGTGCACAGACACCGTCATGTTCCTGTTGCTGTCCGGATGCGTCTGCACGCACAGATTATTCAACTTTTAGCGAAGACTATTCAAAACTGGAGGGCTATAACCCTGATGCAGATTTTGGTCTTGGCTGCGGCATTCCAACCGAAACAGCGCGAATTAAGCCCGGCGATACCGTCATTGATCTGGGCTCAGGCGCGGGAAATGATGTGTTTGTAGCCCGACGGCTGGTGGGAGAATCGGGAAAAGTCATTGGCATTGACATGACGCCGGAGATGATAGAAAAAGCTCTGGAAAATAACCGAAAACTGGGTTATGCCAATGTGGAATTCCGTTTGGGTGAAATTGAAAACCTGCCGGTTGATGACAATACTGCAGACGTGGTAATAAGCAACTGCGTGTTAAATCTGGTGCCCGACAAGCTGGAGGCCTATCGGGAAATCTATCGAGTACTGAAACCGGGCGGCCATTTCAGCATTTCCGATGTGGTGCTCACCGGCGATCTGCCGCCGACTCTGCAATCTGCGGCAGAAATGTATGCCGGCTGTGTTGCCGGCGCGCTTAAAAAAGAAGTTTATATGCGGGTGATAAAAAAAGCCGGTTTTATAAACGTTGCCCTGGCAAAAGAAAAACCTATGACCATTCCTGACGAGATGCTTTCCCAGTTTCTTTCGGAGCCCGAGCGGACAGAATTTAAAAAGGATGTCTCTCCCCTTCTTAGCATCACCGTGTATGGAGAAAAGCCCGAATTGATCGGCGGCGGCCGCTGCTGCTGCGATTGAAATTTGCGAACATTCTGTTTTTCTCAATTTACTGCTTGAATCCCATTTCCACTTTCGGCTCTTCGGCCGTTGTAATCTCGCCAAATTTATGCTCATATTTGGCGATATTCTCATTCAGCGCTGCAACAATTCTTTTCATGTGGCCGGGGCTGACAATTATTCGCGCCGTAACCGCGCCCGCTGGAGGCACCACCATTAAATAGTCCATCACAAACTCCTCCTTGGTGTGTGTCACAATCATATTGTTGGCATACACGCCTCCGTGAAGCTTCTCCGGGAAGTTTACTTTGATTTCCTGTTTTTGCTCTGCCATTATTTCACCTCGCGTTCTAATTTGAATTAAGCATCATGACGTAGTTCCTCAAGCCCCAATGCTGCCAATTTTCTTGTTTGTATTCGGCTGTCAGCTTCCCATCCTCTAACCCGGTAATAATCTTTAATCATTTTGTCAGCCGGCGGCAGATGATTTGCCGCGGGTCCATAATTTCTTTTTAAGGTAGTAAAGCGTTCATGCAGATAGTCTGAAGAAGAATCACAACCGCGTCTGAGATTAATGAGATGCTTGAGATTGAATATCCTCTCGCCCGACAGCATCAGAGAGGCAAAGTCCTGCTCCATGCCGGTAACAAGATTAAACCATTCAACGATTTCTTTTGCGGTTATGCCCGAAAACCCTGTGGCAGCATAATTTTGCGCATAACCGGCATGTGAGAAAGCGCACAGCACCAGCGAATTGAGAATGCAGCCATAATCCTGCCCGCGGGCAACCATTTCAGGAGCCATATCAGCATTAAATCTGATAGTCGCCATTTCCATCAAATCAAAGCCCTCAACGCGCGGGTCTGCTGCGCCGGTGTGGATTGCGCCGCGCGGGTCAGTGGCATATGCAAGGGCAAGGAAGTTGTGGGCGCGGGGATCGTGGGCCGGCACTTCAAGACCTTTTACTTCAATGGCATATTTTTCTGCTCCCTTCCCTATCATCTGCGCAGCGCGCCGTGTGCCCTCGGCAAGTATCGCGCCGAAACCTTCTCGCACGCAGATTTTTTCCAACATGGAAAGCATCGCTGTGCCGTTGCCAAAGGTGAGTTGAATGCCGTCGGTATCTTTTTCGTTAATCAATCCCTGCGCAAAGCATTCCATGGCAAAGGAGATAACGCCGCCCGAAGATATGCTGTCTATACCGTTGCGGTTGCATAAATCATATGCTTTCTGCACCAGCCCCAGGTCTGTTATGCCACACTGCGAACCAAGCGGAGCCATTGATTCCCATACATTTTGCCGTAGCCCAGCTTTAACATATGATTCAACGCATCCTGTCGGACAGCTCGCGCATTGATATGGTTGCGCTTCCCGGACATGGTTTTCGATTTCCTTCAAAACAGAGTCTTTATACCCTGCAAGGTATCCATCCCGCCAGTTGTTGACGCCATGCCGTCCATCATCAACAAACATACTGAAAACTGCCGCGGCCTTTTTTAAACAGTGTTCAGGCTCCTTTATCATCACCGGCACGGCTTT
>Ga0101944_10007091_pt1 | contig 11430 bp, 8 predicted proteins | sample DewCreD2012metaG_FD_75245 | JGI IMG/M metagenome (GOLD analysis project Ga0101944, IMG submission 75245) | Hot spring sediment bacterial and archeal communities from British Columbia, Canada, to study Microbial Dark Matter (Phase II) - Dewar... ... | reverse complement strand
AGCCACCAGCTTCAACTGGGGCTGCGGGGGCTGTTTCGGAGGAGCTTTGACCTTGGGCGCTTTCTGTTTGTTGGCGGGATGACCGTCGAATTCGGCATCTTCGAGCTGGCTGGCGCCTGTGTAATCGAAGATGTAGAAGTACCGCTTGTCGATATCCTGGCACAGCCGGGTACCGCGGCCCTTCATCTGCTTATAGAGAATCGCGCTCTTGACGGGCCGCGCGAACACAACAGCTTTGACGTCCGGCGCGTCGTAGCCGGTGGTCAGCAGATCGACAGTCACCGCCACGCGAGGCTTAGACCGGCCGACTTCGGCGAAGTTCCGCTCGAGCTGATGAGAGTTTCGTTCGGCCCGGGTGATGCGCGCCGCGTAGTCGCTGTCGCCCGAGATGCGCCGCAGTTCAGCGGCCATGAACGCCGCGTGAGTGTCATCGACGCAGAAGACAATCACTTTTTCATCGCGGAGCCCCTTGCGGCCAAATTGATCCCACAGATCCTCGGCGATCACGCGCGTGCGCTCTGGCAGTCGGATGTCCCGTTCGAAGTTGCCCGTTGTGTAGGTCGTACCGTCCGGGCCGACATAGCCGTCGACGTCCAGGTTGGTCAGGCGTTCTTCGAGAAGGTACGGAACGAGGTAGCCGTCCTCGATCGCCTGCTTGAGGGAGTAGGTGTAGGCTGGCTCGCCGTCCTCGGATCCGGTGAAGTAGACGTAGGTGTCGCGGCGCCGTTCTTCCGGAGTCAGGACGCGGTTGCTCTGCTCGATTTCGCGCGGCGTGGCTGTAAGGCCCAACTGGAACGCGCTTCCGAAGTACTCCAGGATCGGAAACCAGTCGCCGAATCCCGACCGGTGGCACTCGTCCACGATGACGAGGTCGAAGAAGTCCTGGGGAAAGTACTGATACAGCTTCTGGCCGTTCAGCTCCTCATCGAGGTTCTGATAGTTGGCGAAGAAGATCTTGCCGACCTGGTGCGTGCCTCTCCGAATGACATCCTTGTCGATGATCACCCGCTCATCGGCGGAAAATGCCGAAAAGGCGCGCCACGCCTGGTCCTGCAGGTTGTTCCGATCGGTCAGGAAGAGTACGTGGTTGTTGTTGAGGACGTTGCCGTTGAGGAGTTTCCAGACGAGCTGAAAAACGGTGAAGGTCTTGCCCGTGCCCGTTGCCCCCAGTAAAACCTGGTGCCGGTACCCTTTCCGAACACCCTCAACCAGTTTTTCGATTGCCTCTGGCTGGTCTCCAGTTGGGTGGAAAGGAGAATGCAATTGAAAATCCATTTTAGAAACTCCTTATTCGTCCCCTACAATACCTGAAATTATGTTCTATTCTAAATGGTTTCTTAATCCAAGTCAACCAGAATTTTTTGTTTTTCTATGCCCATTCTATCTCTGCTACCAGTATTTTAAGGGAAGAGCCTGCATTCTTTTCTGTTAACAGGTCACGTTTATAACAAACGCTGAGAAACCATGTTTTCAGGACACGCCTAGCCAGGTTGAACCGGGAAACCCTACAAAGCAGCCGTCACCGCCTTGTGATAAAACCCACTACGGCTGGCCAGAGGCGAGTTTTACTTATTCATCCTGTTCTACCTAACCACTTGCTCAACATGGTTCGGTTGATATGCTTCAATCATATCAGAAAGAACGTCCAACAATCGTTTTTTCCAGGAACCATCTCCATTTCCTCCCCCCATGAGCCAGTAGGCATTTTTCCCCGCGCGCACATCTTTTCCTAAAGCAGGGAGATTCCGATCATGCACCCCTTCGGGTAACGCTGGAAAACGTAGCACCAGTTGATCTCCCTCAAATGAAATAGAAGCCAGTCCGGCTTTTTGAGCGCGGATTTTGACCCGCATTTGGAACAATAAATTCTTAACTTCTTCCGGCAGAGGGCCAAACCGATCAATGAATTCTTCTTCCAGTGTATCCAGCTCGCTTTCTTGTTCCAGATCGGCCAGCCTCCGGTAAAGTTTCAGGCGTAAATGAGGATCAGGCACATACTCTACAGGAATGCCAATTGCGAGGGGTAAATCCACACTCACCGGGAACCTGACAGCGGTTGGTTCTTGCTCCTCTTCCGATCCTTTCAATCCCATCGCCTCACGGAGTTGCCTTACAGCCTGGGCTAACATTCGTGTATAAAGATGAAATCCGACCGCTGCAATCATTCCATGTTGACGTGTCCCAAGCAGCTCCCCTGCGCCGCGCATTTCCAAATCACGCATTGCGATGGAGTATCCCGACCCAAGTTGTGTATTTTCGGCAATGATCTCCAGACGTTCCTGCCCTTCTGGCGTGGGGTTCTTTTTTCGATGGCGGAAAAAATATGCATACGCACGTTGAGCTCCACGGCCAACCCGGCCCCGGAGTTGATATAACTGCGCAAGCCCGAACGTATCTCCCCGGTCTACGATCAGGGTGTTTGCATTCGGAATATCAAGCCCCGATTCAATGATGGAAGTGCATAAAAGCACATCAATTTCACCCGCGGTGAACTGCATCATGACGTTCGATAGCTCATCTTCAGGCATTTGCCCGTGGGCCACTCCAATACGTGCCTCTGGTACCAGTTTCTGCAAATGTTGTTTCATGCCATGGATCGTTTGCACCCGATTATGGACAAAAAAGACCTGTCCCCCACGTTCGATCTCCCTTAATATCGCCTGGCGCACCAACCTCGTTGAATAAGGGCCAATATGAGTAATGATAGGCAAGCGTTCTGCAGGAGGTGTGTTAATCTGAGATATATCCCGCACGCCGGTAAGCGCCATATACAACGTTCGTGGGATGGGAGTGGCGGTCAGGGTTAATACATCTACCGAGGTACGTAACTTCTTGAAATGCTCCTTATGAGTAACTCCAAACCTTTGTTCTTCATCGATGATCACCAACCCCAGGTCACGGAATTGGACATCGGGCTGTAACAGACGGTGTGTGCCAATAATGATATCCACCGAGCCCTCAGCCAGCTGTCGGACAATTCGATTCTGTTCCCTTGGATTACGAAACCGCGAGAGCATTTCCACAGTGACCGGAAAAGGCGCAAGTCTCTGCCTGAATGTTTCAAAATGCTGTTGTGCGAGCACAGTGGTAGGCACCAGAACTGCCACCTGTTTTCCATCCATCACGGCCTTAAACGCCGCACGTAATGCCACCTCGGTTTTTCCATACCCCACATCACCACACAGAAGCCGATCCATCGGTCGGGGCCGTTCCATATCTCGTTTTACAGCCTCGATGGCCCGGAGCTGGTCTTCTGTTTCTATGTACGGGAAACCCGCCTCTAAATCTTGTTGCCAGGGAGTATCCTTACTGAATGCAAACCCCTTGGCTATCTGCCGCTGCGCATATAAATCAAGCAGTTCTTTGGCAACTTCAAGCACCGATTCGCGGACTCGCTGCTTGATGCCCTGCCATTCATTTCCTCCTAAACGGGTGAGAGCCGGAGTTTCTCCGCTTGGTCCCACATAACGGCTTAGGCGGTCTGCCTGATACACCGGGACAAACAGTGTATCTCCTTCATCATATTCAAGGGTGAGATATTCTCTTTCCACCCCTTCCATGACCCGGCGCATTAACCCGGCATATCGGCCAACCCCGTAATCGACGTGGACCACATAATCTCCAACCTTGAAATCGGTATATTCAGCCTCAGGAGGTGAAACAATCTGCCGGGATCGAAGACGGGGTTGAGGGCGTTCCCAGCCAAAAATTTCGCTGTCGGTCAGAAGATGAAGGTTTTTACCGTCCGGCAGCCGTAATACCCACCCTTCACTAAGGGTTCCTTCAACAAAATTTGGACGAACAGTGTTTGCAGATTGTGCCTGTTCCTGCCATAACTCCTGAATCCGGGCTATCTGTCTTGAAACCACCACAACCTGATCACCCGCCTGGCACCGTTCATAAACATACTCCAGGAAAGGCTTGAGCCTACCACCGTATCGCGGCCCGGGGGTAAAATATTCAGCCAGCTTCGGGTTTTCATCGGCGGTAGTCCGGCCCAGTTCTACCCAAACCTTCCCACTTAAATGGTCTATCAATTCCGACCAGCTCACATAGGGAACAGGGAAATCCTCAGGCAGGGTACCTTCGGCGATCGATTCGGTTCGGAGTTTAACTGCCTGCTCCTCAATTTCCGTGGCAGCCATCTGCACCCGATCCAGGTCATCGATTAAAACCAGAGAAATGTGTGGCAGGTAGTCTATAATGGTTGCGGGGGTAGTGTGTACCAGGGGAATGGAAAATTCATCCAGTTCTATTTCTGTGGAGTGTTTCCCCTGTAGAATTTCTCTTGCTGGAGTGATCGATATCCGATCAATGGATTGAAGTTTTCGTTGAGTTGCAGGGTCAAAGGAGCGAAGGGTGTCTACCTCATCCCCAAAAAATTCAAGCCTGGCCGGGTTCAATTCGGCTGGTGGCCAAACATCTAAAATTCCCCCCCTTCGAGAAAATTGCCCGGGTTCAACAACCAAATCTGCGGGTTGATACCCCATCTCAACCAGAGAGCGCTGGAGCATATCGGGGGAGATGACCTGTTTCACTTGGATGGATTTACTGGCCTTGAGAAATTCACGCCGCGGCAGCGTTCGCGTCATAACTGCGCGTACAGGAGCAATGATTATAGGCGGTTCACCCGGCCGTGGAGAGCCAGGAATGGAAAGACTCGCAAGAGCAGCCAGTACTTGCAAGCGATCACGCCGGGTGACGTTTCCCCAGGCGGCCTGTTCATAAAATAAAGGATTGGGTTCCGGAAAATAAAACCTGGGTGAAGCCGGGGACCAGAAGCCCAGTTCATCAGCAAGCATGAGGGCCCGGTCGGCTTTGTCGGTAATGAACAATACAGGGCGTGCCAGTTCACGCCTTAAGGCTTCGCTCACCGGAAGACGGGCAGAACGTGGCAAAGCCAGTCCCGGAACTGACATTCCACTCTTCAGATCGGTCACTAAATCCTGGAACGCAGGAACGGCGCGAATCCTCTCAAGCAAGGGGACTTCCATTTTTCATATTCCCGTTAAACTGGTTCATGGCCATCTCAAGGCCATGTTCAATAAACGCCAGAGCCGCTTTTGCCGCTCGATCCAACACCTCTGGTAAAAGTTCTCTTTCCTCTTGGTTGAAATCCTGCAGAACGTACGCAGCAGCATCCATTCGGCCAGGGGGCCGTCCAATTCCAATCCGCAACCGCGGAAAATTTTGCGTACCCAGCTGTTGAATGATCGAGGACACCCCCTTTTGCCCTCCCGATCCTCCACCTGGACGTAATCGTATCGTTCCTAGCGGCAAATCAAGATCGTCATGAGCCACCAGTAAACGATCGTGTGGAATTTTATAAAAACGTACCAGAGAACTAACCGATTGCCCGGAAAGATTCATATAGGTCTGGGGTTTCGCAAGGATTACCTTTTTTCCGGCAAATTGCGCCTTCGCAATGATCGCTTTGGATTGAACCATCCCTGGAGTAGTCAACAACTCTCTGCACAGCCGATCAATGAGCATAAAACCAATATTATGCCGATTCAATTGATACTCGCGACCCGGGTTTCCCAGACCAACGATGAGATAACGAGCAATATCGTCCTCAGACTCGGAACGACGATTTCCGAAATGGAACACTTTTACCCCCTGCGGAATAGGCTCCGTAATCCAAGATACACTGCCAAGATAATAAAGACGACCAGCGCAATGAAGCCACCGCGCACCAGGCTATTTCCGAGCATGGACGTGGTTACCTGGATATCGCGTTCAGCCTCAACTGTGCCTGTTAATTTCATGGGAAGGTAATCCGTTGGCCGGGTTGTAGCCTCCCCCATAGAACTGGTTCGATCTGGTTCGGGGGTATTCGTCTCGATAGGAGTATAGTTTCTCACCCTCAACCCTGTAATGACCGACTCCAGAGTGCGACCATCGTTCAGAAAAGCCCGAATTCTCAACCGGTAGATTCCATCGCTAATGGTTGTAGTATCCCAAACAGCCAGGGTTTGACTACGAAAAACGCCTTCCCCCTGCCCGATTAAAAACCAGGTATTGGTGTCATCTCGCTGGTAGGCAAAACTGACCTCAAAAGACTGGATACCCTCAATATCGGTTGTGCCGATGATGGATACCTGCCCCTGGAGCGCCTCCCCTGGCCTTGGAGAATCAATTAACACCTGCTGACCGAGCAGGTTTAAGCTCCCTCCCAGCAAGAAAGCAAACACCCAGTGCAGAATATATTTAAACATGGCAATCGATGAGTCTATCATATTCTAAAAAAACAAGCAAATTTTTCCCCGCTGCACACCGGCTTACTGGCTCAGACATCCCCACATCTTGGGGATTTCAGGGTAAGATTAGGCTAAATCCAATCTTATCGATGAAAACATATGGCGCCCAAGATCAAACCTGAGGAACCTTCCCGTCTCTATCGTTATTTTGACCTGGTAATGGTCGTATTCGTCACCATTCTGTTGATCAGCAATATTGCATCGGCAGCAAAAATCGTAGACTGGGGAATCTCTTTTTTGGGGCTTCCCCTCGCCTTCGATGCTGGTACACTCCTCTTTCCTGTCAGTTATATTTTTGGCGATGTGCTCACCGAAGTCTACGGATACAGGCGTTCCAGGCGGGTTATCTGGGCAGGCTTTGCTTCGCTGGCTTTATCAGCCCTGGTTTTTCGAATCATCCAGGGTCTGCCTGGTGAAGCCACCTGGCAGAGCTACGCCGGACAGCAGGCTTACGATGCTATCCTGGGAGGATTCAGTTCGGGAGGGATCGTATTCGCCAGCCTGATCGCATATTTTACCGGGGAATTTAGCAATTCTTATGTTCTGGCAAAGATGAAACTCTTAACGCGAGGACGCTGGCTCTGGACAAGGACCATCGGCAGCACCCTGATCGGTGAAGTCATCGATACTTCTCTGTTTATTTTAATTGCCACCCTTGCAGGCGTCTTTCCTTGGGATCTCATCCCAACCCTTGTAATTACGAATTATATTTTCAAGGTAGGGGTTGAAGTTTTGATGACCCCGATCACCTACTGGGTAGTAACGGCGCTTAAAAAAGCCGAATCTGAAGATTATTATGATTGGCATACTGACTTCAACCCATTCCAATTGACAGGATGAAACGACCTCCCATGAATCTCGAATCACCAATCATACTTCAAAGTGATCGGCTCACGGTCGAAATTTCCCGGCCCGGCGTGGCTTACCATGGCACTCGTTTCGACTGGAGCGGTTTCATTACCCAGGTCACGCTGGATGGCCAGCACACCTTTTGTGTCCCAGAAGACTACACCCCGGGAAAGGGCACCGGGGGCATTGGCATTTGCAATGAATTTGGCATCGACCAGCCTGTAGGGTATGACGAAGCAAAGCCCGGGGATTGTTTTCCAAAACTGGGAATAGGCTTACTCACCCGACTTGACTCCTCCACCTACAGCTTCTGGGATCCTCACCAGATTGCCCAAAGATTTCCTATCGAAATGGCTGTATCAAAGCAGCAGGTCACTTTCACCGTCCAGCCCATCGAGTGCCGGGGTTATTCAGCCCGACTGACCAAACAAATATCCGTAGAAAATAACCGCATGACGATTCAGTATGGGCTGGAAAATACAGGCGAAAAACCCATCCTCACCAATGAATATACGCATAACTTCATCGGGATAAATCAACAACCGCTTGGGTCGGCTTATACTCTTCGATTTCCGCAGAACATCGCCTTTGAAGACATTACCCCCATGGTCCGAGACCAGCTTCCGCGGTGGATGCGCCGCTTTCTCCCTTTCTTTGCGGATGCTGCCGCCAGAAAATATATCCAAAAGCAACTTTCCATTTTAAACGTGAATGACAGGGAATTATCCTGGCATCATACCCCGACTTCGCCTTTTTACTGTCGTCTGGCCAATCTTGAGCAACTTCAGCAAACATCTGAAGGAGAATTCCACACCATGTGGGAGCTTCACCACTCAACCGATGAGGTGTTTATGTGTGAGAAGGTTAATTTCTCTCCGGTGCGAATAGCCTTATGGGGAACCGCGCATGTGGTAAGTGTGGAAGTTTTCAAGGGGATTCAACTCCAGGCTGGTGGCAAAGAAACCTGGGCGAGACAATACGAATTTGGTATTTGCACTGATTGATAAAAAATTACGGGGGGATCCCCCCGTAATTTTTTAGTCATGAAACTTCATCTCTCCAGCTTCGATGCGAATTTTCACTCGGTTTTCCACAGGCGGAATTGGACAACTCCACAGGTCATTATAGGCGCAATAAGGGTTGTAAGCCTGATTAAAGTCCAATCGCAACCAGCCTTCTCCAATCACTTCTGGTTCAAGGTAACGCCCGGCTCCATACGTTTCTTTCGGAGCCGTAGCATCCACAAAGGGTATAAAGTAATCATCTCCCTGGGTAGCTTGGTACACCTGCAGGATAACTTCCTCCCCTTCCACCACAAAGTGTACCTGCCCAATGTTAAGGTATTCCTGTATTTCTCCGGTATTGGTGGCTAGAAACCCCTTTTTTGGAGAAGCATATCGCTCTAATGGAACGTTGAACACCCATTGTTCGCTCGCTGGAAAATACCGTAAACCCTGAAAGGACGCCTTTTGCTCGGCGCTCAGCGGGCTATGCCGGCTGGTCCGGAAATAGTCATCCTTTTCTCTACGAAACTCACTCCACGAAAAAACAGACAACAGGGTCACCTCGGTTTCAGGTCTATAAACCCGGAAGGCGTTTCACAGCCGGGATTTCCATTACAGAGTCTACCAGTCCGTACTCCACCGCCTGATCAGCCGTCATGTATCGGTCTCGATCAGTATCCCGTTGAATGTCCTGCACGGTTCGGCCGGTATGAGCCGAGAGAATCTGGTTCAGACGCGCCTTCAGGCGGAGGATTTCCTTGGCCTGAATCTCAATTTCTGTAGCCTGCCCCTGGGCGCCCCCCAAAGGCTGGTGCATGTGGATCGTGGCGTTCGGTAAGGCGTATCGCATCCCTTTCGTGCCGGCAGTCAAAAGAACCGTGCCAAAAGACGCCGTCACACCCACTGCGAGGGTGCTGATCGGGTTAGGAACCACCTGCATGGCGTCGTAAATAGCCAGCCCGGCGTATACCTGACCACCCGGCGAATTGATATACATCTTGATCGGGGCTTCAGGATCCTCATTACTTAAATACAGGATTTGCGCCACAATATTGTTGGCAACCCTGTCATCAATCGCTGTGCCAAGATAAATAATTCGGTTGCGTAAGAGCAGAGAATAAATATCGTAAGCTCGTTCACCACGCTCGGTGACTTCAGTAACCATCGGAACCAATCCAGAAGGGAATAACTCTGATTTCATAGCATCTCCTTATGAAAATCAATTCTACTTGCTCAAACCGAGATGTCAAGCCATCTAATAAAACTCTTACAATCCCCCAAGGAATGCTACAATTAACTCACTCTATAAAATTTCCGGGCGGCATAATTCATGAGCACACAAGAGCCACTCCTTACCCAATCTGGCAACTTTTTGATCGGCTGTAATTACTGGGCCTCGCATGCAGGCACCCGAATGTGGATAGACTGGCAAGATGAGATCGTCCGTCACGACCTTCAGGTTCTTGCCCGGCATGGGTTGCAGGTTTTGCGCGTTTTTCCTCTCTGGCCCGATTTTCAACCCATCACCCTTTTGCGCGCGGGCGCTGGAACTCCGAAAGAAGTGCGTTTCGGAGAAACCCTTCTTCCAGAAGATGCTGCTGGTTTTGCCGGCGTTGATTCGATCATGATGTCCCGCTTTAAACGTCTTGCAGATCTGGCCGAAACCATGGGTTTAAAGTTGATCGTCGGAATATTAACCGGCTGGATGAGCGGCAGACTTTTTGTTCCGCCCGCGCTGGAAGGGCGGAACATACTTTCAGACCCGTTTGCTCGTTTATGGCAGGTGCGTTTTATCCGGTTTTTTGTCCGGGAGATGAAAGATCATCCTGCAATTTTAGCCTGGGATCTGGGCAATGAATGTAACTGTATGGCGCAGCTTTCCTCACCTGAGGAAGCCTGGGAATGGACATCTGCCATGACCACCACCATTCGCGCTGAAGATCCCACCCGTCCCGTGGTTTCTGGTATGCATTCTCTTTCTCCAGACCCTGCCGCCATCTGGCGCATTCAGGATCAGGCTGAATGGAACGATGTCCTTACGACCCACCCATATCCGTATTGGACCCCTCACTGTGATCTTGATCCCATAAATACCATTCGGACGATATTACATTCAACTGCTGAAACTCGTTTTTATGCCGATATTGGTGGAAAACCAACCCTTCCTGAAGAATTGGGGACGCTTGGACCTTTCCTTGCAAGTGACCGCATTGCCGCAGATTTTGTTCGGACCTGCCTCTTGTCACTCTGGGCTCATGATTGCCATGGTTTGCTCTGGTGGTGTGCTTTTGACCAGGCGCACCTTGACCACGCCCCTTATGATTGGAACGCATGCGAAAGGGAGTTGGGATTATTAACCCTCGAGCGCACTCCAAAACCGGTTTTACAGGAACTTGGAAACTTTCGGCACTGGCTTGAAGGGTTGCCCATTCACCACCTGCCAGCAACCTTGAAAGATGCGGTCTGCATCCTCTCTCACGATCAGGATCAATGGGGAGTTGCATTCGCCACCTTCATTCTGTCCAACCAGGCGGGCTTCGATCTTTCTTTCCGATTTGCAGATCAACCCCTCCCGTCAGCACCTTGTTATTTGTTACCCTGTGTTCGAGGTCAATCTGCCATTGCCCGTCACCGCTGGCTGCAATTGCTTGACCGCGTCAAAGAAGGGGCAACTCTTTACGTTTCCTACCACGATGGACTCTTATCGCCCTTCAATGAACCCTTTGGGGTAGAAATTCAAACCCGTTCTCACCGATCGCAGACCACTCATTTTTCCAGCGACATTTTTGGTGAATTAAGCCTGGATGCCCCCATTCGCCTGGAATTAGCCCTTAAAGGGGCAAAAGCGCTCGCTGTAGAACCTGACGGTAATCCCGTGTTCACCATTCATCCCTATGGAAAAGGAAAAATACTTTTCTTCTCCCTACCTCTGGAAATGATTCTGGTAAACAGCCCGGGAGTGTTCTACGACTCAAAAGCTCAACCTTTCTGGAAAATTTACCGGGCAATTTTAGAGGAAATATCCAGCCAGAAAATATCTCGGAAATCTAATCCCCAGGTGGGAATGACCGAACATCCCCTGGACGAAACTACCCGGCTGATCATTCTCATCAATTACAGTCCATCCTCCCAGAGCGAGCTTATTACCTTATCGGATGGATGGGAACTCGGCCAAAGCTGGAGGGGTAAACTTCCGGAACAGAAAGCTGACCATGCATGGACTTGCACAATTCCGGCCACTGACGCCATCGAGTTCACAGTGAAACGGAGCATTTTATGAATCCTCGCCAGAGATTGTTAACCGTCCTGAAAGGCGA
>Ga0101944_10007089_pt1 | contig 11433 bp, 6 predicted proteins | sample DewCreD2012metaG_FD_75245 | JGI IMG/M metagenome (GOLD analysis project Ga0101944, IMG submission 75245) | Hot spring sediment bacterial and archeal communities from British Columbia, Canada, to study Microbial Dark Matter (Phase II) - Dewar... ... | reverse complement strand
GATAATCGGCCAATGGAGCAAAACTGCGCAGCAGGTAGAGATAATCCTGGGCGGCTTCCTCCACAGGGGTGGTTTTGTTTTTGCCAATGTTGACGCCCAATACCAGGTCGGGGGGCCTTTTCCCTTGCAGACGGCGGGCCAAAAAGGCGGCGCCGTGATTGTTAAAGCCCATGCGGTTGATTACCGCTTCGTCTTCCACCAACCGGAAGAGGCGCGGCTGAGGGTTGCCGGGCTGTGGGCGTGGGGTGACGGTCCCTAATTCGATATGTCCAAAGCCCAGAGCGGCTAACCCGCGCCAGGCCAGGCCGTCTTTATCATATCCGGCGGCCATGCCCAAGGGGTTGGCAAACTTCAGCCCAAAGGCGGCAACTGTTGGGCCAGGGCGTGCCGGACGAAAGAGGGCGCGCAGTAAGGCCGCCGCGGGGGGGATGGCTCCGCTGGCGCGCAGCAGGGCGATGGTGAGGGTGTGGGCCTGTTCGGGCGTCAGGCGGTAGATGAGGGGGCGGATGTGTCGGTACATTTAGAATAAGGATTTTAGAAAGTCACGGGCGGCCAGGATTTGCCCTCTGGGGATGCGGTCGGTGGCTTCCCAATAGTCGAGCAGTTCGGTGAGGGTCAGCACGGCGTGCAAGTGGTAGCCGGCGGCGGCGAGGGCTTCGCGCGCGCCAGACTGCCGGTCAATCAGGACGAGAATATCTTTAACCACCAACCCTACCTCGGTCAGCTTTTCGATGGCTTCAAATTTGCTGCCGCCGGTCGTTGCCAGGTCGTCAATGATGACCACGCGCTCGCCGGGCCGGTATTCGCCTTCGATCTCGGCCTTTGTGCCGTAGGCTTTGGCTTCTTTACGCGGGTAGATCATGGCTTTGCCGGTTTGCAGGCTGATGGCGGTGGCGATGGGCAGGGCCGCGTAGGGCAGGGCCGCCAGCCGGTCATATTCCAGGCCGCGCAAGAGAGGGAGATAAGCCCCGGCCACCTGGGCCAGCAGAGCCGGGTGCGACACTAACTGGCGGAGGTCCAGGTAGATGGGCGACTTCAGGCCTGACTTGAGGGTAAATTCGCCAAAGCGCACGCAGCCGGCGCGCAGCAGTCCTTCGGCCAGGGCCGCGCGGGGGGCATCCAGGATGGGCGTTTGCGCCATCCTGGTCTGGCGGGCGACCTGCACGGCGGCGTTTAGATCGCGGACGGCCTGGGCGGGGTCTGCGGCGCGCGCCACCGCCCGCGAGACGGGGATAAGCAGTCCCAACCCATCGGCGCGGAGTCCGGCCTGGAGCGCGGCGGTTAAGTCGCCGCCCTGCGCGCCCACGCCGGGGGCTAACAGCCAAAGAGAAGGGGCGTGCTGGCGCACGCGCCGCAGGGCTTCGGGGTGGGTCGCGCCCACCACCAGGCCGAGGTTGCCGCGGCGGTTCCACTGCTCTGCCAGGCGGGCGACCTTTTCGTATAGCAAGAGGTTGTCGGCCAGCGGCAGGTCTTGCAGGTCGCTGGAGCCAGGGTTAGAGGTTTTGCACAGCACGAAACAGCCCCGGGTCGGGTCTTGCAGGAAAGGTTCGAGGGAATCATAGCCGAGGTAGGGGTTAAGGGTAATGGCGTCCGCACCTAAAGATTCAAAAGCAGACTGCGCATAGGCATTGGCGGTCGAGGCGATGTCGCCGCGCTTGGCATCTAAAATCACCGGAACGCCCTCCGGGACCGCCGCGATGATTTCCTTCAGCGCCTGCCAGCCTTCTGGCCCAAATACCTCGAAGAAGGCGGCGTTGGGCTTAAAGGCGGCTACGTAGGGAGCGGTGGCCTCGATCAGCCGCAGACAGAAGTCTTTGGCGGCCTGCGCGGTGGGTTCCGGCAGGTCAGTGGGATGCGGGTCCAACCCCACGCACACCAGCGAGCCGGTTTGCCGGGCGCGTTCTTCTAAGCGGGTAAAAAACGATGTCGGCGCCATTTTTGTCCCTTTTCTGCCCTTTTCTGCTGTGATTCTAAATTATGCCTTGCCCAGCACCATCGCCAGCAAGGCCATGCGGACGTACAGGCCGTACTCCATTTGGCGGAAGTAAGCGGCGCGCGGGTCATCATCTACTTCCATCGCAATTTCGCCCACGCGCGGCAATGGGTGCATGACAATCATTTCCTCTTTGACTTTTGTCATCGTTTCAGGGGTGATGACAAAAGCGTCTTTGACGCGCTCATATTCGTTAAGGTCGGTGAAGCGCTCTTTTTGAACGCGGGTGACGTAAAGCACGTCGCTTTCGGCCAGGATCGGGTCCAGGGTATTGTACTGCGCCTGAGGGATGTTGTGTTCGGCCACTTCCGCGACGATGTGATCGGGCATGGGCAAAATATCCGGCGAGACGTAGTTCAGGCGCACGTCAAAGAGGGTCAGCAGGCGGGCCAGCGAATGCACCGTGCGCCCATATTTCAGGTCGCCTACCATGGTGATGGTCAGCCCGTCCACCCTGCCCAACTCTTCCTGGATGGTAAAGAGGTCGAGCAAAGCCTGGGTAGGGTGTTCTCCGATGCCGTCACCGGCGTTGATGATGGGCTTGCGGGCATAGCGGGCGGCCAGCTCCGCTGAGCCGACCTCGGGGTGGCGCAGAACGATCACATCGGCATAGGCTTCAAGCGTGCGGACGGTATCGGGCAGTGATTCGCCCTTGGAGACGGAAGAATAGCGCACCTCATTGATCGGGATGACACTGCCCCCCAACCTTTCCATGGCGGCGGTAAAGGATGAAGATGTGCGGGTAGAAGGCTCGTAAAACAGGTTCGCTAAAATCTTGCCTTTGAGCAGGTCAAAACTACCAACCCGGCGCACCATTTCTTCCATTTCTTTGGCAACGCCAAAGATGTATTCCAGGTCGGCGCGGCTGAACTGCTTAACCGAAAGGATGTCTTTGCCGTAAAAAGCGGCGTCCTGGCGGTCGCCAAAGGGCAGGTAGGGGTTGGGTTTGGCATTGGTCAGGTTACGTAAAGCCATAGGTATATCTCCTCAAACTCATTACAGACGGAAAAGAACACAATCGTCAGGCCCGGACGTTGCGTCCGTAGCCGGAAGGGACCAGAATTTGCCCGTCCTCAAACGCGGTCTGCCCGCGCAGGGTTACGCGCCGCACTTTACCGCGCACCGCGAAGCCCTCAAAAGGCGTCCAGGCGGATCGGGTGAAGGTATGGGCCGCTGAAATCTTCCAGGCGGCATGGGGGTCAATCTCAACCCAGGTATCGGGCTGTTCGGGCAGGTTAAAGATGCGGCGCGGGTTGGTATAACAGCGCGCTACAATATCCTCTATCGTCAGCCGGCCTTGGTGGACGGCGGTCAACAGCAGCGGCAGGGCGGTTTCTAATCCGGGGAAGCCGGGTGGGGGGGTAGGGCCGTCTTTTTCAGCCAAGGTGTGGGGGGCGTGGTCGGTGGCGAACACGTCAATAACATCGAGGTTGTCCCACAAGGCCTGTACGTCTTGGGGCGAAGCCAGGCGCGGGCGCACCTCGCCGCGCCCACCGGGCAGGCGCGGCAGGTCGTCGGTGGATAGAAAGAGATGGTGGGGGGCCACTTCGCAGGTGACGGGCAGGCCCTTTTCTTTGGCGGCGCGGATGATGAGAATTTCTTCGCGCAGAGCCACGTGGGCGATATGGATGGGGCGGTTGACCAGGGCGGCCAGCAGGATCACGGCGGCTACGCTGCGGCCCTCGGCGTGCGCCACTACCGGAAAATGGGCGGGCCAGCGAGCGAGGTGTTCCATCCACAGGGTCATATCATCCAGGCGCAGGGGGCCGTAGGTCTGGTCGAGGTACATCTTCAGGCCGGCCGCGCGTGGGGCGAGGGCGGCGGCGGAAGCGATATTCTCCGGTCCTGCGCCGATGTATTGCGCATAGTCACATCTTGACCCACGCGAAGCCAACTCTAAAGCAACCCCAAGCGTACCCTCATCCACCACTGGCGGGCGCGTGTTGGGCATCGCCAACACCAGGGTAAACCCACCCGCCAGCGCCGCCTGGGTTCCTGTATCCCAATCTTCTTTGTGCGCGGCCCCCGGCTCGCGCATATGAACATGCGGGTCAATTAGACCGGGTAATCGCAGCATAGCTGGTCCTCTCTCCCTTGAAAAACGCTAAAAAAAGAGAGCCAGTGACTGGCTCTCTTTTTGGAAAAATTGGAATAAAAAGAAGGATAAAACCCGTGAGCATTCGCTCAAGCGGTTGGTAGAAGATGGTACGTTTTGCCCAAAATTTCATGCCGGGCCAATTTTATGCAGAATCGCAGTTCTGTCAAGGAAAAAAACCGAAGTTTATCCAAGATTAAAGTTCTTCTGCGCCATTTGGGCAATTGACTTGCCGATGCTGATAGAGGCCGTCGCCGCAGGGGAGGGGGCATTGAGAACGTGAACCATGTTGGGCGCTTCCACGATGCTGAAATCGTCTAACAGTTTGCCATCTGGCCCCAAAGCCTGGGCGCGCACGCCCGCGCCGGCCGGGTGAACATCCTCTTCGCGCAGTTCAGGCATCAGTCGTTGGAGGGCCTTCACAAACGCTTTCTTGCTGAAGGAACGGTAAAACTCGCCCAGGCCCATCTTCCAGTACTTGGCGGCCATGATCCAGAAGCCGGGGTAGAACACATACGTGAACATATCGCGCAGTGAAATGGCCGAGCGGGTGTAGCCTTCGCGCTTAAAGCCCAGCACGGCATTGGGGCCGGCCTCCACCCCGCCGTGGATCATGCGGGTAAAATGCACGCCCAGGAAGGGGAAGCGCGGGTCTGGAACCGGGTAAATCAGGTTTTTGACCAGGTGTTCTTTATCTTTTACCACTTCGTAATACTCACCGCGGAAGGGGACGATCTGCACTTTGGGGTTGACCCCAGCCATGCGCGCCACCCGGTCCGACTGCAGCCCGGCGCAGTTAATCAGATTGCGGCAGTAGATTTCGCCGCTGGTAGTTTCTAACACGATCTCGCCGCTGCGGCGGTGAATGGCCTTAACGCGCGAACGAGTGCGGACCTCGCCGCCGCCCGCCTGCACAATTTTGGCATAGGCATTCGTGACGGCAGTGTAATCAATAATGCCCGTTTGCGGCACAAACAACCCGGCGATGCCGGTGGCATGCGGCTCGTATTCCTGAATTTCTTTGACGCCGTTCAGGCGGCGCAGTCCGACCAGCCCGTTGGCATGGCCGCGCTCTTCGAGGGTCTTCAGGGCCGGCAGTTCGCTTTCCATAGTGGCGACGACCACCTTGCCGCAGTTCTCATGAGGAATGCCGTGTTCAGCGGCAAACCGGTACATGGCCTCACGGCCTTCTACACAGTTTTTGGCCTTGAGAGAACCGGGCTTGTAGTAGAGACCGGAATGAATCACACCGCTGTTGTGGCCGGTCTGATGAGCCGCCAGCTTATCCTCGGCCTCCAGAACAACCAGCGATGGATGCGATTGATTTACCAGGGCCATGGCGGTTGCCATGCCGACTATTCCTCCGCCGATGATGGCGATATCGTACCGGTTTGTATTAGTCATGTTTTTGCTCCGTTGGCAACGCCGGTTTGCTCCCGCGTGACGCCCGGCGAGAACAAACCTTGAGGATGTTTGGATTATGGCTAATTATATCTGAATCACCGTTGATGTGGAAATTTAGAGCGCAGATCAAACAGGGTTTTTCGCCTATAAAGCACTGCGAAAAATCCTGTGGTGCTTAAAGAACCCATCCCCTTTAATCGTGCTACAATAAATCTCGTACCTTGCGAGTCCCGTTCCATATCTTACCTTACAGGATGTTTCTTATGATTAAAATAGCAGAAGTTTTGCCTCCATACCCTACCCCCTTGTGGCGGATGGTCAAGCAGTGCGGTATCAAATACGTGGTCGGTGGGATGGATTTCCGCCGGGGGCTGAACGTGAAGCGCGAAGAACTGCCCTGGAGCTTTATGAGCCTGGCGCGGGTGAAGTCGGCGTATGAGGATGCCGGCTTTAAGTTCGACGTACTCGAAAGCCGCCCCCCCATGGAAAAGATCAAGCTGGGGCTGCCGGGGAAGGATGAGGAAATCCAATACGTGATTGACCTGATCCAAAACCTGGGCCGGTTGGGGGTGTCGGTGTGGTGCTACGAGTGGATGCCGGTCTTCAACTGGATGCGCACCTCCACCACGGCCCCGGCGCGCGGCGGCGCATTGGCGACGGCCTTTGACTATTCCATCATGGAAAAGGCTCCGCTGACCGAGTACGGCGTGGTGACGGAAGAAACGCTGTGGGCTAACCTCAAATCCTTCCTGGAGATTATCGTGCCGGTGGCCGAAGAAGCCGGCGTGAAGCTGGCAATGCACCCCGATGACCCGCCGCTCTCGCCGATCCGGGGGTTGGGGCGCATTATGCGCAGCATCGAAAACTTCCAGCGCCTCATTGACCTGGTTCCCAGCCCGGTCAACGGCATTACTTTGTGCCAGGGGAACTTTACCCTGATGACCGATGACCTCCCCGCCGTCATCCGCCACTTTGGAAAACAAAATAAAATCTTCTTCGTCCACTTCCGCGATGTACGAGGCACGCCCCAAAAATTCGTGGAGACCTTCCACGATGAAGGCAAGACCGATATGCTGGCCTGCATGGAAGCCTACCGCGACATCGGCTTTGAGGGCGTTTGCCGGCCAGATCATGTGCCAACCATGGAAGGCGACAGCAACGACAATCCTTCCTATTCCTCGATTGGCCGCCTGTTCGCGATCGGGTACATTAAGGGCCTGCGCGAAGCGGTTTACCGCTGTAGAGAAGAAGATTAGTCAGGACGAAAAGCGTGTTCATCCTGTTTCTCGCGCGGGGGACAGGATGAACACGCTCTCCAAAACACCTGCGGGATCAGGCTCAGCCCAACGTCACTTCTACCCAGCGGCGTTTGACGCTCGTGAGGGGAATGACGTTGCCCTGGAAGATTTCACCATCTACAACCACTTTTTCAACTCCGCGCGAGACATGGCGCGGATTACGCACCTTGATGTTGAAGAGCGTATCGCGGAACTGACGCGATACCTCAAAGCCATCCCACTCCGCCGGGATGCATGGATCAACGCGCAGGCCGTCATAAGTGGGTTGAATGCCCAACAGGTAGCCCGTCCCGGCCTGATACATCCAGGAAGCCGTTCCAGAAAGCCAGCTATTGCGCGCCAGGCCGAAGAGAGGGTGTTCGTCGGCCAGGATGTTCTGGGGATAGACGTAAGGCTCGCACTCAAAGGTGTCGATTTCCTCATTGCGCGCGGCGGGGTTGATCTGACGGTAATAGCGGTAGGCGCGCCCGGCATTGCCGGCCAGGATTTCTGCAATGATGACCCAGGGGTTGACGTGCAGGAAAATTCCACCGTTCTCTTTGGCTCCGGGCGGATAGGTAGTGATGCCGCCCTTGGCCGGGTCGAAACCGTTGAAACCGGGGGCACTGAGTTTGATGCCGCAGCGGGTGTTCAGCCGCCGTTCCACCGCGTCGAGCGCCGCGCGGGCGCGTTCTGGGGTGGCAAAGCCAGAGATGACCGGCCAGGCCTGGGCATAGGCATAAATCTGCCCGGCCTGGTTCTGACGCGACCCTAACGGCGTGCCATCGGCGTCAAAATAAGCCAGGAACCATTCGCCATCCCAGGCATGTTCGTTCACCCGCGCCTGCATGGCGGCGTAATCTATATCGGCCTGCCGGGCCTTATCTTCCTGGCCTAACCGCCGGTAGATGGCGCTTAACTCGCGCAGGGCCGCGCCGTACAGGTTGGCCGCCAGCAGCGATTCAGCCCCTTTCGCCAGGTTGATGGTATCGTTCCAGTCGGCAAATCCTAACAACGGCAGTCCGTGAGCGCCCACATCCCCTTTGGTAAACGCTACTGCCCGCGCCAAGTGGTCTAACACCGTGCCGCTTTCCAGGGGGCGGCCGTCACGGTCTTTGTCGTAATAAGGGATGGTTTCTTCTAGAAAACTGAAATCGCCGGTTTCTTTCAGATATGCGGCGACGGCCAGCACAATCCACAGGTGATCGTCGCTGTAATAGTGGGGCCGGTCTTCGCGTTCCAGCGAGTCGCCCTCTGATCCGACCATCGTCAGCGGGTTAAACTGGTGCATGGCCGAGCCATCGCGCTTTTGCACCGAGAGCAGTTTTCGTATCAGATCCAAAGCCGCCTGGGGGGCCAGCGCCATTACCCCCATGGCATCCTGCGAGCTGTCACGGAACCCGATGCCCCGCGCGCCGTACCCCAACTGGTAATACGAAAGGTAGCGCGACCAGTTGAGCGTGATGAAGCACTGGTAGGCGTTGTGAACGTTAAGCATCGAGTTGAGCTCTGCATCGGGGGTGTGGACCTGCTGGCGGCACAGAGTGGTTTCCCAGAAGGATTTTTGCTCATCCAGAGCGGCCTGGACGGCCTCGGGGCGGCGGTACGTTTCAATGGCCGGCAGAGCGGCTTCCAGGCTGCTTTCCTGGCCTAACAGGGTGATGATCTCGCGGGTTTCGCCTGCTTCAACCACGCCCAGGGCGTGCAGCAGCGCGGCGATGTTATCGCCTCGTTTGGCGACGGAATTGGTGAGGTGCGCCCCGCGCAGGCTGAGAGGGTTGGCCCACGAGCCGTATTCGTTATCGCCCAGGAAAGGCCGCCGGTCGGTATCGAAGCTGTCTACCGGGGCGTTGGACGTGAAGTAATTGATGGCGAAATCGCGGCGCATAAAAGCGTATTGTTTCAACACTTTCAGACCGCCTTCCTGGTCAATCACCTCGCTTTGCATGGTCTGCGGAACCCAATCTGCATTGGTAAGCTGCAAGAGGGAGTTAAAATGCGTCCACTCCACCACCGGGATCACGTCAATTTCCAGCGGCGTGCCGGTTTGGTTCGTCACACGGATGCGCCGCACCTCGCAAGCCGCGCCGCGCGGGACGAAAATCGTCACTTCTGTCTGGATACCTTCGACCTGCGAGAGGATGCGCGTATACCCCAGGCCCACATGGCACTCATACTGTTCATATGGAACCAGGCAAGGGATGAAAAAGGGCGAGAAGACCCGGTAGCCATCCTCTCCCTTAACCCGCACGTACAACCCTTCCCCTTTAAAATCGGAAGACGGCAACTGGGTAATGTATTTGGTGATGCGGTTCAGCGCCGGGTCGTTCTTGCAGATCAGCGCGCCGCCGGTGTGGTCTACAAAGCCGCCAAAAGCCAGCGTGCCGATGTAATTAATCCACTTTACCGGAGTCTTGGGGTTGGTGATGATATATTCGCGCAGGGTATTGTCGAAATATCCGTACTTCATGGTCTTCCTTTTGTGCTAACCGACCTCAACTTCGACCTGCACCTCGGTTTGGCCGTGGGCGGGGAGCGGTATCAGCGTTCCTGCAATGGGGCGGCCGTCAACGCGCACAGACAGGGTTGCGCCGGATCCAACGCGCCGCACCTGGATGTTGTAGCGCGCGCCGCGGAACTGCCGGCAGGCGGTGAAGCCCTGCCAGTCTGAAGGGATTACCGGGTGGACGCGCAGACCATCCAATTCGGGGCGGATGCCCAAAATCCACTGGGTGATCGCCACGTAATTCCAGGCGGCGGTTCCGGTCAGCCAGGAATTTTTGGCTTCGCCGTGGGTAGGGGCGTCGCGCCCGGCGATCATCTGCGGGTACACATAGGGCTCACAGCGGTGCAGGTCGCTGATTGCTTCGCGGGCCGAAGGGTTGATGCGGCGGTAGTAATCGAAGGCCCGATCACCACGCCCCAGGATAGTTTCGGCGATCATAATCCAGGGGTTGGTGTGGCAGAAGATCCCGGCGTTTTCTTTGTAGCCAGGGGGGTACGAAGAAATCTCGCCCAGGTGCAGGTAATACTGCGAGTAGGCCGGCTGCTGCAAAATAATGCCGTGCGGGGTCGCCAGCCGTTCGTTGACCGCGTTGAGGGCCATGAGCGCCTTACCGTCCTGCACGCCCAGCCCGGCCATGATGCAAATGCCCTGCGGTTCGATAAAGATCTGCCCTTCCTGGCAGGTTTTTGACCCTACCGGGCGGCCAAAGTCATCGTAAGCCCGGCGGAACCATTCGCCATCCCAGCCGGCCTGCCAGATGGCTTCTTCCATCTTCTGCATCGCCGCGCGGTAGCCGTTAATCTCTTCCGCCGGGCAGCCCCGGCGCTCGGCCAGGGCGATCATCTCGCAGCAGGAAAGGATAAACAACCCGGCGATGAAGACCGATTCAGCCACTTTGCCGTCTTTGTTGGTGGTGGTCTGGAAGGATTGGCCGGGCGTATCGGAGAAGCAGTTGAGATTGAGGCAGTCGTTCCAGTCGGCGCGGCCAATGAGCGGCAGGCCGTGCGGGCCAAGCCGGTCCAGAGTATAGCGGATGGCGCGCTGAAGGTGTTCCCACAGGGGCGTTTCACTGCCGGGGCGGTTATCGTAGGGGACTAATTCGTCCAGGATAGACCAATCGCCGGTTTCTTTGATGTAGGCGCTGGTCGCCAGCACCTGCCAGTGGGGATCATCGTTGAAATTTGACCCAACATCATTGTTGCCGCGCTTGGTGAGGGGCTGATACTGGTGATATGCTCCGCCCGAATCGAGCATGGTGGCGGCCAGGTCTAACAGGCGCTGACGGGCGCGCTCGGGGACCATATGCAGAAAGCCCAGCAAGTCCTGATTCGAGTCGCGGAAGCCCATCCCGCGCCCGATGCCCGATTCAAAATACGAAGCGGAGCGCGACATATTGAAGGTAATCATGCACTGGTAGGCATTCCAGATGTTGACCATGCGGTTGGTGTCGGCATCGGGCGTGTTCACCTGGTAGACGCCTAACAGTCCGTTCCAATAGTCGCGCAGTTTATCAAAGGCGGCTTCCACCTGATCCGCGTTCAGATAGCGGGCAATGATGGGCTTAACGGTGCGCTTGTTGATCGTTGGCGGGCCAGGCGGGTCGAACTTTTCGGCGGCAGGGTTCTCGTGGTAGCCGAGCAGGAAAATGACCTGGCGGGTCTCGCCGGGAGCCAGCTCCAGCCGGACGTGGTGCGACCCCACCGGCTGCCAGCCGTACGCCACCGAATTGGCCGACTCGCCGCGCTCAACGACCAGGGGATTCTCCCAGCCGCGGTAGGGGCCGAGGAAGGCTTCGCGTTGGGTATCGAAGCCGGCCAGAGGCGCGGAGCAGGCGAAAAAGGCAAAGTGGTTGCGGCGCTCGCGGTATTCGGTCTTGTGGTAGATCACCTCATCTTCGATCTCCACCTGCCCGGTAGAGAAGTTGCGCTGGAAGTTGCTGGCGTCGTCGAGGGCATCCCACAGACAGAACTCAATGAAGGAAAAGACCGATAGGCGCGCAGGCTCGGCGCGGCGGTTGGTGACGGTTAACTGCCAGATTTCGAGGTTCTCGCCCAGGGGGACAAAGTAGCGCACCCCGGCCTGAATGCCCGCGCGCGCGGGTTGGATGTGGGGATAAGCCCGGCCGTGTCGGCAGGCGTAATCTTCGTGGGGCAGGCGG
>Ga0101944_10007088_pt1 | contig 11434 bp, 8 predicted proteins | sample DewCreD2012metaG_FD_75245 | JGI IMG/M metagenome (GOLD analysis project Ga0101944, IMG submission 75245) | Hot spring sediment bacterial and archeal communities from British Columbia, Canada, to study Microbial Dark Matter (Phase II) - Dewar... ... | reverse complement strand
CCCGAGTGTTTCAGAGGCTACTGCCTGGTCGCGGGTCAATCGCTTGACCGCTTCCAGGTCTTCTACTGACAGGGGTTTGTACTCATACGGATTTGTTATCACAGAACTCCTTTCGCGGATGCCCCGCATTTCAATGCGGGGAGGAAGCGGAAGCCGGGCGAAGCCCGGTACATGGCCCATGACTCTGTGATATAATCAGTCCAGGCATGTCCCTCCTGTCCGTTAGATGTAAGCTGATGCCCCATGCGAGTACGGCTGAGAAGCTCGCTCGCACGGTGAACCAGTTTGCCAACGCCTGCAACTACGCCTTGCAGGTAGCCCGTAGGGACAACCTGTGGAACAAGTTCGCCCTCCAACGTGCGGTCTACCGGGAGCTTCGGGAGCGGTTTGGCCTCAGCGCTAACCTGGCGGTGCGGGCGATTGCTCGGGTTGGCAAGCGCAAAGGCCACAAAGTTGGAGGCTTCAAGGCCACCAGCGTTGATTACGACCAGCGCATCCTCTCGGTGAACGTCGAGGATGAGATCGTCAGCCTCTCCACCGTGGACGGGCGGGTGAAGGTCCCCATGCAGATTGCGGGGTATCAGCGCCACCTTTTGCGAACCGCCAAAAGCATCCAGGGCGGGCAGTTGGTCAGGGGGCGCGATAGCTGGTACGTCCACCTGTGGTGCGAGTACGATGACCCGCCCATACTCAACCCGCAAGGCTTTTTGGGGGTAGACCTGGGCATCGTGAACATCGCCACCGATTCGGATGGCGAGACCTACTCGGGCAAGCACCTCAACTCGGTTCGCCACCGCCATCGGCGGCTTAGAAGGAAGCTTCAGAAGAAGGGCACCAAAGGGGCTAAGCGCCGCCTGAAGAAGCTTTCGGGCAAGGAGCGGCGCTTTGCCAACGACCTCAACCACCGCATCAGCAAATGCCTTGTGGCTAAGGCTCAACGCACCGGACGCGGCATCGCTCTGGAAGACCTTCAGGGGATCCGCGAACGGGTACGGCTTAGGAAGCCCCAGAGAGCCACGCTGCATAGCTGGGCGTTTTTCGACCTGGGCCAGAAACTCCGGTACAAAGCCGAACGTGCCGGGGTGCCGCTGGTCTGGGTTGACCCCAAAAACACCTCCCGGCAGTGCCCCGCTTGCGGGCACACCGAGCGAGCCAACCGTTCCACGCAAGCCATCTTCAAGTGCGTAGCCTGTGGGTGCTCTGGGCCTGCGGACTACTTCGCGGCGGTCAACATTGGCCGCCGGGCTGCCGTCATCCAGCCGAACGTGGGAGCATGAGATGCTATTCATGGTTATCGTGCTACCTGCAAGCCTCGGACTTCAGTCCGAGGTAGATGACCCCGTCCTTCAGGGGCCAGTCCCGTAGTTTTTCCAGATGAGCTTCGTCGCATTCCATGTGCTGATCTTACTGTAGGTGCTCGAGGGCCTGTTTGCAAAGCTATACAAAAAGTTTTGGCAAAACGCGGGGTTTTGGGTGACAAAGCCGCATAGATATACAGGAATGCCCTAAAACCTGCATAAAACAAACCAGAAGAGTCTCGAGTATAATCAGCCTCAAGGGGTGGAGCCCTCAATGACGATGGGCAAACGTGGCCGCAAAACCAAAGCCAAGCCGGAGAACGGCCTCGAGCCTCGCTGTGAGCACTTGCGGGGTAAGCCCCCCCGCTGCCAGGCCCGGCGTACCAATGGTGAGCAGTGCAGGAAACCCGCTGTGCGGGGTACGACCGTCTGCCAGCTTCATGGCGCTGGGTATCCCTCGAGGGTCAAGGCGGGCGAGCGCAAAGACCCCCGAACTGAACCCGTCAAGCACCGGCTTTACAGCAACATCCAGTACGACGACCTCTACACCCTGATTGACCGCGTAGAGGAAACCATCACAAAAGACGGCGAAACGACCCGTGAGCTTGCGGTAGCCAAAAGCCTGCTCGAGCGTGCCCTGGCGCAGTTTGAGCGCTACCAGGACACCCCCGAACGCCTCGAGCCCCTGGTGGCCGCCCTGGAGGAAGAGCTAGGCCGTTGCCTGGAGGCTAAAGAGCTTGTAGAGGCGGCGCGGGTGCGTCAGGACATTCGGCAGGCCGAGAGCCTTTTGCGGATGTTCACGTCCAGCATGGACAAGGTAGCCAACCTGGTGGCAAAAATCATCAACCTCGAGAAGCAGCGGGCTGAGACCAGGGCAAAGCTGGCCGAGGTCAAAGCCCTCGAGCAGTTCACTTTGTACGTGGGCAAGGCTCGAGCCATCTTCCATCAGGTTGCGACGGTGGAGCAGGTAGAGTTGTTAGAAGAACTGCTACGGCGCGAACTACTCAACCCCCTGCGCCTGACCCTGCCCGAACCGGATCAATATGGCCCAAACTGACCCTCTAGGCCGCCTTGACCCTGCTTTTGCCCTGGCCTTCCAGGACAGTTTTTTTCGTCCTCCGCCACAGTTTAGCGAGGATGACCTGAGCACCCTCGAGCGCTTCGTCAAAGTCGCGGGCCTGCAACCGGAGGGTATCGGTGGCCGCAAGTTCAACCTAGACCGCTTCCCGTACCTGCGTGACCTGTACGCCGAACAGCGGGCCAACCCCTTTCGTCGCATTGTAATCATGAAGGCGGCGCAAATGGGCCTCACCGTGCGCCTGCTCATGCGCTGCCTGTGGTGGGTGGCGGATGGGCGCAAACAGGTCAACGTGGCCCTTTTCTTCCCGTCAGAAAAAGCCGTGTTTGAGCTGCACACCTCGCGGTTTCGGCCTATGGCAGAGTCCAGCGTCAAAATGATGCGAATGGCTGACAGCTTCGACCGCATGGGCCTGGTGCGTTTCGGAGTGTCCACCATGCGCTTTCGAGGGATGCGCTCCCCGGTGGGCCTGGACTCCTTTCCGGTGGACGTTGAGGAATTCGACGAGGTGCGCCTGATGCCCACGTCCTACATCCAGCGGGCTTTTGTGCGTCTGTCGGAATCGCAGCTTCGTGGCCCGCATGGGGAAGCGGGGATTATCGAGCTAAACAGCACGGCGGGCTTCCCTAATCAGGACATTGACCTGTGGTTTTCCCGCTCCGATATGAACTACTGGCGCACACCCTGCCCCAACCCAGCTTGCAAGCGCTCGAGGACGGGTATCATCATGCCCCTGCGCTGGCCGGATGTGGTGGGTAGGGATGGCTCGAGGCTCTACTATCAGTGCCCCGATTGCAAAACCGAAATTCCCGATAGCTGGCTGATGAGCAAAGGCTTTTATGTGCCGGAGCGCCCAGGGGCCAAGGACGAGGCGGGCATCCCCTGGCGCGGGTATCAGTTTAGCCAGATTCTCAAAGGCAATAAATTCTTGCCGGAGTTGTGGGGCGAGTATCAGCGCGGCGACAACATGGCCGAGTTTTACAATTCCCGCCTGGGCCTGCCGTACCAGGACAGGACGGCCATCCCCGCTACCCGTGATGTGGTGCTGGCCTGCAAAGACCCGGCTTACCGCTGGCCTACCGCGCAGTCCACCAGCACCTACCGCGCTATGGGGGTGGATCAGCGCGGGGTGGAAAAGCACGTCTGCATTTATGATTTAGGCCCGGATGGTCGCTATTACCTGGCCCATCTCGAGGTCATCGAGGCTTCGGGACAGGACGCGGTGAAGGCGCTGGTGAGCCTGGCCCGGCGCTTCCGCGTAGATATAGTCGTGATTGATGGAGAGCCTTCCTATGATTTGGCCGTCGGCCTGGGCCGCCATCCCGATATGCCGCGTGGGTCGGTCTGGTTGGCCGATTACGTGGAGGACGCGCCACAGATGATTGAATGGCCTGACGACCGCGCCAAAAAAAGCATTGCCAAAGGCTCCGGCGAAACCAAGTACGAGTTTCGGGTGCTGATTGACCGCTATAAAGGCATGGACTGGGCGCTAACCAAGTTTGAGCGGCGGGAAATGGTGCTGCCCGTAGACTTCGAGGCCAAGGTGCAAAGCCGCACCCGGCGCGGCCAGACCGAAGTCGCACAGGTAGGGCAGGAATACCTGTTACACCTGGAAAATATCGCTCGCGTGAGCCTTCTGGTCACGCGCAAAACTGAGCAGGGGGAGCGCTTCGGCTTCGGGCATTACCGGCGCACCTTCCGGCATCTGAACGTAGACCCGCACTTTGCCCACGCGCACCTGTTCGCCTGTGTGGGCCTCAGTCGGCGGGCCGGTGTCAGCAATATCTACTATATCTACTATGCACAATCTGAACCGGCGCTGGAGCCCCAACCGCAAACCCCCACCCTGGCCCTGCCTTCGACACTGCAACCAGAGCGGCTCGAGGCCGAAAAGAAATTGTCGCGGGCCAAAACCTGCGGCATGTGCAAGCACTTTGTGGCAAGCCAATCGCGTTGTGGCCATCCGGCCAACCGTGCGGTCATCCTCAAGGTGGAGCAGGGCACACCGTCGTGTTTGTGGTTTGCGGCTGCGAGGAAAAAATGAATTACACCCTGCGCATACCCCTGGAGTCTGAGGCCCTCGAGCAAATCCTGGCCGATTTGACCCTGGACGTGGCCGAAGTGCGGCCCGATTTGGTCATCGCCTGGGCGCAGCGCGCCTTGGCCGCACCCGAACCAACCGCAACCCAATCAAGGTTGAAGGGGAGCTGGTCAAGCTCGTGACCGACGGCTCTTTTATTCGGGTGGTCACGCGCTAGGGGCTAGGGGTAGGCCAACACGTCAGGTATAGCCGAGTCTTTCGAGGGGCTCGGCTATACTTTTGCTATGTACACGGTTCGGGTGGCCCTCGAGTCCGATGCCCTCAACGACATTCTGGCGCGGGTGGGGGCGGATGTTGCCGAACTATTCCCGCATACCCTGCAAGCCGTCAGAACGCTCGCTGAGGCGGCTCGAGAACACTGGCAGGCCCTCGCCCTCAAGCAGGTGCCACCCCCCTGGCGCGTGGCCTATAGAGAGGCCATAAAAATAGAAATGCAGGTGGGCGATAACACGCTCACCTACTCGATTTACGTGGATCACCCCAAGGCGGGGGCCCTCGAGCGGGGTCTACCCGCCTGGGACATGAAAAAGGTGCTGCAAACCTCCAAAAAAGTGCGGGTGAGCCGTCGGGGTCACAAATACTTGATTATCCCGTTCGACTGGGGGGAGCCCTCGGCTATCGCAGTGAGAGCCCAAAAAGCCCGCAACGTCCAGGAGCAGGTCGCTACTGCCTGGATACAGCGTGAACCTCTCGAGTCCCTGGTGAGTGTGACCAAAGGGCGTCGGCTGTACTCTTGGGGCGATAGGCTCACACCGGCGGAGGTGCGCGAGCTGGGCCTCGACCCCGAAAAACGCGATGAGGGCCGCAACCTGGTAGGCATGGTGCTGATGAAATCCCTACCGGATAGGCGGCAGTACGCCATGACCTTTCGCACCATGAGCGAAATAAGCGACCCTGCAAGCTGGATACATCCGGGCTTCCCCGCTCTCAATCTCACTGAGCAGGTGGTACGGTGGCTCGAGTCTATTTATCCCGCTTCCATCCGCGAGGCCCTGGCCCTGGATGAGATGCTGGCCCTCGAGCGGTTCAAAGAATAACCCCCCCTCGAGGGGGGGTTATTCTTTGAACCGCGTCCCGTTCAAATGTCGAATCCCCCTTTGCCGTCGGGGTTGATGCGCACAACGGCGTCGAACGCAACCAGCCCCTTGTCGGTAACGTACCCGCTCGAGGTGATCTCGAGCACCTTGGCGGTGCGGAGATACCCCCGCTGGTTTTTATAGCGGATTTTGGCCCCTACAGGGGCCGCTTTCTTTTCTTCCGGGGTCAAGGGTTCCTGTACCATAGTCTGCCTCCACCTAGATACTAGCATAAAGTAGCAAGATATGCTACATTGGGGGTGGAGGTAGACTATGACCATGACCAAGGCCGAGAAAATGCTCGAGAACCTCAAGAAGGGCTACTTTACCAATAGCGCCCTCAAAATCCCTGTATACGACGGGGACGGCAACCCCGTCACGCACTGGACGTTCAAGAGGGCCGATATGGTCAAGGCCCGCGAGCGGGGTGAGAACGTGCTCGAGGTACTCTACGATGACCTCGAGCGGTTCCTGCGTGAGGGCGACTTTCGCCTGTAGCGCACCCACCCCACCCCACCCCCCTCGAGGGGGGTTTTTCTTTGGCTAGAACAGGGCCGCCTGCGGCTCGTTTTGCTGTTGTTGCGTACCTTCCTCGGGCTCGGGTTGCCCGTCGCGGTTGAGTTTTGCCAGTCGGTAGCGCAACGCAAGGCCGGTCTCGTCCAGGTTCTCGCTCGTGCCCTGGAAAATGCTACCCATCATCTTCTTTTTTGCGATTCGTTCGTAGTTTTCACGGTCAAAATCGGTATCACTCAGCACGGTGTGCAGTTCGATGGGCTTTTTCTGGCCCAATCGGTCAATGCGGGCGCTGCGCTGTTCCCAGGATTTTTGCGTCATGGGCACGTCGTACTGGATGAGGTGCTGGCCTCGGTGCTGTAGGTTGGCCCCTACCTGCCCAGCATCGCTCGAGACAATCACGTCTACTTCCCCTCGGTTGAACCGGCTGCGAATCCGGGCCTTCTCCTGGGCGCTGTGTCCACCGTGCAGTACGGCCACTTTGTGCCCCTGCCGCTGGGCTTCTTCGGCAAGCATCTCCACGGCGGCGCGGTTGCGGGCGAATATCACTGTGCCCTGCCCACGACGGGCCTCGAGCAGTTTCATCACGTGCTGCACCTTGCCGTTCTGCTCCGGCGGGTGCTCGTTGATGATGCGGTTCTGAGCCGCATGGTGGATGATGCCAAGGTTGGCCTGTATACGTCTGGCAACTTCCTCATGCGCCTCTGGCGGGACACCCGTGAACGATTCCGGCGACAGCATTTGCGCCGCCTCCACGTCCACCTTGCCCTGTCGCTGGGCTCGCTGTAGGCGGCGGTAGGCGTGCCCAAGGGCCTCGAGGGCTTCCTTCTGCGCGGGGTGCAGGGGTACGTACCCGTGTCCGCTGGGGCTGTCGCCCTGGGTTCCGTCAGCGCCCCAAACCACGCGCTTGACCGTGTTGGTGGGTACGGAATCCACGAAAAAGTGTGGGTCAGTGAAGCGCTTGACCGCCTCACGGCTGGCCTGGGCGTCCAGTCCGTAGCGGCGCATAAACTCGTCCTTATCGCCAAAACGCTGCGGGTCAATCTTCGCTAACCAGTCGGCGATCTCGCTCATATCGTTTTTAAGCGGACTCCCGGTGGCATAAGTGCCATATTTGGACAGGCTCATGGCGGTATCGAACACCCGTTGCATGATGCTGTCCGGTTTCCCGTCGCGGCCTAGAAAATCGTGAGCCTCGTCGAATGCTAAAAAGTCCAGCGGGATGTTCTCAGCCTCGAGGGCCTTCTTCATCAGTTTTTGCCGTTCCTCAAGCGGGGCCTGGACAAAACGCTGGGTGAACTGCTCCACGTCCTGCCCGTGGTGCTCGGCCATGATGCGCAACAGGTCATCCCGCAAGCTCTGGTGGGTGATGGCAACAAAATGGGTATTGGGGTCTTTGAGCGCGGCCTTGCGCTCGGCAAATGTACCCTCCCGGGCGTGCCAGCGGTAGCGGCCTGGCTCGAGGGTCATCGCCATTTCCTCGCCCATCTGGTCACGCACAACCGAGGGCACGCCCATTATCACCTTGCGAGCCTCCCCTCGGTTCAAAAGTTCCGTGCCCATCCCGATCATCACGCTGGATTTGCCGCTACCCGTGCCCAAAAATAGGCCGGTTTTTTTGGCGGCTAACAGGTGCTTGATGGCCCGCTGCTGCTTGACGTATTTTGTGCCCCTGCCCATCGTGCGATCTGGGATGATGTTCACGGGGTTTTGCAAGGGTCGGATAGGCCCTGAGATGGCCTGCATCATGCTGGCTAGGCGGTTCTCCACCCCCTCGGGCAGGGCATGGCGCTCGAGGTTCGGCAAAGGCGGGTCGGGCTCGAGCGCGGGGTCTCCGGTGGCTCCGGCAAACAGGGCAACCTGAGCACTCTGGGCGGCCTTGTCCGCTTCTTTTTTGGCGCGGTAAGCCTCGAGCAGACTCCCTGCACCCCCCATGTAGGCAAACTTCCCTCCCTGGCGTTCGCGCAACCTTCCGGCTTCAGCCTGTACCTGCTTCTGAAACTCCGCAAATCCTTCAGGGTCTCGGATTTGCCAGAGCACATCACCCCACGGGTTGGTCTTTTTGGTCGTGGTGAACGGCTTGCCGGTTAGATTGGCGTGGTAGCGGTTGAATCGCTCGGTGACGGCTCCCCGCATGTGCTCGAGCACGGCGTTGTAGGCCCGGTGGGGGCCTTTGAGGGTTTCCACAAACTCGGCCCACTCCACCAGGTCGTCGCCCATTGCTTCGGCGGCTATCTGCTTCCGGCGGCCATGCCAGGCCCGCCAATCGGGGGACAGGGCCAAACCTTCTACAATGTCCCCATGGGCGCTGGGTGGCCTTACGTTGGCCTTCCCGCTCTCGGTGAGGGTGATGCTGCCGTTCTCGTTTTCCACGTAATCGCCCTTGCCCAACCCCATTGACCGGATGGCCTCGGCTTTGAGGCGCTGATCGTCCTCAGCAAACGCACCGCCTCGAGCCCTGAACGTCAGGGTGATGGGCTTGTTGGGGTCAAAATCCTGTTCGTCCCAGAACATCGCGGCCTGGCTGCCGCTACCAAACTTCGGCGGCTCTGGATTGCGCTGGTCATGCTGCTCGAGGGCCTTCGCCACTGCCTCTTTTCGCTGGGCCAATTCTTCGGGCGATTTGCCCAATACTTCGGTGAGGTAGTAATGCCGAATGGCCCGCTGATCCTGTGGCGTAAGCTCGCCCAAAGGCTTGTAGGCTACCTGGGTACGGGGGTCTTGCATCAGGGCCAGGTACAGGGCTTTGCGGGCATCGGGGGTGTCCTCGAGCTTCTGATCTAAATAATGCACCTGGTCGGGCCGGTGGGTCTGCACCCACTGACGGGCTGCCTCCTGAATCCGGCGGGCTATCTCGGGGTGCCTGGCCTCCAGGTTGGTGTAGTCCACGGGCCGGTCTACTTCGTACTTCTCCCCGTCCTTGTTGGTGCGGGTTTCCTTCCCGTCGTAGGTCGGTAGCAGGGTCTCGAGGTGTTCGTAGTATTCGCTTTGTTTGTCTTCTGGAACCCAGTCCTGCACGAAAGAAAGACTCCCCAATAGCCGCTTCAGCTCGGCGGGTGTCCACCCATCGGCCAACCGTGAATAAACGGCTTCCTCGAGGGCCTCTTTTATTGGCTTGTTGGCGGCAATCCCTGGGGTCGCCATGCGCTGCGGGCGCGGGGGGTCGCTGTCAAAAGCGCTGGCGGGGTAGCGGGTGAACCCTGGCGGTAAATAGTCGTCCTCATCCAGCTCGCCATTTTTGATGGCGGCGGCGGTTTTGCGCAGTTCGGCCAATGCCTCGTCCTGCGGCTCCATCAGGGCATCGAGGCCATCTGGCCCTAGATGTACAAGCAGTTGATTCCCGCTTTTCTCGTACTCATACTGGCCTTCTTTGAGTCCCAAAGCCCGCAAAATCGGCGCTACGTCCCGCACTCCCCGAACCCCCATGTTCAAAGTCATAAACCCCTGGGGCTCCTGCTGCAAGGCCATGTTCAGGGCGGCGCTGGCCTCCACCTGGCCCAACACCGTACCCAACACGTCTCGAGCTTCCTCTATCGTTTCGCGGCGCATATCCAGCATTCGCTGTACAGCCATGCCGTCGGTGCTGTCGGTAATCGGCGGTATTTCAAAGGATCGAGCCGCGTCTAGCAGCGCCTGGGCTTTCTTCATGGCCTCGGGTATGCGGGCAAGGTGGGCCTCGTGCTCTTCCTCGAGGGCCTTCTGTAGCGCCTCTATGTCCTCTTTGGGTAGGCGCTTGTGCAGGGCTCGAGCCAGCATCTGCACGGCGGCGTCGGTTCCAAAGTGATCCAGGATTGAGCGGTCTAGCAGGTTGTCCCCCAACACCGCCAAGGACACGTTGGACAGATGCCCGTAGGCTCCGGTGGCGTGAGCGCTGTGCATGGCGTCCCGTAGCTGCTTGTAGTCCAGCCCGTCAGCAGTGGCCTCCACCTGGCCCAAAAAATTACGCATCAGGTCTTCGCGCTGCATGGCTTCCATGCTCTGCTCGATGTCCTGCCGGGCCTCGTCGGATAGGTGAATCTCGAGGGGGGCTCCGGTGGGTTCACGGGTCATGCGCCTGATGGTCTCGGGGGTGAGGGTCGGGTCTTTGCCAAAAGCAATTTTCCGCTGGGCCTTCCTGAGTTCTTTTAGCTGGCGGTTGGCCTCGATAAAGGCGCGAACGTGGGCGGCTTCTTCGGCTACCTTCTCGGGGGTAATCTCGATTTTGGGTTTGGGTAGGGCGGCCTCGGTGGTTATGGCGGCTAATGGCCGTAGCTGCTGGGCCTCAATCATGCGGGCGCGGGCGGCCAACATCCTCGCGGCCTGCTCAGGTTCGGCTTCCTCGAGCCGTTTCTGGAAAAACTTATCGGCCTCGGTTTTGGCCTGGCGGGGCCCAAAACCCTGCTGGGCGGCCTCTTCTTTGAGGTTGCGCTGATACCCAGGCGATTTTTTTGGTGCGCTGGGTTCGGGTGGCTCGAGTTCCTGGTTCGATAGCACCTCGCGGCGCAGCTCGTCATTATCAATCAGGGTTTTGATGAGTTCGCGCTCGAGCTTTTTGACTGCACTCTCCACCTTCCTGATCTGACTGGCGGCGGCCAAACCAGCGGCTAGGTTGACAGCGGGCTCTGCGTCGGCGGCGTCCTCTTCGTTGGCTGTAATCGGGGTGATGCTGCGTTTAGCCACTTCCTTGAGCGTTTCTTTCAGGTCGGGCTCGAGCAGGGCCTCAAAAGCGGGGTTCTGGGTAAGGCGGGCAGCGGCCTCGAGGGCCCGTTGGCGGGCCTGGTGAACAGCAGGCTCGAGCTTGGCGATTTCCTCCACCCGTCGGGCGCGTTCTTCAGGGGCTACCTGTGCCTTTTGTTTCCAGTCCTCGGCGGTTCCAAGTTTGCGCAACCGTAAGCCGGTCAACGCTTTGGGGCCGCCAATAACATGAGCGCTCCCATCGGGGTTTTCGCGGATTTTGACGTGAATGTAGGCTTCGTGGTCGGGGCCGTGGGGCTTGAGGGTGATCCAGCGCTCCCCTGGCTGTAGGGGTTCGTTGGCTTTTCTCAGGGCGGGCTCGGCCCAAAAAACAAGAGCAAAGCCGTTTTCGTCATAGGCTAGACAGTAATCCGGCAGGTACATAGCACCATGCTATCACCGCCTGTTGCGCACCATCTCGGCCCACTGAGGTGGTCAAGCCGTTTGGCGTGGTGGTCTACCAGGTGGTCAATAAACTTTTTGGCTCCCTCAATGCCGGTCAAATGGTGTGGCTCCGGTTTTATCGGAAATGCCGTGATCAGGGTGATTCTGCCCGGCCACCGGTGGGGCATGGATAGCGGGGGGTGGAGGCGGCGGGGGGCTTCCTACTGCTTTACGTAATTTGCTCATGCACATAGTATATTTACATTTATCG
>Ga0101944_10007086_pt1 | contig 11437 bp, 10 predicted proteins | sample DewCreD2012metaG_FD_75245 | JGI IMG/M metagenome (GOLD analysis project Ga0101944, IMG submission 75245) | Hot spring sediment bacterial and archeal communities from British Columbia, Canada, to study Microbial Dark Matter (Phase II) - Dewar... ... | reverse complement strand
TAGACCGCCGCCGCCGGCTCGAGCTGGCGGGCCAGTCGCTTGCGGGCCACGTGCAGCCGTCGCTTGATCGTCCCGATCGGGGCGTCGAACTGCGCCGACATTTCGGCCAGCGAACGATCCTCCAGATAGAACGCCACCAGCGTCTGCCGGTCCAGCTCCTTTAGTTCAGTCAGCCCCTGCCGGACGCGCCGCACCTGCTCGCGGCTCAGCATCTCCGTCAGCGGCGTGCGGGTCTCGACGGGGTACTGCTCGACGCTTCCCGCCTCTGGCGCCGTCCTGGGGACCAGCCGCTTGCGCCGGTTGATCGCCATCCGCCGCGTCATCTTGCGGAGCCAGCCTGGCAGCGCTTGCGGATCCCGTAGCTGCGGCAGCTTCCGCATCGCTTGCAGGAACACGTCCTGCGCAAGCTCCTGCGCCTCGGCATAGTCGCCCACACAGCGCACCGCCACGGCCAGCACGTGCCGCTCGAACCGCTCGAACAAGCGGCCCATCGCCACGCGGTCACCACGCTGCGCGGCCAGCACCAGTTCCGTCACGTCGTTCGCAGGGATCGAAGCACGAGGATTCATCACGGTTGGCTTTCTCATCGAGTGGGCAGAGGCCCGTGCGATCGGCCCGTCAAGGAGGGGCAGCCGCAAGGCGATTCCACGGGCGATGGCTTGGGAACGCTTAGGCTGCCAGCACGCGGCAAATGGTTGAGCGCAACAGCTCAAAAGCGCCGCAGCACCGGCCGGGCCGGCACCGAGCACCCCAAGGCAACCACGGCCAAGGCGTCAAGTTGGGCGCGTGCGCCGTCGCCCTAACGACCCTGGCCGAGCATGCCTGGGCGTGCCCTTCCCTTGCCGGCCCGCTTCGGAAGCGGGCACGCGGCAAGACGCATCGCGCAGGGCACAAGGCCGAGCGTCGGCCGCAGCGCCAATACCCACGCACTGGCACATTCGCTCCAGGCGCGCGACATCCAACCTTGTTTGCCGGCCGGATGGTGCAAGAGGCGTCCTGGGCCAAAGAGGGACCGGCGCACTGCGACGACGTCCGCGACCGTACGAACCAGGCGATTGGCGATCGCGCGGATCGTGTTGCGGGCGGCGGTCAGATAGGCGGTACGCATAGTGGGTCCTCCTCTGGCGCACAGGCGCACAGCAGAAAGAAGTAGAAAATTTGTCGCCAGGCTCCACGGTCCGAGGCCTCGCACCTCGCAGGCACAATCCGGCACGTGAGCCTGGCTCAACACGCCATTGTAGGGGCCAATCGCGGGCTCCAATGTTGCGGCAATCCGCAAAAAGGTTGGACCGCCGCAATCGGGCGCTACCGGCGCGTTCAAAAAGCGTGTCCGGCCTATAGACGCCCTAACCTGGTAGCCGGTTCACGAGGTCCCGAAAAAATTTCGGGACATTTTCACGCCGCGTTCAAGCCAAAGGGGCCGGCACTTTCACTTTGCCGCCCAGCGCAGCGGTCTCTTCCAGCGGCACTTGCCAGGCGTTGGGGGCTTGACAGAGGGCCTGCGCGCGGTACAAGAAACGCAACTGAGACTCAGTATCATATTAGCCAGCCGCACGGTGAGATCTCGTGTCACCTGCCAGCCAGCGTCCATCCCAGCTTTCCCGGCCGTGCGTGCTCGAGTCTCCACGGATGGCCGTTCGCAGGAGATTTTGCGATGGCTCTGGCTCGTTGGGCGTTTCCGCTGCGGAGCGGAAAGGCGGCAGGTAATTGGCAAGATGGCTCCACCTGGGTTTTGACCAGAACCGGGACTGGGCAAACGGCGCGGCGAGGTGCGTTCAGCCTCGTCGAGCTGCTTGTGGTCATCGCCATTCTCGGGATTCTCGTCGCGCTGCTGTTGCCGGCCGTGCAATCGGCCCGCGAGGCCGCTCGCCGGATGCAATGCAGCAACCACTTGCGGCAAATCGCGTTGGCGGTGCAAAACTATCACGACACGCACCGCTTCCTGCCGCCCGGCGCGAGCGATCCGTCGCTGGCAGGCGCCAGCGGCTTTGCGGCGATCTTGCCGTACTTGGAGCAAGCGGCGCTTTACCAGCTTTACGATTTCGGTCGGGGGAACAGCGACCCGGCCAACCTTCAGGCCGTCTCGCAGCGGATCAAGACCTACCTCTGTCCGAGCTGCGTTTTCCTGCGGCAGGTCCCGCTGGAAGGCTGCGATGCCAACCGCCGGGCACCGGGGACGTACGCCTTTTCGACCAGCACCGGCGATCCCTGGGTGGAGAGCGACGGAGCGATCGTCAACGGCCGCACGCCGCTGACCCGGCTGGCTTCGATCACCGACGGCACCTCGAATACGCTGCTGGCAGGCGAGTCGCATTGGGCGTTTCGCGACTACCTGTTCGCCAGCGGCCCCTGCGCGGGGCAGGTCCGGGGCGGATTCACGTATTGGTCCAGCCCCTACCCGCTTTCGACCTTGTTCTCCAGCCGCGGACCGTTCAATCCGCAGTCGCTAGGTGGCGATACCCGCCGGCTGCATAACTTCCGCAGCAATCATCCCGCAGGCGTGAACATGGCCTTGGTCGATGGGGCGGTGCGGTTCGTGGCGGAAACGATCGATCACGCGGTTCTGGACGCAGCGGTGACCCGCGACGGCGGCGAGACCCTGATGTTGCCCTGACGAATCGGTTACGGCGAGGAGGACCGCGTCGATGAAGTCACCTTTGTGGCTCGTGGTGATCGCAGGGATGAGTGTAACAGGCTGCGGCCCGCGCGGACCGCAGCGGGCCGCCGTCGAAGGCACGGTCACCTGGGCAGGACGCCCCTTAGCCCACGGACGGATCCTGTTCCTGCCTCAACCGCCGGCCCAAGGTCCGGTCGCCGCAGCGGTGATCCACGAGGGACGGTTCCAACTGAGTCGGCAGGAGGGACCCGTGGTGGGGGCGAATCGGATCGAAGTGGAAATCGAGCGTCCGCTAGGCTTCGCTCTGGACGACGAGGCTGCCTATGCCCGCCAACGCGGGCGGGTACATCCCGCAGTGTTTCGGGCGACGCCGCCGGACGAACCGATGGTCGAGATCGAGCCCGGACAAACGAACCGGCTAGACATCGCACTTCCTGGTGCCGGAACAGCAGGAGCGTTGTCGAGGTAGCCGGGCGGGCGGCCTGGAAGTTTCGCCTTCGGGCCGTCTTTTTCCGAATCCGAGGGGGCCGGGCAGGTGGAGCTGCCCGGCCCCACAAAGAGGGCCTGTACGTGGCAGGCTCGAAAAGGTTGGTATCCCAAACGCACGGGAGATGGTGCCATGAGATTGATGCATGCACGTAGGATGGTGATCTGGGCCGGTGCGCTCTGGCTGTCGATCGCGGCCTTGGCGGAGGCTCACTTCGTCTGGGTGGCGATCGAGAAGGACAGGGACGGATCCCCCGTGGCTCGCGTCTGGTTCAGCGAGCTGGCCGAGCCGGACAATGCGGAGCTGCTCGACCGGATCGCACGGGTGGAGGTGTGGGCCATGCGGCCCAGCCAATCGCCCCAGAAACTGTCGCTGAGCAAGCTCGTGGAAGGCGAAGGAGGCTGCCTCACGGCACCCCTGCCGGCCGACGCGACGAGCCTGGCCGCCACGTTGTGCTATGGTGTCGTAACGCGGGGCGGCGGTCCGATGCTGCTGCACTACCACGCCCGGTATTTAGATTCCGCCAGCTTGGACAAACCCGCGACCATCCGGGAGGGTTTGTCGCTGCAGATCGTACCTCGCCCAGTCGCAGACGGCTGGGAGTTGCAAGTCCTGTTTCAAGGGCAACCGGCGGCGGGATCCGAAGTGGTGACTTTCGACCCGGCCGCGCGCGAGACGAAAGTCAAGACCGACGCCGAAGGCCGCGTGCGTCTGACCCGCACCAAGGCCGGTTTGTACTCGATCCGTGCCCGCTGGGCCTGGGACGAATCCGGCACGCATGAAGGGAAGCCGTATCAGCAGGTGGTGCATTATGCCACGCTGGCGCTGCGGGATGCCGAGGATGGCGTCCCGGCAGCAACTTCCGCCTCTTCTGATAGGACGTCCGCGGCGGCTCTCTTGCGCAAGGCGCGTGCGGCCCGCGCCGAATGGAAAGATTTTCCCGGGTTCGAGGCGGACCTGACCCTGACCACGTCAGGCCGCCAGCAGACCGGAAAGGTGCGTGTCGATGCCCGCGGCGAGGTCGAGTTGCAAGGCTTCCATGATGCGGACGTGCGTCAGGTGCGGGGAATCCTTCGTTCGCTGGTGGCCCACCGGATGCCCGAGCGCGAGGAGGACGACCGGGTCTCCTTCGCCAGCCCGCAGGAGCCCCATCCGCTGGGCGAGCTGATCCGCCTCGACTACGACTCGGTGATGGCCAGCACCTACCGGATCGACGGCGATGTGATCCGCGAAGTGAACCGCAAGACGCAGGACGGACGTTTCACCATCTCCGTACTGCAAGTGCATCGCAATTCCGAAGGCAAGTACCTCCCCATGTTCTACGTCGTGAATACCTGGAAGGCCGATGGCACCCTGAGCTCCTCGACCGCGGTGCATCAAACGTGGACGCGCGTCGGTGCCTTCGATCTGCCAGCCATGTATGAAACGGTCACCGCCGGCAGCCAGGAGCACCGCACGTTGTCCCTCACTTTCCGCAATGTGCGCCTGCTGCCCTGAGCGGCGGCTTGCGATCCGCGGCCTCCTGAAATGACGAGGAGGCCCAGACACGCCAACCCGCAACGTGCGGCCGCGTCCCGCCCCCGGAGTCCTGTCTCCGCACCCGGCGGGCGGGACGGCGGCTTTGGCTGGAGGCTGCCTGATGTCGACCAATCGTTCCTCATCCGACCTACCGCCCCAGACAACGCCCCGATCCATCTCGGACAACCAGCCACCCGCCTCAAGCTCGCCCAGCCGTACCGAGCCTCCCCAGGTCTGGTATTCCGAACAACTGCTCGGTTCCCACGTCGAGGTGCTGATCGTGCACAACAACGAGGTCTATCGCCTCCGCCGGACGCGCCAAGGAAAACTGATCCTTTATAAGTAGCCTCCTCGCATCGCTACGATCGGCTGCCCCGACCTCTTCCCCGCTGCCATCGTTTCACGCAACCAGGGAAAGCTTATCCTGGCGAGCGCCGGCTCCTGGCCGGATAGGTCACTCGCGGAACATCCAATCTTTTTAGTGGGTTATGAGCCGACTATTCGCGGGGCTTGTGCAAGAGAAGTCCTACCCATCGCCGCAATCTGCGTGGTTTGCGCATTTTCGTTACTTTGTGAAAACTGCGCTGTCATTCCATCTTGTTCATTTTTGGAATGACTCGCGCTGGAACCGCCGGTCAAAATCTGCCGGTCAGGATAAATTTCTCGATTGCGCCGACTGTAGCGGCCGATAACCAGCCTCAGCAGTCCGTATGGGCGGGCAGTTTTCCGCGGCGGTGCCGGGACACCGGCTCTGCGCCGCCACTCTTTCTAGTGGGCACGTGGTGCCATGACGGCAGGCTGGCCTTGGACAGGAATGCTGAGTTTTGGGATCGCAATTTGTGCGGCGATGGGCAGCGGTTGCTGCGCGCTGCACCACGGAGGTTGCGGGGTTGGCGTGCTGTCGGCCCTGGTCCATCCGCCGGCTTGGTATGGAGAGTGCAATAAATGCGGCCCCGGCCCGGTCGCATCCTGCGGTCAGACGTGTGCGCCCGGCGGCGTGATCCCCTGGCTGCGCCGCCAGCTTATGTACGGTCATGGATGTGGCGAGATCTACCTGGGAGAGTGGATCAGCGATCCACCGGACTGTGCCGACCCGTGCGACACGTGCTACGGCCAATGGACGGGCCCGGGCGGCGTGTGCCGGCTGGGACCGTTTCAGCGAATCCTGGCGGGGCTGCATGGCTACCGCTACTGCCCGCCGCCCTATTGCGGCCCCTGGTGCCCGATCTTTCCGCGTCATGGGTGGTGCGGGGAGGGTTGTCTCCCAGCGTGTGGCAATTGCGACGGAGCAGGATGCGCCGCCTGCGGTGGCATGCCGTTTACCCAGGCCTCTCCGCATGGTGCCGACATTCACTACCAGGGCCCCGTGACGCCTTCTTTGGCCTTGCCGGGGTCGGAGCAGGAGCAGGCCGCCCCACCGAGCGGGACGAGTATCCTGGACGAGAACTGGGACATTCCTCGCTCCCGTCCCGAGCCGGGCAAACCGATCCATGAAGCGCGTCCCCCGGCCCGTCCTTCCCTGGGCAACCGTGCTCCCGCGCAGATGTCTCGCTTGGTGGACGCACCGCCGGCTGGTCGCACAGCCCCGCGCCGCACTGCCGTGGGATCGGGTGTCCGCCCCGCGACCTGGAACCGCGAATAGCCCGGCCAGCCGCGACCGGCGGCGACCGTGGGTGAGCTACATGGGGGCGCACGGAATCCGCCGGTGCGTGGCCCGCACCGGGGTCAGCTCACCACCTGCGGCAGGGGCCGTTTCCGCGGGACATTGGCAGCATCGCGTGGAGATGAGGGCGTGCTGGACATCGTGCTGCGATCGGGCGGCCAGACCGGCGTGGATCGGGCTGTGCTCGACTTCGCGATCCGCACGGGCCGTCGGTATGAGGGCTGGTGCCCCCGGGGTGGATGGGCGGAAGATCATCCTGTGCCCCCGGGGCTGCTCGCGACGTACCCGCGTCTTGCGGAGACTCCATCGTCTGAGCCGGACCAACGCACGGCCTGGAACGTGCGCGACAGCCATGCCACGCTGATCCTGGTCTGCCGCGATGCCGCAACGCAGTCCCCCGGCACACAGTGGACGCAGCAGGCGGCGGAGGTCATCTTTCTGCGTCCGTGCCGACGGATCGATCTGGCTCAACCGGACGCCGCCGCTACCGCTTGGCAGTGGCTAAAGGGGCTGGCCGGTCTGTGGGGACTTTCGGACCTGCACCTGAACATCGCCGGCCCACGCGAGTCGGAATCGCCCGGCATCTACGCCTTGACGCTCGACTTTCTCGCACGCTGCCTTCCTTGACGCCAGGGCACGCTGCCGACGGACCAACGGAACTCAGATCCGTCCACTTCCGCCCCGCCATCCCCGTCCTATCGCCCCAACCGCCCTTCGCGGGCGGACCTTCGCAGCATCCTTGAGCAGATAACTTGCTGCCCCGGGCCGATGCTTCAATACACCCAGCAGGACTCGAACCTGCAACCTTCGGTTCCGTAGACCGATGCTCTATCCAATTGAGCTATGGGTGCGTGCGATTCAGCAGCAGTCAAACCGACCGATCGTGCTTTCCAAGACTATCAAAAATCAGCGACGCGACAAGTCGTGCCTCGTTTGGGTAAGCGAACGATTTTGCGGCGGTCGCTGGAAGCCTGTCGCACACCGCGAACGCTGGGGCCATCTCGGCTTCGATCCGCAGCCATGCCGCTGGGAATGGCTAAGCCGGAGAGCCACAGGTCGGCGACGGACACCCGGGATCGCGGCTGCCTGACACAAAACACTGCGCACAACAGTGTTTTTTTATTTTTTGCATAGTATTTTCGCGGGGATAACGCGGCGGTTGCATATGTCGAATTCTCGCCGGCGAGATGTCTGAATCTCGAACAGCGGTAAATATCATTCGGTTACTAGCTGTTAAGCAGAGCTAATCTTGAGACGACGATGGATATGTTGTCCAAATGAGCACTCGCTACGCAGCAGTGCGCAAGATTAAGCCAGCAAGAGAACAAAAATGAACAACTATGGCGAATAATCTCCCTTTAAATCGGCTAAAATGGAGGATTGTTCCTCTAAAATTTGACTGGCACGGGGATTGCTGCGTATAGTTCAATGAGTACGGAAAAAATTGCACGTACGGTCAAGAATTCCTCTTGACGCTGCTGAGGACTTCCGATACTAGACGACGACGGTTTAGCCCCGGGGTCTTACCAGTGAAGTCCTCACCTTGCAGCACGGAGGTGACTGGTGAGTCCCTTGAGTTTTCTGCTCCCACTGCCCCTATTGAGCCTCGGCATCGCGCCGCGGGAGGACATCGCTCGCGACCGCGTTGATCTGATCGAGCTGAACCACTTCTACAATGAGCACGGGCAGCTCGTCTTCGATCAGATCATCTTTTACGACTGGTGCCCCGTGGCGGGGCGGTTCCAGGTACGCGCGTGGAGGATGGTTAAATCCCCCTCGCAGCTTCCTCAACGGGATTGGCAACGCGGCGGATGGTCGGCCATGTGGCAGGACGGCGACCAGACGCGACTTATCTACGCCTCGGCGTTTCGTGAAACCTGGACGCAGTACGACCCGGAATTGGTTGAGCGGGAATACCTCCCCAAGGAGCGGCGCAAAGAGCTGCGTGCCGCCCGTGCAAACAAACCCCGTCCAACCACCATTCCAGGCAGCGGGCCGGCAGGCACAACCTCGCCTGCTGGCCAGCTTGCGGGTGCCGGGGCAGGACCATCCTCGATCCGCCCTGCCAGCGCCACGTCCGCAGCTCCCTGAACTCCGCGAACTCTGCCCGCGGCCGGTCAACCTAAGAGACGCTTCTGGCGGACAGCCAGGCCGTAAGTCTTTACGCGATAAAGGCTTACGCAGCGGCGCGTCCGTTGCGCGCTCGGCACGGCAGATGGATACCGTGCGACGGCGGGCGACACGCCGTCCAGGGGCGGGCGGCACCAGAAAGCCTCAATACTGGGGGTGCCACCCGCGATTTCCGACCCGAGGTCTAACGTTCCAGCAGCCTACTCGCGTCTGACTCGTCAGGCTGGCGTCAGCGCCTGTGCGTCAGAACTGGTAAGAGCTTCCGCAGCCGCAGGTCTTCTTGGCCATGGGCACATTCAAGTGGAAGCCGCGCTGTTCCAGGCCGTCGATGAAGTCGAGCGTCGCCCCTTCCAGGTACAGCTCGCTCTTTTTGTCGACGACCACGTCCTCGCCGAAAAAGTTGTACTTACTGTCTTTGGTTTCGTCGTACTGGTTGTCCAGAAACAGGCGGTGCTCATGCCCGCTGCACCCGCCGGCCACCAGTTTGACCCGCAGGAACATTTCCGAGCCGGCCTTCACCTTGTCTTTGTGCTCCTTGAGAGCCTGGATGGCTTTTTCGGTAACGGTGATTGACATGCGTGGGTGCTCCTCCTCGCGGATGGATTTTTGACAGCTCTGTGTGTGAAAAGTATATCGCTCCGCACCATCGGGAGAAAGATCGAGCCGGACCTCGTCGGCAGAACATTTCGCAAAGTCTTTACCCAAAAGGATTTACGAAATGCGTCACGGACTGTTCAGTTGCCGCAGTTCCCGGACATGGTGGGCCACGGCCTGGATGGCGTAGTCGATCTCCTCCTCGGTGTTGAATCGCCCGATGCCGAACCGCAGGCTAGCCCGGGTCAAATCGTCATCCAATCCCAACGCACGCAGGACATGGCTGGGCTCGGGGCTGGCACTACTGCACGCGGCCCCGCTGGAAACTGCCAGCGTCTTGATGCGCATCATCAGGGCTTCGCCGTGGACCAAAGGAAAGGCACAGTTGAGGTTGCCTGGCAGCCGAAGGGGCAGGTGTGTCGGGTCGGACGGCAGAGGATCGTCTTCGAAAGCCGGCCCGTTCAGGATCACGTCGGGGATTTCTCGCTTGAGGCCTTCCCACAGCCGCTGGCGGAGGGCCGAAAGGCGGACCATCTCGCAGGAGAGTTCCTCCCGACAGAGTTCCACGGCGGCGGCGAAGCCGACAATCGCTGGCACGTTCAGGGTTCCGCTCCGCAGCCCGCGTTCCTGGCCTCCGCCGTCGATCAGCGGTTCTGGACGAGGTGCCCGGCCGCCCCGGGCGATGTACAGCGCGCCGATGCCTTTGGGACCATACAGCTTATGAGCCGAGAAACTGACGAAATCCGCCCCCAGTGTTCTCACGTTCACCGGGATCTTGCCGACCGCTTGGGTCGCGTCGCAATGCAGCGGCACGTCGAAGCGGTCGCAGATCTGCGCGATCTCCGCCAGCGGCTGGATGACGCCGATCTCGTTGTTGGCCAGCATCACACTGACCAGTAAGGTGTCTTCGCGGATCGCGTCCGCCACGCGCTGCGGGTCGAGCCAGCCGGCCCGCGGACTGTCGTGCGGTTCGACCTCCAGGAGGGTCACCTCGAAGCCGCGGCGCGAGAGGCGTTTGAGCGGATCGAGGACGGCTTTGTGTTCCGTGCGCACGCTGACGATGTGATTGCCGCGACGGTGGTGGCGTTCGGCCAGGCCGCGGATCGCCAGGTTGTTGCTTTCGGTGGCGCCACTGGTGAAGATCAGCTCACTAGGCGTGGCGCCGATGGCTGTGGCGATGTCCACTCGTGCCCGCTCGACGGCTTCCGCGGCCGCACGGCCGAAGCTGTGGTAGATGCTCCCCGGGTTGCCGTACTTCGAGGTGAAATAGGGCCACATCGCCTCGGCGACCCGCGGATCGACGCGCGTCGTGGCATGGTTGTCGAGATAGATGGGCAGAACGAGCGACATGGCAGTCGGGTTGCTGACGATTTTCCGCAGGCGTGCGGCTGGAGAGAAGGACTGCAACCATTTATTGTAGCGCGGCGCAGAACGTTCCGGCAGGGCCTGCAGAGGTGGATGGACAATGAGCTAGTTGTCTGTCGGAGCTGGCGGCGCCAGGCGGTCGGCACGCCGGGCGGCGGCTGCCGAGAGCCAGCTTACCAGAGCGGGAAACAATAGCACCGAGCTGACCAGGCAGGTCAGTGTGCCCAGGGTGAGGGCTTGTCCCAGGCTGCGCAGGCCCTGATGACGGGCCAGAATGAGGCTGCCGAAGCTGGCCATGGTCGTAGTCGAAGTGAGCAGCACCGCCAAGAGCGTCGCATCATCGAGGCGGAAGCGGTGCCGCTGCTGCCGCCAGCGGTGGACCAGGTGCACGCCGTCGTCCACACCAATGCCCAACAGCAGCGGCAGCACGATCATATTGGCCGGGTTGAGCGGAATCTCGAGCCAGCCCAGGCAGCCGCACCACAGGCCCAGGCCGATCGCCAGCGGGAGCATGGCCAGCAGCGAGTCGCGCAGGCTGCGGAAGTCGATCCACAACAGCGCCAGCACGGCCAGCAAGGCATAGCCTCCGGCCCAGAGATAGCTGGCCTGCATGTGTCGTGAGGCGTAGAACGTCTGAATCGGGTGGCCGGTGACCTGCGGATCGACCGATTCGAGCGCCCGCACGAACTGTTCCAGGCGATCCATGTCCCAGATGTTTCCGCGGGCGTAGATCCGCAAGAGATGCCGGCCGCTGCGGCCCACATAGCGCTCCTTCAGTTCTTGCGGCAAGTCGGCGAGGCTGGGAGGCTGCTCCCCAGCCTGGATCACCAGGTCGATCAGCGGCTGGAGCTGCGCCGCCAGCGTCTGCGGCCGCACCACCAGCCGGTCGTAGGATTCCTCCGGTGGCAGGGCAGCCAACAGCGCCCGCACCTGGGCCAGTGCCAGCCCCGCACCGGTCTCGTAGGGCAGCTCCGCCGAGAGCCACTGCTGGACGCGGGCCACTTCCTGCTTGAGCTGCTGCACGTACAGCGCGGGAGGCAGCGGCGGCGTCGCAGCCGCTCCA
>Ga0101944_10007085_pt1 | contig 11437 bp, 5 predicted proteins | sample DewCreD2012metaG_FD_75245 | JGI IMG/M metagenome (GOLD analysis project Ga0101944, IMG submission 75245) | Hot spring sediment bacterial and archeal communities from British Columbia, Canada, to study Microbial Dark Matter (Phase II) - Dewar... ... | reverse complement strand
TGCCGTCACGGGATTGGACGCTATCCCATACGCGGTGTCCACGCAAGGCTTTTTTCGCTTGACGCGAAGCAGAATGGAGTCGGATCATCACTCCGCCAATGTAATTCGGCTAAAGGCTTACGTCGTTGTTGAAATCGCCGCTGCCCCCCGATCGCGAGTTCAGCAGATAGGGCGAGCAATAGGAGACGGCCAGTCCGGGAATGAGGCTGCCGGTGTCTTCGGGATCCTTGTCGAACGCCTGGGTCCAGATGACGGCGCCGGTCAGGCCGTCGTAGCACCCCACGACGAACTGGTCGGCGTCATTAAGGTTGCTGTTGTAAACGAAAACGTCGGGATAGGCGTCGTCATTATAGCTCGAGGAAGCCCATTGGACCTGGGGCGAGTGGCTGGAGTTGACATCGACGGCGAAGGTGGCTTGATCGGGAAACGCCGGATTGGTCTTGTCGAGGCGCTTGAAGATAATCTGGGAATAGACGCCGTTGGGGCCGGCGCCATTGACGCCATGGACCACCAGATCGGGACTGTCCATCGCGGGGCTCATGGGCAGGTGCAGCTGGACGGGGTAGAAAACGCCGGGCTGAACGGCGATGTCGCGGCCGGCGGTTTTGTCGGCCGGAAAGGACTTGGCGCCGCCGGTCGGCGTGGTGTCCAGCGTGAAGATGCGCATCGGATTCTCGGTCAGCAGGTCTTGCTGCATAACCAGGAAATCGGGCAGATTGTCGCCGCCGTAGTTGCGGTAATAGCCGAGGAAGTTGAGCGCGACGCCCGGGTCGTCGTCGTAATAATACCAGTTCATATCCAGTCCGCTCTTGAGGTCAATCTGAAGATCGGCCTGGACGGGAGCGGCGGCAGTCAGCGCAAAAATGACCGCGGCAAAGCGGGCAAGCCGTGAGTCTCCAGGAGCCTGTTTCATGGCTGAGGCATTCTCCTTAACATACAGTCTGCGGCAAACATCAAACGCGCCTCGGTTGAGGCGGTTGGGAAGGCGCGCGCTTCTTTGTTCCAACGACGGAAGAATCTGATACGGAAAGCCCCCCACCGTGTCAATCCCAAAACCGCGTGGTTTGGCGGCCAACAGCCCCCAATCCATCATCCTCGGCAACCAGAGTGGCGTTTGTAATACGCCTTTCAGGGCTTCCGAACGCGGGTGACGGATGAAGATCGAACGCCGTCAAGGGCGCACTAACCCCAATACTGTTCACTTGGGCGTTTCAGCAGGTCCCGGCCGCCGGACGGGACTCAAAATCACAAGCCTTTTTCCTGGAGTCCCGTCCGGCGGCCGGAACCTAGTGGTCTTTTTTGAACGGTATTGGGAATAAAAACTATTTCCGCCGTGCGGCGAACCGGGCGGACCGATAGGGGGGGGGACACAATCGCATGGGCGGGCGCAAATCCCGCGGCTGAATCGAAAAACCACGGCATGTTTGCGGGATTCTAGCTTCCTTGAGCCTCACGTCTCCTTATCATGCATCGCGCATGCCCTGTTCAGACGAATGCGCCAAGGCATGACAATCACCCACAGACTTCGCTGAAACGATCGGGCGAAGCAGGAGGACTCACGATGAATCGCGTCATGATCCGAATCTGCCTGACGGCTGTGGCCTTGAGTCTGGCCGCAGGAACCGGGGCCGCCGCATCCAGCCGAACCCACAACGCGCCCCATTGTCCCACGCCCCCGCGCGCCGGTTGCGGTCCGACCCGCTTTGCCGTGTTTTCGGACCCCCATTTCTTCGACTCTTCCCTGGGGACCACCGGCGCGGCCTTCGAGGCCTATCTGGCCCGTGATCGCAAAATGATCCGCGAAAGCGAAGCGCTCGTGGACGCGGCCATTGACTCCATTATTGCCCAGGACGTGGATTTCGTCATCATCCCCGGTGACCTGACCAAGGACGGAGAGCTGCGCAGCCACTTGAAATTCGCCCGTGCCCTGATGCGCCTGAAGGCCCGCGGCATCGCCTGCTATGTGGTTCCCGGCAACCATGATATAAACAATCCAGAATCCTACGCCTATTCGGGCGAGACGCAGACGCCCACGCCTAATGTCTCTCCCGCCTTGTTCCGCTGGATTTACCGCCATTGCGGCTATCAGAACGCCCTCGCGCAGGATTCCCATTCGCTCAGTTACGTAGCGGAGCCGGCCGAAGGCCTGTGGCTTCTTGCCCTGGACTCATGCGACTACGATGACAATGAAACACTGGGGCACTCGGCCACCGGCGGACGCTTCAAACCCGAGACGTTGTCCTGGATTCAGGAGCAGCTCGCCCAGGCCCGGACTCGCGGCAAGCGGGTCATGGCAATGATGCATCATGGACTGATGGAACACTACACGGGCCAGACCGTCCTGTTCGGCGACTATGTCATTGACGACTGGCAGACCCTGTCCCAGACGCTGGCCGGCGCCGGCCTCCCGCTGATTTTCACGGGACATTTTCACGCCAATGACATCGTGTCGCGCAGCTGGGATATCGAGGGGCGGCGCGTCAGTCTGACAGATGTCGAGACCGGCTCGCTGGTCACCTTCCCCAGCCCCGTGCGTTTCGTGACCGTGTGCGAGGGCGGATGCCTGGATATTGAGACCGACCATATCACCGAAATCGACTTCGACACCCAGGGCGTTCCTTTTCCGGAATATGCCGCCGCCTATCTGTATGAAGGCTTATACGGCCTGGCGATGTATCAACTGACCGTCGATTTCGGCCTGCCGGTCGATCAGGCGGTCATCATTGCGCCCTTTATCGCCGACGCCTTCATGGCCCATTACGCCGGCGACGAATCGCCCGACGCGGCCACTCTCGGTTTCATCCAGGCCCTGCTGGCCACGCCGGATCCCACCGTCCAACTCCTGGGCCAAAGCCTCTACAGTTTGTGGACCGACCTGCCGCCGGCCGATGGCGCGGCCGTGGTCTGCATCGGCGCGCCGCGTCCGACGGGCGCGGTCGCCTTGTCGCCCATCGGCGCATATTCCTCCGGCGTCTTCGCCGAAGGCGCCGCGGAAATCGTGGCCTACGACGCCAAAACGCGCCGCCTGTTTGTGAATAACGGCTTCAGCGCGACCATTGACATTCTCAGCATCGCCGATCCCTCCGCGCCGGCCAAGATCGGCGCCATCGACGTCACCCCCTATGGCGCCGTTTCCAACAGCGTCGCCGCCCACGATGGCTTGATTGCCGTCGCCGTCGAAAACGCCAGCAAGCAGGCCCCTGGAAAGGCCGTCTTCTTCGACGCCCACGGCCAATTCCTTGCCGCGTTCGATGCCGGCGCGCTGCCCGACATGATTACCTTCTCGCCCGATGGACGGACCGTCCTGGTCGCCAATGAGGGAGAGCCGAATGACGACTACTCCGTGGACCCCGAAGGCTCCATCACGCTGATTGACCTGGCGTGCGGGCTGCGCCGCGCCCGCGCCGTCACGCTCGATTTCTCCGCCTATAATGACCAGGCGGCCGAGCTGAAGTCCCGCGGCATCCGGCTGTTCGGCCCCGGCGCAACCGTCGCCCAGGACTTGGAGCCGGAGTTTATCGCCGTGTCCGCTGATTCGCGCTACGCCTACGTGACCTGCCAGGAAAACAATGCGGTCGCCCAAATCTGCCTGCGCAGCAAGCGCATCGTGAATCTCGCCCCGCTGGGATACAAGGACCATGGCCAGCTCTGCAACAGTCTGGACCCCAGTGACAAGGACGGCGGCATTGGCTTGGTCACCTGCGCCAATCTCATGGGGATGTTGCTGCCCGACGCGATTGCCGCGCATGATTTCCGGGGACGGCGTTTTATCCTTACCGCCAATGAAGGCGACGCGCGCGACTATGATGGCTTCAGCGAAGAGGCGCGCGTCAAAGACGCCCCCCTGGACCCCATCGCTTTCCCCCAGGCCGCCGAACTGAAAAACAACGCCCGCCTGGGACGGCTCAAAATCACCAATACGATGGGCGATGACGACGGCGACGGCGACTTTGACCGGCTGTTCTGCTTCGGCGGCCGTTCCTTTTCGGTCTATGAACAGACCTGCCGCGGCCTGAAGCGCGTCTTCGACAGTGGCGATCAGTTCGAGCGGATTGTGGCCGAGGCCCTGCCGCAGCAGTTCAACTCTGACAATGACAAGAATGGCTCGTTTGACTCGCGCAGCGACGACAAAGGGCCCGAGCCTGAAGGCCTGACTCTCGGCCGCGTCGAAGGCCGGGACTACGCTTTTATAGGACTCGAACGCATCGGCGGCGTCATGGTTTATGACGTGACCAATCCCGAATGCCCGCGCTTTGTCTGCTACGTGAACAACCGGGACTTTTCGGGAAATGCTCAAGCCGGAACCGCGGGCGACCTTGGCCCCGAAGGCCTGCTCTTCATCCCGAAAAACCAAAGCCCCATCCGCAAGCCGCTGCTGGTGGTCGCCAACGAAGTCAGCGGAACCACGACGATCTATCGGATCGACGCCGCCAACGCTCATTGAACCTCCATCCGCTCCTGAACCCTCTTCAGGACGGAACCTCCGCAACGGCCCGCGCCCGCCAACGGCGCGGGCCGTTTGCGTTTCCCCCGCAGTCCAAAGAAAGCGGAGACGGCGATTGCGCCGCCCGCCACGTGGCGCATAGACTCCCTGTGTTTGCGGCCTTTGAACGCTTGCGGGCGTGTGTGAAAAGTTCCGGGAGCGCGCTCTTGAGCGCCTCGTTGGAAGTCAGGCGCGCTCCGCGCAACCACCCTCAAAGACGCGCAACAAACGTTTGAGGCTTTTCACACGCCCGTTAAGAAGGAGAACCGGACGCCAATGCCGAACATGCTGGCACTGATGCGCGAGCGGGTTCGCGCCGCCATTGTCAAGGCCATCGGAGCGGAGGCCGCCGGCGCGGAGCCGGCCGTCTCGCCCGCCACCGATCCGAGATTCGGCCATTACCAGTGCAACGCGGCGATGGGTTTGGCCAAGGCGCTGCGCCTGAAGCCGCGCGACGTCGCCGCCCGCATTGTCGAGGCGCTCGACGTCGCCAACGCCTGCCTGCCACCGGAAATTGCGGGGCCCGGCTTCATCAACCTGACGCTGCGGCCCGAATTCATCACCGATTGCCTGCGTTCGATGCTGAAAGACCCGCGCCTGGGGATCGAAAAAGAATCACAGCCCCGGCGCGTCCTGATTGATTTTTCCAGCCCCAACATCGCCAAGGAACTGCACGTTGGCCATCTGCGCAGCACGATCATCGGCGACTGCCTGGCGCGGCTGCATGAGTTTCTGGGCCACACCGTGCTGCGGCGCAACCACGTTGGCGATTGGGGCACCCAGTTTGGGATGCTGATCGCGCACCTTCAGGACCATTGTCCCCAGGCCCTTGCCCCGGGCGGTCAGGTGGATCTGGGCGATATTGTCGAGTTCTACAAGGAGGCCAAACGCCGCTTTGACAGCGAGGAGGCCTTTAAGGCGCGGGCGCGCAACGCCGTCGTCCGGCTCCAATCCGGTGATCCGGAGGCGACGCGGGGCTGGAAGGTCCTGTGCGACCAGTCGCGGCGCGAATTCGAACAGATTTACCGGTTGCTGGATGTGACCCTTGAAGAAAAGGGCGAGTCTTTCTACAATGCCTCTATTCCCGAAACGTTGGAGGAACTCCAGCGGCTGGGTTTGATTGTCGAATCGGACGGGGCGTGGTGCATTTATCCGGAAGGTTTTAAAAACAAGGATGGCGATCCGCTGCCGCTGATTGTCCGAAAAAGCGATGGCGGCTACAACTATGACACCACCGATATGGCCGCCCTGCGTTACCGGATTCGCGAAGAGCGCGCCGAGCGGATTCTTTACGTCACCGACGCCGGCCAGGCCCAGCATTTTGCCATGATCTTTGCCGCCGCGGCCAAGGCGGGCTGGCTGAAAGGCGTCGAGGCGATTCATGTCCCGTTTGGGATGGTCTTGGGCGAGGATAAAAAGAAATTGAAGACGCGGTCGGGCGAGACGGTAAAGTTGCGCGATTTGCTGGACGAGGCCGTCGCTCGGGCGCGCAAGATCGTGGATGAGAAGAACCCGGACCTGCGTCAGGAGCGGCGGGCCGAAGTCGCTGAAACGATAGGGATTGGAGCCGTCAAGTATAGTGACTTGTCTCAAAATCGAATAAGCGACTATGTTTTCAGCTATGACAAGATGCTTTCCTTGACGGGAAACACTGCCCCTTATCTCATTTACGCCTATGTCCGCGTCCAAAGCATCGCCCGCAAAGGGGGCATTGATTACGCCGCTCTGGATGCTTCGGCGCTTCAGACCTTGGAAACCGCCGAAGAAACGGCCTTGGGAGTCGCCTTGTTGCGGCTGGAAGAAATCCTGCGGGCGGCCGAATCCGAACTGGCCCCCAACCGCCTCACCGACTACCTCTTTGACCTGTCGCAGACCTTCAGCCGCTTCTATACGAATAACCGCGTTTTGGGCGATCAACGGGAAACCACCCGCCTGGCCTTGTGTGATCTGACGGCCCGCGCCGTCAAACTCGGGCTGGGCTTGCTGGGCATCCGCTGCATCGAGGAAATGTGAGTGGCACGGATAATGCTCTGAAAAGAAAAGGGCAACACGCGATCCGCCGCATCGACCGACCGCGAAGAAGGCGCTAGCGCCGCCGGCCCAAGGGAGGGACCTGACATGAACGTCAGCCGCCCCAAGGCGGACATTCTGATCGTGGACGACACGCCGCAGAACCTCGATGTGCTGTCGTCGCTGCTGCAATCGCACGGGTATCAAGCCCGCGCCGCCATCAACGGCGACATTGCGTTGATGTCCTTGCGCTCCATGCTCCCCGATCTGATCCTGCTGGACATCCGGATGCCAGGACTGGGCGGATTCGACCTGTGCCGTCTGCTGAAGCAGGATAAGCGAACCCGTGAAATCCCCGTCATCTTCGTCAGCGCTCTGGATGAGGTGACCGACAAGGTGGAAGCTTTCGCCGCCGGGGGCGTGGACTACGTGACCAAACCCTTCCAGGCCGAGGAGGTCATCGCCCGAGTTGAGACGCATCTGCATCTGCGCCGGTTGCAGCGCGAGCTCGAGGACAAACACCAGCGGCTCGAGGACAACTACCGGCGGCTGGTCGAACTGGAGTCGATGCGCGATAACCTCACGCACATGATGGCCCATGACCTGCGCTCGCCGCTGATGAGCATCCTTTATCGGATGTCCCAGATCGAACAAAAACTGGGGCCGTCCCTGCCCGCCCCAGAGCGGGCGTCGCTCGCGGCGGCGCTGGTGGCGGCGCGCCGGATGAACGAGATGATCAGCGCGATGCTCGACGTCAGCCGGATGGAGGCGGGCAGGATGCCGCTGAACCGCGAACGGCGCGACGTGGCGGGGTTGGTGGATGAGGCGATCGAGGTTCTGGGCGGCCTGAGCGCGGGGCATCGAATCCAGACCGAGCGGCCGGCCGAAGGCGTCTGCGTCGAGTGCGATGGCGACATCGTGCGCCGGGTGATCATCAACCTGCTGGGCAACGCGCTGAAGTTCACGCGCCCGGGCACGGAGGTGCGCATCCGGATCGAGAGCCGCGAGGGCGGGGGGGCGCGCGTGTCGGTGCAGGACAATGGACCGGGCATACCGGCGGCGTATCATGAGAAGATTTTTGAGAAGTTCGGCCAGGCGGAGATTTTCGAGGCGGGGCAGAAGTATTCGACGGGTCTGGGGTTGACGTTCTGCAAGCTGGCCGTAGAGTCGCATGGCGGTCGGATCGGCGTCAACAGCCGGGTAGGGCAGGGCAGCACGTTCTGGTTTGATCTGCCCTGAGGCTTGCGCTTGCGCCCATGCTGTTTGTTTGGAACATTCCGGTTTGGAGTCTCGAACAAAAAAACTCACACCGGACAAGCGGAGCGATGGACGTTGGAGATGACGGATGGATAGTGAAGGTGGCGGACGATGCCCAAACGTTCAATGACACTGGGGTTGACGGTCGCGTTCGTGGTCGTCGGCCTGACCGGAGCGGCCCTGACGGCGATTTTTGCGCGCTATGGAACCGAGCGGGCCTTTGACCAACTCACCATCAGCCAGTTTCTCGAAGAGGCGTCCAACTACTACCGGCTTAACGGCTCGTGGGCCGACGCGCAGGAGCGGCTGGCCGAGCGCAGCCGGCGGTTTGGCCCCGGTTCGGGACCGGCCACGGCCCGGACGGACGGCGAGGGCGCGCAGAGCCGCCGCTACTCGCCGCCGCGGCGCTTTGCGCTGGCCGACGGCGAGGGACGGGTGGTCGCGGCGGCCGGGGCGTATCAGTTGGGCGATGTGGTTCCCGCGCGCGACCTGCGGCGCGGATTCGCCGTCGAGGTGGACGGACAGCGGGTGGGCACGGCGCTGATCGCGGTGGAAACCCGCCAACTGCGGCCGCTCGAACAACTCTACTTCAATCGTGTCCTGTGGTCGTCCATCTATGCGGCGCTGGGCGCCAGCGCGGTGGCCGTTGTCCTGGGAATGCTGCTGGCGCGGCGGCTGACGCGCACGCTGCGGGCGCTGACGCGGGCGGCCAACGCCGTGGCGCGGGGCGACCTGCAACAGCAGGTTGTTTCCCCCTCGCAGGACGAGCTGGGCATGCTGGCCGACGCCTTCAACCGCATGAGCGCGCAGCGGTTTCGGTTTGAACAGGAATTGCAGGCGGCGATGAAAACGGCCGAGGCCAGCGCGCGCGCGGCCGATGAGGCCCGCGACGCCGCCGAACGGGCCAATCACGCCAAGAGCGCCTTTCTGGCGAACATGAGCCACGAGCTGCGGACGCCCTTGAACGCCATTCTGGGATACGCGCAATTGATGGCGCGCGAAGAGGGCGTCACGCCGCGACAGGCGCAGGTTCTTCGAACGATCCAGCGCAGCGGCGAGCATCTGCTGTCGCTGATCAACGACGTGCTCGAGATCACGCGGATCGAGTCCGGCCGCGTCGAGATTCAGCGCGAGGTGTTCGACCTGCCGGGGCTGCTGGCCGAGCTGGAGGAGATGTTCGCGCTGCGGGCCGAACAAAAGGGCCTGTCGTTGCGCTTCGAGCGGGCCGAGAACGCGCCCAAGGCGGTTCGGGCCGATCCGCGGCGCATCCGGCAGGCGCTGATGAACCTCCTGAGCAACGCGGTGAAGTTCACGCGCGCCGGGGGGGTGCGCCTGCGCGTCAGGGCCGAGGGCGAAGCGTCGGGTTCCACGCCGCCGGCCAGCGGGCGCGTCTGGCTGGTGTTTGAGGTGGAAGACACCGGAGTGGGCATTTCGCCCGAGGAATTGCAGAAGGCGTTCGACGCCTTCACACAGACCGAAAGTGGGCGGCAGACCCACCAGGGCACGGGACTGGGCCTGACGATCAGCCGGCAGTTCGCCCGCCTGATGGGGGGCGACATCACTGCCGACAGCGAAGTGGGCAAGGGCAGCATTTTCCGTCTGCGCGTGCCCGTCGAGATCGCGCAGCCTTCGCAGACGCCCACGCCGCCGGCGACGCGGCGCGCCCTGGGTCTGGCGCCGGGACAGACGGCTCCCGACGGCGGCCGCTGGCGGCTGCTGGTGGCTGATGACAAGGACACCAATCGCGCGCTGATGGTGGACCTGCTGCGCCCGATGGGCTTCGAGGTTGAGGAGGCGCGGACGGGCCAGGAGGCCGTCGATCTGTGCGAACGGCGCCCGCCCCATCTGGTGTGGATGGACATGCGGATGCCGGTGATGGACGGATATGAGGCGACGCGGCGTATCAAGGCGCGGGCGAAGAACGGCGAGCCGGTCCCGGTGGTCATTGCGCTGACGGCCAGCGCGCTGGCCGAGCAACAGCAGGACATTCTGGAGGCCGGGTGCGACGATCTGGTGCACAAGCCCGTTGACGTGGAAGCGCTCTTTCAAAAGCTGACACGCCATCTGGGCATCCGGTTTGTGTATGAAGAGCCGCCCGCCGGCGACGCCGGGGCCGGTGGCGCGGCCGCGGAAGACGCCGCCGGCGACGCGCCGCTGCGACGGCTGCCGGCCGACGCGCGGGCGAGGCTGACGCAAGCCGCCACGGCGCTGAACGGCGCGGCAACGCTCGACGCGATCGCCCGGACCCCGGAGCTGGATCGGGCATGGGCCGAGCGCCTTGCAGGCTGGGCCCGGGGCTACCGCTTCGACCGGATTCTGGCCGCGCTTTCGGAAAGCGAACCGGGGCGGCCTTGACCATGAGATTTTTCAAGATAAGCTGTGGTGGGGCCGACGTGACGCGCGCAATAATGAATATCGAACAAGGAATGATGAATGCCGAAGCAAGGATGGGGTAGGGCCAGTATTTCGAGAGTCATCATTCCTTGTTCGATATTCATTATTTCACCACCATGGCCGCTGAGCGGCCGACGTTTCGCCGGCGAAGTCCGGGGAAACGCGTAACTTCTTTCTGGAGACGGACATGGCTCTTCGACGTGTATCCTTGCGACGGGCGGCGCCCGCGATCCTGGCTCTGTGGGCCGCAGCGGCGCTGCATTCCGCCGCCACGCCCCGGGCATGGGCCGATGTGGAACTGATATCGGCCAATCCGACGGCCAACGGCTCGTTCGGCTGTTCGTTGTCGCGCATTCCCGCGCTGTCGGCGGACGGGCGCGACGGCCTGATCGTCGGCGCCAGCCGCGAGAACGCCCCGGCGGGGCCGCTCGAAGCGGGCCGGGCCTACGTCTATGACGTGTCCGGCGCCCGGACTCTGGAGCTGAAGTCGCCCGGCGAACAGGCCTCCGCGTATTTCGGGTCGGCGGTTGCCGGCGTGCCCGACATTAATGGCGATGGCCGCGGCGACGCGATCGTGGGGAGCTACTGGGATGGCGCCAGCGATGTGGGCCGCGTGTTTGTCTTCGACGGCGTGACGGGCATTTCGATCCATAATCTGGTCTCGCCGGGTCAGCAAACTTCGGGGCGCTTTGGTTATTCGGTGGCGGGCGTGCCGGACGTCAATGGCGACGGGCGCGGTGAAATCCTCGTGGGCGCGCCGGGCGAGGCCAACGCCTCGTCGCCGACGGGCGCCGGCCGGGCGTATCTGTTCGACGGGGTGACGGGCGTTCGGCTTCAGACGTTCACGTCGCCCTCCGAGGCGCAGACAGGCGCCTTCGGCGCCGCGGTGGCTGGAGTTCCCGACACCAATGGCGACGGACGGGGGGACGTGCTGATCGGGGCGCCGCGCGAGGGGGTGACATTTGCCGGAAGGGCCCACTTGTTTGACGGGGCGACCGGCGCGCTGATCAAGACCTTCGTTTCTCCGTCGGACCAGCCGACCGGCGGATTCGGCGCCGCGGTGTCGGGCGCGCCGGACCTCAATGGCGACGGACGCGGCGACATGGTCATGGGCGCGCCGGGCGAAAAGTCGGCTTCGGGCGTGACGGCCGTGGGCAAGGCCTACGTCTTCAGCGGGCAAAGCGGCGCGCTGATCCGCGCGCTGGCCTCGGCCAACGAAACGCAAAATGGGCGCTTCGGCGCATCGGTCAGCGGGACGCCGGACCTCAATGGAGACGCCATGGGCGACGTCCT
>Ga0101944_10007084_pt1 | contig 11438 bp, 6 predicted proteins | sample DewCreD2012metaG_FD_75245 | JGI IMG/M metagenome (GOLD analysis project Ga0101944, IMG submission 75245) | Hot spring sediment bacterial and archeal communities from British Columbia, Canada, to study Microbial Dark Matter (Phase II) - Dewar... ... | reverse complement strand
ACGACCACGGGCGCATGGTCCAGTTCCTGGACATATCGGAACGCCGCCTGCATCTGGACAAAATCCGCATACTTGACGATATCCCCCGGCGGCGCCCGTCGAGGCCAGGGGCACAACGGCAACAGCGGAAATGTCGTATCTGCCGACAGGCGCCACTCCAACCCAAAGCGCCGAATCCTCCGCTCCCCCCGAAGATAATGGAGAAAACGCACCCCTCCAACGGCCACTCGGTCTATCACTCCACACTCTCCCTTTCGGCTCATGCGCCACACAGCGCCACTGTCACACCGTCACACCGATCGACGTTCGATACCCAGCCACATCGAATACAGGGGGATCAGCCGCTGGACATATCTCTCCCACGTGAACTTTCCAGCCTGCGCCAGGGACTTGGCCCTGAGTTCTTCGCCCCCGATGCGGCCTTGGTCAAACGCCTGCATCATCGCGACCAGACTCTTGCCGTCATTCGGCGGAACGTAAACAGCCGCTTCACCCCCGACCTCCGGCAGCGAGGCGCAACGCGTCGTCACCACCGGCGTGCCGCACGCCATCGATTCCAGAACCGGCAACCCGAATCCCTCATATACCGATGGAAAGAAACTGGCCGTGGCCGCGCCATAGAAAAGCCTCAAATCGTCGTCATCCAGACCTGAGACAAAGTGGACGCGCTCGGCTGCGCCGGCCGTCGCCACTTGATCCATAACCGCTTGGGGCGGATTCTTCCAGACCAGGGCCAGATCGTGCCGGCATCCGGCCCGAAGCGCCTCCAAGTAAGCCTCGACGAGCAGCGGGCTGTTCTTGCGGCCGATATCGCAAGAGACCATCACGAAAAATGGACGATGGACGCCATAGCGCCCGGCCAGTCGCCCGCGCGCCGCCGCCATGTCAGACACCGGATAGAAACGTTTGCGATCCACGCCCCACGGAAGGACATGCGCTTTTTCCGGCGCAACACCGAAGTGCTTGACGATGTCATCCTTGGAACACTGCGAGGGCGTGACAACGGCGCGACAACGGCGGGCAAACGCGGCGCAGCGGTCCGCCACCTTCGCCTGGCCCAAATGCTCCTCGGGATAAGCGTAGTGCATCGCGTCATGCACGGTGACGACCACCTTGTCCGCGCGATAGATGCTCGCATGGTTGGCCGTCGCGTGAAAAAGGTCAAAAGGACAGAACGTTTCGATGATCGGCAAACGGCGTTTCATCGCCTCGATGATTGGCGTCTTGGGAAGGAATAACTGCCGGCACGGGAAGGCAAAGCCATAATCCCGAAGTTTTTTCCCCCGCAGTCGCTGACCGAAAAGGGTTATGTCGCATGGCAGATTGGCCCTGGCCGCGCCCAGCGCCCGGATCATTTCCTCCGTCGAACGCCCGATTCCGGAGTAAGCCGGCCTGGCGCCCCATCCGAGCATGGGCGTGGCGTCTATGACTAGCCGGCGACGATGCAAATCCTTGGCTCCTCTTCGCCGTTTCGCATGACTTCACGATAGACCGCCATCAGATCGTTCACATGCTGTTCAATACTTCGCGGCGTCTGAATCCCCGCAGCCAGGTCAAGGATTCGATTGGGAGCTTCGAGGAGGCCCCGGAGGGCCGCGCCCAGCGCCGCGGCGTTATTGGGCGGAACCAGGAGGCCATCCACGCCATCCCGGATGATCTCATCCGGCCCGCCACACCGCGTCGCCACCACGGGTCGTCCCACTGAAAAACTCTCCAACAGCGTCAGGCCGAAGACTTCCAGGCAAATCGCAGGATGGACCATCACGTCGCACGAGGCAATCGCGCCGGCCACCGCATCATGGGCCACCGGCCCGCGCCATTTTACCGGCATTCCGGCGGCCATTCGTTGCAACCGGCGTTCGTAACGTCTTTCGGGCTTGGTAACCGCCTGGCCGAAGACATGAAGCTCAAACAATGAAGGCGAAATGCCCTGCAGCGCCTCAAGCAAAACGTGCAACCCTTTCACCCGGTTGATTCGCCCCAGATAAAACAGCCGGACGGGTCTTTGCCCCAATCCTGGAGTGAGGGGCTGCCGATCCAGCAGAGGGATCCCGTGGGGAACGAAGCGAATCTTGTCAGGCGGAAAACCATTTCGCTCCAGGGCCCGCTGGATCGCCCGCGAAGGGGCGATGATCCGGTCGGCCTGGGCGATGGTGGCCATGTCCTGCCGCTTGCGGGCGATCGAGCGGCTTGTCAGCGCCACGGGCGTCAAGAACGGAACAAACGGCAGACGGGAAGCCACCGCCCCGATCGCCAGCCGCAGCCGGTATGGCACCGCCCGCCAGAAGGGATAAAACATCGCGCCCCAACGAATCGCCCGAACGCAACACTTCAGGCAGTTCCGTTCGCTCACTGGAAGACTGCATATCCGGTCCCGCCAGTCCAGCAAGGCTCCAGCCGGACATATCAGCCCACCATGGTGCGAGGTAACGATACACGGGACGTTTTCCTCTGTACATGAAACGACCGTCTCAACTTTGTGACCATTCGCGTGAACCACGCTGTACTGAGAAAATAGCGAGCCCGTTGTCTGGCGCTCTTCCTTCGACGCCGTGAGACCGTACATCATCGTGCAGAATCGCAGGCGCCGCGTCAGGCTGACAACATATACCTGTCCTCCACCATATTCAATCTGGCTTTTCTTATCGTAGAAAAGACCTCTCCGCTGCTCTTGGTCAGGTTCGCTGCCTGTCAACATTTAATCTCACACGGCCGTTGGAATATGGGATATAGTAAATAGAACATGCCGAAACAAACCCCCAACAAGCCTAATACGATTGGTTTTTATCACCCAGTCTCCGAGAGTCATGATGCACGCGTTTGCAGCCATTCCAGAGCAGAACTCAAGCCAGATATTACGACTCCATAACGCGTGCTCTTTACTTTCTGGATGCGACCTAAAAGCGTTTACTGCATGTCGTAAAACAAAAACATACCACACAAAACGTTGGAATTTCGTAATATTCTCATTGCTCCTTAGCATCCTCGCGTTCCGCGCAAACACTTCAACATCGCTCCTCGCCCCAGATTTTACAGTCAACTGACCGGACGAATGACCTACTCTGTAGAACCAATCCGGGTATCTCAGAAAGGCATAACGCAACCCAAGTATCCTCCCGCGCGTGTAATACTCAAAATCTTGAAGGTTCAAGAGCGCTTCGTCCCAGAGGCCTATGCGTTTCAACGACGTTCGTTTCCAAAGGTAAGATGGCGTTGACCACGGAACCGGGATCGCGGTCCGGAATAGCGCTAAGTCGCCATATTGTATACGTTTGATAGGACCTGCATTCAAATCTTCAGACAGGTAAAACCCCTCGGTGACGACGGCGTCATACGATGTAAGTCTCTCAAATGCCGCAAGCCTCCCTCCCAATAGATTAGGAGTCATAAGGTCATCGTCGTCGAAAAACAGAACATACTCGCCCTTGCTGGCTACCAATCCTCGATTACGGGCCGCAGGAGCTCCGGCAAGTTCTTTTGATTGCCGAAAGTGCTTTATGCGGGGCTCATGGGCGGCCATTGAAGTGAGAATTAGCCCGGTATCGTCCGAGGATCCATCATCCACCACGATACACTCCCAGTTCTGATACGTCTGCGCCTGTACGGAGGCGAGGGTTTCGCGTAGAAGTTCGCAACGGTTCTTGGTCGGAATGATGATGGAGACCAGCGGTTGATCTTTGACTTCGATAGTCGAGGTGGTCGGCAGAGCGTCGGCGCGCGCGAAAGGCGGCTGCGTCTTCGTATTTTCCGCTTCGTCACTCATTTTGCCGCTGTGCGTGGCGGGGCCAGGGTGTGTTTCTGCCGATCGTACCGATTCTGCTAGGGTGTCCATTTGTCGCTCCGGCTGTTTTTTCAAACGTTTTTAAAGGCGCGAATGCTCAATCGCGCCGAAGTGAAGGACGGTTAAGGATAAAGAAGTGATGATACGCGTATTCCCGGGAGCGGTGGTGTCGTGCGCAAAGCAGGCCTTGGGTTTTCAAGTCCTGCTCGATCCGGGCCGCGGTGATGTTGTGCCATCCAATCTCCCAGTAATGCTCGCCGCTGAACTGGAGGTCGTAGCCCGGGCGATTGATGGGGAACATCCACTCGTGTTCGCCCAAGCGGGGGGCATGGATATACAGGTGGAAGTATCGGCTGACATCCGGAATGCTGAAGACGACGCCTTTGCGGGCGACGCGGAACAGTTCGCGGACCGAGGGGATAAAGAGTTCGTAGGGGAGGTGTTCGAGGACCTGAAAGCATCCGACGACGTCAAAGGCTTTATCCCGGAAAGGCAGATGCGTGGCCGAGGCGCACAGATCGGGCTTGAGTCGCCGGTCGAAGTCCAAAGTCTTCGTTTCAACGCCGGCCTTATTGAGAAGGAAATTGAGGACTCCGGCGCCGCATCCGACCTCCATTACCGTCTTGGGATTGAATGCCATGATCTCGCGGAACTGGCACCCATAGGAAGCCATGCGTTCCGGGGTGCAGTAGTCCGGGCCGAAGTAGTGCAAACTGTCGACCTGGGGCTTGGTTTCATAGACCGGCGCGGTCATGGCTGAAGGGGAGAGGGCGAGGGACAAGCCGATATCTCCTGGTGGGCGCCTTGGCCGGATGCGGCCAGCCGTGCGAGCGGTATTTGGATACAAAGGTGAGCGGCCTGGCCCAGACACAAGGCTCCTGCCAGGCCCAGCGCTCCGTATCGGGGAACGGCCCAGAGCGAAAATCCAGTCACCAGAAGGCACCAGGTCGAATTGGACACAAGCCTCAAATAAGCGCGGCCCGAGGCCAGGAGCGTCTGCATGAGCACGCCGTTGGCGGCATCGACCACGCCAGTCAACAGCATGAAAGCGAAGACCCAGGTGGCGGTGGCAAATCCGGCGCCGTAGCTGCGCAATATCCACGGTGAAGCGGCGAATACTATCAGAGCGGTCAGGAAAGTGATGCCGACCGAGCCGGCGGCGGTGGTCCACATGAGTTTTCGCCGGCGGGCGGCGCTTTGGGTGTTGAGCGACGCGGCCACGGGCAGATAGGCCGACAGAAGAAGCCCGGGAAGATATTGGACCAGCCCGCGCCAGGAGGCGCCGACGGTGTATTCGGCCAAGCCCTCGTATCCGCCGGGCTGGCGCGCGAGAAGCGTCTGGCAGAACCATACGACGGGCGTCACGAGAAGACCGGCGGCCAGAGTGGGCAGGCTGAACTTCCAGAGGACGGGCAGTTCGGCGGTCCAGCGCGAAGTCCAGAGCGGGACGCGGAAGCGGCGGGCTTCGGCGATAATGGCCCAGCGGGTGATGACGACGCCCACAGCGCTGGTGATGACGAAGCCCCACAAGGCGCCTTCGAGTCCGAACCACCAGCACCCGAGGATGACCGAGGGGAAGTGGACAAGGCCCGTGCAGACGCTGAGGAAAGTGAGTCGCTTGAAGGCCTCGAATCCGGCGAGGGCGCCGGATTGTCCGCCATTGATGGCGCCGAGGGCCAGCAGCAGGGCGCCGATGCGCAGTCCGCTTGCCAGGTGCGGCGCCGCGAGGGTTTCGCGGGCGAGCCAGGGCGCCAGGATGAACAGGAGAATCGCGGCCGCTGCGCCGGTGATCCAATAGACGATGGCGGACATCGTGAGGATGCGTCCGGCCTTGAGGGGATCGGATTCGCGGAACTCGGCGACGTATTTGGTGGCGGTCAGACCCAGTCCGAATCCGGCGACGGAGCCGAACAGGCCGATGGTGTTGTTGATGATGCCCAGTTCACCGTAGCCTTCCTTGCCAAGGATACGGGCTGCAAGGATGCCCGAGACAAGGCCGAGTCCGCGCGTGATGACGGCGCCGACGAGCGACCAGAAGGCGCCGCGGGCCATGCGCCTGGTGATGGACGAGGTCTCAACACGATTGAGCGCAGGCCTTAGAAAGGAGGGGCAGTACAAGTTGGCGAGGGAGGAAAGGCTCATGGAAGTGCAGTGACCGGGTGGCAAAGTGACAGAGCTGCGAGTGACAGAATGACTTAACCCCTGGTGACAAAGTGACAAAGTGACAAAGGGGCAGAGTGACAGAGGGGCGAACTGACAGGGTTCAGGGTTTAGGGTTCAGGGTTCAGGGGGTGGAGCAATGAGCAATAGGGAATGAGCAATGAGAAGTGGAGAGTGTCAGAGGGGCTGAACTGCGAACTGCGTTGAACCACGACGAGACGACGACACGACGAACCACGAACCGCTTTTCAACCGCGAATGGACGCGAAAGGACGCAAATCAGGAACTGTGAACTAAGAACTGCCTTATTCAACCGCGAAAAGCGAGAAACGACGCGAAAGGGAAACTGCGAACTGCGAATATCACAACGACATGACGGCACGATGAACCACGAGCCACGAGTCACGAGCCACGAAGCGCGAGTCACAAGTCACGAGCCACGAGCCACGAAGCGCGATTGGCGCAGGCGTCCCCGCCTGACGGCGCATGGGGCGCGGGTTTCCTCGCAGGGAAAAGGGGCGAGGAAGCGTCAGGCGGGGAGGCCTGCAAGGTGTTTGGGACAGGCCTTCGGGGAGGTCCCTGTCGCGTGGCTGTGCAGGGAGGGGAAGCCTGGCCCAAGATGTGGGAATGAGAAAGAGGGAATGAGGAATGAGGAATGAGGAATGAGAAACTGACAGGGTTCAGGGTTTAGGGTTCAGGGGGTGGAGCAATGAGCAATAGGTAATGAGCAATGAGCAATGAGAAATGAGGAATGAGAAGTGGAGAGTGACTGAGTGACAACTGACTGAGTGACAAAGTGAACCACAACGACACGACGAACTGCAAACTGCTTTATTCAACTGCGAATGAACGCGAAGAGACGCGAAAGGGAAACCGCGAGTCACGCGCCGCGAGTTACGAGTCACGCGCCACGAGCCACGAGTCACGAGTCACGCGCCACGAGCGACGAGCCACGCAGTTTTCTGCTCAGGCTTCGCCCATTGCCGTTTTCCGCCTTTTTTTCCTGGCGGAGGGAACGACCGGCGCCGCGATGGGTTGGAAGAACCACAAAAACACGAAGAACCGCAAACTGCCTTTCAACTGCAAAGACCGCAAAGAACCGCGAACTCACCACAATGACGCAACGACACGAAGAACCGCAAACTGCCTTTTTTCAACCGCGAATGAACGCGAATGGACGCGAATTCACCACAACGACACAACGACACCAAGAACTGTTCACTGTTCACTGCTCACTGTTCAAGTGGAGGGAAGGACAGGACGACCGACTCAGCGCGGTTGGCTCAATAGGTGTGTGGCCCGATGTCTGATGATCTAATCGCCCTGTCCTTCTCATATCGCTCCTTGCTCATTACCTGTTGCTCATTGCCTATTGCTTATTGCCTATTGCTTATTGCCTATTGCTTATTGCCTATTGCTTATTGCCTGTTGCTCATTCTCTCCCACGTTCAGCCGTCCCTGCTTCCCCACCGTTGAAACGGTGGGCTATTATCAGCCGTCCCTTGCGGGACTGGCGTTTGGCTGCGCCGTGTTCCCACCGTTGAAACGGTGGGCTATTATCAGCCGTCCCTGCTTCCCCACCGTTGAAACGGTGGGCTATTATCAGCCGTCCCTGCTTCCCCACCGTTGAAACGGTGGGCTATTATCAGCCGTCCCTCCGGGACTGCCCCTTTGCCACTATGCCCCTTTGCCACTCTTTCACTTTGCCCCTCTGTCACTTTGCCCCTCTGTCACTTTGCCCCTCTGTCACTTTGCCCCTCTTTTCTTCCAGGCGCGTCAACCGACGGCCACGGCGATGCCCGGCGCCATGCCTTTGGATATCTCGTAGCGGCGCTGGACGACGTCAAGCAGTTCTTCCTCGCTGCGTCCGTCATACGGATAGGTGGCGATGGCGAAGCGCACCTCGACGTTCTTGTCGGCGAGGTAGTCGCGGAACCGCTGGACGGCGATCTGGACGCCCGAGCCATCGGTCTCGCCCATCAAAATAAAACCGTTGCCGTTGAAGACGGCGAGTTCATCGCTGTCGCGGACGGTGGGCTTGAGCAGTTCTTCGAGTTCGGCGTCGGACGCCTGGCCGGCGGATTCGTCGGAGGAGGGCTGGCGCGTTTCGCCGACGGCGGCCGGCGCGCTGCCCATCCCGAAGCTCAGCAGTGACACAAACCGGCGGCAGCGCCGGGCCGAACGCAGCTCGTAGTTGAGGATCATTCGGAACCGGTTTTCAGCGAGGTCCATGGTATTCTCCGGTCTTGTCGAAGGCGAAGGACGCAATTCCGTGGAGCGGACGCCGCCCGGTTCGTTTCACGGGGCTTCACGGGACAAACCGTGAGGCGCCCGTTCCACGGAATGGCGCGAACACCAGTTCGATGAGTGTGTGACGGGAGTTTGGAAACTCCGTCCGGCTTTTTCTGCCGTGGGCCCTGGCCGCCGTCATGGGGCGGCGGTGGGGGGCCTGGATGCGGCGATGGGCCGGGTGCGACGGAAGCGCCGGGGTCTTGCAACCTTCCAAGTGCGGGGCGCTTCGGGTGTTGCTGTGTTTTTCTCCCTGACGGTTTGGGATGCCGCTGCGGCCGGCCCGGAGTCCATGATCTCCATCCGCTTTCCGGTTGCTCCACCTTGGGGTCTCGCCACCTTGGGGTTGGGCTCCGGGCCGGTGTTCCGAGCGTATCGTCCGGAGGCTGGAGAAACTTTAGCCTCCGTCGTCAGGGCTGTCGCACTGCCAGAGTTTCGCCTCCCGTCACGCGCAAAGTTTGAGTCCTGCTCAGGCAGCCGTTTCAGGGGGGGTGACTCGCCACGCGCCCCGGGTTTCGGCTACGCTACGGGGAGGCGTATAGGCAACTTTCGGGCCAGTTTTTCGGGGCGGGGCGATCGAGGGGGAAATGAGGGCGGGGGCGGGAGGGTCCGCGAGGGGGGGTGCGATGGAAATGAGGGGTTTTTAGGGTCAAAACTGGCGGATTTTGGGCGGGCAAAGGGAGGAAGGTAATCGAAGGCGTGTGGAGAATTCACAGGATTTGAATGGCGCGGAGGGGGTTTTGGGGAATGCCTAACGCGGCCGAGTTGCCGTTTTTCGACAAATCGTGCCGTTAAAAGTTGTCGAAAACCGACAACTATTAGGCTTGGATTGGGGATTGATTGGGGGGTGTTGGGGGCTGTTGGGGCGGCAGGAATGGACGCGAGGCGACAGAAGAGGACAGGAGGACAATGAGCAATAGGCAATGAGCAATAGGCAATGAACAATAGGCAATGAACAATGAGAAATGAAAAATGAAAAATGAAAAATGAGAAATGAAAAATGAGAAGTGGAGAGTGGCAGAGTGACAGAGTGGCAAAGTGACAGAGTCACGAACCACGGATAACCACAACGACACGACGAACTGCGAACTGCCTTTCAACCGCGAAAGACGCGAAGGGACGCGAAAGGAAAACTGCGAACTGCGAACTGGGAACTGCCTTTCACCCGATTGGGCGCAGGCGGATCGCAAACTGGAACGGCGCCGGGCGCAGCCAGTATTGGGGCCAGGCGCGCGGGCCGCAGCTGGCGCTGCCGAGGGCGTGCTGGCGGTGGTCGAGGTTGAGGGTGATCGCGTCGCGCGGGATCAGTTCGTGGGTGTGGCGGGCGTTTTCGAGGTCCATCGTCGTGAAGTGATGGGCGCTGAAGTTGAGCGTGGGACGTTCGGCGGCGGCGAGAGAGCCGGCAGGCGCCATCGCGGAGCAATTGGCTGAGGCCATCTGGGAGGATTCGGACGGCGCCATCGCCGCGGCGAGGAATCCGGCGCCGCGCGCGTCGGTCAGGGCGACCCATCGCACGTCGCTGCGGTTGCCATTTTCTTGCGGGAAGACGTAGGGCGTGTAGAGATCATCGAGCGAGGCGGTCCACAGGCCGATGCGCTGGGCCTCCCGGCTGTCGGGATACGATTCGCCGGGGCCGCGCCCGAACCACTCGAAGCGGCTCAGCGACTGTGGGATGGTCATTTGCAGGCCGATGCGCGGCAGCGTTTCGGGCCATTCGCCCGCAGGCGTCCCTTTCACTTCAATGACCACGGCGCCTTCGGCGGTGATCGTGTAGATATATTCGCAGTCGAAGGCGGCGCCGCGCATCGGCGGGGCAATGCGCACGCGCGCCACGATGCGGACGGCGCGCGCCGCCTTGTGGGCGCCCAGCATCCGCGCGTGTCCGTGCGGGTCGGCGCCAGTTCCTCCGGCCGTGGCCGTCTCCGTGGCGTCCGCCACGATGGAGGCGCCGTCCGCGTCCAGACACTCGACTTCGATTCCCTCGACGCGATGCTGGAGCCAATGCAGCCCCGCCTTGAGCCATTCGTCGGATTCCTTCTTCTGCCATCCCCCGCGGTCGTTATCCGTCGTCGCCCGCCAGAAGTTCAGGCGCGGCCCGGCCAACAGGAGCGGCTGCCCGCGATGACGCCAGGAGGTGATGACGGCGCGAATGCGGTCGAATGCCAGATCGAAGTCGGGGCCGGCGATGCGCAGCCGGCCGCCGTCCTCGACGGCGCAAAGACCGGCCGCGGTTGGGGCTTGGCGTTCCTGCGTCAAGGGCGTGTCGCGCTCATATACGGCGCGTTCGTCGCGCTCATGCGCCACGACCTCGACGGCATTGGCTTCGTCCCGGGCCGCCCGCGCCGCGGCCGTTTGCGCCGCGCGGAGCGAGGCGCCGCGGCCACGCAGGGAGGCGGGCGGGAGGCTTTGGCCACGCGCAGACTTCATTGGCAATGGAAACTGCGCCCAGGCGACTTCATGCCCGCGGGGCGCCCAAGGGGCGTCCTGGGCAAGCGAAAACGAGACCGTCAGCCATGCCTCGCTGTCCTGTTCCTTTCCGTTGCCGATTTGCGGCGATCGAGCCGGCGGGGGCTCAAACGGGATCGTGATCGAGCGGCTTTTGCGCGCGGGTAGGCGCGGCGCAGGCTGCGATCCGCTCGAGATCCATTTTCCATCTACCTCCAGTTTCCATGACATCAGGAGATGGTCGAGGGCGATGAAATCATAGCGATTGGCAATTACCAGTTTCCCGGCGGCCAGGTCCGCCGCCTCTACTTTTACCGGTTCGATGATCTTCTTGTATTCGATCAGGCCCGGCGAGGGTCGGCGGTCGGGAAAGACCAGTCCATCGCAGACGAAGTTGCCGTCATGGGGTTCATCCCCGAAGTCGCCGCCGTAGGCGAAATACTCTTTGCCGTCGGGGGTCTTCGCGCGCAGGCCGTGATCGACCCATTCCCAGACAAAGCCTCCCATGAGGCAATCATGCCGGTAGAACAGGTCCCAATACTCTTTCAGGCCGCCGGGGCCGTTTCCCATCGCATGGGCGTATTCACACAAGACAAAGGGGACGGCGCCATACTTCTGGGGCTCACAGGTTTTTCCCCAAGCCTGGACGGGTTCCTTCGCTGCGACGATTTTTCCGATCTCGTCGAGGGAAGGATACATGCGGCTATAAACGTCGGCGGTTTCGAGGCGCTGGTCGCCTTCGTAGTGAATGGGCCGCGTGGGG
>Ga0101944_10007081_pt1 | contig 11450 bp, 7 predicted proteins | sample DewCreD2012metaG_FD_75245 | JGI IMG/M metagenome (GOLD analysis project Ga0101944, IMG submission 75245) | Hot spring sediment bacterial and archeal communities from British Columbia, Canada, to study Microbial Dark Matter (Phase II) - Dewar... ... | reverse complement strand
AGACCGATTTTTAGAATATCTTGAGCGTTGCCTGCCTGTTGATGGAGTGGTTCTTAGTTTGCACGGGGCAATGGTATCAGAAGATCAGCTCGATTGTGAAGGTGAAATTTTGGCTGAGGTCCGCCGGCGCGTGGGTTTAAATTGTCCAATTGTTGCTACCCTTGATATGCACGGCAACGTTAGTCCCCGTATGGTAGAAGAAGCGAACGTTTTGGTAGGTTTTCGTTGTAACCCTCATACCGATGCCTACGATCGCGGTGTTGAAGCAGTCAAAATTGTCGAACAGTTGCTGAACGATCGGACGCCGACAGCTTCATCACTCATCCATCCCCCCTTGCTCCTTAATGCATTGAATACTTGGACGGAAAAAGATCCGCTATATTCGGTCCATCAGGCAGCCAAAGGATTATTAAAGGATGAAAGAATCATCAATATCAGCGTAATGGGGGGATTCGGTTATGCCGACACACCTGATACGGGGATGAGTGTGGTTACTTCCACAAAGGATGATAAAGCCCTCGCAGATCAGGTTTCTAGAGAACTTGCTGAAATTGCCTGGAAGCACCGCAGCGCTGCCGGCTACCTGGGTGAGGATCCGGTCACAGCGGTTGAACGAGCGATGCGTTCCAATAGGCGCCCGGTAGTTTTGGCGGATGTTGGGGATAATATCGGCGGTGGAACACCAGGGGATGGCACAGTTCTGTTACAGACCCTATTGGATAAAGGGGCGGAGGGTGCCGTAGTCGTCATTGCTGATGAGCAAGCTGCTGCCACTGCGTATAATGCGGGAATCGGCAGTTGGTTGGAAATGGAAGTCGGCGGAAAACACGATTGTTTACATGGCGATCCAGTCTGTCTTCGATGTGTGGTTGAAAACATTTCCGAAGGGCATTTCAGGATTTCCGGTAAAGATCACTTTGCCAATCTTTATGGTAACGAAGTTAATATGGGATTATGTGCGGTGGTGCGGTGCGGCAGGGTTCGAGTTTTACTTACTTCCAAACGTACGCCCCCCGGAGACCTGAACCAGATTCGTAGTCAGGGTATTGAGCCGACTTCTCAGTCGATCTTAGTTGTTAAATCGGCTGTGGCGTTTCGCGGTGCTTATGGATCGATTGCCGGTGAAATTATCGAGGTCAATACCCCCGGTTTGTGTACGTCCGATTTACGAAGTTTCAATTATAAAAATTTAACGAGGCCGGTTTATCCTTTGGATGGAGATCTTGCGACATTTGGATAATTGATGAAAGGGAAATAGATTATGGATATGAATACTCATAAGCCAATTGCTTATGAAAACCGGATTTTAGAAGTACGGGGACTGCGGACATATTTCTTTACAGATGACGGCATAGTCAAAGCCGTTGATGGTGTGGACCTATATATTAAGCGCGGAGAAGTGTTGGGTTTGGTTGGAGAATCGGGTTGTGGTAAGACGGTCACATCCTTCTCGATTATGCGGCTGGTGCAATCACCAGGTCGCATCATTACCGGCAATATTTACTTCGATGGGCAGGATCTTTTGACACTTAATGAGCGTGAAATGGGTCGGATACGAGGTAATCTTATCTCGATGATTTTTCAACAGCCAACTACCTGCCTAAATCCGGTGATGAGGATCGGTGACCACTTGATTGAAGTATTGCAGATACACCAGAATATGAACAAAGAGCAAGCCCGTAAACGTGCGGTAGAACTGCTCGAAATGGTAGGTATCCCCGAACCGCAGAAACGGATACACGCTTATCCACATGAAGTCAGTGGTGGGCAGGCACAACGCATTATGATTGCTTTGGCGCTGGCTTGTCGTCCGGTATTATTAATTGCTGACGAGCCAACTACGGCTTTGGATGTGACCATTCAGGCACAGGTCTTGGAACTGATGCGATCTCTGCGTGCCGAGTTTGGAGCTTCAATACTGTTGATAACACATGATTTAGGCGTAATTGCTGAAATGGCAGAACGGGTAGCCGTAATGTATGCAGGCCAAATCGTTGAAGAGGCAGCGGTAAATGAATTGTTTACCAACCCAATGCACCCATATACATCGGCATTGCTCAGATCGATCCCGATTTTGGGCAAAAACCCCCCACGTTTAGATGTTATTCCTGGTTCGGTTCCGGACCTGTTAGATTTACCGAAAGGGTGTCGTTTTGAACCGCGCTGTCTGGCTTCAACGTCCCAGCTCCGTCCGCGCTGCCTTTCTGAGCATCCTGAATTGAGGCAAATCCGAGAAGGGCATTGGGTACGCTGCCACTTGTATCATTAATACCCGGGAAAAATACCTGGTGGACCTATTTTATTTTCATGTTCTTTGAAACGATAAGATTTGGTAGGAGGTCTTTGAATTGGTAGAACAAATAGAAACCAGAAGTAACCCTGAGTTTGGGGATGAGATATTAAAAATATGTAACCTGAAAAAATATTTTCCTATACGTAGTGGATTATTGCGTCGGGTTGCAAATTATGTAAAAGCAGTTGACGATGTCAGTTTTTCAATACGTCAAGGTGAAACTTTTGGTTTAGTTGGCGAGTCTGGTTGTGGAAAGACAACCATCGGACTGGTTTTGATGCGTATAGAACCCAAAACCGACGGTCAGGTGTTTTATCGGGGAAAAGACCTGGATACGCTATCAAAAGAAGATCAGCGACGGACAAGGACGGAAATGCAATTCATTTTTCAAGACCCATACTCTTCGCTCGATCCCCGCATGACTGTTGGAGAAAGCATTGGAGAAGGGCTGTACTTGCAGGGAATGCGGAGTTCGAAAGAACGCCGTAAGGTGGTGCTGGATATTTTAAATAAAGTAGGGTTGGAAGTTTATCATGCCGACCGATATCCCCACGAATTTTCCGGTGGTCAGCAGCAACGGATCGGTATTGCGCGGGCATTGGCTGTGTATCCGCGTTTTGTCATTTGCGATGAACCTGTCTCGGCTTTAGATGTTTCGATCCAGTCGCAAATTCTTAATCTGCTGAAAGACCTGCAACAGGAATTTGGTCTCACGTATCTATTCATAGCCCATAACTTAAGTGTTGTGGAATATATCAGCGACCGTGTAGGCGTGATGTACTTGGGGAAAATGATGGAACTGGCAGACCGTAATACGCTTTTCAAACATCCTCTGCATCCATATACACAAGCATTAATGGCTTCCATTCCAATCCCAGACCCCAGTATCCAGCGGGAGAGAGTCGCGCTGAAGGGTGAAATTCCAAGCCCGATTAATCCACCTTCAGGTTGTCGGTTTCATACCCGCTGCCCGTTCGTAAAAGACCTCTGCCGTCAGCAGGAGCCTCCCATGGAAGAACTAGAAGCTGGACACCAAGCAGCCTGTTGGTTAGCGAGCGGGAAAATCTAAGGATGAAGATTTTTCGAGGAATATTTAACGGTTTTTCTTGTGTGTGGCTGGAAACCCCATCAATCCGAATGTCTTTAGCCCTTGATGGTGGATTGAGAGTATTATCTTTTTCATCACATGGCGGTGCCAATCTTTTCGCTGAGTTGGGGGATCTTGAGGTCGGTGATCCGCGAAACCCATACCGTCTGATCGGTGGTCATCGACTATGGCATGCTCCGGAGTGGGCACCCCGTACTTACTTGCCGGAAGTCGGTCCCTTCCGGTTGGAGTCGGGGAATGATTGGGTTTCGGTGTTTACACAACCTGATGCCAGTGGAATAGCAAAATCCATACGGGTAGAATTACCACCGGATCGGTCTGTTGCCTTAGTGACTCACCATCTCACGAATACTTCTCTTTGGCCTGTTACGTTAGCAGGATGGGCTATCACCCAGTTTCCACCGGGCGGGGTGGTCCTATGTCCACAGAACACAGAGTTGGTTAATGGTAATATCGCCACGCCAAACCGATTCTGGGTGCTATGGCCATTTACCGATATTCGAGACGGACGCTTTCAATTTGGAAACCGCGTTACCCTGTTAAATGCTCGCTTCGGTAAACCTACTAAGATTGGCTATCAGAATAACACCGGTTCGCTTGCTTACTGGAAACCGGGTTGGATTTTTATCAAGATGTTCGACCCTTCTCCCTTCCAGCCCCACACAGACCTGAATGCCAATTCTGAGATTTATCTATGCGACGACTTTGTTGAAATTGAGACTCTAAGTCCTTTAAGATGCCTACAACCCGGTGAGAGTTTACAGTATGTAGAAACATGGATCGTCAAACAATCACCTGATGAGCTTTTGGGTGAAGAGGATGCACTTATGCTATTGGAAGGCTCGTTTTCTTCGAATAATCATACCACTGTGCCTTAATCTACTTTCTTTAGAATAGGATTGTCTTTTAAATACCGAGAATAATGGAGTATTTGCAAATATGTATGTGATCGAGAATGAATTTGCTCGTGTATCGTTTAACCAACTTGGCTTGATCGGTAGTATTTACTCAAAAATAACTGGGACTGAGATAATTTCTACTCCCGGTCAGGCAGATAATTGGAAGTTGCTAATACGGTCAGAGGGATACGAATCTGATACGATATGTGGAAAAGATCAGAAACCTACCAGGGTTGATTATGAACCACAGCGAATTGTTATTCATTATGATTTTTTAGACTGTTATCAGAAACCTATCAATGTCTCGCTTGATTTTGTTGCCCAGCTGGTAGGTGAGGAGATCCGGTTCAGTATCTCACTGCAAAATAATTCGGGCAGACGTATCCGCGAAGTTTGGGCTCCGGTGATTCGTGGTTTTGGGGGTTTCTCTTCTACCAATGAAAAACATCCTGTGAATTTGGCAAAAGCGGATATGCTGGCTTATGACCTCATCGAAAGTGGATTACCAAGGAGAAAAGATCCTTTCAGAGTTGATGGAGAAGTATGCCAATTTCACTACTTTCCCGAACTGATGATGTGGTGGGATTTTTTCTGCGAGGATCAAGGGGTATATTTCTCGTCCGATGACCGTGTCCAAAATTTGACGGCTCTGCGTCTTGAACGCCATCCTCATGGTATCACTTCACCAGCTGATCACCATTGGTTGGATATTTCCATTGGTAAGTTGACGACCATCGATGATGGCGAGAGCTGGACAATGGCTGAGAGCGTGATTTGGCCTCATCGTGATGATTGGCATGCGGCGGCGGATCATTACCGCACTTGGGCATTATCATGGATGAAATTTCCACAATTGCCCGAGCAAATCCGTTATTACACCGGCTGGCAGAATTTAGTAGGAAAAACTTATCTCAATGAGGTTTATCATACCTTCGACCAAATAACAGATATCATGATTGAAGGGAAACAAAAAATGGAGATTGCGGCGGTGCAATTGTACGGTCATAGTGAGGTAGGTTGTGAGGGAGCGAACTATTACCTAAAACCGGGTAGTAATTTGGGGGGACCTGATGGTTTCAAACGGATGTGTGACCGGCTTCATGAACATGGAATAAAAGTGATTGTCTTTACCCACCGCCATAGTGCTGTGGCATACGACCGCAAGGAAGAGTTCCAACCGTATGAACGCTGGGTCTTTCGAGATCGGTTGGGTAACGTTCGAAAAGAGGCATGGTGGAAAACGACAATGGAGTCCTTAACGACTTATATTGAAGGACAGAATGGCTTGCGTTATTACGAAGCAACGGCTCCCATTTGGGCGAGGGTTTGCCCTTCCTGCGATCTATGGTGGGAGACATTTCTGGATGAGATTAAGAAGTTGATAGACCTGGGTTGTGATGGTATCCAGATGGATACCAATGGGATTGAAGGAGGCGTCTGTTACGCAAGTGATCATGGTCATAAACCGGGAGAGTGGATGATGCCCCGCGTGCAGGAACGGATGGAGTGGTTAGAGCGGAATGTCCATGCTTATAAGAAAGATTTTTTGCTTTGTGCAGAAACTGTTAATGATTTTTATTTCCAGTATTGTGTTCTGCCGTATACCAGATTGCGATTCGACAATGGTTTAGAAGTGTTTAAATACACCTTCCCCGAGTTGAAACAGCAGGTGGCAGTTGCGGCTTATAGTTATGATCAAGTAGCAAAGGGATTTCTGTTCGGTTATGGTTTTAATTGTGAGGTTGAGGGGCTTAAGAAAACGATCCTGGCGTACCCGGAATTTGCCGAATATATCGGACAGGTGAATCAAATACGTATGCGTTACCGAGATTATTTGCTAGATGGACGTTACCTAGATACCCGAGGTGCTCGGGTGAAAGGTCAAGTTCGGTATGGAGTATATCGGGGACCTCGCGGACTGGCGATCGTCTTATGGAACAACCGGGATAGGGGTCAAGAATGTGAAGTTGGTTTCACAGAAGAAGGATTGGATTGCGGAGTTCTATGTATCCCCGGTCAACAAGAAACTACAATTAATCTGCCGGGGACGGTGATGATTGAACCGCATCGGGCAGTTGCCATTATTGCTGAAAGGAGCCTGAGTTGAATGGATAGCGGTTATACTCTTGAAAACGGATATCTATTATTGAACTTTGATTCAATGGGAAGACTGATTGGGTTTTACTCGAAATTATTAGGTTACCAATGGATCAGCCCGGGATATAAACCGGGCAATTGGAAGATCGCCCTCTTGACCGGAGGATACCCTGTCCAATATATTATGGGTCGTGACCAAACACCCGCCAATGTGGAACAACACCCTGATACGATTGAGTTTGTTTTTGATCCTTTAACGGTAGATGGGCAGGCCGTTGACATTGGGGTATCTTTTTGCATATCTCTGGTCGGTGAAGAGGTACACTTTTCGCTAAAGATCCGAAATGCAAGCGGACGCCGTATTCGCGAAGCTTGGGTACCAATTATGACAGGTTTCGAAGGATACTCAGAGGAAGAGGTTGACCATATAGTTCACTTAGCGCGCGCAGGGCTGATAGGACAAGATGTATTGCGTAAAGGATTACCAGAAGCAGAATATATGTTTTGTGTGGATGGAGAGCTTGCCGAATACCGTTATCGTCCCTCCTTTGAGAGTATGCCCTGGATGGACCTTTATGGGGATGGGAAAGGCTTGTATGTTGCCGTACATGATGCTCAGCCAAATTTACAAGTCCTCCGCATAGAAAAAAGCCCCCCTGAGCTGGGTACCGAATTTCGCGGTGGAGATGAGCGTGTCTACTTTCCACCGGATGTACCTCGTTGGATGTCGATAATGGCGGGACAACTAACCACCATCGATCATGGATGAGTGGGAATCTCCGACGACAGTGTTCTGGCCTCATCGTGGTGACTGGCACATAGCAGCCGAGCATTACCGGATATGGGCTTTAAATCGGATGAACTTTGTAACCAGGCCGGCTAAGCTGGCTCACCATACCGGCTGGCTGCATCTGGTGGGTAAGAACTATCTGGGTGAGATTAACTTCACCTTTGAAGGGATGGGAGAAGCAGCTATCGCCGCCATGGAAAAAACGGGACTGACCGGCTTGTTGGTATCCGGTCACACAGAAAAAGGCTTATATAGTGCCGATTCATCTCTAACGCCCGCTAAGTCTTTGGGAGGGGTGAATGGTTTCAAAAAGATGTGTGAGAAACTGCACCGGTTTGGGATGCATGTGGTAGTTAGCACATTTCGCCAAAGTGCGGTGGCGATGGATAGAGAAGATGAATTTGCTCCTTATAAGGGATGGACGATGCTCGATCGCCTGGGCGAGCCGCGCAGCGAGTATTGGTCAATGGGCTCGCTTGAAGCCGCTTATGGATTTGAAGCAGGGGCGCCTCTCTGGGCTAGAGTCTGTCCTTCCTGTTTACCCTGGTGGAGTGATTTGCTTAAAGAAATCCGTCAATTGGCTGACTTGGGTTGTGATGGGATTTGTCTCCAGACCTTTGGGCAGGAAGGTGGCATTTGTTATGCGGGTGATCATGGGCATAAGCCGGGCGCTTGGATGACGCCTGTTTTGCGTGACCGGTTGGCATGGTTGTGGGATGAACTACAGCGAAGTCATCCTGGATTCTTCCTCGCGGCAGATGGCTTTAGCGATTGGGCGGGGCAATACTTCACTTTAGCTTATAAACGAAAATCTGAGGGAAATGGTTATCAGGTATTTCCTGCGACTTTCCCAGAGATAAAGCGCCAACTTGTTGTTGATACAAACTCCGAACGACAGGTGGCAAAAGCTTTCTTGATGAGTTGGGGGTGGATTGTGGAAATCGATGGCGGTCGTAAAGGGTTGGATGGAACCGCACCTTGGGTTGAAAAAATGAGTTACTTCTCTAAGATACGTCAAACATATCCACAATACCTGCTGAATGGACGGTATCTAGACCAAGGTCCATTTCTTATTTCTGGCGATGGCGTACAATCCGCAGTTCATCAGGGACCAGATGGTTATGCGGTGGTATTATGGAATCCTTTTTTATCCTCTGTTGTTTGTCAGGTGATATCACCTCAGCCTTGCTTGTGCCGGTTGCTACGATATAATGAGGAAGATAAGATGGAGAATTTACCGGCAGAATTTGAAATTCTGGGTGGAGAGGTATGCGTCCTGTTGGTGAAATAGGTTAGGATGGAACATATGAACAACCATTTTCTTTCCCTGCCGGAAGAATTGATGATTTAGAAATAATTGGTGAAACATGGGAAACACGATAGAGGATAAAGATCAATACAAGATAAGGGTTCTCGATAATTGCTTGGAGTTGCTCGAAATGTTGGGGCAGCATCCTCAAGGAATGACATTGGTAGACCTAGCCCGGTTGGTGAAAATTCCCAAAAGCACTGTCTTTCGTTACCTGGTGACTTTAGAAAACCGACAGTACGTTGAGAGGATGGAGAATGATCGCTTCCGATTGGGGATCAAATTATTAGAACTGGGGGAGATCGTTCGTACAAACCTAGATATCCGAGAGCAGGTGTTACCCGTGATGACTTCCTTACTAAACATTTATCAGGAGACGGTCAACCTGGCCGTTCTCGCCGGTACCGAAATCGTGTATCTTGAAATCTTGGAGAGTAAGCAGGCATTACGAATGGCGGCACAGCGAGGCTCGCGTGACCAAGCCCATTCAACAGCCTTGGGTAAAGCTATTCTTGCTTACTTGGATCCAAAAAAATTGGAACTGTTACTCGATCAGATCAAATTTGAACGACGAACGGCGTTTTCTATTACCTCACGGGAAGAGCTAATGGCTGAATTAGAAAGCGTTCGAAGACTGGGTTATTCCACTGATAAAATGGAAAATGAAGAGGGTGTGCATTGTATCGGTGCGCCAATATTTAATTACAAAGGGGTTCCGATCGCTGCCATCAGTATATCCGGTCCTAGTTATCGCCTGAGTCTGGAGAAATTACCCGCCATTGGAGTTGACTTAGCGGCGAAGGCTAGGAGTATATCGCGCAAGTTTGGTTTTACATGCAAACAGTAAGCCAGGGCATTGGCATTTTTTTGAAAAATTGAACGATCTTTTGTTTTTCTTATTGGGATAAGTAGATTGATCAAGCAGAGAATCAAATCGTGCCGGTTTAAATCATTAGAGCAGGAGAAACGTATGAATACCCAGATTCTTGAAAATTCGTATATCCGTCTGATCTTAGATGATCGGGGCAGAATTATCGAACTCCGTAATAAATCTACCTGTACAGATCTGTTGACCCGCCGGGGATTGGAGGATAATTGGAAAATAATGATCTTAACCGATGGTTATCCGGTGTACTATATCCTCGGTAAGGATCAGGAACCTGTCAAAATTATCACAGATACGAACAGCATTACCTACCGGTATGAGGGATTACGGCGTGGTACCGAGAATTACGATATCAACCTGGAATTCCATGTTCGATTAGTAGGCGATGAAGCCCATTTCAGTATATGGTTACAAAATAATACGGAACAACGCATACGCGAGGTATGGGCGCCGATCTTAGGAGGATTCGAGGGTTTTAGTGTCGGCAGTCAGAAGGGAATGGTGAACTTTGCCCGGTTATATGGCGAGGTGGCAGAAGATGTTTTACATCGGGGGCTGCCGGAAGTTGAATATCTGTTTGTGGTAGAAGGTGAGACAGCAGATTACCGTCACAGCCCATGGTTGGATATGTTTGTTGAAGACCAGGGAATTTATATCTCATCCGATAATCGTAATCTTGATTTACAGACAATTCGCGTGGAAAAATATCCTTCAGAATTGGGTACTTCAGGAGGTGGAAATGACGAACGATTGTTTTACCCGCCGGATACGGAACGCTGGTTGAAGGTAAGTGTTGGGAAAATGACCACTATCGATCCCGGTGAAGAATGGAATATGCCGCCGTCAATTGTTTGGCTCCATACAGGGGATTGGCATGCCGCAGCGGATCATTATCGCCGATGGATGGATCGTTGGGCTCTCTGGACTCCTCGTCCATCATGGCTTAAGGATTACACCGGCTGGCATCATATCATCGGTAAAACTTACCTGAATGAGGTCTATTTCACTTTTGAGGATTTCACGCGGGTGATGAAGGAAGCGTTTCGACGCACTGGTGTGGGTGTGTTGATGCTTTATGGTCATACCGATATCGGTTGTGAGGGCGCTAATTTTGACCTGACCCCTGGGAGCTCTTTGGGCGGACCAGAGGGATTTAAGAAAATGTGCGATGAATTGCACAAAGAGGGGATGAAAGTTTTGATCTTTACCCACCGCCAGAGTGCTGTGGCAATGGATAGATGGCACGAGTGGAAGCCATTCGAACGTTGGGCGTTTCGCGATAGGTTAGGGAATATCCGCAAAGAGGAGTGGTGGAAGACTACCATCGAGTCGCTCACCTATAGGACGGCCGGCACCGGTCCGATATGGTCTCGTATATGCCCGTACTGTGATGAATGGTGGGAGGGGTTCTTGCAGGAAATTAAAAAGCTACACGCTCTGGGTTGCGATGGGATACAGATGGATACGATTGGGGCTGAGGGTTCGATTTGTTATGCCCATGATCATGGTCATAAGCCCGGTGAGCGAATGATGTCGAAGCTTCGTGATCGGCTGGCTTGGCTTCGGCAGGAGGTTCATGCAATGGACCCTGAGTTTCTGCTGGCAGGTGAAGAATTCGGTGATTGGATGGGGATTTATATGGACCTGCCATATTCTCGCTATCGTGAAAACTCAGGTTTCGAGGTCTTCCGATATTCTTTCCCGGAATATAAGCGAAATGCGGCGGTTGGCGCGTATAGTTATGATCAGGTGAATAAAGGACTAATGATGGGTTGGGGGTTTAATTGTGAGGTGGAGGGACTGAAGAAATCGATCTTGATATGCCCGGAGTTTGCAGATTTTATAGGTGAGGTCAACAAAATGCGGCGGAAGTATTCTGACTACCTGCTCAACGGCAGGTACATCCATACTTTGAAGGCTCAAGTAGAAGGAAATGTGCGATACGGCGTTCACCAGGGTCCAGAAGGTTATGCGGTCGTTGTGTGGAACCAGAATGATTTGCCAGAGTCGGTTACAGTTTCAATGGAAGAACCCTTTGAAAGTGCTCTCTTGTGTATGCCGGGAAAGG
>Ga0101944_10007080_pt1 | contig 11450 bp, 12 predicted proteins | sample DewCreD2012metaG_FD_75245 | JGI IMG/M metagenome (GOLD analysis project Ga0101944, IMG submission 75245) | Hot spring sediment bacterial and archeal communities from British Columbia, Canada, to study Microbial Dark Matter (Phase II) - Dewar... ... | reverse complement strand
CCGATGATTCCCACCGTGTGGCCGTAAACAACCACGTCTGCTTCGCTTAGTTCTTCGATGAGTTTGCGGGTTTTGCCCTCTGTGCCGATGATTCTTGCTTTGACGCGTTTAATGTCTGAATCGCTGCGCCCAAAAATTAAACGTAAATCCACCATGTCAAAGATGTCGTCTTCGTTTCGGATTAACCTGAAAGCGGTTTCAGGTGTGAAACCTCTGCCGATGGCTGTTGCGACATCCTTTGCTCTGAGCAGAACTGATGGATCTGATGCTTTTTCGGTTAAGGTTATGGTTATGCTGCCCTCTGTTTCTACGTCGAGGTTTACGCCTAGTTTTTCTTCTATGTACTGTTTGGTTTTGCCTTCGGGGCCGATGAGGATGCCGACGCGTTCTTTGGGGATTCGAACAAAGGTGTCTGGTCCAGACATTATTTTCCAACAACCAATTTGTGTAATTCTTCGATTGGGACAATATCAACGTTTAGGCGACTAAAGAACCTATTTAGGTTCGTTAAGTCACGCCGAAGCATAAAGTCCGCCATCGGATGCTCAATCGACACTGACTGGGAAAGGTCAAAAATTAGCGGTTTACCCTTCCACATCATGATGTTGTATTCGCTGAGGTCACCGTGGACGATTTTTGCTTTCTGATAGAGCCGCTTCAGATAAGTAATAAGTAACTTGTAGACGCGCTGTGGATTCTCGGGCCACTCCTCCTTAAGTGAAGGCGCACTAACACCGTGCTCACCGATAAACTCCATAACAACGACGTTGCTCTTCACAGCGATGGGTTTTGGAACGGGAACCTTCGCCTCGGACGCTTCTCTTAGGTTTCGGAACTCTTTCTGAGCCCACAACGCCATAAGTGAACGTGTGTCGCGTTTAACGTTTTTGAAGCGGGGGTCGCCTTCAATGTATTTATACATGCCTTTCTTGAATTCTGCAGAAGAGGTGAGGTAGATTTTTACTGCTAAGTCTTTGCCTTCCTTGTTAGTCGCCCAATACACTTTCGCTTCTTTGCCGCTACTCACTGCGCCGTTGACTTCGTAGAGAACACCGCTGTTTAAAAAGTCGAATACGACCATGCGGGTGGTTTGGTCGAAGACTTCTTCTACAGTAGCTCGCTCTTTTGCGCGGTCATGGATGAGCATTTTGTCTCGACGTTCCACTGCTTTTTCGAGGTGGTCAAGGCGTTCACGAACTTTATTAGGCATGTTTAGTCACAGAAAAGTTAGCCGTCGAGTATTTAAAAGCAATCAAACCAGAAATTTCACGTTTACAGATGCTACAATAAGTGAGGTTTAGAGGGTTAACAAACCCTTACGCCTCAAGGTTTCAGCCTGTGCATGGGTATAACGCCATGTAACGTCGCCGCGTGTGTCAGTCTGAAAATCCCAAGGAGAAACTATAACGATGTCACCTTCGCGGATCCATACACGTCGTTTCATTTTTCCGCGGATGCGGCAGAGACGTTCTGCGCCATCTTGACATTTAACCATGATACGGTCAAAACCCAGTAACTTCGTTACGACACCTAAGACTTCGCCTTGGCCGGGGTAGACCATTTCGCTTATTGCGCCTTCGCTTAACACTTTTTTCTTTCCCAAACAGATGCCTCATTATTCGGATTTGTTTACATTAGTTTCTACTTCCTTAAAAGCCTGTTTATCCAAACTTGTCTGTTGAGCTGTGAAATCTGGAGATAACTATGAAAAAGTGTCTGTTTTCTGTCGTGTTTGCGTTTTTTCTTTTTTTGGGCAAGAGGGTTTTTTGGTTATCGCTGCTCGTTCGTTTGATGTAAGTTTAAATCTCAACTCAAAATATTACTTCTTAGGTGTCCATCAAAGTGTCCTTTGTCTTCAACATACCCTATCGTGACAATTTAAAACTTAAGCAAGTTATGGAGAAAGTCAAAAAAGACAAAAAACTCCAAACATACTGGAAATGCTCAAACGTTATGGCGATTGAACGCATGGGCTACACCGACCACGGACCAACCCACGTTAAAATCGTCGCCAACATCGCGTTACGTCTTCTACGTATTTTGGTGGAAAAGAAACTAATCACCCCAAGCATCGTGGAAGATTACAAGATGAACAACGACGACGCCGAAGTGGTAGTCGTGTTAGGATCAATACTGCATGACTTAGGCATGATTGTGCAGAGGTTAAACCACGAAAAGTACAGCGCCACACTTGCCCTCACAGTTTTAGATAACCTCCTTTCGCCCACCTACAACGAGGAAGAACGCGTCATCATAACCTCCGAAGTACTTCACGCCATTGTCTGCCATGAAGAGCAACCCAGCAATGAACCATCCAACCGAATCTTAACCAAAGAAGCAGGCATCGTCGGGATCGCAGACGCTTTAGATATGGAAGCGGTCAGAGCAAGGATTCCGTTTAATGCAGGAAAAATCGACATCCACGCCGTCTCAGCACTCAGCATCGAAAAAGTCGAAGTAGAAGTAACAGAAGGCACACCTAAACCCATCACCATAAAAATAAAAATGTCTAACTCGGCAGGCGTCTTCCAAATCGACGAACTCCTCAAACCCCGCATCATCAAATCTGGGCTGGAAAAATTCTTCCACGTAACAGCCGAAATCACAGGCGAAAAAGAAACACGGATAATAGAAAAATTCGAAATCTAAACTTTTGAGGCAAAACATGATCCACCAGTACGATGTTGTGGTAATCGGTGGCGGAATCGCAGGGCTCTACACTGCTTTGACTGCGGCGCAGGGCAACTGTCGAGTTGCGGTTGTAAGCAAGGTTCATGTTATGCGTTCGCACTCGGTTGCTGCACAAGGCGGCATCGCGGCAAGCTTAGGCAACGAAGAAGAAGACCACTGGGAATGGCACTTTTACGATACCGTAAAAGGCAGCGACTATTTAGCTGACCAAGACGCCGCAGAAATCCTCGCCAAAGAAGCCCCCGACAGCATCTATGCACTTGAACATTTAGGTGTGCCGTTTAGCCGAAACGCTGAAGGCAAAATTGAGCAGCGCCGATTTGGAGGGCACACCAAAAATCAAGGTCAAGCCCCAATAAAACGTGCATGTTATGCGGCAGACCGCACAGGCAGAACCATCATGGATGCGCTTTTTGATAGATGTCAACAGAAAGGTATAGCTTTCCACAACGAAGTCTTCATCCAGCATCTGCTTTTTTCATCCAACCACTGCTGCGGCGCCTCAGGATACGACCTTGCAGCCACTAACCCACAGGTTTTCCATGCTAAAGTAGTCGTGCTCGCGACGGGCGGATGCGGCAAAATCTACAAAACCACCAGCAACGGTTTTGCGTCTACAGGCGACGGATTCGCGCTGGCTTTGGATGCTTTGTTGCCGCTTGAGGATTTGGAGTTTGTGCAGTTTCACCCTACAGGTATCTACGGTTTGGGCATATTGATCAGTGAAGCGGCAAGGGCAGAAGGAGGCGTTTTGCGTAACGGTTCAGGTGAACGTTTCATGGAGCGGTATGCGCCGACTTTGAAGGATTTGGCGCCAAGAGACATAGTTTCCCGAGCGATTCTAAGAGAAATCCGCGAAGGCAGAGGCGTGGAAGGCAAAGACTATGTGCATTTGGATTTGCGGGGCATCGGCAAAGACCGCCTCAACCAGAAGCTTCCTGAGATCTCTTCTTTCATCCAGACCTACTTAGGTATTGATCCTGCTGAATCGCTTGTTCCTGTTGCGCCGACATGCCACTACATGATGGGCGGCATCCCCACGGACGTGGATGGACATGTTTTATCTGATAATTTGGGTACTGCTGTTTCGGGCTTGTATGCTGTAGGCGAATGCGCCTGCGTTAGCGTTCATGGTGCGAACCGTTTAGGCTGCAATTCGCTCATTGACTTGGTTGTTTTTGGTAAACGGGTTGGTGAAAGCATTTTGCGGGAAACAAAAAGTAACGACTTGCCGCCGCTGCCTCAACAAGCTGAAAGCATAATTGCCGATGAAATCTCAAAGCTACTTGAAAACAAAGGAACTGAGCGCGTGGCTGAACTGCGGGAAACCATGCAGCTCCTCATGACTCAGAAAGTTAGCGTTTTCCGCGAAGCCTCAACCCTAAAATCCGCCCTCACACAGATTCGCCAGTTACGTAAACGCAGCCAAAACTTATGCTTAAACGACAAATCCAGAGTTTTTAATTACGAATTGAATGAAGCCTTTGAACTTGCCAACATGTTGCAGGTCGCTGAAGCCATCATTTACTGTGCCATTAAACGCAGAGAAAGCCGCGGAGCACATTACCGACAAGATTTCCCTGAACGCAACGATGCAGAATGGCTAAAACACACCCTCGTGAAAGCTTCGCCTCAAGGGCTGGAAGTAACCTACAAACCAGTTAATGTAACGCGATTGGCGCCTCAAAAACGGAGTTACTAACATGCAAATCACCCTCAAAGTTTACCGTTTCAACCCTCAAACCAGCCCGCAACCGCACTACGATACCTTTCAAATTGAAGCCGAACCCAACGAGCGTTTGCTGGATTGCCTCAACAGAATTCGATCTAATGTTGACAGTTCGCTTTCGTTTCGCATGTCCTGTGCGCATGGAGTCTGCGGTTCGGATGGTTTAACAATAAATGGGCAACCTGCTTTGGCCTGCCAAAAACTCATTAAAGACTACGATTACAGCAAAGAAATAATGATTGAACCTCTTTTGGGTTTCAAAGTGGTTAAAGACCTGATTGTGGATTTTGAGCCCTTTTTTGAGCGGATCAAATCCGTAAATCCTCAATCGGCAGAAGTATCCCCTTTTGTCCAGCCAGAAAAAGAGCGTATCCAAACAATCGAAGAACACAGCAACTACGCTGATTCATTAAAATGCGTCCTTTGCGGTTGCTGCTTTAGCGCCTGTCCAGTTGCCACAGTTGAAGACCCCGATTTTGTCGGTCCCGCCGCATCTTTGCGTTCGCAACGCTACCTATTTGACAGCAGAACCACCGACCGAAAAGAAAGATTGGCGCTTGCAGCTAAACCTCATGGTGTCACAGCCTGCAAAGGCTACTACAAGTGCACGCTTGTTTGTCCAAAGAAAATAAAGGTCACCCAAGCCATACTTAAGACCAAAAAACAAATTACACAAGAACAGCAACAAAGAGAGCAATAAGGCGACAGAGTTATGGCTACACGTAAAGAAGCTGACCCACTAGGCGAACGGTTAATCCCCAAAGACGCCTACTTTGGCATTCAAACGTTTAGGGCAACAGAAAACTTTCCTGTAAGCGGACTAAAAGCGCCCATCCAAATCATCAAAGCATACGTGCTTATCAAAAAAGCCGCCGCAACCGCTAACATGCAGGTGGGGTGGCTGGACGAAAAAATCGGCAAAGCTATCATAGCAGCCTGTGACGAAGTCCTCGACGGCAAACTCGTTGACCAATTCGTCGTGGATGTTTTTCAAGCGGGTGCAGGCACATCGTTTAACATGAACGTAAACGAGGTTCTGGCTAATCGGGCTCTGGAACTCTTGGGCAAAATTAAAGGCGACTACAAATCTGTAAGCCCAAACGACCACGTTAACATGGCGCAATCCACCAACGACACATACCCAACCGCGCTGCATGTTTCGGTTTTGATGGCGCTTCAACCCCTGCTAAAAGCGCTCGACGAATTAGCCGCTGCTTTCGAGGAGTTAGGCAAAAAGAACGCGGACGTTTTGAAGTCGGGCAGGACACATTTACAGGATGCTGTTCCCGTAACGGTGGGGCAAGAGTTTTCTGCTTACGCTTCAGCCATCGCTCACGCTGCCGCTGAGTTGCGCAGGCGCCAAGAAAACCTCTACATGGTTGCTTTAGGCGGCACCGCCACTGGAACAGGCGCCAACAGCCACCCAAAATACAAGCAGCTTGCGGTAGCAGAACTCGCTAAACTTTCAGGGTTCCCCCTAAAACCCGCAGCAAACAACTTTGAAGCGCTCCAAAGCCACAGGGCTGCGCAAACAGTTTCCAGCGGCTTAAAAGAACTTGCTTTAGAACTTATCCGCATAGCTAACGATTTGCGGTTGCTTGCTTCTGGACCCACCACGGGTTTGAACGAAATTACTTTGCCGCCTGTGCAGCCTGGCTCATCAATTATGCCTGGCAAAGTTAACCCTGTGATGGCGGAGTGCCTAAACATGGTTGCTTTCCAAGTGGTTGGCTGTGACGCTGCGGTTTCTTTGGCGGTGCAAGCGGGGCAGTTGGAGCTTAACGTGATGACTCCTGCAATCGCCTACAACATGCTCTTTAGCATTCAAATCTTAAGCAACTATCTTCCAGCGTTCACCGAACGATGCGTTAAGGGTATAACTGTGGACGAGAAGCGTTGCGAACAATACCTAGAGAAGAACCCTTCACTTGCCACTTTGCTTGCGCCCAAAATCGGCTACTTGGAAGCAGCAAAAATCGCAAAGCAAGCACAAGCCGAAAACCGCACCGTGAAAGAGGTCGCGCTCGAAAAGGGGCTGCCTAAAGCCGAGTTGGAGCGGATTTTTAGCCGCAAAAACCTCCTAAACGAACAATAACGACCTTTTTCATTCTGTTGCCCTTTTGGGTTCTATAACCCCATTATTTAGCGGCGCATACGAAATCGTATCCGTACCTGCTGAAAATCACGCGACGTCTCAGAGTCTACCTCCCCTCCCTTATATAAAGAACAAACGACGGCCCAAGAGTGCCACTATGGACATAGTCTTTCTGACATTGACAGGCTCAGGCGACTGAGGGCTGTTTGTGGCGGCTTTGGCAACCATAAAAACACAAAAACTCATCCATGCCGCTAGCACCTATCCCGTTTACCCCGAAGATACAAAAACGTAAGTCTACCCCAAAAATTTTACGGTAACTCGAAAATAGGAGGCTCAAGACAAGCAGGCTACTAAGCGTCTCGAGGCGTAAAAGACGCAGTCAGAGAACTAAGAAATCATTACATAAAGTCTGTTATCCTCTTCTCGAAGTCCCCCTTTCTTAGGAACCTTGCAATCGCAAGAGCACATCCATACCGAAAGCGTAGTCACAATTGTCGGCAACTTAAAGGCATTCTGGGTAATCTTAAATAATCCCCCGAAGATGCGGCTAATCTTTTACCCACTTTTTCATCCCGAAAGTTCATGTAGTGAATAGTGGCAAGAATAAGAATTAACCTTCACATAATGTATTTCGAATTATCGAATGTTTTTATATAATTCACGGTATTTTCACATCGTTGAACCGAAATGTATGCCATAATAGATTTTTACAAATACAAACAACATTAAATAAATGATTATTATGAACTATAATATTAAGCCATAATCAGGCTTAAAAGTCATTTTTAGGTCAAACATGAACACTTATTTACCCAATTAAGAATTTCACTATTTTTTTCAGATGTAATGCACATCTATAATGTTTAGTAATGACTGTTTTTTCGTTAACCCGAAATAACGGCTGATTTTGAAAATATCCGTAAAATAAGGCTTAAATCACCAACTATACTAATCGCTACATTTTTGCTAGTTTTAATACAGCAAATCTTAAATGGAAACAACGACCTAAAGGATAGTGATAACATGCAGGTATAGCTATGGATAATATTCCGTACAAAATTGGAATTAAAAAGGGTGACTTACAGATAATCGTTCAGGGCGACAAAGAATGGGTGGAGACGAAGTTCAAAGAACTCTTGTCAGAACAGGAAAAAACAGCAATCAGCCAAGAAAAAACTATCAACACTTCCTCCAGTATTGCCGAGACTCTAGGGGAGTTCTTAGACCAAAAAGGCAATCCAGAAAAACATACAGATACTGTCGCGGTTTTTGCGTATTGGTTATTCAAAAAAGAAGGGCTTCAATCTTTTAATGTTAGAGACATAATCAATTGCTTTGACAAGGCGAGAAAAACCAAACCAGTTAATCCTAGCACGATAATTAGTTCAAACGTTTCGACGCATCTTTTTGCGGAAGCTACAGAAAAAAAGGACGGCTTAAAAGCCTGGGTAATTACGAGGACTGGAGAAAAATATGTTGAACAACTCGGGGGCGCTTAAAAATAACTCAAGATAGCGTTAAAGCTTCGGTTCAAATAAACGATAAAAAAATTGAATTAGAAGGAACAACCGAGACTGTATGGCAAAACATAAATCGGTTCTTTTCCGAAACAGATAAAAAAGTTGCCGATCTTTCCAAGTTGATCATCAAAATAAACCTTGATGAATTGCTGACTATATTCCAAGATATCATAAGAATTGACAAAGATGTAGGTCCAGTTGTTTCTACAGACATTAACTTAAACGTCTTGAATGATAGCGAAAAAATAGTTTTTACGTTATTAACTAAGAAATTAACATATTTGCTGGGTTTTGCAAGCCAAGAAACTGCTACTGTTTATGAGGTCCAAAAAGACGTAAAAACAAAAAGTGCAGGTGCCTTAATAAGCATGATGATACCTGAAAAATTAATCCAAAATATTGCAGCTCCAGGTAAAAAAGGGGAATACCGAATTACTGATTATGGAATTGATTGGGTCATCAAAAAAGTTCTACCTAAATTGGAGAAACGTAACACTTGAAACTACTTGATGACATTTTAAAATTAAAAGATACTATTCAAGAGAGCGGTGAATACGTAGGTTCGATGGCTACGCGCGCAGCCATTTCCAATTTCTACAAAAATCAATGGCTACCATTATCTCAAGATTTTAAAAATCAACACGGAACTAGTGATTTCCAAATCGTAGACGAGAATGCTTTTGCAATGTACGAGTTAACAAAGACCCAAAAACCATCCAAGGCCAAACTTTTAGCGAATATTAAAGCAATAATCAGTATTCTAGACAAAATTGAGCTTAATGCTATTCGAGGGCACGGTTCAAACTTTGAATATAGCAACAAAACGATATCGTTAGAAAAAACGTCCACTGAAAACAACCCCGAAAAGGCAAAGACCACTGAAACTACAAATAAAAGAGCTGTTTTCGTAATACATGGTCGAAATTTGGCGATAAGAGATTCTATGTTTGATTTCCTGCGTTCAATAGACTTGCGACCATTAGAATGGAGTGAACTAATAAAATCAACTGGTATTGGCGCACCGTATATTGGCGACGTTCTCGATAAAGCATTTTCAGAAGCCCAAGCAATCGTCGTTTTGATGACTCCTGATGATGAAGGTCGTTTGAGAGAACAGTTCAGAGGCGAAAAAGAGCCATTACACGAAACTGAGTTTACCCCTCAAGCAAGGCTTAATGTAATCTTTGAAGCGGGTATGGCAATTGGACGCTGCCCTAATAGGACAATCATTGCTGAAGTGGGTTCTGTCAGACCGTTCAGCGATATTATCGGCAGGCATTCTGTTCGATTAGATGACAGCGCCGAGAAGAGACATGATTTGGCTCAGCGGTTAGAAACAGCGGGTTGCCACATCAATATAAAAGGCGTATCATGGCTAAAAGTGGGAAATTTCTCAGCAAAGATTTAAGATTTCATTTACTCTGTCTGGAAATCAAATAAAAAAACTGCACAGCGCCGTTCTATTCTTTCTGGTAATTATTGGAGTATTTAGTTTGCAGTTGTAAGGAAATAAGATTCAAATCATAGGCTCATACTAAAGGGTAGTGTATTCGTAATTTTGATATGTGACTGCTAATACTTAGTCGTTAAGTTTCGGTGAAAAAACAAATGGTATTGTCTGCTGTTGATTTGAGAAAAGCTATCGAGCAGGGTTCGCTAGTGATTGACCCGTTGAGTAATGACACGATTAGGGAGAATGGGGTTGATTTACGGTTTTCTGAGGAGATTGTCCGTTTACAGTCGACGGATAAGGTGCTGGATATTTCTGCGCCTTGCAGTGAGGGGTTGTATGTTAAAGAGAAAGTTACTGATTCATTTGTTTTAGGTAAGTACGAGAAGGTACTCGTCGCCACACTGGAGCGGGTAAAGTTGAGCAACGACCTCATGGCGTTCTGTCAACTTCGAAGCACCTTCTCAAGGGCAGGCGTCTCCATCCCCCCCACTGTGGTGGATGCAGGGTTCGAAGGTAACCTTACCATCCAAATTTCAGGTGGCCCCTTCCCCGTCAAAATCCCCACAAAAACGCGGTTCCTGCATTTGGTGTTTGCAGAACTCAAAACGCCGCTTGTGACGGGTTATGAGGGCAAGTATAAGCATGATAATGGGGTGGCGCCGCCTAAAAAAGACCGTTAGGAGCGCAGTACGTTTTTATCCGTATCCGTGCAGTGTGTGGTGAGGAATCGTGGACTTTACTTACCCTGCAAACGTTTGCTTCGAATGTAACGGTTGCGCGTTGTGCTGCGGCGACACAGACCATAAACTACGCCACATCCTGCTACTGGAAAGCGAAGCAGAGGAGATTTCGGCGGCTACTGGGCAACCCATCGAGGATTTCTGCAAAGACTCCAACGGCACACAACCCTACATTTACGAGATGAAAAAATTTGAGGGCGACTGTGTTTTCCTAAAAGACCACAAATGCACCATCTATGAGCTTCGGCCGCTGATTTGCCGCTTCTACCCCTTCACATTAAAGTTCGACGCAGACCAAGACACCCACGTATTCACCGCGACTTCGGAATGCCCCATGATTGGGCAGGGCAAACTGATGACACACAAAGATTTTGAAGCACTCTACAGGTTGGCTAAGCAGAGGCTGCCTTAAAGCTGTTTTAACACATCAGCCTTCTCGATAGATACACCGCAGTAATGGCACTTCAGCGAGAGAGGTTCTTCGTTTTTTACGTGGAATTTGGATGAGACGGGTTCGCCGCTGTTGCTTACGCAGCAGGGGTTAGTGCATTTTATGATGCCCTCGATGGTTTTGGGCAACTCCACTTCCTGCTTCGCCACAACCGCGTAGTCGTGGATGATGTTTATGGATGCATGCGGCGCCACCAACGCGATACGGTTGACTTCCTGCGCACTAAGAGCCATACCTTCGATTTTGATGATGTCTTTAACACCGAAGCGTTTGCTGGGAACATTAATCGCGATGGTCATGACACGTTTTTCTTGACCAGTGATTCCCAATATGCGCACAACGTCAAGCGCGTAGCCGCCTCGGATGTGGTCGATGACGGTGCCGTCTTTGATTTTAGTTACCCGCAGCTCCTTCTCACTCATAACATCCCTGCAAGGCTATTGCTGGCGGAGCAAATAAGAATTATCTCCAAAAACACAGGAAACTTTAGGAGCGCAGGTCAATCACGGTGGTGCCAGCGAACTTGTCAAAGTAACGCATAAACGCCTGATTCTTAATCCGCCACCCAATCAGCAAATCAAAAGGCAACAGCGGCAGCACTTTGCCAAAGTTGCGCACAGCCGCGTGGTCATAGCTCATTTTTTTGCCGTCGGTGCGAACCACTTTTAGACCGATGACGCGTTTGCCGATGCTTTGCCCGTTAAAGCCCTCAAGCAGCGTAGAGTACAGCCACAGCAACCCGGTGGTGATGAAGATTATGGTGCTGAT
>Ga0101944_10007079_pt1 | contig 11454 bp, 14 predicted proteins | sample DewCreD2012metaG_FD_75245 | JGI IMG/M metagenome (GOLD analysis project Ga0101944, IMG submission 75245) | Hot spring sediment bacterial and archeal communities from British Columbia, Canada, to study Microbial Dark Matter (Phase II) - Dewar... ... | reverse complement strand
GATGTGATGTGATAGGTAAGACCTGGTTGCTGTACACGCAATTTCCTTGCCATAGTATTCCTCCATGTTATAAATTTTATTTTTACTGCTTTTATATATACAACGCATGAGGCGGAAAAAATTAACAAGATTTGGGAAAATTTTTTGTAATTTTGGCAAAAAAAATTATAATGTAGGGGCGCATTGCGATGCGTCCCGAAATGTAGGGTCAGAGCAGTTTTTTTCTATAGATGCGCATGTCCATGAGCCCTATAAATGGGGTCAGAGCATTAAAACAAACCCAATCGCGAAGCGATTGAATATTAATAGCTATGGGTAAAACCCATAGTAAGGATGTTCCAACAGAACAAACCCTGAAGGGGTTTAATGTAATAAATTATGGGGTCAGAGCATAAAAAAATGTTCGTTGTTCAAGGTTCAACGTTCAATTTTTCTTATGTTTAAAAAAAATAGAGCCGGAACAATGATATTGTAGGAGCTCATAGCCATGCGCCCTAATAAAATGGGGTCAGAGCATATTAATGCAAGGTTAAAAATAATAGGGTCAGAGCCTCAATTCGAGCCAATCGCATTACAATGCAAAAATATAAACCAATTTTTATAAAAATAATTGCACAAAATTGCTTGATTGTGATATATGAATTTGCTATATTTAATTTAATTATTATCAATATTATAATATCATTATGTATGTATCACAAGGGAGGAAACTATGACTAAGAATGTGTGCATAGCACTTATAATAGCAAGCATGGTTATAGTGTCAGGCATTGGTTGTAATAATGATAAGACGGAGTTAGCTTGGATAAATGAAGCAGGAGAAGCAATAAATGATATAATATGGGCTAATGGAGATGAACATTGGTCAAAATCCGGAGGATATAACGATGGCGAACAGACAGAATCAAAAGAAGTAAGCAAATTAAATGGAACTGTCGTAGCAGCTATTTGGAATGGCTCTGATTTTGATGATGGTACCGTCATCATAGCTGAGACTGGTTCAAGCTCTTTATCCTTAAATGAAGGTTCATCTGAAGTATATACGATTGAAAGCGTCACACCTTAAAGTTGATTATTAAATAATGGTTTATCATTAATGAAAAAAATTTTTTTCTTTAAAACAAAACTTCAATTTTTTCTTTTTTTTATATTTTTTTTTATTTTGGTACCCCTATTTTCACAAACTTTATACACCTGGCAACAAATATCCGGCAATTGGTCAGTTGTTTCTGATAACAAAGAATCCTACTTGCGTGAAAACAGAGGCAGGTCATTCAATTTTGATTACAGCCCTTTGATTAATCACAACTCGCTAATTACTAACCAGGAAGTAACATTTACAACGCTATCACATTCGTTTGCGCTCAACGCTCCTGCTACTACTACCACATTTTTCACTTTTTTTAATGCCTTAGATTACCGCCAGTTTTATGCTGTGCAGTTTACTGGGAATGCTAACTCAATACATACTATCGCCATCATACAATCCTCTATCAAGGACACCACATTGCCAAAACAGGCAAAAGGAAATTTTACCATCACCACGTTAGCCACAAAAGAAATATCGCTTCAATACGGCACAACCTATACGCTTACCATTACTGTACAGGGCAAAACTATTAGTGCAGCAATAGACAATGCACAGGTACTATCGCACACACTTAATGAAGAATTAGAAGGTGGTAAAATTGGCTTTGCATCAAAAAACTGTATTCCCATCATTGACAATCTTGTAGTCTATAATGGGAAGGAAATTGTTTTTGCAGATGACTTTTCAAAAGAGTCAATTAAAAAGATAGTGCTGCAGGGCCGCAAGCTCACTCCGCAAGAAGTTGAAGAAGAAAAGAAGAAAAACAAATAATCAATAACGTTTTACGTATATATATAAAAAATCACAGTGAAATTCAACATTAATAATCATATATGGAATTTTTACAAACAAAACAACTACAGAAAAAAAATGTGGTGATAACATTATAGCATTATACTCCTTATACACTCAATGACAGAATCGCAAAGCGATTCAACATTATTAGCCATAGATGAAATCTATGGACATATAATACCAAAAGGAGGAAACCCTGAAGGGGTTTAATATTAAAATGAGTACATACACACAGATAATTTATCACATAATATTCGGAACAAAGTATCATCAGCAAGTATTACATAAAGCCAACCGACAAAAATTATTTCAATACATAACCGGAATATTACAAAATAAAAATTGCCATCTCTATCAAATAAATGGAATTGAAAATCATATTCATATACTTTTCCATTTACATCCAACTATAGCTCTTTCTGATATCGTCAAAGACATAAAACTTGCAAGCTCCAGGTTTATTAAAGATAATAATTTATTCCCGGATTTTATAGGCTGGCAAAATGGTTATGGAGCATTTACCTATTCTATTAGTGCAAAACAAACATTGATTGCCTATATTCAAAATCAGGAAGAACATCATAAAGTTAAAAATTTTAGAGAAGAGTTTATACAATTTTTAAAAGATAATGGCATTGATTTTGATGAGAAATATTTATTATGAATTCAACCCTTTCAGGGTTGTGTTTGCGGTTTATTAATAACTCCGCATACAATGCGGAGTTATTAATATTTAATCCCTTCGGGATTAAAAAAATATCAAGTTCCATATTATTTTCAATTAATTGAACTTAAATTTGCATATAATCCATAACCTTAACGAGTATGAAAAAAATTAGTTCCTAACCAGTAAATTTCAAAAAATACTTGCAACTTTTTAACATAAAACTTTACCGTATATAATAAGAAAAATATTTTTTTTGCAGGGTATGGCATGTACACCATTCATATCTTTTTTTTATTTGCCTTTGGCCTTTTTATTGGATTCATCTCGTCAATTCCCGTTGGTGCAGTCCAGCTAGAGGTCATAAAAAAAGCCATTAACGGCCATTTAAAACCAGCTTTATCGGTAGCGTTAGGCTCGGTTACCTCTGACTTCATTTATGGTGTACTGGTGCTTTTTGGCATTGGTGGATTTTTGCATTACCCCAGAGTACAAATTTTTACGTACTCTTTAGGCATACTGGTTATCATAGCGCTTTTATACCGTTCATACCGCGAACACAAACACATACCGCCTTCCCATAAGCCGCACATTCAGTATAAAAAAAGGACATCGTTTCTAACCGGATTAACCATTGCAATAACTAATCCCGGCATGATTGTGTGGTGGGTTATTGGTTACAAACTTCTATTGGATTTGGAGCTATTTGAAGCCATGACCGTTCCCCTTAAAGCCACATTTTTGGTTGCTTGCTGCACGGGGCTTGCAGGCTACCTCACGTTGATTGCGTTCATGATGAATAGATTGCAGGAATCCATTTCCGATAAGCTGCTTGACAGAATGAACATTGTCATCATGATATTGCTTGTGTTTGTTATCATCTATTTTGCATTCAAGCTGTATGGGTTAGTTACCAACACCAGCATTGATGTTATTTATAATTTTTAGGCGATAGTTACCGGTACATTACACAACTGCATGCATTGGCTTTTTTTAAAATTTTTTTTATAGGCGATAGTTACTGGATATGGATATCACTGAAACACAACAGCTCATTGCTGCATTACGAAAGCTCCCCGATGACACTGCATTAGACAAAGACTTTTTTGCCCCGCTATATGATTTTTTTGAAGATGCAGGGATATCACTGCTATTGTCAACACCTGATGATTACTACCTTTTATATTTTGATTTGCCCGAAGCCATTGACGATATTCTGCCAACCAATGTATCATGGCTTGTAGAAAAAAATGAAAAAGCAACATCCCTCACCATGTTTGCTGATGGAAATGAAATTCAAACATACCATACATTCCATTTTGCCAACAATCCTGTTAATACTTATTTCTTCAAGTCATTACAGGATACAAAAACATTAATCATTAATTTTTTTGCAATGGTGTATGGCGATATATACAAACTCAAATCCATAGAATTTACACTTCCACAGGCTATAGTACAGCAAATAGAATAATGCAATGCAAGAAAAAGTAAAGGAACACATTGAATATATAAAAAAAGGCGAACTGCCACCTGACACCAATCAGCGGAAAAAGAAATTTTCACGCATCTTTTTGCTGATTAACATTGTTGTATTCATCATACTGCTAACACTCATCATTCAAAAAAAAGAACCCACTGATTATATCTATCAAACCGTTGCAGTAAACGGCATACAGGTGCGCTTTTCTATTATTCACACTATCAACCAGCCAATCTTAGTGTCAGTAACATTAACCAGCGATACATCATCACAGTTGGCAGTCAAAAAGCCTCCTGTTACAGTAACTATCGCACATAATAATAATAATGAAATACTAACTCAATCTATTCAATACTCATCCGCAGTGCTTGCCATAACACCACAAAAACCTGTAACGCTAACCACGGCAATCCCAATTGAACCAATCAAAGAATATGCAAAAAAACATGATTTACTTAAACCAAAGCGGTATGTTTATCACAGCGTCATTCCATTGACGGTGAAGTTTACGCTGCATACGGTTATGGATTATTCGGTTGATTTACAGTTACAATGCAAGGTGAGCGCAAAATGACAAGGCCAACCTGGGATGAATACTTCATGATGATTGCCCACGACGTGTCCTCACGTGCAACATGCATACGGCGCAAAGTTGGAGCAGTCATTGTAAAAGATAAACGTATACTGTCCACCGGATACAACGGCGTACCAACAGGCATAACACATTGCACCCCCGAAACATGTCTGCGCAACATTTACAACGTGCCATCAGGTGAGCGCCATGAACTATGCCGTGGACTTCATGCTGAACAAAATGCCATTATACAGGCAGCATATCATGGTGTTTCTATTGCAGGTGCTATCATCTATGTTACCCACCAGCCCTGCTCCATCTGTACCAAGATGCTGATAAACGCTGGCATAAAAAAATTTATATTTGAGCACCCATACAACGATGAGCTTGCCAAAGCTATGATGGATGAAGCTGGTGTTGAAGCAATTATATTCAGGAAATTGTAAATTTTAATTTATTTCTTGATTCTTATTTTCCCATCCTGGTATACACAAAATTTACCCTGTAAATCAGTACTAAACTTGTCAAGAATCGTTTTCAAAATTTCAATTTTATTACTTATTTTTTCATTTTCTAAACGCAACAATAAAACTCCAGAATGCAGTAACCCAGAATTATAAACAAGCTCGCCAAAATCTTTATCTAAAGTTAGTAGTATCCTGTTCTCTTGTTTAGCTAAATATAATATTTCTTTATCAGTCATCATTGGATTAATATCTCTTATACACAGAATATCAAAACCATTATCTTTCAGATACTGTTCAACTTTTATCCCAACATTTACATCAATAAGAAATCTCAAGTTTGAGTTCATGGCAATTTTGATGTTTTAATGTATAGAAAATACTTTTTCTTCATTCACCAATTCTGCAGCATATAGTAGAACAGCTTGAATATCTTCCTTTTCAAGTTCAGGATAATCTGCTAAAATCTCTTCAACTGATACACCAGATGCCATTGCTTGTAAGATATGTTCCACGGTGATTCTTAAACCCCGTATAGTTGGTTTGCCAACCATTATATCAGGATTTATAGTTATTCTGTTTAATAAATCTTCTTTTTTCATTTTCATTGCTCCAAAGAGACTATGACATTTTATTAATCTTAAATATAATGTAATTAAATTTTTATGTTTATGTCAATATAAAACTTAAAAAATGCAACTAAATATAGCCAAAGAGTATACGTACTTTTTGTACGAAATGACTTTTAGGAATAAATGCTTCAATTCTTCATTTTTTTAACTCTATCTTTATTGCCATTTCTATAATATATGCAGGTGGTATTCCTGGTTTAAGCATGGTGTTATTAATGATTATTGTTGGTGTTGCATGTACTTTTAGTTTTCCACCTAATTCTATATCTTTCTGCAATCGCTTTTTTATTTCCGTAGTTTGCAAATGTTTTTCCAAAGCCTTATAGTCTATCTTTAAATCTTGCAATGTTGCCTTAATCACTTCTTCATCCACCCGCCCCCTGTATGACACAAGCTGCATAACATAATCATGATATGCTTTACTGCCATAAAGTGTATAGGCAACCTCTGAAGCCCTGCATGAAGCACCATCTTTTGTATGTTCAATAAACTTATTGCATGCACCATCAAGCGGAAAATGCCGCAGGTACAGCGCAACTGCATCGTTATATTTTAAAGCTAATTCATTAAGCATATTGATGGCTCTATGACATGCACCACAGTTAAAATCAAAGAATACAACTATATGAACCGGATTTTCTTTTTTCCCGGCAAAAGGCTCAATATCATCAACGGTTATATTAACTTTTTCATACTGTTCATAATCTTTTTGGAATTCTTCTATAAGCTTTGCTTCTCTTTCTTTTTCCTTTTGCTTGTAGGCGTATTCAAGTGACACAGTAAGCCCATACGCAAATCCCAATGATATAATTCCAGCTATTGAAAGTATGATGATAATTTTTTGAATACGGTTATCGCGTAGTATCTCAATGACATCAAAATCATGAATTGTAGCAATAGCATGTTTAATTCCATTGTATAAACTGCTTATGTGTATTCCCACAAGCACAAGCAATATGCCATTGCATATCCACAACACAGAACAAAATGAACAAATTTTTTTTATTTTAACAAACGAAATAAATCCCAACACTACAGAAAGCAGTACTGCAAAAAGTGCCAACCATAGCATTCCAAATTCAATAATTAGGTGATGAGTTTTTTTTATATATATAACCAACAGTGCTATGAAAAAAAGATAAAAAACAGCACCCCATGCTGATAAGGGCAAGCCAAAAAGCATTGCATAGGCACTGGTGTTAACAGCATTGCAATCAAACATAGTGCCGGCAGTGCATAATGCAAATAGTGTCGCATCGGGCATAAGCGGAAAATAATGCACATACAAAAGATATAAAGAATCAATAAAGGCAACAACACAGGTTATTATCATTGCCAAAAGTATTTTTTTATTGCTCATATTCATACATTACTCCCTGAAAAAACTGTTATCATGAATCTTGCCATATTGTCAAGATAGGCTTGTTTCAGTAGAAAAGTCATCCTGAACTCGATTCAGGATCTAATGCATACATAGATTCCGTGTCAAGCACGGAATGACTTTTTCAAAGTCATCCTGAGGATCCCGATAAGATCCCGATCGCATCGGGACAGGATCGTTTCAGGAAAACGTCATGCTGAATCCCGATTGCATCGGGACAGGTTCGATTAAGGAAAACGTCATGCTGAACTCGTTTCAGCATCTAATATTTTAATAGATTCCGGATCAAGTCCGGAATGACTTTTGATGAAAATAGATTCCGGGTCAAGCACGGAATGACTTTTGGTGAAAAGTAATCCTGAGGACCCCGATAAGATCCCGATTGCATCGGGGGTACTAAGAATGACGGCATTGCTGTCATGCTGAATTCCGATTGCATCGGGATCAGCATCTAATATTTTAATAGATTCCGGATCAAGTCCGGAATGACTTTTGATGAAAATAGATTCTCCCCAATAAAATCGTGGCTTCGTTGAGACTCAGAATGTCTGCTTCAATTAACAACATATCAGTTCCTACCAAGACACCTTGATAAGATACGGCTGATAGTCAAGCGGATTCATATATACTATATACAACTGTTTGCTTTCATTAAGTATTGCCTTTGCTGAATAATACATCATGCTTGTACCTTGTAATTGCGGTGGCGTATATATAATTTCCTTTTTTGCCTTTGGCAGCGCTTCTATGGTTTTTGCCATACACATCACGATATTGCCTGTAAAAAGCTGGCAGTACACTAAACGGAATGACCGCATCAATTCGTCATAGTCAAGCGAACATTCGCCAGCGACATCACCATACAGTCTTATTGCGGAATCAAGTTTCTTGTCCCAGTTACTATCGCCCCCTAAATAATAATAACTGTTTTTTTGCATTATATGCTCTTTATGTACCCGTGCAATGACCAGTGAACTTTTGTTTTGTTCACTGATGTGGCCTACAACATATATATAGCCATCATGCAGCAGTACTGATGCACCTAATGCAGGAACATTGCCCGTAAACATATTTTTTTTACGGATAAAACGTATGGTTTGACCAAATGCCCATTGGGCAGGGACATCCCAGTACGCAAGTGAACTTTCTTTCATGGTAAAAGACAACGGCTTTGATGGGTCCTGTATATACACATGAGCATAGTATACATACACGGTGTTTCCAACTCGGATTCCATCAAATGCCCATAAGCGGTCCCTGGCGGGATTTTCATCAGGAGTGTTTTTTATGAATTGCGCTATCTTACTTTTTTCCATGTAATAATTAAATTGCAGCTGATTAACATTGTGCACATTAATCTTTTCAGTAAAAGCCAAGCTGTTGGCAATCATTCCATCATCAGTAATGGTATCGCCAAATGTCCACATAGTATAACGATGGTCAAAGTCAATTGGCGTACAGCCATCCTGGCCTTTAATAAACTGCAAGCGTGATGGTGCAAACACGCCATACTTTGTAACATGAGGTGTTCTGGTACATTGAATATACAATAACAAACTGAATATACAAATAAGCAAATTAAATAGTGTAGAATATTTTTTTACCAAAAAAATCATCTCCCTTCGCTCATACTGTTAAAAGCAATGGCGGCAAATATTGTACATTCTATTCCAATCCATATTTTCGTGGTTGCGAAAATCTATAATATCCACTTTCTTCTTCATTCTTTATTGTTTCTGCTTCATCGCCAAAATATTTCATCCTGATGCTATCAAGCTGTTTTTCAAGCTCTGCGCCTTTATATTTTTTTTCAAGCTCTGCACGCTGTTGCATGTACTGCATGCCGGTATCCCAGCGCTGATCGCGTACCGTATCCAGTTCATCCCAGCGTTGCAACGCGGCACTGTCAAGACCCATTGCCTTACGCAATTCTTTCAGATTTTCTTTACGCTCTTCAGGTGCCATTGACGCTAAATCTTTTTGTACGCTTTCAACATTTAAAAAAGAATTCATTAATTCCTGCTGCTTGCGGGCAACAAATTGGTCGGTATTATTTTTATATGCTTCTTTAATGCTCTCTTTGTAAAGCGATAGTTTTTCATTAAAGGGCATATTGCTTTCCTGTATGGTATCCAGTGCATTATAAATTGGTTCAACTCTTTTTTCCGCTTCCCATACCTGATCTGCATCCTGCCCAAATATTTCGTATCGCTTTTCCCACAGGGCATTGCGTTTGTCTTTTGAAGATAGCTGTGCAAGCTCATTTTCATTCTCTTCTAGCCATGCATTATATTTATGCAATTTTTCAAATGTATCAAATATTTCATTTTCCATTCCGGGAAATATTTCACGAAGCATTGCATACAAGTATACAACCCAGTCATCAGGATACATTTTCATAAGGTAGCCCTTAAGTTTTTCTATAAGCATCACCTGTGTATGTTTATGGTGAATTGTTTTACCATACGTATCCCTGAAATACTGCACCACATCCTGCATGTCAAAGTCTGCTTGAAGGCGCGCACGCAATTCCTCATCTGCCTGAAAAGCCTGTAATAACATGTTCACTGGTGGCACAACACCACCATTTTTGATATAATCAATGCGTGACTGGATAGTATCGCTCTTGTGGAAGAATAAAAAATATGCCATAATACAGGCAATAACACCTGCCAAGATATAAAAATATTTTTTCTTCATATTTAATCCCTTCAAAAATAAAATTTCGTAAATATCATTCCAAAATTGAACTGGTATATATAATCATATTTTATTCAATTACAATTTTATTCTACTAATGACATAAAAAATCCTTCTTCACTCAATGAAGAAGGATTTTTTGCAATCTATTGAAATTTTATGTATCAGTCGTAGTAAGCGATGTAATCCAATACTGCAGCGTAAAATTCCATCTCATCAAACATATCTGGCCCCACCCCGATAACATCTAAATGGTCCTGAACTACAATATCAGCTGCAGATGTCATCTGTGTACTGTTGGGATAGTTAATATCGCTCACATACCCCAATGAAGTATCCGTTGTTATGTAATCCTGCCCTAAAAATACTTCATTCAATTTTAACCTATACCCCATTTGCTGTGAGTTAATGCCAACCAGCCCATCATCATCTAAATCGGTGCGTGTACCATCACCCTTACCTGCAGCCCCGTCATTATCGCAATCATCAGTACAGTAACCATCGCCATCAATATTATAGAATCCGTTACGCAATAAAAACAATGCGGGATTTACATCAAGCCCTGTCTGGGCTGTAATAATAGAAACGTATCTTGCTGCGTACGTTGAACTGACAGGATAAGAATTATTAAACACTTTCATCCCTGTAGTTACTCCATCAGAAGCACTGTAATCATTATATACTATCTGCTTTGCTGATGCATAACAATCATTTCCTGACTTGTATACCACATTTCCATAGATAGTTGCTAAAGCAGCAAGAACATTTGTTACACCAGGACCTAAATCTAGGATATATTTTGCCACTGGTGAGCCTCTATGTGGTGATGAAATAGAAAGGGCAACTCTAACTACAGTATATCCTTTCCGCTGGTATAATACCTTGGCTGCCTTACGGAGATCAAGCCCTCCTTGTGAATGCCCGACAATGTTGACATACCGTGCACCTGAAGTTGCCATATAGCTTTCAATCTGATTGGCAAGCTGTGTTCCGCGGTATTCTGAAGAATGGAATGGCTGAACCTGGGCAATAAATGATTTTTGCCCACTATCTATATTGCCATTACAGGTTGTTTCTAAAAACTCATCACAGGGGTCACCTACAAATACACCGTAATCATTACCCCAGTAGTCATACCCTAAGATATTATCAAAACCAGCCATACCGTGCGCAAAAACAACAGGGTATGTAGTGCGTGGTACAGCTGCAAAAACCCCGTATGGTGTCAGAGCAATTGTAAAAATAAATACTGTTATTAATAGCAAACCTCTTTTCATAAATCCCCCTTAATAATAAACCGTCTATATGGTATACATAGATAGGAATACTACAAAAAAGTCAACTATTTTTATACCGACTGGCTGATTTTTATATATTAAAAATAAAAAATTTTTAACAAATTTCAAACGACATTAAATATAATAAATAATCATGAATGTCTTTTATATTTATGTCGAACAATGATATTTAATACAAAATCTACAATTTTTTACAGATTCATGATATAAATTATTCTTGCAAAACAGAAATAATTATGCAATTAAGCCTGAAAGATAGCATACTTTGGGAGGGTAATGATGAATATAGAAACAACCACCTGTATTTCGTATGAGCATTTAGACGTACTCAAATACCATGCTCAACACCACAACATGTCATTGCGCACGTTTA
>Ga0101944_10007078_pt1 | contig 11455 bp, 6 predicted proteins | sample DewCreD2012metaG_FD_75245 | JGI IMG/M metagenome (GOLD analysis project Ga0101944, IMG submission 75245) | Hot spring sediment bacterial and archeal communities from British Columbia, Canada, to study Microbial Dark Matter (Phase II) - Dewar... ... | reverse complement strand
CGGAAGCGCACGCGCGTCTTCAAAGCCGGACCTACGACGTGGTGCTGGTGGACTGGGCCAACGGGATGCCGGCGGACCCGGACGGTTTGCGTCAGTTGCAAGCGCGCTCGAGCGGCAGCGCGGTGGTCGCCCTCGTAGATTCGAAGCACGCCGAGCGGGCCCCACTGGCCCGGGCGTGCGGCGTGCGGACCTGGTGGTTGCCCGAATCTTCCGATCGGAAAGTCCAGACGCTGGCACTGCACCTGGCGGCGGTCTGGCATCATGCCGAGGAGTGCTGGCGCAAACATTGCGCCTGCTTCCAAGCCGTCTTGGACCGCTTTCCGGACGGGTTGGTGGTGAGCGACGGCGCCGGCCGCTTGCTCTTTGCCAACGCGACGGCCCGGGCCTTGTGGCGGGCGGCAGGGCGCGAGTTGAGCGCGGAATCGCTGCCCGCCGACCTGCGTCCCGGACAAACGCGGGAAGTAACCTTGGGTGACACGACCGGCCAAACGCTCACCGTGGAATGTCGTATGGCCGTGGGACAGTGGGACGAGCAACCGGCCCGGCTGGTCTTTTTGCGGGACATCACGCACCGCAAACGGAACGAAGAACAGTTGCGGCTGGCCAACGACAAGTACAAGCAGACCATCCGCCAGTTGGCCGACCGCAACACGGAGATTCAACTCTTCTACCACACCCTCTCCCACGAGTTGAAAACGCCCCTGGCGGCGGCGCGCGAGTTCATCTGCCTGGTGCTCGACGGCCTGGCCGGGCCGCTCACCGAGACCCAGCGCGAGTACCTCGAGATCGCCCGGGACAGTTGCGACCAGTTGCGGCTGCACGTGAACGACCTGCTGGACGTGACACGGCTGGAAACCGGCAAGATGCGCATCCAACGCCAACCCGTGGCGCTGGCCGAATTGCTGGAAAAAGTGGCCGAGCTCATGCACCCCGAGGCCGCCCGCCGCCATATCCAGTTGTCCTGGTCCTGTGAACCGGACCTGCCGCCCGCGCTGGTGGACGGCCAGCGCATTGTGCAAGTGTTGACCAATCTGGTCGGCAACGCGCTCAAGTTCACCCCCGTGGGCGGTCAGGTGCGGCTGCACGCCGGCCGCCACCCGGATCAGCCCCGCGAACTGCGCGTCAGTGTCAGCGACACCGGCCCCGGCATCCCGCCCGAGCATCGGGAGCGGATTTTCGAGCGCTTGCACCAACTGGACCCGCCCGGGTCAAACGGCGCCGCGCGCGCCGGGCTGGGCCTGGGGCTGTACATCTGCCGGGAACTGGTCAAACTCCACGGCGGCCGCATCTGGGTGGAGAGCGAGCCGGGACGCGGCAGCAACTTCCTGTTCACGCTGCCGCTCGAGCCTTCCCCGGCTGTCCGGGAAATTTTGGTGGTGGACGACGACCCGGCCATTCGCGGGTTTCTCTGCGATTTCTTGGTGCAGGAAGGGTTCCGGGTCAAACCAGCCGACAGCGGCACCCGGGCTCTGGAACTCCTGCACCTGCAACGCCCGGACCTGGTCATCCTGGACCTGGTCATGCCGGGCTTGGACGGCGAGCAAACCCTGCGCGAAATCCGCCGGCACTGGTCGGACCTGCCGGTGATCGTCAGCTCCGGCTACGCCCGCGAGGAATTGCTCGCCCGGTTGGCGTCGTTGGCGCCGTTTGCCGTGGTGGAAAAACCTTACCGGCCGCAAATTTTGCTCAACACCATCCGCACGTTGCTCCAATGAACGGGTAGCAACGCGGCCGGGACACCCCCGGCCGCGCGGCGAGGGATTCGTCATGAAACTGATTTTGGTGGCCGACCCCGACCCGGCGGTGAGTCAGTGGCTCAACGCCCACCTGCGGTTTGCCGGTGTGGAGCTACTCAACACGGGCCGGTCCGACGCCCTGCAAACGGCCTTGGACACCCGGCCCGACCTGGTGGTGGCGGATGCCGAACCGCCGGACTGGTTCGGCTTCAGCCTGGCCCAACACCTGCGCGAGAAAGCGCCCGAGATCCCCCTGCTCCTGGTAAGCGCAAGCACGGAAGCGTGGGTGCAGGAAACGGCCCGGGTCCTGCACGCCCGGGCGTTGGTGCACAAACCCGTCTCCGCCGAAAACCTGCTGCCGGTGGTCCATGACCTGTTGGGTCTGCCGCCTTTCGTTCCGGCCACGGAGAACGCCGCAACTCCACCTCCGGGCAGCGCTCCGCCCCCGGCCATGCCCCGGCCAGAGAGACCCGCTCCGGCTACACCCATCGCCACGCCACCACCGTCCCCCCCCGCCTCCGACGCGGCCAAGGCCTCACCCCCGGCAGCCGCACCGATACCGCCAGCCGCGCAACCGTCGTTGACCGGCAAGGTCCTGATCGTGGAAGACGACCGGCACATCGCCAAGGCCCTGGCCGTGCGCCTGCGTTCGGCCGGACTGGAAGTCCTCATGGCCGGCGACGCCCTGAGCGGCTTGGACATGGCGGTGCGCCAGCAGCCCGACCTGGTGCTGCTGGACATCGGCCTGCCCGCTGGGAGCGGGTTGAAAGTCGCCGAACGCATTCAGACCCTCCTGCCCAAGCTGACGCCCATCATCTTCCTGACCGCCAGCCGCCAGCCCGGCCTGCGAGAACAGGCCCTGAGACTGGACCCGGTGGACTACTTCGAGAAACCCTACGACGCGGACAAGTTGCTGGAAGCCATCCAGCGCGCGCTGGCGAGCCGGGTTTGATTGCACCCCACCGCCGGGCGCGAGCGGACCGACCGCAGCGAGCGCTATGTGGGTTTGCCCGCTCGCCCTTCACACCGCCGGGTGGAACCGCCCCGCCTCGTCCATCGGCAAGAGCCGCTCCAACTCCGCGGTGAAGCCGCCACGGTAAATCCGCGGGCGAAAGCCGGGCGAGGCAAACAGCTCGCGCGCGGCCGGGTTTTCCATGCGCCAGCGGGCCCACTCGGCCACGAGGCCGGCGTTCTCCTTGATCTCCCAGAAGTGGTTGTAGAGCGCGTAGGCCAGGGGACGGTCGGCCAGTTCGGTCACCTTCTCGTAGATGGCCATGATCTGGCGGGTGATTTGCTCGACGCGCACGGCCACTTCGCCCCAAGCGTTGGGGGGCGTGCGCAAGATCACCCGCAGGTCGGCCAGGTAACGCCGGGCCAGCTCGCCGTGCTCGGTGGGCAGGTGGAAAATGTCGGCCGCCAGGCGCAGGTCTTCGAGGGTGAAATCGCGCCGACCGCGGCTCTTGAAGTGCGGCAGCCAGGCCAGCAGTGCCTCCTGATAAGCGGCGGCGGGCACATAACTCGGGCCCAGCCGCACATAAGCACCCAGCGTGCGCACCGGGATGAAGTTCGCCTCGAACTGGCAGTTGGGGTTCTGGAGGATGCCGGAGATTTCGCCCAAGAGCTCGCCCGGTCGCCCCGCGTACGGCCCCAGGTAAAGCCGGCGCATGTCGTAGTCGTTGGCGTGCAGGTTGTCCCAGAGCATGGGCCGGCGGCGGAGCACCCGTTGCAGTTCGCGGATCGAATCCACCGGAATGACCTCTGAAATAATCTCCGGCCCGGTCCAGAGCACCGCGATCTCCGGCGCCAATCGCTCGCCCAGTGTGCGCAGGTAGGGCGACTCCGCCACGCTGGGTTGGGCGAAGCGGCCGCAGTACTCAGTGGGGCAAAACAGGAGCCGCCCGCTGCCGCGCGTCCAGGTGCGCACCCAGCCGAGCACCGTGTTGGCCACGTGCGCTTGGGCCGCCGCCGGGGTGCCGAAACGGTCTTTGTCCGCGGGGTTCAGGTCGGGGTTGATGTCATCGAAGAGCACGGCGAAATCGCGCACGCCCAGCCCGCGGACCTGTTTGAGCTTGGCGCGCAGGGCTTCGAGATCGGCTGGCGCGGTGTACTGCAGGTCCAGCCCAGGGGAGATCGCGTAGATGAACCGCACGCCGTGGCGACGGCACTCGCGCACCAGCGCGGTCAGCTCGGCGGCCTCGCTGCGGTCGTAGCGCTCGCGCCAGACGGCGCGGTGTTTGGCGTCGTCCTTGGGCGCGTACATGTAGGCGTTGAGGCCGTTGGCGCGCATCCAGCCCAAGAGTTGGCGCCGCTGCGCCGCCGACCACGGGCGGCCGTAAAAGCCTTCCACCACGCCGAACAAGCCTGGGGAATTCGCATTCATCGTTAAGAGTCAGGGATGTGGGTTTCTGGATGTGTCAGCGGGCGCAGTCTGCCAGCTAGCTGCGCGTCCGGCAACCGGCCGCCACCCGGGGCGCGCGCGGCTGCTCACCCCGGCGATCAAGCGGCGGGCCTTTGACGTTGACGGGTCGGGCCCTCCCGATAAAGTCCGTTCCAGCCTAATCGGCTTCCGATTAGTTGAACCACGAACTCGAAATCGAAACCTGCTATGCCAGTTAAAGTTGCCATCAACGGCTTCGGCCGCATCGGGCGCATGGTCTTCCAAGCGCTCTGCGACCAGGGCCTGCTCGGAACGCAGTTTGACGTCGTCGCGGTGGTGGACATCTCGACCGACGCCGACTACTTCGCCTACCAGCTCAAGTACGACTCGGTGCACGGGAAGTTCAAACACGCCCTGAGCACCGAGAAAAGCGATCCAGCCCTGGCCGAGGCCGACACGCTGGTCGTCAACGGCCACAAGATCAAATGCCTCATGGCTGTAAAAGACCTGGCCACTCTGCCTTGGAAGGCGCTGGGTGTGGAACTGGTGATCGAGGCCACGGGCTTGTTTACTGACGCCGAGAAAGCCAACGCCCACCTGACCGCCGGCGCCAAAAAGGTCATCATCACCGCCCCGGCCAAGGGCGGCGCCAAGACCTTCGTCATGGGTGTCAACCACGAAAAGTACGATCCGGCCACCGACCACGTGGTCTCGAACGCTTCCTGCACCACCAACTGCCTGGCCCCCTTGGTGTACGTGTTGCTCAGGGAAGGTTTCGGCATCGAGACCGGCCTCATGACCACCATCCACGCCTACACCGCCACACAGAAGGTCGTGGACGGCCCGTCCAAAAAAGACTGGCGCGGCGGCCGCGCGGCGGCCATCAACATCATCCCCAGCACCACCGGCGCCGCCAAGGCCGTGGGCGAGGTGCTGCCGGAGACCAAGGGCAAACTCACCGGCATGGCCTTCCGTATCCCGGTAGCCAATGTCTCGGTGGTGGACCTGACCTTCCGCACCACCCGCGACACTTCGATCGAGGAGATTGACGCCGCCTTCAAGCGCGCCAGCCAGACCTACCTCCAGGGCATCTTGGGCGTGACCGAGGAGGAACTGGTCTCGACCGATTTCATCCACGACGAGCGCAGCTCGATCTACGACAGCCTCGCCACGCTCCAAAACAACCTCAAGGGCGAGAAACGCTTCTTCAAGGTGGTGAGCTGGTACGACAACGAGTGGGGTTACTCAAATCGCGTGGTGGACCTCATGAAATACATGGCCGCAAAGGGCCTTTGAGCCACAACCACCCGGCTTTCCCAACTTCACGGCGGCCCCCGGGCGGGGGTCGCCGTTTTTTGTGCCGACCGGGTTTACTCTGCCCTCGTTCTGCGGCGGCGCGTGCCTGCCCTTGCCAAAGCGCGGCCGTTTGCCTAGCGTGCCCGCCCAGCAATGACCACCACGTGCGCCGTCCAACGGTTTCCGGCCAGCGGCAAGGGCTGCGGCCGGGGCGGCGGCACTTGATGGTCCGGCCCTCGGACTGACTCGACCCGCGCAATCCACTGCATCCCCTCCCATGAATTCGTCTATCCGCCTGCGGCTGTTTTTGATGATGGTATTGGAATTCATCATCTGGGGCGCCTGGCTGCCGCTGATTTACGGGTACTTGCCCAGCTTGGGGTTCACCGTGGCCCAGCAATCCTGGATTCTGAACGCGTTCCCCATCGCCGCCATCGTCGGCATGTTTTTCAGCAATCAGTTTGCCGACCGCAACTTCGCCGCGGAGCGTTTCCTGGCGTTCAGCCACTTGGTGGGCGGCGTGGCCATCTTCACCCTGGCCTTTACGCGCTCGTTTTGGCCGTTCTTCGGGCTGATGATGCTGCACTGCCTGCTGTACGTGCCAACCCTCTCGATCTGCAACTCGATCGCCTTCGCCCACATGAAGGACGCGCAAAAGGAGTTCGGCCTGGTCCGCATGGGCGGCACCATCGGCTGGATTCTGGCGGCCTGGCCGTTCACGTTCATCTTGGTGGACTGGGAGAAGGTGCGCGCGGCAAATCCGGAAGGCTGGGTGGCCTGGCTGAGCACGGTGCTGGGCAGCGGCCTGACCGGTCCCGCCTTCCAGGCGGCCACGCGTTGGACCTACATCGTCGCCGGGATCGCCTCCCTGGTGCTGGCCGCCTACAGCCTCACCCTGCCGCACACCCCGCCCAAGAAAGCGGACGAAGCCGGCACCGAGAAACTGGCCTGGCTCGAGGCCATGCGGCTGCTCAAAAAACCCTTCGTGCTGGTGCTGTGGGTGATCACGTTCGTGGATTCCTTCCTCATCTACGCCTATTTCAACTGGACCGGCCCATTCCTGGGCACGGCCCAGAGCGCCGGCGGCCCGGGCATCCCCGGCAACTGGATCATGCCGGTGATGAGCATCGGCCAGGTCATGGAAATCCTCACCATGCTCATCCTGGGAGTGACGCTCAAAAAGCTGGGTTGGCGCGTCACAATGATCTTGGGCATCCTCGGCCACACCGTACGCTTTGCCATTTACGCCTTCTTCCCCCAAAACCCGTCCCTGATCGTCCTGGTCCAACTGGTCCACGGCGTGTGCTACGCCTTTTTCTTCGCCACGGTCTATATCTTCGTGGACACCTACTTCCCGAAGGACTCGCGCGCCAGTGCCCAGGGCCTGTTCAACGTGATGATCTTCGGTCTGGGCAGCATTGCCGCCAACTTCGTCTGCCCCTGGCTCAAACAAGAAGTCTTCACCCAGGGCGACGTGACGGACTACCGCGCGCTGTTCCTGGTGCCCACGGTGATCTCACTTATTGCTGCCGCCGCGCTGGCGCTCCTGTTCCGCCCGCCACCCGCGCCGGCCACCCCGGGCACCGCCACGGCTTCAGGACATTGAGTCCGGGCGCCGCCGGTTGACCACTTTGACCCCACCCTCAACCATGAACACCAATCGCCGCACCTTCCTCACCCGGCTCTGGCTGGCCGGGGGCGGCGCAGCCACGGTTGGCGGAATGCTCCCGCGGCTGGCCGCCGCCGAACGCAAACTCCCCTTCATGATCTCCCTGGCCGAGTGGTCGCTCCACCGCACCCTCTTCGCCAAGAAGCTCGATCACCTCGACTTTCCCAAGGTCGCCCGCCAGGACTACGGGATCGAGGCCATCGAGCTGGTCAACCAGTTCTTCAAGGACAAGGCCCGCGACCTGGACTACTTGAACGAGTTCAAAAAACGCGCCGACGGCCACGGCGTAAAGGTCCTGCTGATCATGGTGGACGGCGAAGGCGCCCTGGGCCAACCCGACACGGCCAAGCGCAAACAAGCGGTTGAAAACCACTACAAATGGGTCGAGGCCGCCAAGTACCTCAACTGCCATTCCATCCGCGTCAACGCCGAGACCGAGGGCGTGGGCTCCCCGGAAGACCAGGCGGAACGCGCCGCCGACGGCTTGCGCCAACTGGCCCAGTTCGCCGCCAAACACGACCTGAACGTGCTGGTGGAAAATCACGGCGGTCTCTCCTCCCACGGCGCGTGGCTGGCCGGCGTCATGAAAAAGGTCAATCTCCCTAACTGCGGCACCCTCCCCGACTTCGGCAACTTCCGCATCCGCGAGGGCGAGGAATACGATCGCTACCGCGGCGTGGCCGAGCTGATGCCCTTCGCCAAGGCTGTCAGCGCCAAGAGCCATGACTTCGACGCCGAAGGCAACGAGGTCCACACCGACTTCCGGCGCATGATGAAGATCGTGCTCGACGCCGGCTACCGCGGCTACGTGGGCATCGAATACGAGGGCAACCGGCTCAGCGAACCGGAAGGCATCCGCGCCACCAAAGCCCTGCTCGAGCGCATCCAGAAGGAACTGAGCTGAGCCTGAACGGGCACCAGGCCGGAGCAGGCCGGGCGCTTGATGTCGAACTTCCCCTCCCCCGCCACCTAGCGGTGCGGCTTTACTTTCGTGCCTCGTTTTCGGACTTCGCCCTTCGGACTTCGGCTTTCCCCACCCGCCGGTCCTGGCGAGAAAGGGCTCCGAGGTTTGGCCCTGCGCCCTTTTCCGCATTGCAGTCCGGGGGGAGGTTCCTAGATTGCGTCCGTGGCTCGGAAGGACCCCGACAACGGCTCCCGCGGAGGCAGCGACATCTTGGGCATTGTGCTGCTGGGACTATCCCTGCTGCTCTTCGCCGCCCTGTTCACGTTTGACAAGTACGACCTGGCCGCCGTGCGCACCCCACCCAACGACCCGCCGCACAACTGGACCGGCCGGTTCGGCGCGGAACTGGCGCACGGCCTGTTCTTCAGCCTGGGTGCCGGCGCCTACCTTCTGCCGGTGCTGCTGCTGGGCTTCGGCCTGGCTCAATTCATGCGCCCGCTGGCCTATCTGCGCCGCAAATGGCCCTGGGCCCTCCTCCTGGCGGCCACCTGTGCCGGCGCCCTGGACCTAGCCACGGACCACGCCCTGCTCGGGCAAATGGCACGCACCCCGGGAGGAACGAACCCTGGTTTCCTCGAACGCCTCGCATTCAACCTCCACGCCCCCGGCGGCGGCGGCGTGCTGGGGCGCAGCCTCAACGACGTGGGCTTCGGCTACTTCGGCACCGTCGGCGCGGCCATCCTTTATGCCTGCCTGTACCTCATCAGCCTCTACGGCCTCACCAATTTCCAGCTCGGTGACTGGGTCCGCGCCCTCTGGGCCCGCTGGCGCGCCCCCACCCAGGTGATTCCCGGCGACGAAAAGAGTCTCGAAAAGCGCACCCGCGAACTCGAAAAAGAAGCCCGTCGCCTCCAGGAGGAACTCGAACGTGCCCTCACCCAAAATGGCAAAGGCGCTGCCAAGACCGGCCCTGATATCCCGCCCGCCACGCAGACCGGCCTGGGCCCCGACCTCAAGCCCGTACCCGAGCCCACCGTGCGAGATCTAAGCGTCCCGCAACTGCGCGCGCCGACCGACAAACCCAAGCCGGCCCGCGTCGCGCCAGTGCCGGCCGAAGCGGAACCCGAAATCAACGAAGTCATCCCTGCCCGCGAAATCGCCGCCGCCACCACCGCGGACATTTTGGGCAAGAAGGAGCCTCCTCTTGGACCCGCTCCGGCACCCGCCGCCGAAAGTCCGGCCGAAGAGCCGACGCCGGACTCCTCTTCGCCGGGCGCGCCCGTTCCCTCGGCCCCCACCGCTACACCACTAGGCAGCCCGGGCGGCGCTGCCCCGGCACCGCCGTCTCCGCCCCGGCCGGCGCCCGCACCCAAGCCCCGGCCCAAGCCGCTGGCCGTCTCACGCCCGCCGCAGATCGGCAACTACAAACTCCCGCCCTTGGACCTGCTGGCCCTGCCCGACCTCACCGTCAAACCCACCGAGTCCAAGGAAGAACTCATGGCCAACGCCCGGCTCATGCAACAGACCTTGGCCCAGTTCGACATCCAAGTCACCCCGGGCGACATCACCAAGGGCCCCACCATCACCCGTTACGAGTTGCACCCCGCCCCGGGCGTGAAGCTCGAAAAAATCACCGCCCTCACCAACAACATCGCCGCCGCGCTCAAGGCCGAACGCATCCACATCCTGGCCCCCGTGCCCGGCAAAAGTTCGGTCGGCGTCGAGGTGCCCAACCGGGTCAAATCCAAGGTCATCCTGCGCGAGCTGCTCGAGTCCGAAGAATGGCGCACCACCAAGGCCCGCATCCCGCTGGCCCTGGGCAAGGACGTGTACGGCCACCCGCTCATCGGCGACCTGGCGGACATGCCGCACCTGCTCATCGCCGGCAGCACCGGCTCCGGCAAATCCGTTTGCATCAACGCCATCGTCGCCTCCCTGCTCTATCGGTTCGCGCCCGACCAGCTCCGCTTTGTCATGATTGACCCCAAGGTGGTCGAGCTCCAGCAGTACAACAGCCTGCCCCACCTGGTCGTGCCGGTCGTCACCGACCCCAAAAAGGTCATCCTCGCCCTGCGCTGGGTGGTCAGCGAAATGGAAAAACGCTACCAAATCTTCGCCCGCGTGGGCGTCCGCAACATCAAAGCCTTCAACGAACGGCCCAAGGACAAACCCCTGCCGCCCCGCGAACCCGAACTGCCCCTGGCCGCCCGCAAGGAAAAAATCGAACCCGGCGCCGATGGCTTCGCCGTGCAGGTGGACGAAGACATCGTGGTGCCCGAGGACGAGGACATCGTCATCCCCGACAAGCTCAGCTACATCGTCGTCATCATTGACGAACTGGCGGACCTGATGCTCGTCGCGCCGGCGGATGTCGAAATGGCCATCGCCCGCATCACCCAGATGGCCCGCGCCGCAGGCATCCACTGCATCGTGGCCACCCAGCGACCCTCGGTGGACGTCATCACCGGCGTCATCAAGGCCAACATCCCCGCCCGCATCGCCTTCCAGGTCGCCTCCCGCGTGGACTCCCGCACCATCCTCGACGCGATGGGCGCGGACAAATTGCTCGGCAAGGGTGACATGCTCTACCTGCCCCCCGGCTCCGCCAAACTCATCCGCGCTCAGGGCGCGCTGGTCACCGACCCCGAAATCGCCGCCTTGGTGGACTTCATCGCCCGGCAGGGCAAACCCCTCTACGACCTGGAAATCCACCAGCAACTGGCCGCCCCCGGCGGCGGCGCCGGCGACCACGACGGCTGCGGCGAAGACGAAGACCTCATCCAGCAGTGCATCGAGGTCATCCGCAGCGAACAAAAAGCCAGCGTCTCACTCCTCCAACGCCGCCTGCGCCTGGGCTACACCCGCGCCGCCCGGATCATGGACGAACTGGAAAACCGCGGCATCGTCGGCCCCAGCAAGGGCGCCGAGCCGCGCGACATCCTCATAGACCTGGACGGCCGCGGGGCCGACGGCAACCCGCCCGCCGGGGCTTGAACCCGAGAACGGAAGCGCAGAAGGAGGCCACCGCCCCGCGTGAGGTTTGGAGCGTCCGCGCGCCAAATGCCGCGGCGGCCCTCGGCGTGGGCATGAAGTTTGAGCAAATCGCCGCGGGCGGGGTCGAAGAATGGACAGGTATCCGGTGCGTATCACCCGAAGGCAATTCTTGATCGCCGCCGGCGCCAGCGCACTCGGCGGGCTGGCCTACGTCCACGCGGTCGAACCGCGTTGGCTGTGCGTCACCCGTCCCACCGTCCGGCTGGACGTCCGCGCGGGCGCATCTTTCACCCTCCTGCACCTCTCGGACCTGCACGCCTCGCGCGCGGTGAGCCTGAGTTTCCTGGCCGCGGCGGTGCGGCAGGGTCTGGCCCTGTGCCCGGATTTGATCTGCCTTACCGGCGACTTCATCACCCGCGGCTACCACGCGCCGGAGGATTACGCCACAGTGCTGCGCCCCTTGAGCGAGGCCGCGCCCG
>Ga0101944_10007077_pt1 | contig 11455 bp, 8 predicted proteins | sample DewCreD2012metaG_FD_75245 | JGI IMG/M metagenome (GOLD analysis project Ga0101944, IMG submission 75245) | Hot spring sediment bacterial and archeal communities from British Columbia, Canada, to study Microbial Dark Matter (Phase II) - Dewar... ... | reverse complement strand
GCGCCGTCCTGATGGAAATCAGCGAGGAATGGGAAACCTCAAAGCTCTATCTCAGAATGGAAGACAGCAACCTGAACGAAGCCGAGGAAGAATGAATTTACAGAAAGGGCTTGACATTATCTTCACAACTGCCACTTCCGGCTACGGTTCCGACACTCGAAATCCCTTACATGCACATGACGCATGAGCGAGCCCGAATGGAGAGGTACGGCGTGACGCACGTTCATGACTTTTACCTCCCTCGTGCGGCGCAGGCCATGGGGCGGCTATGGGAGAAAGCGTTGGCCGTCAAAGACGCGCGAACCCGCAACATGCTCTTGTTCTTTGTGGAGCAAGTAATGTGGACGATGTCCGTACTGAACTCATATCGGCCTACAGGATTCTCACAGGTTTCTCAGTACATTAAGGGTATTTTCTACGTACCGTCCCAGCACTCGGAATGCAGCCCCTGGTACATTCTGTACGGGAAGCTGAAGCGACTGGCAGGCGCCTTTAGGCGCCAGTTTGCCTCGTCAGGAAACGCCGTCGTCACCACGGGCGATGCCGCGAGGATGCCACTCCCTGATAATTCCGTCGACTACATCTTCACTGATCCGCCCTTTGGCGAGAACATCTATTACGCTGACCTGAATTTCCTGGTCGAATCCTGGCACGGAGTCTTCACGCATTCATCCCCAGAGGCCATCGTCGACCGCGCCAAGGGAAAGGATCTTCTCCACTACCAACGCCTGATGGAGGCATGCCTCAAAGAATACTTCCGGGTGCTCAAGCCGGGCCGTTGGATGACGATGGTGTTCCACAACTCGTCGAATGCGGTTTGGGCAGCAATTCAGGAGGCGCTAGCTGGTGCAGGTTTCGTCGTCGCGGATGTCCGGACGCTGGACAAGCAGCAGGGATCATACCGCCAGGTCACCAGCACAGCCGTGAAGCAGGACCTCGTCATCTCAGCCTATAAGCCGAACGGTGGTCTGGAAAAGCGTTTCGAGCTGGAGAAAGGCACCGAAGAAGGCGTTTGGGATTTCGTGCGCACGCACCTGCGCCAGTTGCCGGCGTTTGTCTCGAAGGATGGGAACGTGGAAGTGATCGCGGAGCGGCAGCCCTATCTGCTCTTCGACCGCATGGTTGCGTTCCACGTCCAGCGGAACGTGACCGTGCCGCTCTCGGTCGGCGAGTTCTTCGCCGGACTGGCCCAGCGATTCCCGGAGCGGGACGGGATGTACTTCCTGCCTGAACAAGTCGCCGAGTACGACCGGAAGCGCATGAAGGCGAGCGAGGTCCGCCAGCTCGAAATCTTCGTGCGCAACGAGAAGAGCGCCATCCAGTGGCTGCGGCAGCAACTGCTGGACAAGCCGCAGACCTTCCAGGAGATCCACCCGCAGTTCATGCGGGAGATCGCGGGCTGGGAGAAGCACGAGAAGCCGATTGAGCTGCGCGACCTGCTGGAGGAGAACTTCCTTCGCTATGACGGCGTGGGCGAGGTCCCCAGCCAAATCCACCGATACCTCTCGACAAACTTCCACGAACTCCGCAAGCTGCCGAAAGATGCCCCGGCGCTAAGGGCCAAAGCGCGGGATCGCTACTATGTTCCAGATCCGACAAAGGAAGCTGACGTCCAGAAGACCCGGGAAAAGGCACTGCTCAGGGAGTTCCTTGAGTATCGTGCGGCTACCCAAAGGAAGTTGAAAGTCTTCCGCCTCGAGGCGATCCGCACCGGCTTCCGCTGGGCCTGGCAGCAGAACGACTACGACGCCATCCTCGACGTGGCCGCAAAGATCCCCGAGGACGTGTTGCAGGAGGACGCCATGCTCCTGATGTGGTACACCAACAGCCTGATCCGCACGGGACGCGGCGCATAGGAATCTCGATTCTGGAGCGGAATGTTATTTTCGGGCGGAGATTGGTTCTACGACAACGGCCGGCGCTTACGCTGCCTGGTGCTGGAGCGCGTCGCCCCGTGGGGCCAGCAGGCGGCCCGTGTCTGGTATCCGGAAGCGCAGACCATCCTCCTGGTTGACCCAAGCCAGTTGACTCCGGTCGAGGAACTTCGGACCAGCCCGCAGGAGATTGCCTACATCACGGCCGCGGCCAAAGTTGCCGATGCGCTGGAGGAAAACACGCTCCTGGCGCCCATTGAATCGTCGGTGATCCCCCTGCCTCACCAGATTCTCACCCTACTCAAAGCCGTTTCCTCCGATCACGTCCGGCTCTTGCTCGCCGACGAAGTCGGACTTGGCAAGACCATCGAGGCCGGACTCATCATCAAGGAACTGAAATTGCGCGGTCTGGTGCGGCGGGTTCTTGTTGTCGCGCCCAAGGGGCTGTTGAATCAGTGGGCGGCGGAGATGCGGCTCCATTTTGGCGAGGAATTCCGCCTTTTACTGCCGAGCGACTTCCCGGCGTTCCGCCGCGTGGCCGGGCATGACAACGTCTGGCGGATGTACGACCAGATCATCTGCCCGATGGATGCCGTAAAGCCCATCGAGAACCGGCGCGGGTGGTCAAAGGAGCAGGTTGCCGAGCACAACCGGGACCGGTTTGAGGATCTGCTCGCCGCGAATTGGGACCTAATCGTCATCGACGAAGCGCACCGTCTTGGAGGCACCACGGACCAAGTGGCGCGGTTCAAACTGGGGCAGGGCCTCGCCGAGGCGGCGCCGTACTTGCTCTTGCTTACCGCAACCCCCCATCAGGGCAAATCGGACGCGTTCCACCGTCTTGTTTCTCTTCTCGATAAGGCGGCATTCCCGGATCCGTCCTCTGTCAGCCGGGAGCGCTTGGAGCCGTACCTGGTTCGAACCGAAAAGCGCAAAGCGATTGACGCCCAGGGGAACCCGCTGTTCAAGCCGCGGCGCACGCAGCTCGAGCCGGTGGTTTGGGGTGGCCGCCACGCGCTTCAGCGGCAGCTTTACGAGGCGATCTCCGAGTACGTCCGCATCGGCTATAACCAAGCGATCCGGGAGAAGAAGAACTACGTCGGTTTCCTGCTGATCCTGATGCAGCGGCTGGTGACCTCTTCCACGCGGGCGATCCGGACTACGCTGGAGCGGCGGTTGGAGATGCTCCAGGCGCCCGAGGAGCAGCTCTCACTCTTCCCGCCCGGGTTCGACGAGGAATGGCCCGATCTGGACGGGCAGGAGCAGGTGGAGATGCTCTTGCGGATGCGGACCAAGGCATTGCGGAACGAGCGCGCCGAGGTGCAACTGCTGCTTGACCTGGCCAGGAGAACCGAGGCGACGGCTGCCGATGCCAAAGCCGAAGCGCTCCTCGACTGGATCTACCGTTTACAGCAAGAGGAGACCGACCCGGACTTGAAGATCCTGGTGTTTACGGAGTTTGTACCAACTCAGGAGATGCTCCGGGATTTTCTTTCGGAACGGGGCTTCGCGGTGGCGTGCCTGAACGGCAGCATGGACATGGAAGCGCGCAAGCAGGTGCTCCAGGAGTTCGCCGGTGATGCGCGCATTCTGATCTCCACCGACGCCGGTGGCGAAGGCCTGAACCTTCAGTTCTGTCACGTGGTGATCAACTATGACATCCCCTGGAATCCAATGCGGCTGGAACAGCGGATTGGCCGCGTGGATCGCATCGGACAGACTCATGTAGTTCGGGCCGTGAACTTCGTTCTGGAAGACACCGTCGAGTTCCGGGTCCGGGAAGTACTCGAAGAAAAGCTGGCGATCATTCTTAAGGAGTTCGGTGTCGACAAGACCGGCGACGTCCTCGACTCGGCCGACGCAGGCGAGATCTTCGACGAGCTGTATCGCGACGCAATTCTGGATCCCACCGCCGTTGAGAGCAAAGTGGACTCTATTCTCGCCAAGATTCGGGCGCAGGCGGAGGCCATGCGCCGAAGCACCAGCCTGTTAGCGCAGACTGCGGAGTTAAGCCCATCAGAAGCCCAGCGACTGCTTGGACATCCATTGCCGTACTGGGTGGAGCGGATGACGGTGAACTACATCCAGAACGCAGGCGGCACAGCCGAGAAGGGAAAGAGCGGCTGGAGACTGCACTGGCCGGATGGAACGGTGATGTCGGCCGCCGTCTTCACACTGGCGGACGCGGAGCGCCATCCCGCGGCAGTCCATCTGACGCTGGAGGAGCCGCGAATTCGGGCCATCGCCACGCGCTTGCCTCGCTTCGTGCCCGGACAACCCATCCCGTGCATCGGACTCAAGGGGCTTCCATGGGATATTCGTGGTCTGTGGTCGCTGTGGACGGTTGCGATCCGCAGTGCGGAATGGAGCAAGGAGCGGATTCTTGCTTTGTTCGTTCACGATGACGGACGCGTCCTCCCGCCAACGGCGAGGCGTATCTGGGCGATGCTCATGGAAGAGGTGCCGGAGCCGGCCCATTACCTAGATGGAGATGAACGCAATCGGGCATTCGCCGAACTGACGGAATCCGCTGAAAACCATGGCCGAAGTCTCTACGAAGAATTGCAACGGCTCCACCGGAATCGGCTGGAAAGAGAAGTCGAGAATAGGCGTTCCTCATTCGAAACAAGAAGGCGGGCGATAGAGCGGATTGGCTTGCCCGCGGTTCGCCAACACCGGCTGAATGAGCTCGCCCGGGAAGAAGCGACCTGGAACCACGAATCAGAGGCTCAGGCGCATGTGCATCCCGAATTGATCCCCAGATTGGTGCTCCGCGTGGAGGGTCTTGGAGATGCCTGACTGGCGCGATCGCATTCTGCGGGAGTTTACGCCCGGCGTCCAACCGTTGACGGTTGTGGCGGATCCCGATGGTTTGTTTACCGAACCTATGCTCAGCCAAGCGCTCGCTGAGCGTGGCTTCGAGTCTCTGGTGTTTGAGGAAACGATCTCGTTTCGATTCGCCTATGAGTCGAGCTTCCGCTGCCGGTTAGATGCCGGCGAGAGCCTGGATCTGGTGATCCTCTGTGTCCGCGGCCAACCCTTCGAGGAGCTTCCATTCGATGTTGTGTCCAGGTCCAGGCATCTCTCTTTTTCACTGGCCGATTTCTTCCCGAACCTGAGCTATCCGGTGTTGCGTGCGCTGGACCCACAATACCTGGACTTCCTCTTCGACGCTCAGAGCCGCTTCAACCCTGGGGTGTTGGGTGACAACGCCACAAAGGATTTCATCCTGCGCCATGTGTTCGAAATTGCGGCGGAGCTGATCAAGACCGAGGCTGACCTGCTTCGGGTGCTTTTACGCAGGCACTACCGGCTACAAGTGATCCCTCACCCCTTTGTAGAAAGGCTGGTGGCAGTTCTCGGTCAGAGCGGGTGCTTCCAGGATTGGCCGCTGGTGGATCTCTTTACGAGCCGGAGTCTCTTCTTCGCATTTCTCCAGGAGCGTTGGCCGCAGTTTCTGGCTCGCCTTACCGGGGTGCCATCGCCTCAGCAGGCGCCTTTGAGTGTGTCGGGCCCCGTGGATCTGCCATTCGACAATCCGGATCTCCGCGTGTATGTGGACAACCTCTTTGTGGAAGGGCTGCTCCATCCCGTTGACTGGGCTCCCCTACCCGAGGGATGGGCGGCCAGCGGCGTCCGGCAGAGCCCACAAATGGACCGGCTGCGCCGCTTTGCCGCACTTGCCGATGCTGTGGAGCGCGAGATGCCGATTGAGGGCGCACGGCATGGAGAGTGGCTTTCGTTCGCCCAAACCTGGGCGGAGCTGAACGTGCTGGCGGCCGAGAGTGGATCAACCTCGGACCTCGATCCGGCGAAGCGCGTGGCTGCCCTGCGGGCTAATGTGGATACTCGGTTCAGCGAGTGGCTAGAGCAGCGATTCGGCAGCCTGAGCAGCTTGCCGGCGACCGCGCCGGTGATGGTCCACCACGTCGCGCGGTTTCTCGCCGGTCACCTCGACGCCGTGGGCAAGATTGCATTGGTGGTCGTCGATGGGATGGCATTCGATCAGTGGTTGGTAATCCGGCACGAAATCAGTCTCCGGCGTCCGAGATGGAGGTTCGAGGAGAACGCCGTGTTCGCGTGGGTACCGACGATTACGAGCGTATCGCGGCAATCGATCTTCGCTGGCAAGGCGCCGTTGTACTTCCCTTCGAGCATTTACTCTACGGACAGAGAACCGAGGTTGTGGCAGCAGTTTTGGGCAGGCAACGGCCTTGCTCTCCACGAGGTCGCTTATCTGAAAGGATTAGGAGACACCGCGGCACTGCCATCGCTCGCTGAGGAATTGACGGCGCCGAGGTTGAAGGTGGTTGGTGCTGTTGTCGATAAAGTCGATCGCATCATGCACGGTATGGAATTAGGCACGGCGGGCATGCACAATCAGGTCCGGCAGTGGGCATCTGAAGGGTTTCTCGTTGGATTTCTGGACATCCTCATAACCTCGGGATTTGAAGTCTACCTCACCGCGGATCATGGCAACGTCGAGTCCACCGGCTGCGGGCGGCCGAAAGAAGGGCTCACGGCCGATGTTCGCGGTGAGCGCGCAAGGATCTACTCCGACCCCATTTTGCGCGCCGATGTTGCTAAGAAATTTCCCGCGGCCATTGCGTGGAAGCCAATGGGGCTTCCAAGCGACTTCTTGCCGCTGCTGTCAGGGAACCGGACAGCGTTCATCCCAGAAGGACAGCGGACAGTTGCGCACGGTGGAGTGACACTGGAAGAGGTAGTTGTACCCTTCGTTCGGCTCGTGGGAGACAAGGAATGAGCGGTCGCCAGGGCATGATCGGTTATAACCGGACCGTCAAGCTCCGTTGGCTTGACGAGACAGTTGACCTATTCTTGGCCGGCCTGTCCGATGCCGATATCTGCGAGGCGTTGCGAGAGCGTCTGAAAGACGAGCTCTCGGTGGGCAGCTCGGCCCAACGCGGGAGCCGCGAGAAAACAATCACATTGTTGCTGAAGACATGGGTCCGGGTTCCGCCGCCTCTGCGATCGCTGCGGGACGATGCCGTCCAGATGGTTCACGGGATGCGCCGTTCAGAAAGGCTGCCCCTGCATTGGGGCATGACCATGGCGGTGTACCCGTTCTGGCGGGTAGTGGCCGATGTCACGGGACGGCTCTTTCGGCTCCAGGGTGTTGCGGCGCCGATGCAGGTTCAGCGACGCGCGAAGGAATTGATGGGAGAGCGTGAGGTTGTGGCGCGATCAACCAGGTATGTCCTTCGCGCGTTTGCGGATTGGGGCGTCGTTTGTGACTCTGCCAGGAAGGGTGAATATCAATCTGCCGTGCCAGTCGTCGTGAACGAGCCCCGATTGGCGGCATGGCTGCTCGAAACGGTCGTAGTGTCGTTGGCGGACGGTAGGACCGACTTCCACAGCCTTGTGAACAGCCCCTGCTTGTTCCCCTTTCAGATCTGCCGGATCACTCCTGCCCAATTGACGGAGATAGGGCGACTCGAGGTCATCCGGCACAGCCTCGAAGAAACGCTCGTCCGCGTGGCATCGGGCCGATGAGAACCGGCTATGAACCGCACCCAGGCACAGAGGGTTGAAGAGAAGGTTATATTCTCTGCGTTCTATGACGTGCAGCCAGACTTCGCCGGAGAGCCGATCAAGGAGTGGCACCTCGCAGCATCCGATCCGCCCGACATCATCTGCATCACGGACTCAGGGAGAACGATCGGTGTAGAACTCGGCGAATGGCTCCATCAACGGGAAATGAACGCTGGCAAGTTGCGCGAGAGAATCGAGCAACAACTCCTCGAGGCAATCGGCGAGCCCCAGCCAGTCAACACCTCCCGCCACTTCGACATGGTGATTCTACATCCGCGGGAACGAGTGCAGATAAAGGCGGGGCCCGACCAGATGGCATTCCGCTCAGCTCTTTTTGAACTCATCGCCGATGTCGATCGCCGGTGGCCGCAGGAACCGTTCTGGCATAGCCCGCAAGGGTGTCATCTTCGAGACCTGACCCGGTGGCCACCACTTGACGTGCACCTGAAGGAAGTTCGCTTCCATCCCGGTCAATCCAGATGGCCGGAGGGCATCAACTGGATCTTGCCACCGGCGCACGTTGACACATTCGACGACAGCACGATGTTAAATCCGTTGCTGGATGTGATCTCAGCGAAGATCACCAAGTATCTGACGCGGGCGATGGCAACCCCATGTGACGAATTCATCTTGCTTGTGTTCTTCAACCAAGGCGTGATGTACAACTCGCCGATTGAAACACCAAGGAGACCCTTGGATGACCTGGTCACGGAGATCCAAGCGGCGTTACCCAAAAACCGCGGGCCGTTCTCCATGGGTTATCTGTTTTTGGCCCCGGTTCCGGGATCGCGAGTGTTTCGACTTTGGTAACGATTTATTCGCACCACGCTACGATGTCACACGCGAAACGCACAAGAATCCGGTGCGTCTTGCATTCGGGACCGCTGATCGCCCACGGAGAAACTTGGAGCAGGGTTTAGCCCGGGGTGGCGGCGACGCCCCGAGCAGCAGGCAGTCTGAGTCAAACATCTCCTCATTATTGATTCAAAGGCCGGAGTTTCCACAGCCATCCACAGGCTGGACCCGGTCAAGCACTCGATCTCGTGAGCTATGAATTGGATCCTTTGTGGAATCTGCTTCGCCTAATCTTCGCCATGGTAGAATCGCAGATGATTGTGCCGTAGGCCGCCCCGTCGGGTGTCGCTCCCCGGGGAGCTCCCTGCGGTTTCGAATCGCTTGAACTCCCCCTTTTGCGAGGTGTCGCCCATGCCACTTCAGTTCAAGAGCTTCGCCCGGCCGGACCTGCTCAAGACCATCCATCCAAAGAACTTAACCAACCTGCTCGAGCCGCACCGGAGCTTCTTCGAAGACAAGGGGTTCCGGTTCCCTGCTGGCGCGGACGAGGAACTGGACTGTCTGGCGCTGGCGGGCATCCTCGCGCAACCGGACGAAGAGACGCCCTCGGATCTGGTCGAGGCGCTCTACGTCATCGAGAGCTTCAGCGACGATCAGCACTTTGACGAGTTGCTCGCCATGGCCGAGGCGGCGGGGTTGGAGGTCGGCGAAGAGGAGACGACGGTCGACCTGGCCGTGCGCTTGTACCTCCACGATGCCAGTCTGCTCGAGCGAAAGCTACGTGAGCAGCTTTGCGACCGGCGGCGGACGTTTGAAAGTTACCGGCTGGCCGATCCCGCTTCCGGGATGGAGGTGGAGAATCTCCCACAGGATCTGACTCCTCTGGAGGCTGATCTTGACCGCTACTTCGAATCCAAGAAGCGCGGCGGCCACTCCTGTGTGGTCCGAAAGGACGCCGCGAATGAGATCCGCTTCCTGGTCCAGCACGGGCAGACGTGCAAGCGTGAGCCCAGCCGCAAGGGCGGCCGCTCGACCTGCACCTTCTTCCGCCCGGAAAAGACCGACGTAGTTCTTCTCGACCTCGCGCACAAGGAGCTGCGGATCAACGCCTCCTCGGTGCCGGACCTGCGCCAGTACCGCACGCTGTTCGGCCGGCACCTGTTTCGCAACGACGACTACTTCGTCTTCGCCGAGAAGTACACGCTCGAGCCGCTCCAGAAAGCAGGTGAGATGGCGTTGAACTGCCGCGACATCGAAGGGATCGAATCGGTGAAGCTGAAGGAGGTCGAGTACGCCTGGGGCGGCGCCTTCGAGCACGCTGAGGTACAACGCGCCACGGACCTGTTCAAGGCTCTGCCTCTGATCCGGCGGGGCCTCGAGTGTGAGCCGGTGATTCGCAAGGCCGTTTTTGAGGTCAAGCTGACCGGGGAACGCCGCGCGCGGGCCGTGACCATCAAGGCGGGCAACCGCTCCGGCTACGGCCGCGGGGATGAGGCGATGGTGATCGAACGCTGGCTTCGGGCCCGCGGCTTTGTGATCAGCGAGGAGCGGGCCCTCCATGCGCGCACTTACCCGGCTCTGGCGTGCGCTTGAAAGCATTCCCGGGCTTCTGGATGTGCCCGCCTGGTGGGAGCACTCCTGCGGCGATGACTTCACGGTCATCCAGCCCTACCTCCTGCCCACCGACATTTTCGGCCATCGGTATCCATGCCCGCGTTACCCCCGCGATCACGAGTGTCCACGGAGAATCATCGATTACGGAGACGGCGAGTTCGCCGCCATCTGCCGCCACAGCCACCAGTTCTGCGAACGCATTCCCCTGTCGCCGAAAGATGCGCTGATTCACACCATCGACATGGCCAGGTTCACGGGAGCCCTTGCGCCGGCCTTGAGAATCCGTCCGCAGAAGCCACGGGAGTTTTGTCGGGTTAGGGGGATCGGCGTTTCGATCGCGCCCGCCACCCGCAACTGCCCAGCGTTTCTCGCGATCGTCACCTCGGCGGACCAGCTTCAGCGATCTCTCCATGAACTCCTCCTCTCGCACCCCACTCCGTTCCTTCTTCTTGCCCCGACCAGCAGGTTCCTGACGGCGGACCATCTCCGGCTCCTGGACAGACACAAGAGCCACTTCGTCTCCCTGGAGGAGACGGTTGGAGTGGATGAGGACGGCTACTTCGCCCCGCTCCAAGCAGCCGGCGAAGAGGAGGCTCAACCCACCGCCGTAGCTGACCGCCAGGCGGTGGTCGATGCCTACGGGGCAATGGATGCGGACATCTACCGCGCAGCGCGGGTCCATAAGTCCGACTTCTACAAGTGGCTCACCGGGAAGCTGAGCGATAAGTCGAGCAAATCAAAGAGGATCGAAGAAGTCCTCCGGACTCCGGCCCACCGCAGCGGCCCAGTGTAGGCGCGCCGCCTACACTTTTTGCCTACCTCGCCTCCATTGATCGCCTACATACCCCTCGCCCGATCATGGGCGCGTGGAAGCGATTCGAAGGAACATCGAGGCGGGCGATGCGGGGAACCGGCAGATCGAAACCCTGCTGGATGAGCGGGATTTGGCGCGGTGGATTCGCGTCTCCGTGGCCACGCTCCGCTACTGGCGCGGCGAGGGAAAAGGCCCGCGCTACCGCAAGGTCGGCCAGTTGGTCCGGTATGTGCCGGCCGACGTCCAGGATTGGCTGAACACCCGCCCGGCGGGCGGCGAGGAGGTCAGCCGTGGCTGAGACAGCCTTCGCCGACGTCGATGCCGGCCGCATCCTGTTGCGGACACCGTTCTCGAACCTGCTCCTGTGCAAACGGATTCCCGGTGCCTCGTGGGACAAGCCGCGGCGCCTGTGGACCTACCCGGCGACGCCGCAACACGCGCGCCTGATCCGTTCTTCCATTCCGCGGCTCGAGGTCAGCGACAAGTTCGAGACCTTGTTGGCGCCCAAAGCCGCCGCGCTGGAGCCGGAACCTTCCATCGAGCTTCCCGCCGGGCTCAAGACCAAGCCTTGGCGCCACCAGATCGAGGCGTTCCGATTCGCCATGGAGCGCTTGGTGCGCGGCGCGGGTGCGGCCCTGCTGGCGCTTGAGATGGGCGTTGGCAAGACGCTGGTCGCGCTGATGGTGCTGGCCGCGATGGCCGCCCGGCGCATCTTGATCTGCTGCCCGCTGCGCGTTGTGCCGGTCTGGCAGCAGCAGATCGAGCGGCACCTGGATCTTCCGTTGATCGTCGTCACCTTGGACGA